>Ga0068853_100000494_pt1 | contig 26960 bp, 27 predicted proteins | sample KBSCornC32_FD_65655 | JGI IMG/M metagenome (GOLD analysis project Ga0068853, IMG submission 65655) | Corn rhizosphere microbial communities from Kellogg Biological Station, Michigan, USA - KBS Corn C3-2 | ecosystem: Host-associated > Plants > Roots > Rhizosphere > Soil ... | reverse complement strand
CGGGCCGGCTCGACGCCGCCGCGGTCGTCGCCGGCCGCGTCGCGCGCGCGGCCGAGCAGGACTTCGACTGCGCCCTGCTGCAAGTGCGCCTGTACCGCGCGCTCGGCCAGGCGCCGGCCTGGCGTGCCGCGCTCGCGCATGCACGCGAGCTCGCCGGCGAACGGCCGATTCCGGAGTCGCTGCAACGACTTGCGCCCACCGCGGGCTGACGCGGAACGGAATCCGAACAGCAACGGAACGCGCCCGGCATGGACGCCGCACCCGCGGGTGCGATGCTGCAGGCGAGCCGCGTCGACCCGGGCGCGCGCCTTCTTCCTTTCGATCGTCCTTGGAGTTTCCGCATGAGTCCTGCCCGTCCCCGCGCCCGTGCGCGCACCCTGCGACCGCAACGCCTCGCCGCCGGTCTCGCCCTCGCCCTCGCCGCTCCGCTCGCCGGCGCGGCGACCGTGACGAACTGCGACGACGCCGGCGCGGGCAGCCTGCGCGACGCGGTCGCGAACGCCGCGGCGGGCGAGACGATCGACGTCGCCGGCCTCGCCTGCAACACGATCGTCCTTACCGGCGGCGCGCTCGCGGTCACCGTCGCCGACCTCACGGTGCAGGGTCCGGGCAGCGGTGCGCTGTCGATCAGCGGCAACGACGCGAGCCGCGTGTTCGAGCAGCCCGCCGCGGGCGCGCGCCTGGTGCTGCGCGGGCTCGCGCTCACCCATGGTCATGCGGGCGGCGACGGTGGCTGCGTGCAGGCCGGCGGCGACCTCGTGCTCGACGACGTCGTCGCGAACGCGTGCGCGGCCGGCAGCGCGACGACCGCGCTCGTCTCCGGCGGTGCGGTCGCGGTCACCGGCAATGCGACGCTGACCGGCGGCGCCTTCGACGCCAACCACGTCGACGGCACGCAGCGCGTGCGCGGCGGCGCGATCGCGGTCGGCAACACGCTGACCGTGACCGGCACGTCGTTCACCAACAACATCGCGTGGAGCCATGCCGAGGGCAACCCGAACGACGACGTCGCCGAAGGCGGCGCGATCTTCGCGCTGGGCGACACCCACCTCACCGACAGCACGATCACCGGCAACACGGTGAAATCCGATTCGTACGAAGTATTCGGCGGCGGCGTCGCGGTCGGTTCGCACCCGGACGACGCGATCGCCTCGCTCGACGTGCTGCGCGGCCACGTGCACGACAACACGACGACGACCCAATGCGGCGTGTGCGCGCCGCAGGGCGGCGGCATCGCCGCGGTCGGCGACACGCGCCTGCGCGACTCGACCGTGCTGAACAACGCGGTGTACTCGCCCGGCCACTACGGCGGCGGCGGTGGCGTGCGCGTGTTCAAGGCGACGAGCCTCGAAGTGGACGGCTCGGTCATCGCCGGCAACCACGCGCCGTCGGCGGGCGGCGGCATCATGGGACCGGAACAAGGCGTCGTCACGCTCGACACGACCCTGGTGACCGGCAACAGCTCCGGCAACGAAGCTGGGCTCAACGAAGGCGGCGGCGGCATCCTCTGCCTCGGCTGCGCGGTGGTCCTGCAGAGCAGCACGGTCAGCGGCAACAGCGCGGGCGCGGAAGGCGGCGGCATCTTCATCCACTACGGCGAGTACGCGCCGCAGGCGACCGCGATCATCGACAGCACGATCAGCGGCAACACGAGCGGTCGCGAAGGTGGCGGCATCATGCTCGACGGCGGCGATGCGAGCTTCAGCAACAGCACGATCGCGTTCAACACGGCGGCATCGCGCGGCGCCGGCATCAGCGCGGGCGAGTACACCTACCAGATCGAGCTGCAGAGCACGATCGTCGCGAACAACGACACGGTCGGCGCGGCCAACAACGTGTGGGCGTTCCCCGACACGGTCGGCGGCGCGAACAACCTCGTGCCGAACGCGGGCGGCCCGGCCACGATGCCGGGCGACACGATCACCGCCGACCCGCTGCTGCAACCGCTCGCGAACAACGGCGGCGCGACACCGACGCACGCACTCGGCGACGGCAGCCCCGCGATCGATGCCGGCAACAACGCGATCGGCCTCGTGTTCGACCAGCGCGGCGAGGGTTATCCGCGCGAAGCCGGCGCCGCGGCCGACATCGGCGCCTACGAACGGCAGCCGGTGGTGTCCGACGTGATCTTCGCCGACGGCTTCGACGGCTGACGCTTCGCGGGCCCGCGCCCGCCCGGGAGCAGCGGCACTCCCTCCGCCCTGCTCCCGGAATTCCATTCGAGCGGCTTCGTCGCGCGCAATGCGCGGTGATTTTCGCGGCATCCGCGACCGCCACCGTGCGTCCCGGATCGCGCTGCCACGCCCCCGTCCGCACGACGCGCGAAACCGGATGCGGTGAGCGACCGCGGTCCCGGGATAGGACTCATGCGGCACACGCAGAGGGCGCGCGTGCCCCGCCGTGACGACGGCCGCGGACCTGCGTCCGCGGTCGCGAGCGGCCCGAGCCCGTTCCGATCGAGGGAGAGTCCATGCTGTACATCTGGGGATCCGGCGGCGACCGCGCCGTCGCTGCCGGCGCGGGTTCGCGCCCGTGTGCGATCTGCAATGCGGTCCAGCCGTTCGAACTGGTCGTCGACTACCGCTGGTTCCACGTCTGGTACCTGCTGTCGTGGGTAACCTCGCGCAAGTACGCGTTCGCCTGCACGCGCTGCGGCACCGCGGTGAAGGCCGAGCGCGCCGAGTACGCGCCGCTGCTCGGCAAGGACCCGATCCCGTTCCTGCGCCGCCGTGGCTGGACCCTGCCGCTGCTCGCGGCGGCGCCGACGCTCGCGTTCGCCTACGTCGCCGCGGACCACCACCAGCGCGAAGTCAGCGCGCTGCTCGCCGAGCCGCGCATCGGCGACGTCTACAGCGTCGACCTCGGCCTCGTCGCCGACAGCATGCAGGGACAGTCGCCGGCCTGGGGCGAGATCAAGCTCGTCGGCATCGACGGTTCGCGACGCCACTTCGTCGTCGCCGAACACGGCTGGCAACGCAAGTCGGACTTGCGCAAGGAGCAGCGCAAGGGCCGCATCTACGACGCCGACTACTACGACGAGGACGACGAGGTCGAACTCGAGCAGCACGACATCGAGACGCTGCAGGCGAACGGCACGTTGTTCGACGTGCATCGCAAGCCCTGACACCCGCCGGCGGCGGAACCCACCCGAGAGGAACCAAGATGACCGCAACCATGAAGACCGGCGGACCAGCCGCCGTGCTCGCCGTCGTGCTCGCCGCCGGATCCGCGCAGGCGATCGACCTGGGCGGCGCGCTCAAGAGCGGCACCGACGCCGCCAAGGGCATGAGCCTGTCCGACGACGACGTGCGCCGGATGGCCGACCAGGCCTGCACCTGGAGCGACGAACACAACAAGGTGGCACCAGCCGGCGACAAGTACGCCAAGCGCCTGCAGAAGCTGACGGCCGGGCTCGACGACGAGGACGGCATCAAGCTGAGCTTCAAGGTCTACCTCGTGCGCGACGTCAATGCGTTCGCGATGGCGAACGGCTGCGTGCGCGTGATGGCCGGCCTCATGGACATCGCCAGCGACGACGAGATCCGCGCGGTGATCGGCCACGAGATCGGCCACGCCAAGCTCGGCCACACCAAGGCGAAGATGCGCACCGCGCTCATGGCCGGTGCCGCGCGCGAGGGCGTCGCCGCGTCGGGCGGCAAGGCCGGCGCGATCGCCGCGTCCGAACTCGGCGGCCTCGCCGAAGCGTTCGTCAACGCGCAGTTCTCGCAGAAGGAAGAGAGTGCGGCGGACGAATACGGCTACGCGTTCATGCGCAAGCACGGGTACGACCCGCACGCGATGGTGACGATGCTGAGGAAGCTGCCTGCGGGCGGCGGCCTGCTGTCCTCGCATCCGTCGTCACCCGATCGCGCGAAGAAGATCGAGGCACTCGTGCGCAAGGGATGACGCGGCGACGGCTCCGCGAGGATCGCCTTCGAAGCGTGCACACGCGGCCCCGGCGTTTCCCGGGGCGACCTGCAAAGGAGAAGACAAGGAATGAACGTGCTTCATGGGTTGCTCGCGGCCGCGCTGTGCGTGCTGCTTCCGCACGCCGCCTCCGCCGCCGTCTCCGCGGCGAGGTGTTCCGGATGCAGCACCGAGCTGGCGTGGCAGCAGAAGGCGATCGGCCAGGGCGCCGGATCGCGCTACGTCTACGATTTCGCCAGCCGGCAGTTGCGCAAGTACCAGGTCGCGAGCGAGTACGAACCGGAACTCCATCGCTACGTCAGCTTCGCGACGCCGCTGAACGTCGAGCCGGCCTACGCCGGCTACTTTCTCGATGCTGCCGACGTGCGCGAGCAGATCGGCGGCCTCAGCAAGGCGATCGTCGTCAACCTCGGCGGCACGACCGGCGGCCATGCGCACGACAGCGTCTTCGACATGTTCCACGAAAGCGGTGGCCCGGACACGTTCGGAGACTGGCTCGGCGACTACCTGGGCGATGTGCCGCCGCATCCGGATCCGGCTCCGGCCCTGCTGCAGGCGCTCGCCCTGGCCAATCCAGGCATCCATTTCACCTCGGACCCGATGCGCCTGACCGTCGTCGTGAACTTCCACGACGGCCATGCCAAGTTCGAGCTCTACGACGACGAGCATCGCTATACCTACGTCGACGGTTCGGCCAGGGACCAGAACAACAACCCGATTCCCGCGCGGCCGAGCGCGATCGGCCACGATCCGTACACGTTCCCCGGCGGGCGCACGTCGAGCAACTACAGGGAGTTCATGGAATTGATCAACCAGTGGCTGCTGACTCATCGGTGGAGCTGCGGCACGGCGCAAGGAGGCGGACTGGAATCCGTCACTTGCGTCCTGCTCAACTGAGACGCGCGCGACAGGCGTGCCGGACGCGCCGCGCGCGTCCGGTCTACGACTTTGGAGGGCCCAGCGTGCGACGCGCCTCGGCCGCTGCCGGCGCAGCGAGCTTGCGCAGGAACGGATCGGCGAGCGGCGAGGTGCGCAGCACGTCGCCGCTCGCGCGGATCTGCGCGCGCGCCTCGGCCGCGTCGCCGATGCCCAGGCGCAGGCGGCACAGTGCCGAGAACAGGCCGGCCCCCGCGGCCTGCCAACGCGCCATCGGCGTCGGCCGGCGTTCCTTCGCGCGCGCGAAGACGCGATCGAGTTCGGCCGCGGTCGCTTCGTCGGCGCGCGCCTGCAACAGGTCGAGCTGGGCGCCGAGGTAGCGCAGCGAGCGCGCGGTCGGATCATCGACGCCCGGCGCGATGCGCGCGGCGTCCGCGAACGCGCGCTCGACCTGCACGCGCGCGGCGGCGTAGTCGCCGAGGTCGCGTTCGTCCTCGGCGAGTTCCGCGCGCACGTTGAGCGCGAAGTTCGAGTCCTCGCCCTGCAATTCGAGCAGCTCGGCCAGCGCCTGCTCGTGCGCGGCCTTCGCCGCGGCCGCGTCGCCGCGCAAGCGCAGCACGTGGCCGAGCCAGAACCGGGCGTAACCGGTGTTGCGCGACCCCTTGCCCGCATGCGCGGCGATGATCGCGCGCGCGTCGGCTTCGGCCGCGTCGTAGTCGCCGTTCAGCGCCTCGACGCCGGCGAGGTTGTCGCGCAGGCGCAAGGTGAGTTCGTGCGCGTCGCCGTACATGCGCGCCGACATCGCGACCGCCTCGCGCGATCGGCGGATGCCGTCTTCCGGATCGTGCTGCGCGGCGCGCACGCCGGCGAGCGAGTTGAGCGCGGACAGCGCGAGGTCGCTGTCCGTGCCGAGCGCCGAGCGCGCGATCGCGAGCGCCTCGTCGAGCATGGTCTCGGCGTCGGCTGCGCGGCCCTGCCGGTCGCGGATCGAGGCCAGCGCGATCAGCGCATGGGCATAGCGCGGATGCCGCTCGCCGTAGATCGCGCGGCGCGCATCGAGCACCTGGGCGAGCAGGTCGGCGGCTTCGTCGAGCGAGCCTGCCTCGCCGAGCATGAAGCCGAGGTCGGTCTTGATCGCGAGCGTGGCGGCGCCCTGCGCACCGTCCGCCAAGGCCCGGATGGCGAGCGCTTCGCGCAGGCGCGCGATCGCGTCGCCGACGCGTCCCTGCTGTGCGAGCAGTGCGTGCAGCGCGAGCAGCGCGTCGGCGGTGCGCGCGGCGGCGACGTCGCCCGCGGCACGGCCGAGGTCGACCGCGCGCACGAGCTGGCCTTCCGCCGCAGCGGCGTCGCCGCGTGCCTGCAGCAGCACGCCGTACTGGGTCAGCACGCCGACGCGCAGGCCGACGTCCGCGCCCGCTGTTTCGCGCGCGGCGAGCGCTTCGAGCAGTGGCGCGATCTCTTCGCGTCGGCGCGGCGTGTCCGCATTCGGATGCGCGCCGATCGCGGCGGCGAGGTCGACCGTCGCACGCATCGCCGCGGGCGAGTCCTCGCCGTCGGCCTGCACGGCGCGTTCGCGCGCGCGACGCAACGTGTCGATCGCGCGATCGGACTGGCCGAGCCCGCCGTAGGCGGCGCCGAGCGCGGCCAGCAACGCGGCCTGCAGGCGCGGCTGGCCGGACAGTTCGCCGTCGACGCGGCGCAGGCCGGCGTCGGCGAGGTCGAGCGCGGTCGGCGTGCGTCCGCCGGTCTCCTCGGGGTTGGCGGCCGCGAATACGCCGACGAGGAAGTCGCGCACGGCGATCGCCGACTGCGCCTCGGCGCGTGCGTGATCCGCCTCGCGTTCGGCACGCCCTTGCTGCAGGCGTGCCTCGCGCGCCTGCCACAGCGTGCCGGCGAGACCCGCCGCGAGCGTGAGCAGCAACGCCGCGGCGACACCGAGGGCGATGCGGTGGCGGCGAACGTACCGGCGCACGCGCTCGCGCGCGTCGCCGTCGCGCGCCGCGATCGGCCGATCGTCGAGCGCGGCGTCGACGTCGCGCAGCAGCGCCTCGACCGATCCGTAGCGCTGCGCGGGATCCTTCGCGAGCGCCTTGCGCGCGATCGCCTCGAAGTCGGCGACGCGATGGCGCGGCGCTGCCGCCAGCGCCGGGTCCGCGGCGACGTCGATGCGCGCCGGTTCGCGCGTGCGGATCGCTTCGACGAGCGGCGCGAGCGCGAGGCCGCCGAGTTCGAGCGGCGCGCGGCCGGCGAGCAGGAAGTGCAACACGCCACCGAGCGCGTAGACGTCCGAGCGCACGCTCGCTGCATTGTCCGCGGCGAGTTCGGGCGCGGCGTATTCCGGCGTCAGCGCGACCAGCGTCGCCGCGACGTCGACGCCGTCGCCGGCGAGCGCGCGCGCGATGCCGAAGTCGAGCAGGTGCGGCGCGCCGGCGGCGTCGACGAGCACGTTCGCCGGCTTGATGTCGCGATGCACGACCAGTCGCTCGTGCGCGTAGGCGACCGCCGCGGCGATGTGGCGGAACAGCTCGACGCGCGCGGCGAGCGACGGCCGCTCGCGCGCGAACCACGCGTCGAGGGTGGCGCCGTCGATGTACTCGGTCACCAGGTACGGATGGCCGTCGGCGCCGGTGCCGGCGTCGAGCAGGCGCGCGATGCCGGCATGCCGCAGGCCGGCGAGCACGCGACGTTCGGCCTCGAGGCTGCGCCGCAGTGCGGCGCGGTCGTCGCGGATGAACTTGATCGCGACCTGCTTCTCGAACAAGCCGTCGGCGCGCGCGCCGAGCCAGACTTCGCCCATGCCGCCACGCCCGATGCGCCGCTCGAGGCGCCATGCGCCGGCCACCATGCCGGCGACGGGCGCCGACGCGCCGTGCGCGTCGAGATAGGCCGACGATCGTTCGATGCCGGACATCCACGCGCGCAACGCCGCCGCGTCGTCGGGCGAGCGTCGGCCGATCTCGGCGAGGCGTGCGTCGCGATCATGCGCAGCCAACGCGAGCAGGTCGTCGAGCAGTTCCTCGCGACGCTGCCAGTCGTCGGGCGACGGCGCGCTCATCGCGCGGCGTCCGGATGCAGGCGCTCGTACAGCCAGCCGCGCGCCTTGACCCAGTCACGCTGCACGGTACTCACGTCGAGGCCGAGCACCGCGGCGACCTCGGCCTCGCCGAGCCCGCCGAAATAGCGCAACTGCACCACCTGGGCGAGGCGCGGCCGGGCGCGCTCGAGCTGCTCGAGCGCGTCGTTGAGTTCGAGCAGTTCGCCGAAATCCTCGCCGACGTCGACGCCGTCGAGCGACTCCGCGGCGGCGCCGCCGCCGCGCTTGAGCGCGACGCGATCGCGCGCGTAGTTGACGATGATGTGCCGCATCGCGCGCGCGGCGATCGCGAGGAAGTGGTCGCGATCGACGCGCGCGAACAGCTCCGGCGAGCCGCGGAACTTCAGGTAGGCCTCGTTGACCAGTGCGGTCGTCGACAGCGTCTCCGCCGCACCGCCGCGGCGCCGCTGGCTGCGCGCGATCTGGCGCAGCTCGCCTTGCAGCTCGGTCACGAGACGTGCGAGATCCTGCGGCGCCGCCGTCGCGACCACGGCTTCGATTCGCTCGCGGACCTCGTCCTCGAACGGCGCGCTCACGCGGCCGTCCCGGTGCACGGGCCGACGCGACGCGCCGGCCGGCAGGATGCTTGCATCGTTCGAGCCCCCAGAGCCCGTCTTCCCTGTCAGGCCATTCTTCGGGCTTTCCGTGCTCCAGGCAAGCGTGCGGCGGATTTCAATCCTGCACCGGTATCCGATTCAGCAGCGCGAACGGATCGAAGCGCACGTCGACGCCGGAGGCGAGCACGCCGACCGACTTGATCTCGAAATCGTCCTCGATGCGGAAGATCGTTTCGCCGAAGGCGATCGTGAGCTGGCCCGGCGTGTCGGTGAGGATCTTCAGGTCGACCGGTTCGCCGCGCGGCAGCTCGACCTTGAACGGCGCGCGCGGCAGGTCCTTGCCGCGCCAGAGCTGGGGCGTGACGAGTTCGGTCGCGCGGTCGACCGAGAGGATGATCGACAGCTGGCGGCGGGCGTCGGCGTCGCCCGCACCGTACAGGTCGATGCGCGCGATCGATGCCCACTTCTCGCTGCGCCGGCCCTTCGCCGCCTTCACGAGGATCGTCGTCGCGATGCCGTCGAAACGGGCGAGGCCGGTGCGCTCCCATTCGCTGTACTGGCCCGCCTCGCCGCCGAGGTCGAAGCGGTAGCGCTCGGCCGGAGTGAACTGCGCGAGCGTGGTCGTCGCTTCGCCCTGCACGCGCGTCGGCGGCAGTTCCTGCGGCGGCGGGGCCGCGAGGGCGAGGATCATCGCGAGCGTTGCGAGCATCGGGCCTCCGGAGCGTGGTGAATCCCGACGCGCGTCGCACGCATCGGCCGGCCTCCACCGCCGATCTTGCCTCGTCCGCGCCCGTCGCGGAACCCCATGCGTCGCGGCGTGATCCCCCGCGCCGCGGCATTGCGTATGCCGATGCGACCGTAGAGGACATCGCCATGCGCACCGCCCTGCTGTTCACCGCTCTCGCCACCGCCGTCGCCACCGCCACGCCCGCGTTCGGCGCCGACGGCACGCTCGATCCGACGTTCGGCACCGACGCCGAGTTCCCCGGCTTCGGCTTCTACCTCAACCCTTACGGCAGCACGTTCAACGCCCACCTCGAGACGCTGCGTCGCGCGCCGAACGGGCAGCTCTACCTGATCGGGTCGATGATGGACGAACAGAACGCCTGGCGCACGACGATCCAGCGCCTCGACGCCGACGGCTATCCCGACTACACGTTCGGCGACACCGGCCTGCGCAGCTATCCGCTGCCGTGCGTGGGGGCGAACGCATCCGATGCGCAGATCGACGCGCAAGGTCGCATCTGGGTCGGCTTCAGCGGTTGCGACGATTTCACGATCTACCGCTTCACGCCGTCGGGCGACGTCGACACGAGCCTGCTCGGCACCGGCGTGCTCACGATCGCGTTCGACCTCGGCGACGACGACGCGGACGATGCGCGCCAGCTGGCGATCGATGCGCAAGGCGGCGTGGTGGCCGCGGGCTTCGCCGCGGCGACGCCGGCCCGCCGACTCGCGATCGCCCACTACACCGCCGACGGCGCGCCGGTCGCCGGCTTCGGCGTCGACGGCAAGGTCGACTTCGACGCCCAGAACCTCATCAACGCGGTGCAGGGCCTGCACCTCATGCGCGACGGGCGCATCGTCGTCACCGGCCGCTACGCACCGAATCTGCTGGAAGGCCGACAGACGGTCTTTCGCCTGCAACCGAACGGCGCGGTCGACGTCGGCTTCGGCAACTTCGCGCCGGGCATCGCCCATGCCGACCTCGGCACCGCGTCCGGCGACCTGCAGAAGCGCGTGCTGAGCGAAGGCTCCCTGCTCGAGCCCGACGGCTCGATCCTGCAGGTCGGCACCGGCATCCACTACGGCGGCGCGCATTCGGACTACGACATCGTGCTGGTCAAATGGCGCGCGGACGGGCAGCTCGACACGTCGATCGGCCCGCTCGGTGCGCGCGCGTACAGTCTGGACTTCGGCGGTGCGAATCCGGCGAACGCGATCGACAATTTCGATCGTGCCTATGCGCTGGCACGCCAGGGCGACGGCAAGATCGTCATCCTCGGCGAAAGCCGCGCGCCCGGTTCGCTCACCGGCGTCACGCTCGTGCGCCTCACGCCGTCGCTCGACCTCGACCCGAGCTTCGGCGACGGCGGCAAGGCGCGCTACCTCGCGCAAGTCGCGACGGACGACCTCGATTGCACGTACGCGGTGAATCCGCTGGTGCAGCCGGGACGCGTCATCGCTGGCGTGCAGGCCTGCATCGGCAATGTCACGCTGGCGCAGGCGACGATGGGCGTCGAGAACGACCTGCTGTTCGCCGACGGCCTCGACTGAGGCGTGTTCAGCCGCCGCGCCAGGGCGAGATCGTGCAGATGTCGCCGCTGCATTCCGGGTCGTACACCGCGTCGGCCTGGATCACGTTGATGTAGTAGTCGGTGTCCGGACGCAGGTCGCACGCGAGCGTCGGATTGGACGTGTTGAACTGCCAGAAGATCATCATCCCGTCCGCGCTCGGCACGTCGCGCGCGAGGCAGCCCGGCGACGGCAGCCACCGCGCGAAGTCCCCGCACGCGTAGCTGATCGCGATCGTCGTGTGCGGACTCGGCACCGATGCGGGATTGACGAACGACCCGAACATGCCCGGCACCACCGTGGCCGGTGTATGGAAATGCGCCGCCACGTAGTTCCATCGATGGAACTGCTTGAACACCGGCGCGGCGCCGGTCACGCCCGGCCACGACGTCACGCCGTCGTAGGGATTGTTGTGGCCCCAGATGTCGTCGTACTCGGCCAACGGCACGTCGCGCCGATACGCCGGCTGCGCGCCGTACTGGATGTCCGACTTGAGCAGGCGCAGGCGCTGCGTGCCGTCGGGCACGAGGATCGTGTCGGGGCAATCGGTGATCGCGTCGAACTCGTCGGCGAACACGACTTCGTCCCACGACGGAGGTACGGCGGAACAGGGCACGGCGAGCACGAGCAGCAGGCCGGCGAGGGCAAGACGGATACGCAAGGTCGTAGCCTCCTCTGGGCGACGGGTGGCAAGGAAACGTCCACCACTGCAGAGCAGGCTTTCTGGACGACGTGGGAGAACGGCGGCGAAACCGCAACGCATCATCATGCGCAAGCGCGGATTCCGATTTCGTTCGGAAAACATTGTGCGAGCGTTGGAGCGGCGCGCTCGTCAGTTGCGCCAGGGCGCGACCGGACAGATGTCGCCGGCGCACTCCGTATGCGAGTCCTCGTCCGACTGGATGATGTTGACGTAGTAGTCGGTGTCGGTTTCCAGGTTGCAGGCGGTTTGCGGGCTCCACGTGCTGAATTGCCAGTACACCATCTGCGCGTCCGCGGTCGGAACATCGCGGCTGAGGCATCCCGGCGTCGGCAGGTGGTTGGCGAAGTCGCCACAGGCTCGGCTGATCGCCATCGTGCTGTTCGGGCCGCCGATCGCCGTCGGATTCACGAAGCGGCTGGCGAAACCCGGCGAAACCGTCGAGGGCGTCCGGAAATGCGCGGCGATGTAGTTCCAGCGATGGAACTCCTTGATGACCGGCGCGGCGCCGGCGACACCCGGCCAAGCGGTGACGCCGTCATAGGGCGTGTTGTGGCCCCAGATGTTGTCGTACTCGCCGAGATAGGCCGCAGGCCGGAACGGCGGGAATACGCCGTAGGAAATGTTGGAATTGAACAGGCGCGTGCGGGTCGTGCCATCGGGCACGAGGACGGTCGACGGGCAGGTTGCCAAGCCTTCGAAGGCGTCGGCGAAGACGACTTCGCCCCATGGCGAAGCGGCATGGCCGGGAATGGCCCCTACCAGAAGGGCGATACACAAGAGGCGTGTCTTCACTGCGGCTCCCCTGGAGCAATGCCGCAATCCCTCGCGTGCGTTCGGTGACTATATACTCCAAGTATACCCATCAAGTACAGGTATACGCAGGATATTTTTAGCCCAAGCCATCACAGAACGAGAGCTGCCCGGAGCCGCGGAATGCGCCCCCGGAGCGGCCGGGAAGTCAGTCGAAGCCGTTCGCGAACAGGCGGTCGCCGTCGGCCTCGAGCGCGCCGATGTCCGCGGCCACGCCGTGCACGCGCGCGAACGCGCCGCCACGCTGGTCCGCGGTGAGTCCCTGCGCGTTGTTCCCCGCATCGATCGCGGGGCTGTCCGCACGCAGCAGGTGCGTGCGCGTTCGGCCGCCGTTGTCGCCGAGGCCGACCAGGCGCGGATCGGCGGCGATCGTGTCGGCCGGCACCGGTGCGGTGCCGTGGTTCTCGATGAGGTTGTCGGCGCCGCCGAACGAGGCGCCGAGGCCTTCGCCGACGTCGGGCGAACCGGCCGCGCCGCCGTTGCGCGCGATGATCGAACTCTGCAGGTCCGCCGCGAAGCCGGTCTGGAACAGGCCGGCGCCGAGCGGCAGCGCTTCCTGGTTGAAGGCGATCGTCGCGTTCGCGACCGTCAGTGCGGCCTTCGCGTAGACGCCGCCGATCGTCGCCATCGTCGCGCGGTTGCCCGAGATCGTGCTGTTCGCGATCAGCGAAGCGGGTATGGTGTTGCCGCCCTTGAGTTGAATGCCGCCGACGAAGCCGGCCTCGTTGCCGGACACGGTCGAGTTGCGCACGCTCGCGCGGCCGCCCGCGACTGCGCCGCCACCGCTGCCGAACGGCGAGGCGAGCGCCGCGACGGTGTTGCCGTCGATGGTCGAATAGTTCGCGTCGACGACGCCGGTCACGTAAGCGCCGCCACCATTGGCGAAACCAGCCGAGGCGACGCTGTCGGCGCGATTGCCGCTGATCGTGCTGTTCGTCATCGTGAGGTCGCCGTGCACGTACGCACCGCCGCCGACCGCGTTGCCGAGCGAGGAATAGACGCGGTTGCCGTCGACGTGGCTGCCGACCATCGCGAGGATGCCGTCGACGAACAGGCCGCCGCCGCGATAGGTGCTCGTGCCGGCGATGCCGACGACCTTGCAGTCGCGGATCGCGACATCGGTGAGTTGCACGTTGCCGCCGGAGTAGATGCAGCCGCCGGAGAGGAAACCGCTGCCGTTGCGCAACGTGAGGCCGCTGATCGTGAGCACGCCGGTTCCGGCGTGCTGGAACACGCGGTCGTACGCGTTGCCGTCGATCGCGAGGAGGCCGGATCCGGGCCCCTGCACCGTGACGAAACTCGGCAGCTCGATGCGACCGGTGGTCAGCGTGATGAGGCTGCACTGCAACTGGCCGAGATCGATCACGTCCGTGTTGCCGGCCGCCTGCGCCGCCGCGCGCAGGCTGCCCGCGCCGCCGTTGAGGCAGTTCGTGACCGGGATCGTCGCCGCGCCGGCGGTGGCGCCGCACAGGAGGAGCACGCCGGCGGCGAGCGGTCGCAGCGCGGGCATCGGCGGAGGGGCGAAGCGGGACATGACGACCTCGACACGGACAGGGATGCTGCGTCGAACGCCGCAGCGCCCGTACCTCGGACACGCGTGGCCGGCCCGTGCTGAACTTTCCGCGCGTCGCACGCACCAAACCACCGAGAGGCGCGACCGCGCCGCTGTCCGGGAGGGCTTCATGTCGAAGTTCGTCGCCGTCGCATTCACTCTCGCCGTGGCCGCGGGCACCGCGCGCGCCGACGAGGCGATTCCTAACCCGCTGATCGACTACGACGGCTTCCAGCGCATCGTCGCGTCGTCGAAGGACGAACGCGAGTCGCACCGCCTGAGCGAAGCAGCGTTCCTCGCCCGCATGCGCGAGCCCGGCGTGGTCGTGCTCGACGCGCGCAGCGAAGCGCGTTACCGGATGCGCCACGTCAAGGGCGCGGTGAACTTGCCGTTCACCGAGTTCACCGCCGAGTCGCTCGCGCGCGTCGCGCCGCGCACGGACGCGAAGATCCTCATCTATTGCAACAACAACTTCCGCGACAGCCCGCAGGCGTTCGCACCGAAGGCGGCAACGGCGTCGCTGAACCTGTCGACCTGGACGTCGCTGAAATCCTACGGCTACACCAACGTCTACGAGCTCGGCCCACTGCTGTCGGTCGATGCGACGCGCATCCCGTTCGAAGGCAGCGAAGTGGACTGATGCGCGCAACGCGCGTGCCGCGCAGCGGCGGCACGCGCGTTCGCAGGGGCGGTCAGTTCGACGGCGGCGGCAGTGCGAGCGTGAGCGACCAGACGAAGTCGCGCAGCACGTAGCCGGACGGTGGCGGTTGCGGGGCGCCGATGATGAAGTTCGGGTTCTGCTCGTTGCCCGCTGGGTTGATCGACGACAGGTTGTGGCAGGTGATGCACGACGACTTCGCCATCGCCTGCGGGTTGCCCGCGTTGTCGCCTTCGATGATCGAGTTGCCGAGGCGCGTCGGCTTGCCGCTCGCGTCGAGGAAGTCGACCTGCACGCCGTCGAGGCGATAGTTGAACCATTCCGGCGCGAGGTTCGCCTGCACCATGAGCGCCTTCAGCGCCGCGGTCTGCTGGGTCGACGCACCCTGGCTCGTCGCCGGGCTCGAGCCCCACGGGTCGTTGCAGCCGAGCACCTTGCAGCGCTGCGGATTGGTCGTCGTGTTCTGCGGCTCGAACGTCGCCCAGATCCACTTGTCGATGAGCTTGGAGATGAGGTGGATGCCGCCGAGCGCGTAGCAGGTGCCGCCGACGTTCTCGACGTGCACGCCTTGCGGCGGGTTGTTGCAGCTGCCGAGCTGGATCCAGTCGGCCTTGATCTCGACCGCCGGCGCGGGGAACTTGAACACGTTGCCCGCTTCGATGAACTTGACCTGCCCCGGCCGCGTGTTGAGGCCGTTCGCAACGATGTACTGCTGCGCGTCCGGATTGAGGCGCGCCTCCTCGCAGATCGTGCGCCCGCTCCAGGTGCTCGAGTTGCAGTTCTGGTTCGCGATGTCGGGCAGCGCCGCGCGCGCGTGCGCGTTCGCGGCATCCTTCGCGTCCTTCGCCTTGCCCTTCTTCTTGTCCTTGCCCATCGCGTCGGCCTGCGCGCGCAGCAGCGCGGCGAGCGGGCTCATGTGGAAACGCGGCCGCTCGCCCGCGGCGAGCGCGGCGCCGCCGGCTCCGTACAGCTGGTTCTGCTCGATCCAGGTCTGCCAGGTCACGTACGGGTACTGCACGGTGTTGACCGGACAGGTCGCCGCGACGAACAACTGCCAGGCCGTCTGTTCCGGCGTCGAAGCGACCGACGTCGGCGGCGAGCACGCGGGCGAGGCGCCCTCGGCCGCGCGCGCATCCATTCCCAACACTCCGCACAACATCAACGACGCGCCGGCGAGGCCGCGCGCGAGACAGGTGGCTCCCTTCATGGTGCATCCTCCGGTAGCTGGCGTGGGACATACGGGGACGCGCCGGCGCGGCCACGGGCAAGCCGATCGAATACGCGAGACGGTTCGAAGATCCCCCTTGGCGCGACCGCGGAGCGGCGCCGCCACATCGTATCAAAACATCCACAGTAATACAGGTGTATTGGTATACCTCAGCGAAGCGAATGGATCAGCGATGCTGAGGCCGGCCGCCGGATGCCGTGCCAGTGGCCCGGCATCGGCGCGCACGAGTGGCCCTGTTCGGCCGGCGTCGCGCGGCGCAGCCTCGGCACACGCGCACCATGCGCATGCCGAGGGTTGCACCGATGATCGCCGTACGTTTGCTGCCCGCCGCGGGCCTGGGCCTGTCGCTCGCGTTCGCCTGCTCGCCGCCTGCGGCGGCGACGGCACCGGACGCGCCGAAGGCCGCGGAGGACCTGTCGGGCCTGCACGATTTCGACTTCGTGATGGGCGACTGGCGCGTGCACCACCGCCTGATCAGCGCGAAGACGCGCCAGTGGATCGAATTCGACGGCACGATGAGCACGCGCAAGATCATGGAAGGCTTCGGCAACGTCGAGGACAACGTGCTCGATTCACCGAACGGCCGCTACCGTGCCGCCGGGATGCGCGCCTACGATCCGAAGACCGGCTCGTGGGCGATCTGGTGGGTCGACGGCCGCGATCCGCACGGAGCGATCGATCCGCCGGTCAAGGGTCGCTTCGAGAACGGCGTCGGCCGCTTCTATTCCGACGGCATCGTCAACGGCAAGCCGGTCCGCACGCGCTACCAGTGGTCGCACGCCGATGCCGACCACGCGCACTGGGAACAGGCCTCTTCATCCGATGGCGGCAAGACCTGGGAGACCAACTGGACGATGGAGTTCACGCGCCGCTGAAGAGGCCGCTGGCTCGGACTTCCCCGCCCGGCCATGCGTGCTTCACGGCCCCTTCGGCTTGATGCGGCCGTTCTCCACGAGCCAGAGGTGGCCGCCGGTCGCGAGCATGATCGGCTTGGGATAGCTGAGGCTGAGGAACACGTCCATCGGCACCGGCAGCTCGCCTTGCGTACGGTTCTCGAGCCTCACGTAGAGCTCGGCGTCGTTGTCGGCCATGCTGATGCAATCCTTCGAGAACGCCTCGCTCGACACGAGCCGCGTGCCGTCCGCGGAGACGTCGAAACGCAGCAGCGGGCCGAGCGGGATCACCTTCGCACGATCCGACTCCGGGAACAGGTAGACGTCCCAGCGCTGCTCCGCGCCGGGCAGGATCACCGTGCCGAACGCGGCGCCGCACAGCTCGTCCGCGTTGGCGAGCGCGGTCTGCCGCGCGCGGTACATCGCCGCTTCGGCTGCATCCGGCGCGCGCGCGGGCGCGGTCGTCACCTGCGGCAGCCCCTTGCCCGGCGGCGGCAGCAGCACATCGGCTTCGACATGCGCGACCGCGTCGGCGTCCTCGACGAACAGGCTCACGCGCGTGCCCTGCGGCAGTTCGGTGATGATCCAGCCGCCGACGTCGGGCAGCGGTATCGCGATGCCCTGCGCCGCCAGCGCATCGCGCGCGCGCTGCGCGGCCTGGTCCTGGCGGTAGATCGCGCGCCCCGCGGCTTCGACGCGCGCGATGGCCGAAGCCTCGGTGGCCGATGCCGCCCGCGGCGCGAGCGGTGCATTCACCTTCGGCGGCGCCGGCGCGCATCCCGCGAGGACGAGGACCGCGGCGGTCAGGACAGATCGGACGGGCACGCATCACCTCCGTGGCTGGCGCACGCAGCATAGGCCGACCGCGTGGACGCGTCGATGCGACGCACGCTCCGCCGGGCGCTCAACGCCGCTTCGCGTCCTGCACGAATTCCTCCTTGAACGCGGCCGGATCGAGCGCGACCGAGAGGATCGTGTGGCAATGCGGGCAGTCGTAGCTGACGCCGCGCCACTGCTTCGTGCTCGCCTGGATCGGCATCGCGCGTGCGTTGACGTGTTCGACCGGCTTTTCGCATTTCGGGCACTTGGACGACATCGGTGCGCTCCTTCCAAGGCGTGTGGTACCGGCTTGGAACCGGCACGTCCACGCGAAGTTCCATCCCGGGTCGCGCCGACGCGCCGGCGCAGGGGAAACGGCGGGGACGCGGCGTACTCATGCTCCGGCTGCGGCGTCCAGCGCGACCGCGGCGCGCACGAGCCGGCGAGCGACCGTCGCGCCGATCACCATGCCTTCGCGCAGGTCGAGCGTCGCCATCTCGTACTTGCCGCCGGGCTTGAGGCGCGGCTCGATCGCGCGCAGGCGCTGACCGCGCCAGAAGCCGAACAGGACGCGCCGATCCTCGGCGCGGATGAGCAGGACGGGCCCGTCGCCGACATAGACGAGGTGCCCCCACTTGATCACCTCGTCGAGGTTCGCGGCGCCGCGCACCGCCGCGCGCAGGTGTTCGACGCAAACGCGCCGCCAGCCGTCGAGCGCGTCGACGTACGCGTCGGGATCCTTCGCCGCCACCGCCTTGCCCATCGCCATGTCGTCGCTTCCGCGATCGCCGGGGGTCGTGCGTCGCAGCGTACACGCGACCACGCCGGCCCGCGGTGCCGGCATTGCGCGCATGGCCGCGCGGATCCGCGCCGGCGACGTGGAGCGGCAGACCGGCGCAGACCGTGTCGCACGGCCGCGGCGCCGCACGCGCCGCTATCATGCGGCGCATGACGCACGACACGACCGCGCTCAATCGCGAGCGCCATCGCTTCGAAGGCGCGACGCAGGTGTGGCTGTTCGGCTACGGCTCGCTGATCTGGAAGGCGGACTTCGATTTCATCGAGCGCCGCCGCGCGCGCCTGTACGGCTGGTCGCGCCGCTTCTGGCAGGGTTCGCACGACCATCGCGGCACGCCGGACGCGCCGGGGCGCGTGCTCACGCTCGCGCGCGAGGCCGGCGCGACCTGCGTCGGCGCCGCCTACCTCGTCACGCCCGCCGTGTTCGATGCGCTCGACCAGCGCGAGAAGAACGGCTACCTGCGCCACGTCGAACCGCTCGAGTTCGACGACGGCGAGCGCGCGGACGGCCTCGTCTACATCGCCGACGAACACAATGCGGCCTGGCTCGGACCGGCGTCCGACGCGGCGATCGCGCGCCAGATCGCCGACGCGCACGGCCCGAGCGGTGCCAACCGCGACTACGTGTTCCACCTCGCCGAAGCATTGCGCGCCGAGGACGCCGACGACGCGCACGTGTTCGCGATCGAGCGCGCGCTGCGCCACATCGCCGCCTGAGGCGACGCTTCGCACCGGCGCACGACGCGTGGTATACCGGCGCGCAGCGGCGCCGCGCCGATAGGAGCGCGGCCGCGAACCGCGTCCTCCGTCGACGGATGTCCGCCATGAAGCGATGCCTCGCCTGCCTCGCGCCACTCCTGTTCGCCGCGCCGATCGCGCACGCCGACACGCCACTCGCGACCGCCGCAGCGGGTGCGCTCGCGCACCTGAAGACGACCACCGCGTCCAACGGCTGGGTCTACGCCGCCCTAGGCACGCAGTCCAACGGCACGGGTGGCGTGACGATCCTCAGGTCGACCGACGGCGGCGCGAACTGGAGCCCGTTCGCCGCGTACTCGGCGTTCGACAGCGACTACAACGGCGTCGATCTCGTCGTCAGCGGCAACGACGAGGCGAGCCTCGTGCTCGACGTCGCCGTGGTGAAGTCGCCGTCGGGCCCGACCTCGACGCTCACGGTCGACCGCTACGACGGTGCCAGCGGCACGCCGCTCGGCACCGCGTTCACGTTGTTCAGCACCACGCACATCAAGGACGTCGCGATCGCCTCGGATTACCGCAAGCCGGGCGTCGGCACCTCGCCCTACAGCGTCGCGATCGCCTGGTCGCGCTTCACGCCCTCGCAGGACGAGATCGGCTATGCCGTGAGCACCGACGGCGGCGCGACCTACGCGACCACGCGCACCGTCGCCGGCACGTCGGCGACGTTCGGCCGCGTCGCGCTCGCATACGGCCGCAGCGCGAGCGGCTCGAACGGCCGCTACTACGTCGCCTGGGAACGCTTCGCGGCGGTCGACGACGTCGACGGCAGCATCTGCGAATCGCGCAACACGAGCACGGTCAGCAGCGCGTTCATCACGCCGGTCACGGTCAACCGCGCACCAGGCTCGACCAACGACCCGTGTACGCCACCCGGCGCGCCCGCGCCGACGGAGTGCGACGCCGGCAGCGATCCCTGCCCCGAGTTCCCGGTCGTCGCAGCGACCGAAGGCGCCTGCCGCGCGCCGTCCATCGCCGTGCAGTACTCCGACGTCGACAACCCGATCGGCAGCAATACGACGCTCGTCACCGCGACCTGCGACCGCGCGCCCGGATTCGGCAACGTGGTCGGCTTCTACAACATGCGCGGGCACTACACGAATTTCTGGGGCCAGTTCGCCCCGACGCCGGTCGGCAGCGGTGACGAGCGCGATGCGCACGTCGTCTACGACGACCACGACGCGACGTTCCTGCTCACCTACGTCGATCGCGCCGCCCACGCGCTCGTGTTCAAGTCGAACGGCTTCGAATTCGCCGCGCCGAACGCGTGGACGCTCGGCAACGCGAACTACGCGGATCTGGTCGACGGCATCGACGATGCCGCGCCGCGCGTCGGCTTCGCGCCGCGATCGGGGCTGCCGAACTTCGCCTGGATCCGCCACGCTGCCGCGAACGACGTCGCCTACTTCGATCGCGGCGACCGCATCTTCGCCGACGGCTTGGACTGACGCGAACGATCAGCCTGCGCGCGGTCATGCGTGCTCGCGCATTCGACGCGGCGACGACGGGTAGTCACCGCATTCCACGATCACCGTGATCGCCGCGTCGGCTGAAGGATCAGCGCGGTCCCGTGCCTGTCTCGACGAGCTTGCCGAGCAGGATCAGCGACTCCTGCCAACCGCAGTAGCAGTCTTCGAGGGGAATCGCCGCCGGGATGCCTTCCTGCACCACCGTGAGCTCGGTGCCGCACGACACCGCGCGCAAGCTCACGCTCGTCTGCATCGTGCCCGGCAAGCCGGGATCGTCGAACGCGTCGGTGTAGCGGATGCGCTCGTTCGGCACCAGTTCGAGGTAGCGGCCGCCGAATGCGTGCGACTCGCCCGTCGCGAAGTTCGTGAAGGTCATGCGGTAAGTCCCCTCGACGCGCGCGTCGAGTGCGTGCACGTGTCCCGTGTAGCCATTCGGCGGCAGCCATTTCGCCATCGCGTCGGCGTCGAGGAACGCGCGATAGACGCGTTCGGGCGTGGCGCGGATGACGCGGTGCAGGCGGATCGTGCGGTCGTTCATCGTCGTATCTCCGGGTCGGAAGGAGTCCTCGGAAAATACGACGAACGAGACCCTGCCCGATCGACACGCGACCACGCATCCGATCTCGACGCCGCGATCGCGGCGCCATGCGCCTAGTAGCGACTGATGAACAGGCTGTAGCCGCCGCAGTCCCCGTAGGGCGAAATGTCCGTCTCCGAATCGACCATGACGTAGTACGCGGCGTGCTGGCCGGCCTCGATCATCGATTCGGACCAGCCCGGCCCGGTGGCGTCCGCCATGTCGAAGCAGGTCGGGGTCACGCCGCATTGGCTGCAGGCGAACAGCGCGGCGTCGTAACCGGGATTCGGCTGCAGGACGAAGCGCAGCGCCGGCGTCGCGCCATAGCGGACGCGATAGCCGTACACGCGGTAGACGACGTCGCGGCCGGGCGCGTAGACCACGCCGCCGTAGTAGGAAATGTTGTCCAACGACGTGCAGCTGTCGTAGCTGGCGACGTACGGCATCATCTGCGTGCCGACCTGGATCGGTGATGCGCAGGTCTGCGCGAACGCAGGCATGCCGCCGAGCGCGGCGAACGCGGCGACGAGGATGGAGGGGGCGCGCATGGTCGGTTTCCTCGCGAACGGGGGCCGCCCACGCGACCCCTCACCTTCCGAAACGGAAGAAACGCGGGAAACCGACGATCGCGCTGCCGCCTGCCGAGGCGGGTTTCGCAGGCGTCGTTTCCTTCAGGTATCCCGGCACGATTGCCGGAACCTCCTGGATACGAGAGGCACGTGCGAACCGGACATGCAGGACACCCGTATGCGGGCTGCACCGTCCGCGCAGCCGGCGGGTGCCTGCGTCCGGCTAGGCGGCGCGACGCGGCGCGAGCACGGGCGGCACGCGCGCCGGGCCGAACCGCGCCTCGACGTACGCGCGGATGTCGTCCGCAATCGCGTCGAGATCCGCCTTCGGCGAATAGACGCCGACGATGTCGTCGATCTCGATCTCGCCGAGCGCCCGCGCCGGCACGCAGCGGAGCGAGCGGTCCTCGCCGAGGTAGACGGCGAGCGGCCGGTCGCGCATGAAGCCCAGTACGATCGAGGCGAGCATCGCCGGCTCGCCCTGCGGCGAGCCCACGTCGAAGCTTTCCTCGAGGCCGTGCAGATGCTGGTCGGTCATCGGGTTCCCCCTTCCGGATCTTGCTCACGCGAGGCCATGGATGCTCACGCCGATTCCGCGCGCCGCTTGCGGAACCGCTCGAGCGACTCGCGCAGCGCCTCGGAGCGGTCGCGCAACGCCTTCAGCTTGCTGCGCGTCTGGATCACCTTCTCGACGAGCTCGGCGCGCTCGCGCAGTTCCTCGTCGGTCATCGGCGTGCCGAGCGGCTTGAGCGCCGTGGACACGTCGTGGGTCCGCTTCAACGCTTCGATCGCACGGATCGCATTGCGCAGGTTCGAGTTGACGCTCATGCGCGACGTACTCCCTTCGGCTTCGTGGCGTCCGTCGGCGGAGGCGACCGCGAACATCTGCAGGCTAGCCGCACGAGCTGAATGCCGAGCGACCGTGCGCGGACCTGAACCGAACGATGTGGATTGCGTCACGAAAAACGGAGCGAAGGCGGCGCGCGCATCCCGTCGCCGTCCAGCCGTGGACGCAGGCCGCATGTCCGAATACGCCGCGACGAGGCGTTCCTAGGCGCGATCACCGTCGCGTCGAGGAACGACCATGGCCATCGCCCACCCTTTCCGTCATCGCCGTGCCCTGGCCCGCGCGCTCGCGCTGTCGCTCGGCGGCGTCGTCACCGGCGCAGTCGCGACGCACGCAGCCGTGCACGCGGCGAGCGCCTCGCCCGACGGCGCGAACTTCACGCTCACCAACTGCAACGACAGCGGCGCAGGCAGCCTGCGCCAGGCGATGCTCGATGCGCACAACAACACCACGGTCGACTTCAGCCAGCTCAGCTGCAGCCTGATCACGCTCACCAGCGGCGCGCTCACCGATCCGAACACCGATTCGCTCAAGCTCGTCGCGCCCGTGCGCGTCGTCGGCGGCAAGCCGCTGCCGAGCATCACGATCGACGCCAACGACCACAGCCGCGTGATCGAGCACCGCTCGGGGGGCTCGCTCGAGATCACCGGGCTCGCGCTCAGCCACGGCCATACCAACGCGAACAAGGGCGGCTGCATCTACGCGATGGGCCACGTCACCGCGACCGCGACCACGGTGAGCGCATGCACCGCGGCGTCGAACGACACCAACGCCGCGCTCGGTGGCGGCATCTGGTCGAACGACCAGGTCGACCTCGTCTTCAGCACGATCAGCGGCAACGTCGCGCTCGCGCGTGCCGGCGGCGGCTACGCCTACGGCGGCGGCGTGTTCAGCTCGTACGGGTTCTATGCGGTGTTCAGTTCGATCACGAGCAACAACGCGACCGGCATCGGCTACGGTGGCGGCGTCGGCGTGACCGGCCCGGCGATGCTGCGGTCTTCGCTGGTGAGCGCGAACACCGCCGCCTACGGCGGCGGCCTCGGCTTGTTCGGCGGTCCCGACGTCGGCAGCGGCGATCTCGCGATCGTCGACAGCACGATCGCGTTCAACACCGCGACCGGCTTCGCCGGCGGCATCGAGGCGGGCGGCGACCTGACGATCCACAACAGCACGATCGCGCGCAACTACGGCGCACGCGCCGATCACGCGAACGGCATCGTCATCGAGGGTTCGCACGTGCTCACGCTGGTCAGCAGCATCGTCGCCCTGAGCACACCCGGCGGCGACATCAGCGGCGCGGCGTCGATCGGCGGCGACCACGACTTCATCGGCCAGGCCAGCGTCGCCGTGCCCGCCGGCACGCTGTCGGGCGATCCGCATCTTTCCACGCTCGGCGACTACGGCGGGCAGACCATGGTGATCGGCCTGCAACCGGGCAGTCCTGCGATCGGCGCAGGTGCGAATCCGCTCTCGCTCGCTTGCGACCAGCGCGGCGGCGGTTGGGCCGGCGCGTACGCGATGAGCGGACTCTATCCGCGCCAGGTCGGCGCGCAGGTCGACATCGGCGCAGTCGAGTTCGGCAGCGGCGACGCGATCTACGCCGACGGCTTCGAAGAACCGATCGCGAGCTGCTATCCGACCTGAGCCGCGCGGCGCGGTGGTCACGCGCAGCGGTCGCGCTCGGCCACCGCCGATGCGCGCCGCGGCGGCCTCAGTGCTTCTGGCGACGGATCGCGCGGCTGTTGCGATTCTCCGCGTGGTTGAGCCGACGCGCCTGCGCCGCGGTGAGGTGGCCGCCGTGGCGCGCCTCGTCGACGCTCGCGCGCTGCGCGATCGCCGCGTCGCGCTTCTCGTCGCGCGCCGCCTGCATCGGCGTGATCGTGCCGCTGGCAACACCGGCGTCGATGCGGCGCTGCTGGTTGTCGAGGCGCTGGTTCACTTCGTTCACGCGCGGATGGCCGGGCACGGGCTCGGCGGCGTGCGCGGTCGCCAGGCCGGCGAGGAGGAGCGTGGGCGCGAGGGCGCGCAGCAGGATGCGGTGGGCGATCGTCGTCATGTCGTTCTCCTTCGTCGAGGTGCGCCGTGATGCGGTGCACGCGAACGTTCAAACGCGGTCGACGACGATCGGTTGACGCGGACGGTCCGGCCACGAGGCGACGACCGGCGATCGATGCCACCGCGCCGCGGGCGCGAGCGGGCGCTCAGGCCGGCGTCGCGGGCGCGACCTGCGCCATCAGCGCGAGCGGCCGCCCTTCGTTGTCGTGGAAGAACGCCATCCATTCCTCGACGCCGTCGTCGTGTCGATGGATCATGTGCGGCGCGTCGACGAAGGCGACACCGCGCGCCACGAGCGCGTCGCGCGCGGCATGGATGTCCTCGACGCGGAAGTAGAGGATCGATTCGTCCGCGCGCGACTCGCCTTCGCTGAGGAACAACCGCGTGCCGCCGCAGTCGAAGAACGCGAGGTTGCCGAACGTGTACAGGTGCGGCAGGCGCAGCACGTCGCGATACCAGGCTTCCGCGGCGTCGATGTCGCGCACCGAGCGCGCGATCTGGCCGATGGGACCGAGGCCGGTGTGCGGATTCATGCGTTGTTTCCTCCCGTGCAGGGCGCTCGAGCGCCGGATGCCGTCCCAACCGCGCAGCTGTGCGCGACCGCTGAAGCCGAGCTTCTGCAGCACGTTGGCGACGTGGTACTTCACCGCATCGAGGCCGACGCCGAGGCGCCGCGCGATCTGCGGATTGGTGAGGCCGTGGCGCACGCCTTCGACGACCTTCCACTCGGAAGGCGTGAGCACGTCGTCGAAGGGCGGGCGACCGCGCGTGGCCATGCGCCTACCCTAGCGCGGCGACGGGCGGATTTCCCTACCCGGTCGCGCGCTCGACATAGCGTTCATCGACGCCGAAACATCCTCCTGTCGCGGCGGGCGCTCAGGTGTCGTGCGCGCCGCCGCGCCGGACCGCACGCAACGTCGACCACGGCAGGCCGAAGCGCATCGGTGCAGGTCGCCCGCGCGACAGCAGCCATGCGATGCCGAGCAGCGCGGCGCCGGAGGCGCTCGCGATCGATGCCGTGGGCGGCTGCCGCGTGATCGCAAGGATCAGCGCGCCGGCGGCGCCGGCGACGCAGGTGGCGACGTTCCGCGCGACCCGCGGCAGGTCGCGCGGGCGCGTCGCGAGCACACGGGCGGCATACGCTTCGATCGTCGCGCCGTCGTAGATCGCGGCGAAGTGCTCCTCGCGATCACGGTCGTCGGGCGTGCACAGGCCGGCGTCGATCAGCGCGTAGACGACGCGCCCGATCTCGCGGCTCGTCGCCAATCCCATCGCTTCGAGCTGGACGCGAACCTCCCGAGGCGTGCGCGCGGGCAGGTCCGCGACGAGCATGCGGCAGAGTTCGGCGGCGTCGACGTGCACGGTCGTCGCGTCCTGGCGCTGCCACGCGCCGATGAACGCGATCGCGCCCGCGATCCACGCGACGGTGTCGCGCGGACATCCGCTGCGCGCGGCGACGTCGTCGATCGCGGCCTCGCGCCGGAGGCACGCGTCGCAGCGTGCAGGGTCATGCCGGGCCATCGCCCTCGCCCTCGCCGCGATCGAGCGCGCCGGCCGCGACGACGGCCTCGCCGAAGTCCGGTCGCGCCGGATACATCGCGATGTACTGCACCACGCGAGGACGCACGCCGTGGTTCGCGCTGCTCGCGTGCGGCAGCGCGTGATGCCAGAGGATCAGATCGCCTGCGGCGCCCGCGATCGGTCGCGCGGCTTCGACCGGGATGCGCGCATACGGATCGACGCCGGGCGGCAGTGCGCGCAGCCAATCGTCGATGCCCCGATGGAAGCCGGGGACGCAGGTGAACGCCCCCTGTTCGGCCGAGGTGTCGGTGAGGTAGAGGATGCCCTGGATGCCGAGGCCGAGTGGCGGCTCCATCACGGCATCCCAATGCAGGTGCGGGCCGGGAAAGCGGAAGCGGTCGGTCTCCGGCGGATTGAAGCCGCAGCGATCCGCCGTCATGACGAGGTCTTCGGTTCCCCACAGTTGCGCGAACGCCTTGTGGACGCGCATCGACCCGCGCGCGGCTTCGAGTGCGGCATGCTGGAACAGCTGCACCATGATGCCCTGGCGCACGCCCGGCGCGTACCACGTGCGCGGGTCCGCGGCATCGGCGCCGATGGACGCGTGCACGGCAGCCGCCGCGGCCGCGCATTCGTCGGGCGTGATCGCCGCGCGCAGTACGACGAAACCGTGTTGGTCCCAGTGGCGCAGCGCCCGCCCATCGAGCACCGGCGCGAGTGCGCGCACCTGCGCGTGCCGATGCGCGGTCTCTGCCGGGTACGCACTGCCGTCCTGCAGCGCATTCACCCAGGCCACGCGCGCCGGCGAGAGCATGCCGCCATGGCAATCGAGCACGTACTGCTGCAGCGACTCGAAGGCGGGCATCGTCGCGAGGAAGCGCATGATCTGCTCGAGGCCGATACCAAGGCTGTCGCTGAGCACGCGGTCGAGGTGCTGCCGGCGCCGATCGGGGGCG
>Ga0068853_100000490_pt1 | contig 27013 bp, 24 predicted proteins | sample KBSCornC32_FD_65655 | JGI IMG/M metagenome (GOLD analysis project Ga0068853, IMG submission 65655) | Corn rhizosphere microbial communities from Kellogg Biological Station, Michigan, USA - KBS Corn C3-2 | ecosystem: Host-associated > Plants > Roots > Rhizosphere > Soil ... | reverse complement strand
AAGCAGTTCCGCGCAGTCGCCACCCGCTATGACAAGCGCGACGACAACTTCCTCGCCTCAGTCCAACTCGCATCCATACGCATCTGGCTGCGGCATAATGAGTCGGTGGCCTAGAGTCCCAAGGACAGCGGGATCGCTGCGTTGACCACGGACGACCTCCGCGAGTCGCCTCCCGTCTGAGCGCAGGTGCAAGCCCACCACATTTTCAGGCACATCAGCATTCGCGGCGACGTCGTCGAGCATGGCCAAATCTTCGGTAAGGACGATGATCGCCTCGCTCGGGACGCAACGGGGCAATCCCGCGTTACCGGTGACGACAATCAACTGCGCGCCGCCTGCCCCACAGCCCGCCGGGTCGAACTGGCTCACTGGCACCCGACTGCCAGCGAAACAGTGTGCCGCCGTTTCAGCCGCCTCGCCATTGCCATGAATGCCGACCGACATGATCCGCCGGGTTTCGCCTGACGGGGGCAAGCCCGGAACCTTCGCGGCGCGGCGCTCGGCAAAAAAGGCATGGCGCTGGGCAAGGCTTTCGCGGGTTTCGAGCAAGATATTGCAAAGCTCCCGCTCGCGCTGGAGCCCTTCTGCGATTGGCAATTCCACCGCCGCCTCGACTGCTGAGATAATCGCCTCATGCGCGTTGAAACCGCGGAATTCGGTGGCCTTGCTTTCGCGGTAGGCCGCAAAGAATTCGGACCTGCCCCGGAAGGGCTCCACTAGCTCCTGGCGATCTCCTATCGGCCGCAATGGCTCGCTCGCCTTGATAATTCGCCGTGTAAATGCAATCGCTTCTGCTTCAAGCTGACCTTCCTCGGCGAGGCAGTCGATCAAGCCCAATTCAAGCGCCTCCGCGCCACCGACCGGTCGCCCGGTGAGCATCAGGTCCAGCGCGAGTTCCGGGCCGACTACGCGAGGCAGGCGCTGGGTGCCTCCAGCGCCGGGCATCAATCCGATCTTGACCTCGGGCAGTCCAACCGCGGCGGACGAGACCGCGATCCTGTGGCTGCACAGCATCGCCAGCTCGAACCCGCCGCCCAGCGCCGCACCGTGGATTGCCGCGACCGTAGGCTTGCCGACGTGCTCCACCGCGTCCAGCACGAGCTGCAAGTGGGGCTCTTGTAGACCACCCCCAAACTCTGAGATGTCAAAGCCGGCGATGAAAGTCCGCCCACCGCACAACAGCACGATCGCTTCGATTTCGGGATCGGCGCGCATCGCGGCAAAGCCCTCAAGCAGCGCCTTGCGAACGTTCACGCTGAGTGCGTTGACCGGTGGCTCGTTGATCGTGATGAGCCCCACCGGACCATCGCGACGAAGTAGAAGTACGGGCATCAGGGTCCCTCCTCGATTTAATTCTGGATCCGGGCTCCCCTGAGTTGCGCGCGAGGATGGATCATTGCGCCGCTGCCGGCCGGTCGTAACTAGAACAAGTGCACTAGATATCACGATCACGCAGCCAGTTCAGCAGGTTGACGACCTGGCTCCGCAAAAAGCCCGCGTGTGACATGAACGTCAGATCAAACGTGTCCGCCATCAATGGTTAGAATGGTGCCCGATGTGTAGCCGGATCGCGGCGACGCAAGGAAGGCGACGGCATCGCCGATTTCCTCTGCTTTTGCCGCACGTCCGAATGGCAGGTGGGCGAACAGTTCCTGCCAGCGATCGGCGCTGCCGAGGTCCTTCTCGGCAACCGCCTGCATCATAACCTTGACGCGATCGGTCTGTACGTATCCCGGGTTGATCCCGACCACCCGGACTCCGTCGCGATAGGAGGAGCGCCCGAGGGCCTTCACGAAAGCCATCAGCGCGGCATTGCCGGTCGAGCCTGCGATGTAATCGGGCGGAAAACGTTCGCCGCCGGCGCCGATTACGTTGACGATGACGCCCTTGCTCCTCGCAATCCGCTGGTAGAGCTTTTGGGTGAGCGCAATATAGCCGAAGACCTTAAGGTCCCATGCCGTCCGCCAGCGCCGCATGTCCAGTTCCTGCAACGACCCGGGCGGGATCTCGCCAGCATTGTTGACCAAGATGTCAATCTCCCCGCATTGCGCGGACAAGGCATCCTGAGCTTCCTCACAGCTGAGGTCGCAGGCAATGGCGGTTGCCGTGATCCCCGCATCACGCAGCGCGCTTTCCGCACGATCGAGCGCATCGCTGCTTCGGCCGGCGATGACCACGTCGCACCCTTCCCGGCCGAGCGAGAAGGCTGCGGCAAGACCTATACCCTTGGACGCGCCGGTGATCAGCGCCCGCTTGCCTGTCAATCTCAGATCCATTCGATCATCCTGCCTGGCTGCTTTCGGACCGGGCGCGACCTGGAGCGGACGATGACATCACGAGTCCTTTCCAGCGAGGAAGCCTCCGTCGACGGCAAGGACGGCCCCGGTGGTGAAGCTTGAGCGGGAAGAAGCAAGAAACACGACCGCGTCGGCAATCTCTTCCGGCCGGCCGACACGGTTCATGGGATGGGCAGCGTTGCTTCGTTCCATCCGGGTCGGGTCGCTCAGCAGCTTTGCTGTCAAATTGGTTGCCACCATGCCGGGAGCGACCGCGTTCACCCGAATGCTGTGGGGCGCCAGTTCCAGCGCCAGCGTCTTCGTGAATCCGACAACCCCGTGCTTCGAGGCCACGTACGAACTGCGGTTGAGTACGCCCGTCTCCCCCGCGACCGAAGCAATGCACACAATCGAGCCTTCAAGCCCTTCGTCCACCATTCGCCGGGCAACCAGCTGCGAAAACAGAAACGTCGCGGTCAGGTTGATATCCATGGCGTTCCGCCAATCTTCGACCGGGATATCAACCACCGGTCGACGCTCTCCGATCCCGACATTGTTCACGAGCACCCGGATCACGCCCAGCGAGGCCTCCGCTTCGGCGACCGCGGCGCGGATGTCGTCATCCCGGCTGGCATCAGCGAAGATCGCGATTGCACGGCCACCCGCATGATTGATCTCGTCGGCCAGAGCGACGGCGCCAGCCTCGTCTTTATCCACGATCGCAACATGGGCACCGCATTCTGCAAGCAGGAGCGCGGTGGCACGGCCGATTCCCGCGGCCCCGCCCGTAACGAGGGCCGGCATACCGATAAGGCCGAGGTCAAATGCCTTGGTCATCACTTTGTCCTCTCGCCGCGAAAGCTGCAAACCAATCTGCCGTTTCCCGATCGTGCTGCAACAAAGCGCCGAATTGCTGCGCATCGATATGCCCCTCCAGCAAATGGCGAAGCGGAATTTCAAGACGCTTGCCGGTCGATGTGTAGGGGATGGCTGGTGCCTCTTCGATCAGGTCAGGCACGTGCCGGGGGCTTAACCTCGTGCCAACCCTCTGGATCAGCGCCCTGCGCAGGTCATCGTCCAGGATATGGTCTTTGGCCGGTCGCAAAAACAGGATCAGGACATCGCGATAAGGACCTGCTTGCGGAAATACGGCGATCGCATCAGCGACGGCTGGATCATCCTCGATCGAACGATAAATCTCGCCGGCACCGATCCGCACGCCGTTGCGTTTCATTGTGGCATCGGACCGGCCAAGAACCTTGCAGCCGCCATCCTCGTGGATAACGATCATGTCGCCCTGCTGCCACCTTCCATCATAAGCCGACAGATAGTTGGCCGCCATCCGTTCGCCGCCGGGATCATTCCACAGGCATTTCGGCGCATTGGCGAAAGGGGTCCCGATCACCAGCTCGCCGCCTTCGCCCCGGACCGATCGTCCGTCCGGGGCGATGGCCAGCACGTCCATCCCCAGCATGCGAGCCGTGGCTTCCCCCGCGCGGATCGGCAACAGGCGAACGCCCCCCGCGTAGCCGCCACACACTTCGGTCGAGCCAGCTTGGGAGAGGCTCCGGCAACCAGAAGGCAGTATCCCGCTGAGCCATTCAAACAGCGGAGCTTCGGTCACCGCGCCAGAGAGGACCAGCCCCTTCAACCTATGGAGATCATATTTTGCGGTGGGATCATATCCTCGCCCCTTCATGCGGGCAATAAACCCCGGGCTAACCCCCATGATAGTCGCCCCCGAACGTTCGGCCACGGACCAAAGACAGTCGAGATCAGGATAGAATGGACTGCCATCATATAGCACCACGCGCGCACCCAGGCTAAGTCCGCCGAGCACCATGTTCCACACGATCCAGCTCGGCGTGGCATAGAAAAACGGCACTGAGCCCTCGGCGACTTCCACGTGAAAAGTGAGGTCTTTCGATAGGCCGAGGAGCGCACCGGCATGGGTGTGGACAATCGCCTTGGGAGCGCCTGTCGTACCGGACGTATAAACGATCCACAGCGGATGATCGCTGGGCACCGACTCGTAGTGGAAATCTTCGCGAGCCGGGGCTGGAGCTTGCGTAAGCGACGCCCAGGTCGATACCGCTACACCGGGTATTTCCAGGTCGGCAGCATCATCCTGCAACAAAATGAGATGCTCAAGCTTGGGAAGCCCCTTGACGAGATCGCGCAAGACTTCCTCGCGTTCGTGCACCGTCCCCGCATAGGTGTAGCGGGATACTCCGATGAGCAGTCTTGGCTCGATCTGGGAAAAACGGTCGGTCGCCGCGACGGCCCCGAATTCGGGGCCGCACGAAGACCAGACCGCGCCGATCGCAGTGGTTGCGATGAAACAGACGGCTGCCTCCACGACATTGGGGACACAGGCCGCAACCCGGTCACCGGGCTGGATGCCCATTGCCCTCAAGCGAGTGGCAACCCGGCGTACCGCCGCGCCGAGCTTGGCCCAGGTCCATTCTGTATGGCTTCCGTCTTCGCGATATGCCGATATCGCCACGTCGCCGGCGCGACGTTCCTCGTGCCGCAAAACCATCCGCGCGAAATTGAGCCGGGCACCCGGGAACCAGGTGGTTCCCTGAAAGCCCGAGCCCTTCATCACCGCGTGGTAGGGCGCGTCGGCCTCGACTTCGAAGTAGTGCCAGACAGCATCCCAGAAGGCGGCCGGTTCGGTGACAGACCAGCGCCACAAGTCTTCGTAGGTTTCGAAGGATAGCCCGCGGTGCTCCTCAAGCCAGGACATTAGAGCGGTAATGTTGGACTGTCTTCGATCTTCGGTCGTGGGCGTCCAAATCACGCGTCCGCGAACAATGCCTGGCGATGCCGCAGACATGGCCGCGTCCGCACTGGGATCGACATCCATGCCTACCGTGACCACGCGCTCTCTCCCTTGGCCAAGGAAGGCGCTACCTTCCCATTCGTGCTTCGTAGCATAGCTGCGAGCGGCAAATGCAATTATCCCGTCGCGGCAGACCGAAACGATTCCTTCATGTCTGCTGTCCGCGTATCGATGCGGTCTTCAAGGTCACGGTTCGGAAAAAGCCAGAAGGCCTTGGTTCCGATCGCATCGGCGGTCATAATGGCGACATCTTCAGGAGGTAGACCGTTGCGGAGGAGGTCCTCCTGAATCTCCAGCCTGCCAACGGAAACCTCATCGGGCGAACGCGAAGCATTGGCCTCCAGCAATCGGGTCCGCACCGGCCCAGGAAGCAAAACCGAAATCCCGATATTGCTGCCCGACAGTTCGTCGCGAAGCGCCTCGCAAAGGGCAAGCACCCCGGCCTTCATCGCCGCATAGACGCCGATCCTAGACTTGACGTTGATTACCGCCAGCGACGAGGTCGCCAACAGGTGACCGGGCAGGCCTGTCGCCGTGATCCGATCCAGCCCCTGCGTTAGTCCGTAGAAATTCCCATCAAGGTTGACCGATCGCGACCATTCCCACGCGGTCTGCGAGGTTCGGCTGACCCGATCCGTGCTGCCGGCAACGCCGGCGTTGCTCACCATCACGGCGAGCGGCCCGTGGCGGCCTTCGGCCTGGTCGAGCGCGGCTGTCCAGCTCGCCGGATCACGAACGTCAAGAAGCACGGCGGACGCATTGCCAATTTCTGCCGCGACCTGCTCTGCTCTCGGCAGGTCGATGTCGGCGACTGCAACCTGCATCCCGCGCCGGCTCAGTTCGATGGCGATTGCCCGGCCAATCCCGCTTGCAGCCCCGGAAATAAATGCCAGCCGACCGGCAAAATGCGCATTCATTGCAGCCTCCATGAAACGGCGTACCTCGCAACCGGGACAGGCACCGCTACCATCGGTACCGAGGAATTCCGCTTCAGCGATCCGATTTTCATATCCATCAACGCGCAATTTCCGCACAGGTTGTTCAGGCGGTCAACAGCGATAAAGCCTATACACTGCTATCGTGGCCCGCCATTGCAGCAATTCGCGACGATACCGGATATGCGGCAACTTTCGGCGCACATATCCTGGTGACCCATCAAAGCTTGCCGGTCAGCTCCGGCACAGCCTTGAACAGGTCCGCCACGAGACCGATGTCGGCGACCTGGAAGATCGGCGCATCCTCGTCCTTGTTGATGGCGATGATGGTCTTGGAATCCTTCATGCCGGCGAGGTGCTGGATGGCGCCCGAGATGCCCACGGCGATGTAGACTTCCGGGGCGACGATCTTGCCGGTCTGGCCGACCTGGTAGTCGTTGGGCACATAGCCCGCGTCGACCGCGGCGCGTGATGCGCCAACCGCGGCGCCGAGCTTGTCGGCGAGCGGGAAGACGGTCGCCTTGAAGGTGTCGGCGTCCTTGAGCGCGCGGCCGCCCGAGACGATGATCTTCGCGGCGGTGAGTTCCGGACGCTCGCTCTTGGCGATTTCCGCGCCGACGAAGCTTGAGATGCCGGCATCGCCTGCGGCCGCGACGGCCTCGACGCTTGCCGAACCGCCGGTGGGCTCGGCCTTGGCGAAGGCGGTCCCGCGCACGGTGATCACCAGCTTGGCGTCGCTGCTTTCGACCGTGGCAATAGCGTTGCCGGCATAGGTCGGGCGGGTGAAGGTCTTGGGGCCTTCGACCGAGAGAATGTCCGAGACCTGCGCGACATCGAGCAGCGCGGCAACGCGCGGGGCGATGTTCTTGCCGTGCGCCGTGGCGGGGGCCAGCAGCGCGTCGTATCCGACCATCAGGCCAGCCACCAGAGGCGCAATGTTTTCGGCGAGCTGGTTGGCGTAAGCCGCATCGTCGGCGAGCAGCACCTTGGCGACACCAGAGATTTTCCCAGCGGCATCGGCAGCGGCCTTTGCGCCGGAACCTGCGACCAGCACGTGGACCTCGCCCAGCTTGGCAGCGGCGGAGACGACGGCCAGCGTCGCGTCCTTCAGGCTGGCATTGTCATGTTCGGCGTATACGAGAACGCTCATTGTGCGACTCCCATTTCCTTGAGCTTGACGACCAGTGCATCGACATCGGCAACCTTGATGCCGGCGGAGCGCACGGGCGGTTCGGTGACCTTCAGCGCCTTGAGCCGCGGCGTGGTGTCGACGCCATAGTCGGCGGGCGTCTTGGTCGCCAGCGGCTTCGACTTGGCCTTCATGATGTTGGGCAGCGAGGCATAGCGCGGCTCGTTGAGGCGAAGGTCGGTGGTGACGATGGCGGGCAGCGCCAGTTTCACGGTCTCGAGGCCGCCATCAACCTCGCGGGTGACGGTGACGGAGTCGCCTTCGACGGTGACGACCGAGGCGAAAGTGCCCTGCGGACGGCCCATCAGCGCGGCGAGCATCTGACCGGTCTGGTTCGAATCGTCGTCGATCGCCTGCTTGCCGAGCACGACAAGACCGGGCTGTTCCTCATCGGCGATGGCCTTGAGGATCTTCGCCACGGCGAGCGGTTCGACCTCATCATCCGTCTGCACGAGAATGGCGCGGTCCGCGCCCATGGCGAGCGCGGTACGCAGCGTTTCCTGCGCCTTCTGCGGGCCGACGGAAACGGCGAAGATCTCGGTCGCCACGCCCTTTTCCTTGAGCCGGATGGCTTCCTCGACCGCGATCTCGTCGAACGGGTTCATGGACATCTTGACGTTGGCGAGATCAACGCCCGTGCCGTCCGCCTTCACCCGCGGCTTCACGTTATAGTCGATGACCCGCTTTACCGGGACCAGGATCTTCATTGCGATGTCCTTCCAATAGTGAACGCGTTGAGCGGCCACAGCCGTGCGACGGACGCAACTCGGTCCGCTTCATGGAGGCCGGCTAGGGGCTGCGCCGCGAATGCGGCGCAGCCCCTCCCTCAACTGGCTTGATGCGTTGGGATCCGGATTTCCATACCGTCCAAATCGGACCGGACGAAAATCTGGCAACTGAGGCGCGAATTAGCCTTACGCTCGGCTGCGAATTCGAGCAGCGCGTCCTCATCCTCGGTGGGCTCCGGCACCCGTCCAACCCAGTCCTCGCCCAGATAGACGTGACAAGTAGCGCACGAAAGCTGGCCACCGCAATCGGCGTCAATCCCGTCAATTCCTACCCTGACGGCCCCTTCCATGACGGAGACTCCGTCATCGATGGTTACGTCAGTTTCATTCCCTGCCGGATCGACAAATCGTACCCGAGCCATCATTCCTCTCTTTGGGCGACCTTCATGCCGCCTGCTTTTGCTCATTCTCGAGGATTTGCACAATCTGCTCACGCTGCTCACGCGGCGTTCCGAGCAATTCGGAATTGGTACGAGCCCGCTTGTAAAACAGGTGGTTGCGCATTTCCCATGTGAAACCGATCGCACCGAACACCTGAATGTTGCGGAAGGTGGAGATGCAATACTGCTCGCTGGCATAGCTCTGCGCTATCGCCGCAGCCTTGCTGGCGTCGGGAGTGTTCTCGCTCAGGGCCCAGGCCGCATACTGCACCCCGGCAGTTGCGCATTCGTTGCCCCCGGCGACTTCGGCAAGATCGTGCTTGATCGACTGGTATGCGCCGATCGGGCGTCCGAAGGCGACACGCTCCTTTGCATAGGCGACGGCGTCATCCAGCGCCTGTTCGGCGCCAGCGGCGCTTTCTGCGGCGAGCACCAGGTAAAGGCGATCACGGATCCAAGCCCAGCTATCGCCATCTGCCTGGGGCAGGCGTTCAGCGGCAACCTTGTTGAAGGTGATGCGGCTCACATGGCGGGTTATATCGCGCCAGTCGAGGCGCTCCATGGCCAAGCCCTGTGCCTTGGCATCGACGATGAAAAAGCCGATTCCGCCATCCACGTCCGCCATAACTACGATCTTGTCTGCCCCGCCAGCCTCGACCACGAACGACTTTTCACCGCTAAGGGTCCAGCCTTCCGCAGCCTTGGCGGCGGTTGTACCATGCGACTGGCCGTTCACATCGCCATTCGGGTCAGCAACCGCGAGTGCCAGCGAAAGTTCACCCGCCGCGACCTGCGGGAGCAACGCCAGCTTCTGTTCTTCGCTGCCACAGCGCTCGATTGCCCAAGCCCCGGCCAGCGTACCGAACAGGCCGGACGGCGCAAGAGCGCGGCCCGTTTCGCCGACGACCATGACAAGGTCAATGTAGTTCATGCCCAGTCCGCCATAAGCCTCCGGAATTGCGATCCCGGCCCAGCCGAGATTCTGCATTTCCTTCCACAAACCGTCACGTTCGACGGGCCTTTCGTTGGCTTCAGGCTTGATATAGGGCTCAAGCTTGACTTCCTTCGAAAGGAAGGTCCGCGCGGAGTCCCTGAGGGCGAGATGATCTTCGCTTAAGGTAAAGTCCATGGGAATTGGTATTCCTGATTTGGGGCCGGCGGCGCGCCTCAGACAGCGCGCGCCGGCTCGTTGGATGGTCAGGCTGCGGCCAGCTTGGGGCGGCCAATTTCGTTGAACGGCAACTTGGCAGTGGGATCGAGGTCCCGTGGCAGGCCAAGGATGCGTTCGGCGACAGTGTTCTTCAGGACTTCCTGCGTGCCGACACCGATCGTCGAAGCCGGGCCGAACCAGTAGCAGTAGTCCCAAGTGTCAAACAGGCCGTAGTCCATCTTCGGCAAAGGCAGTTCGTCATCATCCCGGATCATGCCGGTGATGCCTTCGGTGCGCTTGGCGAGATCGGAGAGTTGCTGGCCATGCGGCGAGGCGACCATCTTGCCGAGGTTCGCTTCAAGGCCCGGAGGCGTGCCGTTAATACGGTGGCTGAGGTTGCGATCGACCAGCAGACGGAGCAGTTCTCCCTGCACGTAAAGCTTCGCGGCCTCGTCACGGATCAGCGGATCCTTGATCTTGCCGGTCTCGATAAGTCCCGACATGAGTTCACGCGCTGTCGGGCCCTGACCCCAGACCGCACCCGGCTTGGCCATGCTCATGCGCTCGGTCTGCAGCATTTCGAGTACGATCTGCCAGCCCTGGCCTTCTTCGCCAACAAGGTTGGCCGCAGGCACGCGGACATCGGTGAGGAATACTTCATTGAATTCGGGAGGATGGCCCGACATGTCCAGGATCGAACGAACCTCGACGCCCGGCGCCTTCATGTCGATCAGGAAAATCGAAAGACCCTTGTGCTTAGGCAGCGACGGGTCGGTGCGGACGATGGTAACGCCTATCTGCGATAAATGGGCGTTAGAGTTCCAGATCTTCTGGCCGTTGATGATGTAGTCGTCACCAACGCGCTTCGCGGTCGTGCGCAGCGAGCCGAGATCTGACCCGCCCGACGGCTCCGAAAACAGCATACACCAGAGTTCGCTGCAGGCGAGCGCGCCCGGCAGGAACCTTTGTTGCATTTCTTCGGAGCAATAGGTCAACAGCGCCTGGCCGCACTGGTTCACACCGATCGGATTAACGATCGAAGGCGGAACGATCCCGGCACGCTTTAGCTCTTCGGCGATGATAAGCTGCGTTTCCGGATCGGCCGAAAGACCCCAAGGCACCGGCCAGTGCGGCGCAGCATAGCCCTTCTCGGCCAACTCCTTGTAGGTGACGTCAGGGCGAGCCCCAAGCCACTCGCGCACTTCAACGCGGCGCGGATCGTCCTCAGCGGGAAGAATGAAGTCCATTTTCGCTCTCCAAAAAACAATGCCCGGACGTTGCTGTCCGATGTCTTGCCACTTCGTCTTCCTAGCGGCGAACCTTATTCCAACATTGGTGTCAAATCGGCGCGCAACTGGATGAATCGCGTAAAACATATGTTTTATCCGTTGGAAGGTTTCCGGTGTCAAGCCGAAACGTCCACGTCCGATATGGCGTTATTTGACGACTTGGCCCCGACTTTCCGAAGCAGCGACCATGCTGGCCTTCGTCACGCAGTTGCAGGCAATCCAGCGCCCTAGCCCGAAATTTGGGCGAGCGGGGCAGACGGGCACTTGAGGCGAACGGCTGGTAACGCCACCTCGACAAGATTCGCACTTGCGACCTCACTAGGCCACATGCTTTAATTTTGCGCCGAGCGTAGCGCTGCCGGTCCGGCCCAGAAGAATCCTTTCGAGACGGACGTCCATGAGGCGAGCCAAGGCAAGGACGGAGAGCGAAGTGACTGATATGGCCGCAACTGGCAAACTTGCCCCAGAGGATCTTTCCCCTCTCTTCCAGCCCATGAAAATCGGACCAGTCACTGTGCCGAACCGGATGATGATGGCGGGAATGTCGGCTGGAGTAAGAGCCGACGCGAATGGCGGGGTGGATCCGCAGATGGCAGCTTACATTATGGAGCGCGCGTGCGGCGGGCCAGCGCTCATCGCAATCGGAGCCTCGCGCGTGGTTCCTGACAATCATCGCACGTCGCACCAGATCGAACTGTTCAATGACGACTTTATCCCGTCGATGGCCGAGTTGGCCGAATCGGTTCGGCAACAGAACAGCCTCCTGGGTATCCAGCTTTGGAACGGGGGCGGCACCGAAGGGACCAGCCCCGACACGCTGATGTCACCATCCGGACTTTCCGCAAATGTGCGGACCGCCATGGGGGACCCCACATCCCGCCAGCGTAACCAGCCGAACCGGGCGATGACGATCGAAGAGATCGAGGAAGTGGTTGGCCATTTCGGCGCCGCGGCCCGCCGCTGCGTCGAAGCCGGCCTGGGCTTCGTCGAGATCCATGCCGGACACGGCTACTTGCTCAGCAACTTCCTGACCCCTCTCTTCAACCGGCGGGAGGATGAATACGGCGGCAGCTTCGAGAATCGCACGCGTATGCTCCTTCACGTAATCAGTGAAGTGCGTAAGGCGGCCGGCAGTCAAATGGCCGTTGGCCTCAAATACAACGGCAGCGATTTCCTTGGCGACCAGGGCTGGACCATTGAGGACAGCTGTCGGTTCGCACCGCTCGCCGAGGCTGCCGGTGCCGACTATATCACCATAACAGCCGGTCTCGTAGGCACGCCGCAGCTCACCATTCCACCGATGTATGAGCCGCATGGCTGCTATACCGACCTCGCCGCGGCGGTGCGCCCGCACGCTTCTGTTCCCATCGGAACGATCGGCCGGATCAAGAGCCCGATGATGGCACGCGACCTGATCGTAGAGGGCAAGGCGGACTTCGTCTGCTTTGGCCGGGCCACGATTGCTGACCCCGATTTCTTCGGCAAGACCCACCGCGGCGCACTGAACGAAATCCGGCCCTGCCTGGCCGATTGCCGGGGTTGCATAGATGAACACACCAGCCGCCATCCGTATCCAGCCGATGCGAGCTGTGTCGTGAACCCACGGATGGGCCGAGAATTGACCTGCGTCGACGTCAAAGACGGTGCCGCTGAACAACCCAAGTCAGTCGTAGTCGTTGGAGGCGGTCTCGCCGGCATGGAAGCTGCGCGCATGACAGCCTTCTCGGGACACCGCGTCACGCTGTTAGAACGTCGCGATCGGCTGGGCGGGCAAATGCTGCTTGCGCGCGAAATGCCGGGCCGTCGGGAAATTGGCGACATTATCCCATGGTATGAGCGGCAACTTGCCTCACTCGGTGTCGACGTGCGCCTGGCCACCGAGGTCACCGATGCCATGATCAGCAAGCTTTCACCCGATGTTATCGTGGTAGCGACCGGAAGCCAGCCGTCCATTCCCCAGAACCTGATCGATATCGTGATGAGCTGCGGATCGACTGACATGATTTTGCTCGACGAGTTGATCGAGGGAAATCTGCCGGTGGGCAAATCTGTGCTGGTGGTTGGCGGAGACCAGAATGGCATGGTGGTGGCTGACTACCTCGCCGAACGCGGCGCTGCCGTGACGGTCGCCGGGTTTGGACGCCATTTCGGGCACAAACTCGCCGCCCATGACCGCTGGTACCTGCTGAACCGGCAGAACGCGAAGCATGTGAAGCGGGTCAAGAACGTCCATGACATCGTGCAAAGCGATCAGGACGAGCTCACACTGCAGACTGCTGAAGGCTCGCTTCCCCTCGGGAAAATCGATGCGGTGGTTTTCGCCAGTGAACGAAAGTCGGATCGCGCCATCCTTGAAGCGGTCGAAAGACAGGGTGCGAAGGTTGTTGTCGTAGGGGATGCCCACGATGTCGTTTCGGAGAACGGCGGGACCATTTTCGCCAATATCGCCCACGCATACGACTCGACCCGAAGAATTTAACCGAGCCCGGCTTGACCTGGCGATAGCCACCATGAAGGCCGAGGGTGTCTCGATGGAAGAGGTCAGGGCCGAAGTGACCCGCGAAGTTCCGGTCGGCCGATATGGCAATGCCGACGAATTCGGTGCAGTCGTTGCTTTTGTCGCCAGCCAGCCTGCCGCCTACTTCACCGGTTCGATGCTGCGCGTCGACGGCGGCGACATCCGGTCGCTTTGACGGATTGCTGCCGGTTCGCACTCGCCACGCCGTCGGTCCGCTTGCGCGCGACGTAATTTTGTCGTTTTAACCGCCATTGGACACGGCTATCGGCCTTCGCGATCGAAGACCGCCGCTTCGCGCTCAATTGATAGGTTAGAATAGCGATGGTACGTACCAAAAAGGCCGACTTGGACCAGCTCGACGAGCGCACGGATACGCGAAAGAACATCAAGGTTGCTGCACGACGCCTGTTTGCGGAACGCGGCGTGGAAGCAGTGACGGTTCGCGAAATCGTCGCCGCGGCGGGTGCGAAGAACGGCGGCTCTCTCAACTATTATTTCAAGTCGAAAGAAGGCCTCGTTCTTGAGTTGATCAACGAGATCTTCACCGATTGTAGCGCTGTGTGGCTCGAGCGCATCTCCGAACTCGATCGAAAGGGCGGTCCGTCCAGCGTGCGAGAAGTCGTTGACATCATTGTTCGAGGCCCCCGCCCTGAAAACTTCACGGACCCCTCGCCCACAGTAAACCGGTTCCTCGCAAGCATCCTGTTTGTTCGGCGCAAAGAGGTGTCCACGTACCTCGATCAGATGAACTTTCTTGTATACCGGCGGTTGCTTCAGCTCATCAGCAGCCTCTGTCAGCACATTCCTGAACCGGTCTTGCGTCAGCGCCTGGTATTCTTCGCCTGGTATGTCCTTTCGGTTGAGGCGGCGCGCGAGGGATGGGTTGCAAGCCGCCGACGCAGCGATGTGTGGTCCGGAACCGATCCGCAGCTAAACCTCGTAGAGACGGCAACAGCATTGATCGAAGCGCCTATACCCCCTTCTGGAATGATCAGTCGATCCCGCCAGGCACGCAAGCGATAGTTTCAGGAACCAGGGGCTGAACCGCGCCGGGTCTGCCGGAGGCTATCTGGTTTAAGTTACGCAGCCATGGAGACGTCGTCCAGCATGGCGTAATATTGTGCTTCGGTTTCAGCAGGCGGGATGTTGCCGATAGGTTCGAAGGCGGCACCACCTCAATTATTCACAAACAAAAAGCCCCGCACGACCAATGCGGGGCTTTATGATCTGAAATTAAACTACATCAGAATTCCGACGGTCTGATCGTAACCTTCAGCCAGATTTCCCGACCACGTGAAACGGGGCCTTCATAGTCCGAAATGATCCCCGTAGCCGTGCCGGTGGAGGACGATACACCCGTACCGAAGGAACCGTTAGCGGTGACGGCGAAGTGCTTGTCAGTCAAGTTCCGGCCGATGATTTGGAATTCCATGCTCTTGGACTTAGTCGAAAACGACAGGCCCGCGTCCAACAAGAGACGGCTCGGGCTAAAGCCGATCGGGCTCAGTTCCTGGGAGACATACTGCTTGGAGGTATAAACCCCGTTGGCATTAAGGCCCACATTCCACTTGTCGCTAACCGCGGTTTCATAGTTGAATCCAAGGCTACCGCTAAATTCCGGCGCACGCGGGAGCTGTCGCCCATTGAACTGCTGTGCAAGCACGGTCGCCCCACCAATGATCGTTGGCAAGCAACCTTCCGCGGAAGTCATGCCGGTATAGCATGGGCCGAGGAAGCTAGAAGCATAGCGGGCGGAGTTATAGGCCGCAGCCCCGGTAATGGACAGCCCAGGAGCGCCGCTCGGCGAGAATACGAAATCACCTTCAACCCCCTTGATGCGCGCGGATGAACCATTGAGCACGAAGAGCGCCTTGGTCGCCTCGTCCACCCGGCTGAGCTGGAGGTTGCTGTAGAGGTAGGAATAGGCCGCCAAGTTGATGCGAAGCTGCCGATTGGCAAGCCGAGCTTTCAGACCGACTTCGAACCCCCTCGCCGTCTCCGGCTCGTAGCTGATGTCGAACGACGTCACTGCGGGATTCTTGGTGAGCGCATCAACAGTCGTCGCGGCGAGGTTGTAAGCACCTGCCTTGAATCCCTGCTTATACGAACCGAACAGGTTCAGGTCCTCATTCGGCTTGAATGCCAGAGTAATTTCCGGTGACCAGTTGCCGAACGTGCGGGAGGGCCGCGCGATCTTGTTCGGCAGACCAGCTGGAGGCGTCAGGTTCAAACTCTTCCTGTCTTCCGAATAGCGCACACCGGCTGACAGGCTGACCTGCTGCGTAATGTCCCAACCGACCTGACCGAATGCGGAATAGGTCTGGTTGTGGGTTGGGAAGTACCAGGGTTCCGACAGCTTGGCGATCACCGGGGTAGACGGGTAGCCGGCAGCAACGTTGATCACAACCTGCTGGTGATAGGTAAGCTTGTCGTCCTGGAAGAAGCCGCCGAGCATCAGGTTGATCGGCACGTCAGGGTCCCGGTAGGAAAGACGAACTTCCTGACTGAACGTGTCCTTGGTCAGACCCGACAGGTCGCTGAGATAGAATTTGTTACCCTGGGTCGACGAGTCCATCGAACTCTGCTTGACGTGGTAATAACCCGTGACCGCGTTGAGCGTGATGGAATCGGTGACCTCGTACTGCAAGTCACTCGAAAGCAGGAGTTGCTTTGCATCAAACCTTGACGTGTCCTGATCCCACTCCGGATTGCCAGTCACAGCCCGGATCGCGGCGGAAGGAATTGCAGTGGCCGCGTTGAAATTGTCAGCGGTGCAATCGGTGTCGATCGGCGTGGCGGCTCCACCAATCTGCACAACCCCCGGAGTGCGGCAAGCGAACTTCTGGTTGATAGAATAGCCACCATTTTCGTGCACGTGATGGTAAGTTCCACGAACCTTCCAGGTGATTGTGTCACTTGGCTGGAAGTTCAGGCTGACGCGGATCGCTTCCTGGTCCGTCCCCGGGGCATATTTGAACGCGGGGTTGAGCGCCAGATTGGTGAAATAGCCACGGCTTCGCGAAAAAAGTCCCGCAATGCGGCCCGTGATCCCTTCGCTGATCGGTCCGGAAATGTATCCGGATATGTCAGCCTGGCGTGCATTGAATTCATAACCCCCACTGATCTGGGATTTATATACGTTGGTCGGTTCGGCCGTGCGCAGCGAGATGATACCGCCGCTCGAGTTCTTTCCGAAGAAGAGCGCCTGCGGCCCCTTGAGAACTTCGATCTGGTCAATATCGAATGCCGAAAGGCGCACGATCTGGCCGTTGCTGATCGGCACGCCATCCATGGTGATTGTTACCGCACCTTCCGCGGCAGCGTTGGACGTCGGCTGAGAAACACCGCGAAGGCCGATGATGCCGCCATAGGAGCCGGCGGCAGTGCCGAGAACCAGCTGGGGCGTCAGCTTGGCGGCATCGACGAGGCTCATGATGTTCAGTCTTTGCAGTTGCTCGCCCGAAATAGCACTGAGAACGACCGGAGCCTGGAGCGACGTTTCGTTGCGGCGCCGCGCTGTAACTATGATATCGCCATTTGCGACATCCCTATCAGCGCTCTCAGGCGCGGCGGTTTCAGACTTTTCCTGTGCGCCTTCGGCACCGGTATCTGCATATGCAGACGTCGCAAACGACAACGCCAGGACGTGAAGACTCACCAATCCGAGTTTCAGTTTCATAATCCCCTCCCTACACGTGCTATTGCACTTCTGATGCAGCGACCAATTCGGTCGCCGAACGGCACCACTTCCGGATCGCGAACTCTTCATGAGAAGAGCCCGGAAACCCGGGAAGCTGGTTGTAGGTGCAGACTATGAAGTAGTCCCGGTCAAAACAAGCGAATTAGATTGCTGACCGGCGCTAAGCGGCGCCCGTTCCCCCGACATACTGAGGATGCGTTAAATCTGGCTCCAACCTCCTGCCCACGGCGTCTGGCAGAACCAGAATCCATCAGTTTAACTGACGAACTCACCGAGTGGTTATCGACACAGGGCACGACATCCACTCGATACTCCCGTATCTGGGCTTCACATTCCAATGCTCATCAAGGCCATATCTGCCTTGACCACCCCTGACCCCACTGGCAGCTAGAACAGCCGATTTATCATTCGATCGATGGCTTCCCGGCGGGTGATCTGACAGCGACCTCTGTGAGGAGCCCCGCAAACCTAGAAGGAAAGATATGTCCGATCTGTTCGCGCTTGATGGCAAGAGAGTATTGATTACGGGCGGGGCACAGGGCCTCGGGAACATGATCGCGCGGGAGTTTCTGCGGCGAGGCGCCCACGTGTCCATCACCTCCCGAACTGCGGACGTCAGCGCGGCCGCTGCGGCGGAGCTTGGCACGCTCGGCTCTTGCACAGCTTTGGTGGCAGACCTCTCGACCGTCGACGGCGCCATTGCACTCGCCGAACTGGTCAAGGCCAGCGGCGAGCCCCTGCACATATTGATCAACAACGCCGGGAAGAGCGCGGGCGGACCTATCGAGCGACTGCCTGACGAAAGTTGGCCCGACCTCATGTCAATCAATGTCCAGACTCCATTCACCCTGATCCGGGAGTTGCTGCCCCTGCTTCGCGAGGCTGCGACGTCCGACGATCCCGCGCGCATTGTGAATCTTGGCTCATTCGCAGGTCACGCCTTGCCCTTGCGGCCGACCTACTCATACAGTGCGAGCAAGGCCGCGATGCATCACCTGACCCGGATGCTGGCTGCGGACCTGGCATCGTCACTCATCACCGTGAATGCCATCGCCCCCGGGTACTTCAGCACGCGGATGACATCGGCCATTCCCAAGGACCATATGGATGAAATGCCGGACATCGTTCCGCTCGGCCGTCTTGGCAAACCGGACGATATTGCCGCCAGCTGTGTCTACCTGTGCTCCAGGGCGGGAGCCTACGTTACCGGCATTCTTCTTCCCGTCGACGGCGGGCTCAGCCGAGCCCGCCCCTGACGGGAAATATGGATCAGGCTGCGGCCACCGCAGTATTGGCAACAGCCTCGAACCGGACCGGGACCGACGTCATATGAGGCATCGCATTGATGCTCTCGAAATGCTTGTCGGTGTCAACCAGAGCGTTGACACAGCTCCCGTCGACCATGACGTCTTCCTTGCCCGGGAGTCCTCCCCAGCCCTGGCTAAGCGCCACGACCCCGCGACGCATGGTATCGTCACTTTCAACGATGGCCCGGGTGCGCCCATGCCCCGAGACGATCTCGACCAATTGACCCGGCTCGAAACCAAGCTCGGCGAGATCCGCGCTGTTGAGGAATGCCGGATTGTACTTGTTGCGCTTCCGTACCGTCGGCATCAGGATACCGTAGCTGTTATACAGATCGCGCAGGCGGCGCGTGGACAGCAGGTGGGTGAATTCCCGACCGGGTCCAGCACGATGTTGTGCAACGGGCTCATTCAGGTAGCGGTGCAATTCGTCGAGCACGTCTGCCGGCATCACGTCAAACTTGGTATCGTGCCCGGGACGCGGCGGCTTGACGAAGTCCTCCTTCATCGGGAACTGGCGGCCGTGGGGATAGCTGCGCAGCTCCTCAAGCGACGTCTGGCTGGTTTCCAACAGGATTTCGATCAGTTCCTCGGTACTCGGCGGCTCGTCACCATCCAGGACGCGCTTGCCGGCGAAGTTGATATTAACGCCGAGCCGCTTGGCCAAGGCCCAAAACACATACCAGTCATCCACCACCTCGGCGCCTGCAGGCGTCGGCACGATGGCAGGGGTGAACTGTGCCCAGGCGCCCGGGTAGAATTTGAGCGCCGGATGCGATGGCGACATGTCCGACCGTTCATACTGAAGCTTCGCGGGCAGGATGTAATCGGCCAGCGCGGTCGTCGGGGTGTGCCAAGTGTCGATCGCGACCAGCAGGTCCAGCGCGTGCAAAGCGTCATGGGCCTTGTCCCGGTCAGGCAAGGACGTCATCGGGTTGGCGCCATCCACGATCAAGGCGCGGATCTTGTCAGGCCCGGGCGTCAGAATTTCCTCCAGAAGCGTTCCAGAGACCTTTTCCCCGAAGAAATTGCTGGCGACCCCACGGATGCGGCTCGGCGGATGCTTTTCCCACGGGCGCATGGCGGGAGTGACTTCGGCGAACACTTCCCTGGCCGGATTGAGGATGTCGACTGAAGTGACCTTCTGGCCGGCCTGGGGAAAGCGTCCGCAGATGATGTTGAGCAGCTGGACCATGTGGACGGCCAGGTTTGAATACTGCGACATATTCGGACCGGTGCCGGTCATGACGTGGCCACGGCGGTTGTCACGCGCGAACATTTCGGCGATCATCCGGATCGCACCCGGCTCGAGCCCCGAGCGCGCTTCGGTAAACTCCGGCGTGAAGGGATCGACCGCAGCGCGCAGTGCGGCTATGCGCTCCGCGCCGAGATATTGTTCGCAGAATGCAGCGTCATGCCAGCTCTCGTCGAGGATCAGGCGGATCAGCCCGGCCGCGATCGCGGCGTCTTCGCCGGGATATGGCTGAAACGCGAGGTCGGCCTGCGCCGCGGTCTCCGTCCGGCGCGGATCGACGACGATCAACTTCATCCCACGCTGCTTCGCCCGCTTCAACCGCTTGACCGGATCCACGCCGAGCACCGACATCGTCGAATGGGCGATGAACGGGTTCACCCCGAACAACATCAACACGTCCATGTCGACAAGATCGAGCGGTCCCGCTGCCCAGCTGCCCGTCCGCCCTGCGGCAACCATCTTACCCGACTGGTCGATAGTGATCGTCGTGAAATATTGTTCCGATCCGATCGCGTTCAGGAAGTGCCGGTTCATCCCGACCGCGCTCTGGTTCATCATCGAACCGTTGCCAGCGAAAAGCGCGATCGAATTCGGGCCGGATACCTCCATCAGTCCGGACAGGCGGCCGGCGATCTCATCGAGCGCCTGGGCCAACCCAATCTCGCCGAAGCTGCCATCAGGCTTGCGCTTCAACGGACGCAGTATCCGTTGCTGGTCCCTATGCGCATGGCCTGATTGAAGCCCCTTGAAACAGGCGTAGCCCGACGAAAGCTCGTTCTGGTCGTCACCAACAATCCGGGTGATTTGGCCTTGGTCATTAACCGTCAGGCGCGTGCCACATCCAGCAGTACAGATTCTGCAGAAGGAGGTATATTCGCCTGCCCCCTGAATCGCGGACAGTGCTTCCATCGTCTGACCTTCCCTATCATTCGGGTCTTGCGAGACCCTTCAGTTCAGAGTTTGCTGCAAATCGGCTATTGAAACAAACGAACTAATTAGCTCGGTATCAAACAGTGCCCGTGGCCCTCTTTCAACACGGCCCGTTTCAGCTGTCGGACGGATCCCAGCCCCAGTAGCGGGCAACCGCGCCGCCATCGACGCGAAGGTCGGTTCCCGTGATCATCGCGGCATCGTCCGATGCCAGGAAGACAGCTGCCGCTCCATAATCACTCGGCTTGGGCAGGCGTTGCATAGGTATCCGCTTGGCGAAGCGCGCCGTGATTACCGAGTAATCCGGCTGCGGGCCCAGATTCATGTTCCAGCGCTTGGCGCGCTCGGCGCTTTCCCCAGGATCTGTCGCGGTCGGAGTAAGGCTGACCACGCGAATGCCGTAGGCGGCCAGTTCCATCGCGGCGCCAAGGGTGAAATTGAGCATGCCGGCCTTGGAAGTGGTATAAGCGATATTGCCTGGCTGGCCTTGGTGACCGGCGGTTGAGATCACATTGATCACGACCCCGCTGCGCCGCGGGATCATCGTTGCCGTCACATACTTCGTGAATAGAAAGGCACCGTCAAGGATGACCGAGTTCTGCGCCCGCCATTCGCCGTATGGCATATCCGCTATCGACTTCTGGTTGAAAAAGGCGGCATTGTTGACGAGGATATCGACCTGTCCGAATTCCGCCACGGCCCGCTCGACGGCAGCGCGCACCGCGTCCTCGTCAGTCACGTCGCAGGTAATGCCGATCGCGCGACCGCCCGCAGCCTTGATCGCCGCGGCGCAATGATCTGCGTTTTCGCTGCGTGCATCCACGGCCACAATCGCCGCGCCGGCGCCAGCCAGGGCCTCGACGATTCCGCCCCCGATGTTCGGGCTGGTTCCCGTGACAATGGCTATTTTACCATCCAGCTTCATGACCTGCTCCCAAGACGCATTATGCGATGCAATATTAAAGCGATTGTTCTAGACTAATAAGTGGCAGTGGCAAGCGCGCCGCCAGCTAACCGGCTGGATTCCCCGCCAGGTCTTCCATCTGCAGCAGCCAGTCCGCGAAGACAGCGGGCTGTTCGACGCCTTCCACTTCCAATCTCGTATCAAAACGAATGCGCCACTGCCCCGGCTTGCGTTCAACCGCTTCGGCAAGACGATAGACTCCCCGCACGTGCCGGCCTTCGGGTACAGTGGCGAGAAAGCGGACCTTGTCGAACCCGTAATTCAGGCAAGACCGCTTTTCGATCCGGTCGAGGAAGCTGGTCGACAGGCCGCTCAGCAGCGAGAGGGAGAGCATTCCGTGCGCGATGGTCCGGTCGGATCCGAGTATTTCGGCCGCAGCTTGCGCATCGACATGGACTGCGGAATGGTCCTCGGTGCAATCGGCAAAGGTGTCGATCCGCGACTGATCCAAGAGAACCCATGGCGAGAAAATTTCGCCACCTAATTCCCCGGTTAACTCATTTAGCCGCATTGCCCTCCAGCCCTTACCACAATGTCTTCAAATGTTCCTGAACATGGGTTTTCGCTTCTGGAGCACTGCGTCCAGCGCCTCGACATGATCCTCGGTCTCGTGAACGATCGACTGGAATGCACCGGCCATTTCGAGGTGGTTATCAAGCGAAAGCAGGCTGCTGTCACGAATAAGGCGCTTTGTGATCCGCAAGGTCCGGCCCGGATTGGCATCGATCCGCGCGGCCAGTTCGCGCGCCGCGTTCATCAGTTCGCTGTCTTCAACCACTCGGGAAACAAGGCCGATTCGCTCGGCTTCCTCGGCATCGATGGTGTCGCCGGTGAAGGCGAGTTCGCTCGCCTTCGAAATTCCGATGACCCGCGGAAGGAACCACGCACCTCCGTCGCCCGGGATAATGCCCACCTTGATGAACGATTCGGCGAATTTCGCGGATTTGGCAGCGATCCGCATGTCGCACATGCACGCAATGTCCAGACCAGCTCCGATTGCCGGGCCATTGATTGCTGCAATCATGGGCACCTCGATGGCGTTAAGCATCTTGGCGACCTGGTGGATGGTCCGGCGATAGCTGTCGCGGGTTTCGATGATCGTTTTCATCGGCGCGAACCCTGAACGATCGCGCATCTTCTTGATATCACCGCCAGCGCAGAAAGCGGGACCCGCCCCGGTCAATATGATCACGTTGACCGAGATGTCGCTCTCAATGGCTTTGAGCCGGTCGACAAATTCAGCGCATATTTCAGGTGTCGAAAGTGCGTTGCGCGTTTCCGGCCTGTTCATTGTCAACGTGACTATGCCGCCGCTCTTTTCGTAAAGCAAAAAGTCTTGCATTTGAGCCTCTTGGCTGATTTTCAGCCTTGTACCGAATTGACTGGGCTAACCTAGTTCGAAACGTTGAAGGTCCATGGACCATTGACACAGGTCAGGTTGAACTTTTCACTTTCCACTTCGCGGCACACCTCGGCAATGCCGCCCGCCTTGCGTGCACCCCGGATCACCCTCCCTGCATAAACCGTCCCTTTTCTCACATGGCAGGTTCTTGCGAGTGCGACCCGATGGCAAGCAGCTTTCCGGATTCGACATCAGGTAACGGTCTTGTGTTTTTCTATCCCTCCCACAAGGTGCATGATCCGATTTCCATCCCGTCTATCATTGAGAACATGGCTGAAGTCGGGGACTGGCCACTGTCTTCGAGCACGGCCAGCTCCCGCCTGGCCGATTTCGAATTATCCAAGGGATTGACGAGAAGCTCGGCGCACCTCTAGTAAGAACGCGTGTTCTAAGTCCGGGCCGGTTCGCGGGAGAGGCGATTTACTCCTGCGGGCCTGGCGATACAGAAAACCCGCAAAAGCGAGGTTGGGAGAGATTTATGTCGACAGGGTCGAATCCTGGACAGGCTGGCAATTGGATCATCGACGATCCGGTGGAAGGCGTGTTCAAGGTCAACAGGAACGCATTTACCAGTCAGGAGGTCTTGGAGCTTGAACGGGAGCGCATCTTCGATCGCGCCTGGCTCTATCTCGGCCATGAGTCGGAATTGCCCAATTCCAACGACTTCCTGACGCGCAGCGTTGCCGGACGCGAACTGATATTCAACCGCAACCGCAAGGGCGAGTTCCAGGCATTCGTCAACACCTGCCCTCACCGCGGCGCGCAGGTTGTGCGAGAACCATCAGGCAATGCGATCAGCTTCAAGTGCTTCTATCACGGCTGGGCGTTTAACAATAACGGCAAGTTCGCGACAAGGTCCAATCCCGGAACCTATCCCGATAGCTTCAACTGCGCGGGCGCCGTCGATCTGCCCAAGGTCAGGCTGGAGTCCCACCGCGGGTTCTTCTTCATCAACTATGCCCCAGAAGCCGAATCGTTGCTCGATTTCCTCGGGGGCGCGGTGGAGATTATCGACCTTGTTGCCGATCACTCGCCGAACGGCATGGAAATCGTTGGCGGGACCCAGGAATATTCAATCCGCGCGAACTGGAAGCTTTTGCTGGAGAACAGCTATGACGGCTTCCATGCGCCCCAAACCCATGAGACCTATTTCGAGTACCTGATCAAGGAAATCGGCCCGAGCGTCCTGGAGAATATCCAGACCCTGAGCGAGGTCCAGCGCGCCCACACCTTCCCCCAAGGGCATGCCTACACCGAAGCCAGGGCACCTTGGGGCCGCCCGGTTGCCCGCGCAATTCCCACTTGGGGAGAAAAAGGCGCTTCCGATGCGGCAGTAATGGTGGCCGAACTTAATAAGCGCGTTGGCCCTGAGCGCGCCATGCGCATCGCCGACCGTGACAGGAATGCAGGGTTCTTCCCCAACCTCGTGATCAACGACATCATGGCGATCACCGTACGTACCTTCTATCCGGTCCAGCCGGATCTGATGCTGGTCCGCTCATGGGCGCTCGCCCCGATCGGGGAAGAACCGGAAGCCCGCCACCGTCGGCTCAACAATTTCCTCGAGTTCCTCGGCCCCGGCGGCTTTGCCACGCCCGACGATGTCGAGGCACTGGAATCCGCACAGCGGGGCTATACCGCTTCAAAAGTTGCGCCCTGGAATGACATTTCCCGGGGCATGCAGCGTGAGATTCCGCGCGCTGACGACGAGGCGCAGATGCGCGCCTTCTGGCGTGAATGGAACCGTCGCATGCAGGGTGAGTGCTGATCATGGGGGATGTCATGGCAAATACGACCACGCGACTGCGCTCACGTTCGGATTACGAGGATTTCCTGTACCGCGAAGCCATGTTGCTCGATCAATGGCGGCTTGAAGAGTGGTACGCGCTGTTCACGCCGGATTCGGTCTACGAAGTGCCGACCATGGGCAAGGCGCGCGACGCCACGCCTGACAGCGCGCTGTTCTACGTAGCGGATGACTACGCACGCCTCCGTCACCGCGTCGACCGCCTCCTCAAAGCAACCGCGCATGCCGAATGGCCGCGATCGACCCACGTCCGCATCGTCGGCAATGTCATAGTAGAAGGCTCGGACGAAAACGGCACGCAGGTAATGTGCAGCATCGTCACCTACCGTTCAAAGAACAATTTCACCGATACCTATATCGGTCATGCCTATTACACTCTCATCGAGGAAGGCGGGCAACTGAAAATCCGTTCCAAGCGCGTCCTCCTCGGCATGAACAGTCTCAATCCTCACGGCAAGATCAGCATCATCTTGTGAAGGATAAGCCGACCTCGAGTGGTCCCGCCGCTGATCCACAAAGGATCGTCGACGAACTCGCGGCCGGCTGGGCGTGCCTCAGCCTCGCAGCAGATGTCGAGAGGCTGGTCGACCTGTACAGTAGCGATGCGATCTTCTTTGGATCGCTGCCCCGCATGTTCTTCGGACATGCGGGCATCGTGGAATATTTCCAGACAATCTCCCTTGCTTTGTTGAAATCGGTGCGCTTCGATTGGCAGCAGGCCATGTTCATCACTCCCTCGGTGATCAATGCCGGTGGTCTGGTCTACTTTGGCATGGAAATCGAAGGAAAGCCGACGAATTGGCGTTTTGGCATTAGTTGGGTGCTGTTCAATACGGCTGCGGGCTGGAAGATTTCGGCGCATCACGCCTCGCCACGGGAACTATGAGGGAAGGCTAGAGCATAATCCGATCAGAATGAATCGGATCATGCCCTAACGATCCTTTGTTCTTTCGCATTTTCCGAGCCAGCAGATGACGCCATCTGCCTGGAAAATGCTCTAGCAATACTGCATGAAGCGGGGTACCAGACCGTGGACTTCTGTCGAGCAATAATCGCCGCTCGTGTTTGAAAAGCGTCACCTTAGGATGTCGTTTCCAAAGCGAGCAAAGGAAGAATGCGATGCCTGTTGTCTCCGGATCCGCACCATCAGACTTCGGCCGCGTAGGCTTCATCGGCCTTGGCGACATGGGTGAGCCGATGGCCCACAACCTCCTTTCTGCGGGCTTCGACGTAACAGTATTCAACCGCAAGCGGGCGCCGCTTGTCGTGGCTGAGGAGAAGGGTGCAAGGATTGCGGAGAGCGTGACGAGCCTGGCGCGGGACTGTCCGACGATCGGCATTTGCGTTTGGAACGACGAACAACTCACCGACGCCGTACTCGGTCCCGAAGGCCTGATAGCCGGCGATGCCGAAAAGCTTACCCTGATCGTCCACAGCACGGTCCGGCCACAAAGCATCGATCGCATCGTCCAAGCCTTTGCCCCCAAAGGCTGGGAGGTGGTGGATGCACCTGTCAGCGGTCTCCGATCGGCATCTCTGGCGGGCACGCTGACCTTGATGGTCGGCGCGCCTCGGCCAAGCTTCGAAAGACTGCTTCCCTACTTCGACACCGTTGGCATGCACGTTCTTCACGTAGGCGAAAGGCCGGGCCTCGGTGAGGTTTCGAAAATCTGCAACAACCTCATGGCCCAGTGCAACCTCTACGCCATCATCGAGGCAATGAAGCTTGGCAGTAGCTATGGCATCGACGAGGATATGGTGCGCCAGGTCGCCTCGGTCAGCACGGGCAAGTCGTGGTTCAGCGAGAACTGGCACTTCGCGGATCAGCTGATCCTTGATCATCCGCAGCGCGACGTACTCTACAAGGACCTGTGGGAAGCCGTCTTTGCAGCAAAGCAGCAGAACTTGCAGCTGATGCTGACGGGCGTGGCGGCGCTCAGCGCACCCGCCTTGATCGAGGATCGTCGTGCGCAGCTTGAAGCGCGGAAGAAGGCAGATTAGAGTATGATCCGATCAGAAAGAATCGGATCATATTCTATTATCTTTTGTTTTCCGTACTTTTCGAGTCAGCAGACGATGCCATCTGCTTCGCAAATGCTCTAGCGTGCAGACCCATTAATTGTGAGGATCGAGACAGGATTGTCCGGGATGCCGGGGGAGAAGAAGCGCGCGGAACGGGGCTTGCCCCCCGTTCAAGCGTTTCGACGCTCCCCGGCGCCCGGACAATCCTGCCCTTCGGGTGGGACGAAAATGGCCATTGGCGCGGTCGGCCGCTCGCCGG
>Ga0068853_100000489_pt1 | contig 27026 bp, 24 predicted proteins | sample KBSCornC32_FD_65655 | JGI IMG/M metagenome (GOLD analysis project Ga0068853, IMG submission 65655) | Corn rhizosphere microbial communities from Kellogg Biological Station, Michigan, USA - KBS Corn C3-2 | ecosystem: Host-associated > Plants > Roots > Rhizosphere > Soil ... | reverse complement strand
GGCCTCGACGCGCCGCCCTTCTTGACGACGCCGGCTTCGGGATCGAACGGACCGACCGCGTGGTACTCGATCTGCTCGCGCTCGGCCGGCGCGTAGCCCTTGCCCTTGGTCGTGATCACGTGCAGCAGCTGTGGCCCCTTGAGGCCCTTGAGCGTGCGCAAGGTGGAGACGAGCTGCGGCAGGTCGTGGCCGTCGATCGGACCGGTGTAGTGGAAACCGAGTTCCTCGAACAGCGTCGACGGCACGAACATGCCTTTCGCGTGTTCCTCCCAGCGCTTGGCGAAGCGCCAGAGGAAGCCGCCGCGCTTCATCATCTGCTTGCCGCGCTCGCGGATGTTGTTGAGCGTGCGGCTCGCCATCAGGCGTGCGAGCATCTTGGTCAGCGCGCCGACGTTCTCGCTGATCGACATCTGGTTGTCGTTCAGCACCACGAGCAGGTCGGGTTCGACGTCGCCGCCGTGGTTGAGCGCCTCGAACGCCATGCCCGCGGTCATCGCGCCGTCGCCGATCACGGCGACGACCTTGCGCGGGTCGCCCTTGCGCTGCGCGGCGATCGCCATGCCGAGCGCGGCCGAGATCGACGTCGACGAATGGCCGACGCCGAACGTGTCGTATTCGCTCTCGTCGCGCTTCGGGAACGGTGCGACGCCGTCCTTCTTCTTCACCGTCGTGATGCGGTCGCGGCGGCCGGTGAGGATCTTGTGCGGGTAGCCCTGGTGGCCGACGTCCCAGACGAGGCGGTCGACCGGCGTGTCGTACAGCCAGTGCAGCGCCACGGTGAGCTCGATCACGCCGAGGTTCGCGCCGAAATGACCGCCCGAGGTCGACACCGACTCGATCAGGTACGCGCGCAGCTCGCGCGCGATGTCGCCGAGCTCGGATTCGGGGAAGGTGCGCAGGTCCGCCGGGGTTTCGATGCGGGCGAGGCGGGGATAGCGCTGCGGGTCGATCATGGGAACGCCAGTGTTCAAGCGTGATATTGTCGGCTACCGGCGTTTTTACGGCAAGAACGGGCTGAAATCGGGCCATTGCGCTGCTGACCGGCGCTCCCGCCGACACATGCGATTCCTGCCGAAGGCGGTGGAAGGGCACCGTCGCGCCGGCCCCGGGCCAGGCCCGCACCAGTGGGAGATCACGTCATGTGCAGCATGCGGACGCTCAAGGCGCTCGTCGTCTCGTCCATTTTTATCCTTGTCGCTTCGACCGCCCATGCGCAGACGCGCACGTGGGTCTCCGGCGTCGGCGACGACGTCAACCCGTGCAGCCGCACCGCGCCGTGCAAGACGTTCGCGGGTGCGATTTCGAAGACGGCCGCCGGAGGCATCATCAACGTGCTCGACCCCGGTGGCTTCGGTGCCGTCACGATCACCAAGGCGATCACGATCGAGGGGCCGGAGAAGTGGGGTGGCATCCTGAACACGCTCGTCAACGGCGTGATCGTGAACGCAGGCGTGAGCGACACGGTCGTCCTGCGCGGCCTTTCCATCGACGGCGCGGGCAGCGGCACGAATGGCGTGCGCTTCCTCGCCGGCGGCAAGCTCGTGATCGAGGATTGTTACATCGCCGGCTCGGCGACCGGCGTCGACTTCGAGCCGAGCGGCAATTCGAAGCTGGAGATGGTCGGCACGACCGTCGCCAATGCGGGAACCAACGGCGTGCTCATCCAGGCCGGTGCCGCGGGCACCGCGTCCGCGAGCCTCGACGACGTGCGGCTGCTCAACAGCGGCTTCGGCATCAAGGTCACCAAAGGGACGGCATCGATCGCGCATTCGACCATTTCGAACAGCGCGACGACCGCGGTCAAGGCATCCGGCCTCACTGCGGCGGCGCAGATCACGCTGGACGACAGCCTCGTCAGCGACAGCGGCGGCGGCGTCAACTCGCAAGGGTCGCTGGCGAAGGTGTTCATCTCGCGCTCGACGGTGACGAACAACACCGTCGGCGTGTCGAGCAGTTCCAGCGGGGCACTGACGTCGTTCGGCAACAACCGCATCATCGGCAACGCCACCGACGGCAACCCCACGGCGACGATCGTCGAGCGCTGAGCCGCGAACGTCAGCGCGCCGAGCGCCGCCCGATGCGGATGTGTCGGGCGGTTTCGGACGCTTCGCGCAGGCGTCGCGCGTGCGCGGCGAGCAGGTCGCCGCGCGTGAGGATGCCGACCATCGCGTGCGGTGCCTGTGCCGCGACGACGATCACTCGACCGACGTTCTGCGCGACCATGTGGTCGGCTGCCTCGCGCAGCGAATGGTCTTCGCGCACGACGATCGGCGCGCGCCGCACCATGTCGCCGACGCGATGCATGTCGGTCAGGCGCACGTCGAGCAGGTCGCGGCGGGTCAGCACGCCGCGCACGCGGCCGTCGCCGTCGAGCACGGGATAGCCCTGGTGCTGTGCTTCGGCCTTGCCGGAGTTGAGCCAGTGGCGGATGTCGCCGAGGCGGTCGTCGGCGCGCAGCGGGACGACCGCGCGCGTGCACGCCTTGCCCGCGCCGATCTGCTCGAGGAAGTCCGCCGCGTACTCGCTCGGCACGCGCACGCCGCGGCGCGCGATCTTCTCGGTCATGATCGTGTTGCGCATGAGCAGCGCGGAAATCAGGTAGGCCGCGGTGCAGCCGCCGATCAGCGGCAGCAATCCGACCGGCTGGCGCGTGGTCTCGAACGCGAACACGATCGAAGCGAGCAGGGCACGCGAGGCGCCGGCGAAGATCGCCGCCATGCCGACCAGGCCGGCGATGCGCGGATCGACGCCGAACCGCGGCGCGATCGCGGCGAGCGCGAGGCCGGCGAGCGCGCCGAGCGCGCCGCCGATCGTGAACAGCGGCGCGAGCGTGCCGCCGGAGGTGCCGCTGCCGAGCGCGATCGACCACGACAGGAATTTCATCACGCAGAGCGATGCGAGCACCGCGATGTCGAGCCGCCCGGCGACGATGTCCTCGATATTGGTGTAGCCGACGCCGAGCGTGAGCGGCGCGTACCAGCCGATCAGGCCGACCGCGACGCCACCGAGCGCCGGCCACCACATCCAGTGGATCGGCAGCTTCTCGAACAGATCCTCGATGCCGTATACGATGCGCGTGGTGGCGACGCTGACGAGGCCGATCAGCGCTCCGAGCGCGACGTAGAACGCGAGCGCGACGCCACCGGGCTCGACGAGTGGCGGCATCGGGAACACCGGCGCCGAGCCGACCAGCACGTGCCGCACGCCGGTCGCGACCACGGTCGCGAGGGCGACCGGGATCAGCGAGCGCGGCTTCAGTTCGAACAGCAGCAGCTCGACCGCGAGGATGATCGCCGACAGCGGCGAACCGAACACCGCGGCCATGCCCGCGGCGGCGCCCGCGGCGAGCAGGGTCTTGCGCTCGGTCGCGGTCACGCGCAGCAACTGGCCGAACAGCGAACCGAGCGCGCCACCGGTCGCGATGATCGGTCCCTCGGCGCCGAACGGGCCGCCGGTGCCGATCGCCACCGCCGACGACAGCGGCTTGAGGAACGTGATGCGCGGTGGGATCTTCGATTCGTTGAGCAGCACCTGTTCCATCGCCTCGGGAATGCCGTGGCCGCGAATCGCGCGCGAACCCCAGCGCGCCATCACGCCGACGACGAGGCCGCCGACGACCGGCACGAGCACGACCCACGCGCCGAGGTGGTGTCCCGCGGGCGACGTGAACGCGGTCGACCAGCGGCCGTAGAACGCGAGGTTCGTGACGATGCCGATCAGCGCGGTCAGCAACTGGGCGATCAGCGCGGCGGCGGCGGCGATCACGCCGGCGACGAGGCTGATCAGCACGACGCGGCGGTCGACCAGGGTCGAGCGGCGCGGCATGCGCGCGGCGTCGAGGCTGTCGCCGAGCGACGGCGCAACGGGCAGCGCATCGGTGCTCGCGAGCGCCTCGACGCGCGGTGGATACGGGTTCGGTTCGGTCATGTCGGCGACGGCGCGTGCGTAAAACACCCAATGATAGCGCCGCGTGCCGCTCAGCGTTCCGTGCGCGCGAGCATGGTCAGCCCGATCAGGCGCGAGACGACCAGCGCGAGGTACATCACGCCGACGAAGATCTCGAGGCTCGCGAGCGCGCGCGCGTGCGGCGTCAGCGGCACCACGTCGCCGATGCCGGTGCTCGACAGCAGCACGAAGCTGAGGAACAGCAGCTCGGTCCAGCTGCGCGGTCCCGCCGGATCGACCGCCGCTGCGAAGCAGCCCGGCTGCAGCGCCTGGCAGACGACGAATACGTAGGCGAACGCCCATGCGAGCAGGGTGAAAGTCGCACCCGCGGCGAACAGCTCGTCGCTGGTCGCGCGCCGGTCGGCGAGCATGTAGGCGACGAGGCAGGCCGCCGCGTGGAAGTAGAACAGCGCTTCGAGCGCGGCCGACCACGGTGCGAGCCAGGCGACGCCGCCGACCGTCGCGACGAGGTTGGACGCGACTGCCGGTACCGCGAGCGCGAGTGCGATCACGAAGCGCGCGTGCCCCGCGGTGCGATGGACCATGCGCATCGCGAGCAGCAGCACGATCGCGCCGAACGCGCCGAACCACGCGGCGCCGGCCTGCGTACCCTCGAAGAACGGATAGGCGAGCAGCGCGGCGAGTTGCGCGAGCAGCAGGATCGCCGAAGGATGCCGTCCGATGCGCGCGAGCAGGCGCAGGCGCGCGTAGCGCACGGTCGCGGTCGCCACCGTGCTACTGCGGGCGACGATCGCGCGGCAGGTGGTTGACCAGGAATTCCATCTGGTCGGCGAGGATGTTGCGGTTCGACAGGATCAGGTGCTCGACCCAGCTCGGCCGGTACGGCACCGCGAGCAGCGGCATGCCCGCCTGCTGCGGCGTGCGGTTGCCCTTCCTCACGTTGCACGACCAGCAGGCGGTGACCACGTTGACCCAGGTGTCGCGGCCGCCCTTGGAAACCGGCTGCACGTGGTCGCGTGTGAGCTCGCCGCGGCTGAAATGCTCGCCGCAATAGAGGCAGAGCATGCGGTCGCGCGCGAACAGCGCGGCATTCGTGAGTGCGGGCGCGGGATCGATCGCGTGCGGGCGCACGTGGCCCGTGCTGGCGACGATCGGGTGCAGGTCGAGCAGGCTCTGTTCGCCGCTGCGCTGGTTGTAGCCGCCGTGGATCGTCAGGCACGGGTCGCCGAGGGTCCAGGCGACCGCGCCGCGCACGTACAGACACACCGCGTCCTGCCAGCTCATCCAGTCGAGGATGCGCCCGGTAGAGTCCAGGGACAGGACGCGGGTGCTATGGATGTCGCCGGAAGTTCTGACTTCCGCAAGCATCGTGACCTCCGTTCTCGTGCACGAAACCGGTGGCATGCCCTCGCCGTGCGGGTCGTGGGCCGCCGCGAGCATAGAACAAAAGACAGATGGCGGGAAATTGACCGCTTCGTGAAACGTATGCAGGGGCCCGTTCAGCGGAGTGGTTTGGCCATGCGCAGCACGTCGACGCCGTAGCCGTGCCGCTCGTACAGCGCGCGGGCGCGCGTGTTGCCGGGGAACACGGCGAGGGTCAGGTGGCGGCAGTGGTGCGCGCGCGCCCAGTCTTCGGCGTGGGCGAGCAGGGCGGCACCGACACCCCGGCCGTCGAATGCGGGGGCGACCGCGAGGTCGGAGATATGGCAGTTCTGCGCCGAGGTGAAGTAGTCCGTGACGACCTGCAGGTGCAGGAAGCCGACGCGCACGCCGTCCGCGTTCTCGGCGACGAACACGTGCGAGCCGGGCGGTTGTTCGGCGAGATGCCGCTCGATGTCGTCGCGGATGCCTTTCGCGCATTCGCCGCGCCGGCGCCACGGCGGCAGTTCGAATTCGACGAAGCGGCCGACCAGGCCGAGGATGAACGCGTCGTCGGCGGCGTCGGCAAGGCGGATCCGCAGTTCGGTGCCGTTGGTCCGGGGCATCATCGGTGCGTTTCGCGTGCGGTCGGGCGTCCTTGCCCCGAGGCCGTACCGCAGTCGTTACTTCGCCGCCATCTTGTTCTTCACGAAGCCGATGATCGCGGTCAGCACCGCGCCACCGACGCCGCCACCGACCAGATCGGTGGCGATCGCGCCGAGGTCCATGCCGCCGCCGGTGCCGGCCTTCATCAGCATCGGCAGGATCATCGGCAGCAACTGGCCGAGTGCGCCACCGCCGACCGCCCCGGCGATCGTGTTGCCGAGGCCGCCGAGGCTCACGTTCTTCGCCGCGGCGCCCGCCGCGTTGCCGCCCACCGCACCTGCAATCAGCTGGATGATCAACGGAAGAAATTGTTCCATGACGACTCCTTCGTTGGTTCGGGTTGACGAACGCGCCGCGCCCCGCACGGTTCGCGCCGCACGCGAACGCAGCCCGAGGCTGGAGACACCGGCGGCGGCCATCCTAGCATTCGTCGCGCAGGCGCCCTTGTGCGCCGCGATGAGAGCCTGCGGCCGGCGATCCGCCGCCTCAGCCGAACTGCGCGTCGGCGAGTTCGAGCAGGTTCGCCGCACCGCTGCGCATCGCTGCCGCGTGCGCCTGCGTGCGCGGCAGGATGCGCGCGTAGTAGAAGCGCGCGGTCGTGCGCTTGGCCGCCTTGAAGTCGGCGGCGTGCGCGGATGCGTCGGCGGCGGCGACGCTGCGCGCCCACAGGTAGGCGAGTGCGACATAGCCCGAATAGAACAGGTAGTCGTAGGCGGCCGCGCCCATTTCCTCCGGGTTCGCGGCCGCGCGCTTGCCGAGTTCGAGCGTGATCTCGCCCCATTCCTTCGCCGCCGCGCCGAGCGGTGCGACGAACTCGGCGAGCGCGGCGTCGGCGGCGTGCTGGGCGCAGAACGTGCCGATCTCGGCGAGGAAGTGCTTGAGCCCGACGCCCTGCAGCTGCATGACCTTGCGGCCGAGCAGGTCGATCGCCTGGATCTGCGTCGTGCCTTCGTACAGGGTCGTGATGCGCGCGTCGCGCGCGAACTGCTCCATGCCGTGCTCGACGATGAAGCCGTGCCCGCCGAACACCTGCAGCGCGTGGTACGTGCATTCGATGCCGGTTTCGGTGAGCAGGCCCTTGACGATCGGCGTGAGGAACGAGACCAGGGCTTCGGCCCGTTCGCGTTCGGCCGGGTCGGTCGAATGCTTGGCGATGTCCTCCTGCAGGTACGCGTACAGCGCGAGTGCACGTTCGCCTTCGGCGAACGCCTTCTGCGTGAGCAGCATGCGGCGCACGTCGGGATGCACGATCAGCGGATCGGCCGGCTTGTCGGGGAATTTCGCGCCCGACAGCGAGCGCATCTGCAGGCGATCGCGCGCGTAGGCGAGCGCGTTCTGGTACGCGCGTTCGGTCAGGCCGAGCCCCTGCAGGCCGACCGCGAGGCGCGCGGTGTTCATCATCGTGAACATCGCGGCGAGGCCCTTGTGCGGCTGGCCGACGAGCCAGCCTTCGGCGCCGTCGAAATTCATGACGCAGGTGACCGAGCCGTGGATGCCCATCTTGTGCTCGATCGACCCGCAGGCGAGCGCGTTGCGCTCGCCGACGCGGCCGTCCTTGCCGACCTTGAACTTCGGCACGAGGAACAGCGAAATGCCCTTCACGCCCGCGGGCGCGTCCGGCAGACGCGCGAGCACGAGGTGCAGGATGTTGTCGACGAAGTCGTGCTCGCCCGCGGTGATGAAGATCTTCGTGCCGCTGACGCGGTAGCTGCCGTCGCCGGTGGGTTCCGCGCGCGTCTTGAGCAGGCCGAGGTCGGTGCCGCAATGCGGTTCGGTCAGGCACATCGTGCCGGTCCAGGTGCCGGCGACGAGTGGCTTGAGGAACACCTCGCGCTGCCAGTCCTCGCCGTGGTGTTCGAGCGCGGACGACGCGCCGTGCGAGAGCATCGGGTAGTTGCCCCACGACAGGTTCGCCGAATCGACCATCTCCTTGAGCGCCGCGCCGAGCGTCTCGGGCAAGCCCTGGCCGCCGAATTCGGTCGCGGCGGTGAGGCCGATCCAGCCGCCATCGACGTACTTCGCGAACGCGTCCTTGAAACCCTTCGGCGTGCGCACGCTCTGCGTCGCCTTGTCGTAGCTGCAACCTTCGGCGTCGCCGCTCTGGTTGAGCGGCGCGAGCACCTGTTCGGCGAACTTCGCCGCTTCCTCGAGCACGGCATCGACGACGTCGCGCGTCGCATCCTCGCAGCCGGGCAGACGCGCGTAGGTGGTCGTGGCGTCGAGCACGTCGTGCAGCGCGAAGCGCAGGTCGGCGAGCGGGGCGGTGTAGCGGCTCATGGGCGGCGTTCCTTGATGGCGCTTCGCGCAACGCGGGTCGAAGCGGGGTGACGGAGGATTCGAACGATCGTTTGAATATGCCGATAGCCTAACCAAATGCGCGGGGCGCGCCTAGGTGGTCCATCGATCTTCGGCGGGTGCCAAGCGATCGCCTGCTGCCGTCCCCGGTTCGACGTGCTCGCGTCGATCGACGGGTTCCCGCGCTGCAGGAACGCCAAGCGGTCGGCAACGAGCGCGATCGGACAGTGCGTTGGTTCAGCGGTAGGTGTTCGGGATGCCGGGTACCGGCGTGAGCCGGCTCGCGGTCTCGAACTTGAAGCTTTCCTTCGGCTCGCTCGTCTCGATCGTGCCCTTCAGGGCGTAGGCGACGTCGGTACCGAACGTCGTCTTCGCGTTCGGGCGGAACGTCGCCTCGACGACATCGCCGTTGTTGCCGACGATGTCGATGTCGGGCGCCGCCTCGAGCCGGCCGAGTTCCTTGCCGTCGATCGAGAGGCCTGCGTCGATGCGGCTGAAGTGCATCGAGAACGTGCTGTAGTTCTGGATGCGCAGCGTGAGTTTCCAGCTGCCGTCGGCCTGCACCGCGAGCTGCTGGATCGACGCGGTCGACGGATGCACCTTGCGCGGCGGACCGCCGCTGCCGCAGGCGGCGAGCAGGCCGCCGAGAAGCATCACGAGGCAGGCGTGGCGCAGCAGCATGGCGACCTCAGGCGCTCGTTCGATCGGACGCCTAGCCTAGCGAATCCGCCCGGCGGCGCCTAGCGCCGCGGCGATGGCTCAGCCCGCTTCGGCCGCGTGCGCGCGGCGCACGTCGAATTCGGCGATCGACTGCTGGCGCACGACGCGGCCGGCGTCGATGCGCACGACTTCGTCGGCGAGCGCGGCGACCTCGTCCGCGTGATGGCTCACCAGTACGGTGAACACGCGCAGTTCGCGCTTGAGCCGGCGCAGGTGGTCGAGCACCTGCGTGCGCGCCTGCGCGTGCAGGCCGGTCAGCGGTTCGTCGAGCAGCAGCGCGCGCGGGTCGGCGAGCAGGGCGCGACCGATCGCGACGCGCTGGCGTTCGCCGCCGGAAAGGCTGTCCGGCCGCCGTTCCAGCAACGCGCCGAGGCCGAGCAGTTCGACCATCATCGCGAATTGCGCATGCGGTCCCTCGACGCCGTAGAGCAGGTTCCGCCGCACGCTGAGGTGCGGGAACAGGCGGCCGTCCTGGAACACGTAGCCGATGCGTCGCCGCGACACCGGCACCGCGACGCCGCGCGCCGTGTCGAGCAGCACGTCGCCGTCGATCGCGATGCGTCCCGACTGCGGCGCGAGCAGGCCGGCGATCGCGTTGAGCACGCTCGTCTTGCCGGCGCCGGAGTCGCCGTACAGCGCGAGGGTGCGTGCGTCCGAGCGGAACGCGAGGTCGAGTTCGAGGTCGGCGTACGCGTGATGCAGGGCGAGTTCGATCATGACGGCGCCTTCCGCCACGGCCCGCCCCCCGCGATGAGGGTCGCGGCAGCGCTCGCGCCGAGAGCGACGACGAGCGAGACGAGCGCGAGGCGATGCACGCCGGGCATGCCGCCGGGCGTGTTGAGGAGTTCGTAGATCGCGATCGGCAGCGTGCGCGTCTCGCCCGGGATGTTCGACACGAAGCTGATCGTCGCGCCGAACTCGCCGAACGCGCGCGCGAAGGCGAGCACGCAGCCGGCCGCGATACCGCGCAGCGACAGCGGCAGGGTGATCGTCGCGAAGCGTCGCCAGGCGCCGGCGCCGAGCGTTTCCGAGGCCGCTTCGAGGCGGCGGTCGACATTGTCGAAGGCGACGCGCACGGTCAGTACGAGCAACGGAAAGCCCATTACTGCGGCGGCGATCACCGCTCCGGTCCAGCGGAACGCGACGACGATGCCGGCCTGCTCCAGCAGGATGCCGAGCGGCCCGTGGCGCCCGAACAAGGCGAGCAACGCGTAGCCGGTGACGACCGGCGGCAGGATCAGCGGCAGGAACAGCAGCGATTCGAGCAGCAGCCGCCCTGGAAAGCGTCGCCGCGACATGAGCCAGGCGAGCCCGAGCGCGAACGGCAGCGAGGCGATCACGCTGAGCACGCCGACGCGCAGGCTCAGCGCGAGCGCCTGCCATTCGTCGGGCGCGAGCGCGGTCACGGCACCGGCTCGGTGCGGCGATCCTCGCGCAGCGCGTCCGCAGCGACTCGTACCGCGCGGTGGTGCGTCACCGGTTCAAGGTCAGCGTGGCGGCGCGTCGAATCCATGATCGCGGAAGATCGCCTGTTCGGCCGGGGCGCGCAACAACTCGAGCAGTTTGCGTGCGGCCGGCGTGTCGTGCCCGGCGAGGATCGCCACCGGGTACACGATCGGCGCATGGGTCGCGTCCGGGAACGTCGCGACGACGCGCACGGCCGGCTCCGACACCGCGTCGGAACGGTAGACGACACCGAGGGCTGCCTCGGCGCGAGCGACGAAGTTGAGTGCGGCGCGCACGTTGTCGGCGGAAACGACGCGCGCGGCGACCGCGTCCCATACGCCGAGGCGGGTCAGCGCGGTCTTCGCATACTTGCCCGCGGGCACGCTGTTCGGCTCGGCCAGCGCGAGGCGGCCGTCCTTGCCGAGTGCGGTCGCGAGCGCGAAACCCGGTGCGATGTCGAGCTTCACCGTGCTGTCCTTCGGCGCGACCAGTACGAGCGCGTTGCCGAGCAGGTTCGCGCGCGTGCCGTCGACGACGAGCTTGCGCTGTTCGACGTAATCCATCCAGTCCTGGTCGGCCGAGACGAACAGCGCGGCCGGCGCGCCCGCCTCGATCTGCTTGGCGAGCTGCGAACTCGCCGCGTAGCTCGCCTTGACGCCGCCGAGCGCGGCCGCCTCGGGCGTCGCGAGGATCTCGTCGAGCGAAGGCTTGAGGCTTGCCGCGGCGAACACGAGCAGGTCGTCGGCGCGCGCCGCGAACGGCGTGAGCAGCGCGATCGCGAGAACGCCGTGCAGGGCCAGGTGGCGCAGGCACGCCGTGTACGGACGAAGGCTCATCCGGCATACTCCTTGGCGATATTTCCGCATGAACATATCGCTTCCCGCGCCTGCGCGCGAGTGGCGGCGAACGAGGAGCGGGCATGATCGGGCGGATGTCGATCGCGAAGGGCGTGCTCGCGTTGTATTTAACGCTGCAGTGGCCGCTCGCCGTGGCGGATGCGCCGCCCGCGGTCGTGATCGGCGGCCGCGTCGCGCACGTGCTGCGCGTCGATGCGGCGAAGCTCGCGGCGTCGCCGCGCCGCGCGCTCGACGCCGCCGACCACGGCACGCCCGCGCACTGGGAGGGCGTCGCGCTCGCGGACCTGCTGCGCGAGGCCGGTGTGCCGCTCGGCGACGCGCTGCGCGGCCGGCACCTCGCCACGTACGTGCGCGTGACGGCCGCGGACGGCTATGTCGCGGTGTTCTCGCTCGCCGAACTCGATCCGGCGATGCACGACGGCACGGTGCTGCTCGCCGATCGCCGCGACGGCGCCGCGCTCGACGCGAAGAAGGGGCCGTTCCGCCTCGTCGCCGCCGGCGACAAGCGCCCTGCGCGCTGGGTACGCCAGGTCGTCGCGATCGACGTGTTCGCCGCGCCCTGACGCGTGGACGCGCGCGCAGCACGCGCGCATGATCGTTGCCGCGACCGCAACGAGCGCCGTGATGAACCGCAGCAGACAACCGCCTTCGATCCACCTGCGCGTGATGCCCGCGCCGGGCGTCGCGCTCGGTCCGGGCAAGTGCGACCTGCTCGCGGGCATCCGCGAGACGGGCTCGATCGCCGCCGCGGGCCGGCGCATGCGCATGAGCTACCGGCGTGCGTGGCAGCTCGTCGAGGAACTCAACCGCAGTTTCCGCGGCCCGCTCGTCGAGGCGAGCAAGGGCGGCAGCGGCGGCGGCGGTGCGCGCCTGACGCCGCTCGGCGAAACCGTGCTCGACCGCTACGCGCGCATGCGCGCGGCGGCGACCGCGGCGGTCGCCGCCGACGTCGCCGCCCTGCGGCGACTCGTCGCACGCGACGACTGACCACACCCCATCCACCCATGCGACATCCGGCCGCGGCCCGCACCGGCCCGCTTCGGCGTGCGCTTCGATATATCCATGCGAACATATCGACGAGGCGTTCGGCCGGCATGTCGTTAGAACCAGCGGTCAGTTCCGCCGTGCCGCACCGCAGCCGCAGCATCTTCTTCACCACCACGGGGACACCAAGCCATGAACCAGCGAAGCCTGCATGCGGCGATCGCGTTGCTGCTCGCCGCCGCGGCCGGACCGGCGAGCGCGTACGACCTCGAGGACTGGCCCGTCCACTACACCTTCAGCGACGGCACCGACGTCGGCCTGACCGGCGTCTACCGTTACGACGTCAACGAGTTCAGCGACGACCGCAAGCCGGACGGCAGCGATGCGTTCGAGGATGCGCACACGAACCGGCGCAAGGAGGTCGGCATCACGCTGAAGAAGAAGGGCGTGTACGAGGCGATCGTCGATTACGAGTACCAGGGCAAGACCTGGCTCGACACCAACGTGCGCGTGCAGTCCAAGCCGTTCGTGGGTACCGACATCGGCGCGTTCCGCTTCGGCTACTCGAAGACGCCGGTCGCGTTCGAAGGCGTGACCGGGACCAAGGCGACCTCGTTCCTCGAACTCGCATTGCCCGCGCAGGCGATCTTCGAAGGTCGCCGCACCGGCGTCGATTGGCAGTTCGAACGCCCCGCGTACATCGTCAACCTCGGTTACTACTGGGGCCAGGACCTGCTCGGCGACAACGACGGCACGACGGTCGCGGGCCGCGTCGCCTGGACGCCGCACAAGGCCGATGGCGACGTGATCCATCTCGGCGTTTCGGCGTCGCGCGAAGATCGCGACGGCACCACCGACGGCCGTGGCGTCTACCACGATCCGAGCGCGCGCCTGTCGACGCCGCCGGAAACCGGGCTCACGCCGGTGCGCCTGGTCGACACGGGTTCATTGTCCAAGGCCGATCGCGTCGAACGCAGCGGGCTCGAGGCGCTGTGGATCGGTGGGCCATGGTCGGTGCAGGGCGAACTGCTGCGCGCGGACGTCTCGCGCTTCGGCGGCAATCCCGATGTCAGCGCGAGTGGCGGCTACGTGTTCGGCAGCTGGGTGCTCACCGGCGAGTCGCGCCCGTACAGCGGCGGCAACGTCGGCAACATCAAGCCGAAGGGCACGTGGGGCGCTTGGGAACTGCTGCTGCGCTACAGCGAGCTCGATCTCAACGACGGGCCTGTGCGGGGCGGCAAGGAACACGACTGGACGATCGGCGCGAACTGGTACCTGACTCAGCACTTCAAGTTCCAGGCGAACTACATCCAGGCGACGAGCGACAAGGGCAACCTCTCGCTCGATCCAAAGATCTTCGAGCTGCGCGCACAGATCTACTTCTGAGCCCGGCACGCGCCGATCGCCGCGGCGAGGAGCGCGGGTTATCGATGGGTCACGGGGATCGACGCTGGCGAGGCGCGATCCACGGCCGAAGCTGCGCGTACACCAGCGGGCTCGTCAACAGGTCCATGTGGCCCATGCGCGTGAACACGCTTCGCTGCCCTTCGGGCAGCACGTCGCGTGGCGCATCGTCGCCTCGCGCGAGTGCGCTCGGCACCGGCACGAGGCCGTCGCCGATCCAGCCGGCGCGCAGGCCGTGCGCGCGGCTCGACAGGGTTGCGGCAACCAGCCGCCAGCGTACGCGCGTGCCGAACGGCAGCTGCGCCGGCCTCGTGGCGTCGTGCGTTCCACGACGGTCGAGGTCGCTCGCCCAGCCGTGGCGCAGGTCCTTGACGCCCGCGCTGCGTGCGTCCGCGACCGCGGCGATCGCGCGCGTGTACGGGTTCGCCGCGAGCAGCTCGGCCAGCGATCCACCGAGGCGTTCGAGCGGCGCGCCGAGGTGCGGCGTACCGAGGCAGATCACGCTGTCGAGGTCGTCGGCCCAGGCGAGTCGGTGGCGTTGCGCGTGCTCGCAGGCGCTGCGGCAGACCAGGCCGCCCATGCTGTGGCCGACCAGCACGAGTCGTCGCGGCGTGCCCGCACGCGACTCGTGCAACGCCTGCAGCAGCAGCGAGAGGTCGCGGCCGTTGGCGGAAATGCGTCGTCCGCTGTTGTAGCGCAAGTGCAGCGCGCATGCGGCGCCGTCGCGTTCGAGGCGTTCGCCGAAACTCGCGCCGTCCGCGTCGCGCCATTGCAGGTCGCTCATGCCGAGGCCATGCACGAACAGCGCGAGGGTACCGCCCGCGCCGTCGATCGCGCGCTGCAGCGACGTCGATCGCGCCTCCAGCGCATCGCCGTCGCGGCACAGGCTCATGTCGATCGCCAGCGGGTTCGCGCTCGCTTCCAGATGGTCGCCGATCGCGCCGTTGAGCGCAGCGAGCCACGCGAGGCCGCTCGCATCGGCCCGCGCATCCGTCGTGGAGGGCAGGTGGCCGGCGAGCAGGCCGAGCACGCCGTCGCTGCCGCGACGCGCCACTTCGGCAATGTCGCGCACGCGCGCGTAGGCGAAACGCGTACCGCGCATCAGCAGCGCACCTCCCGGCAGCAGGCGCGCGATGTCGCCGGCGATCGCCAGGTGCATCCGTTCGACGGTTGCGATCGCGCCGAGCACGCCGTCGCCGGCGAGTCGGGTCGTGCCTTGCAGCAGGGTCATGCGTGATTTCACCCGTGTTGTATGCCATCGATGGCTGGAGCAATTGCACGAATCCGATCCAGGGGCATGACTTCCGGCAGGGTGTCGCCGGTCACCCCGACCGACGGCACGCGCACGGGTTAAACCTTCGCGTGATCCTGCGCATCGAAGGGCCGACACCCGACTGGAGGATTGCGCATGTTCCGTTTCGCCTGCACCGCGGCGCTCGCGCTCGCCGGGCTTTCCGTCGCCCACGCCGAGGTCGACCTGCACGGCGCCGACTGCGGCCTGCACAGCGACTACTCGATGACGATCAAGCCGGACGCGCTCGTGTTCACGCGCAAGGACGGCACGCCGGGCGAAGTCGTCATCGCCAACGGCGCGCTGCGCGTCGACGGCCGCACCGTCGACCTCGGGGCTGCCGATCGCCAGCGCGTGCTCGGCATCGAGCACGGCGTGCGCGACGCGCTGCCGGAAATCCGCGCGATCGTCCACGACGCGGTCACGATCGCGTTCGACGCGGTCGCCGAAGTGTCGGCGGCGTTCGCGCGCGACACCGATGCCGCGCGTGCGAGCGCCGAACGCCTCGCGCGCATGGCGGGCGACATCAACCGGCAGATCGACGCGAACGACAGCCTCGTCGACTGGAACAAGGACAAGATGGACCGCATCATCGAGCAGGCGGTCGGCACGCTCGTCGCCGAAGTCGTCGGCAACGTGGCCGGCCAGGCGGTCAGCGTCGCGCTCAGCGGCGACGAGCGCGCGGCCGCCGAACTCGAGGCGCGCGCGAACGGCATCGACGCGAAGGTCGAGCGCCTCGTCGCCAAGCGCAGCAAGGACCTCGAAGCGCGCGCGGGCGGCATGTGCACGCGCTTCCGCAATCTCGCGCGCCTCGAAGCGGAACTCGAAGTGCGCCCGCTCGGACGCCGCCTCGACCTCGTGCAGGTCGACTGAGGCCGCGCACATCGGCGGCGTCGCCGGGCACACGGCGACGTCGTCGCGCGCTGCACCGCGCCGTCGCGCGAGCCGCGCCGGTGGATTCCTGCGCATTGCGGCGCAATTACTTGATGCAACTTGGGGGGCGTGGCACTAGCATTGCGCGATGGCATCACGCGCAGAGCAGGTCCTCCAGTCCGTCTTCGGTTATCCCGCGTTCCGCGGCGAGCAGCAGGCGATCATCGAACATGTCGCGGGCGGCGGTGATGCGCTCGTGCTGATGCCGACCGGCGGCGGCAAGTCGCTCTGCTACCAGATCCCCGCGCTGCTGCGCGACGGTTGCGCGATCGTCGTGTCGCCGCTGATCGCGCTCATGCAGGACCAGGTCGACGCGCTGCGCCAGCTCGGCGTCGAGGCCGCGTTCCTCAATTCGAGCCTCGACGCGGCCGCGCAGCGCGAGGTCGAGCGGCGGTTCGCCGCCGGCGCGCTGAAGCTGCTGTACGTGGCGCCCGAGCGCCTGCTCACCGAGCGCTGCCTCGACCTCGTCGCGCGCACGCCGGTCGCGCTGTTCGCGATCGACGAGGCGCACTGCGTATCGCAGTGGGGACACGACTTCCGTCCCGAATACCGCCAGCTCACGCTCCTGCACGAGCGGTTCCCGTCGATCCCGCGCATCGCGCTGACCGCGACCGCCGATGCGCCGACGCGGCGCGAGATCGTCGAGCGCCTCGCGCTCGAATCCGCGCACGAGTTCGTCGCGAGCTTCGATCGGCCGAACATCCGCTACCGCGTCGTCGAGAAGGACGACGCGCGACGCCAGCTCAAGGATTTCCTCGGTGCGCACGAAGACGCGTCCGGCATCGTCTACTGCCTGTCGCGGCGCAAGGTCGACGAGATCGCCGAATGGCTCGCCGGCGAGGGCGTCACGGCGCTGCCGTACCACGCCGGCATGGAGGCGAGCCTGCGCGCGCGCAACCAGCAGCGCTTCCTGCGCGAGGACGGCGTCGTGATGGTCGCGACGATCGCGTTCGGCATGGGCATCGACAAGCCCGACGTGCGCTTCGTCGCGCACGTCGACCTGCCCAAGAGCATGGAAGGCTACTACCAGGAAACCGGCCGCGCCGGCCGCGACGGCCTGCCGGCCGAGGCGTGGCTCTGCTACGGGCTCGCCGACGTCGTCACGCTCGCGCAGTTCATCGCGCAATCGGAGTCGGGCGAGGAGCGCAAGCGCGTCGAGCGGCGCAAGCTCGACGAGTTGCTCGGCTACGCCGAGACGACCGCGTGCCGGCGCCAGCGCCTGCTCGCGTATTTCGGCGAAACGCTCGCCGAAGCCTGCGGCAACTGCGACAACTGCCTCGATCCGCCCGAGACCTGGGACGCGAGCATCGTCGCGCAGAAGGCGCTGTCGTGCGTGTACCGCACCGGCCAGCGTTTCGGCGTCGGTCACCTCACCGCGGTGCTGCGCGGCGAAGCCGACGAACGCGTGCGCGCGCTGCGACACGACCAGCTGAGCACCTACGGCGTCGGCGCCGACCTCGACAAGCAGCAGTGGCGCGGCGTGTTCCGCCAGCTCGTCGCTGTCGGCCTGCTCACGCCCGACGACGAGGGTTACGGCACCCTGCGCCTGACCGCGGCGAGCCGCGCCGTGCTGCGCGGTGAACAGGCGGTGCACCTGCGCCGCCAGGCCGATCGCGGCGAACGCCGTGCGCGGCGCCAGCAGGCGCGCGGCGAACGTTCGCGCGCGAGCCTCGACATCGCGACGCACGAGACGCCGATGTGGGACGCGTTGCGCGGCTTGCGCGCGCGCCTCGCCAAGGAGCAGGGCGTGCCGGCGTACGTGATCTTCCACGATGCGACCCTGCTCGCGATGCTGCGCGAGCGGCCGCAGACGCTCGGCGCGCTCGGTGCGATCAGCGGCGTCGGCGAGCGCAAGCTCGAGCGCTACGGCGAAGCGTTCCTCGATGCGCTGAACGCGCGCGCGGCCTGATCCGCGCGCCGCGTCGCGCGCTCGGCGATGTCCGAACCTCCGTTCCTGCGGCGTTTCCCGGGTTCGTCCACCCCTGGGAACAGCGTCCATGAACAGGAACCTTCATCCCGCTCCGTGCCGATCGCGCCTGCATCCGCTCGCGGCTTGCCTCGCCGCCTGCCTGTGCGTGGCCGCGCCGGCGCCGCACGCGGAGTCGCGCTTCGACGCGCTGCGCGCGCGCATCGCCGACGGCACGCTCCCCCTTTCGCCCGCACTGCTGCAGCGCGTGCTCGACGCAACCGCGCCAGCGGTGCCCGCCCCGGCGGCGACCACGCTGGTCGTCACCAACTGCGACGACGCCGGCGCCGGCAGCCTGCGCGACACGATAGGCGCGGCGAGCAGCGACGACACGATCGACTTGACCCAGCTCGCCTGCAGCCGCATCACGCTCACCAGTGGCGCGATCCTATTCGGCCAGACCAACCTCGCGATCAAAGGCCCCGGTGCGCATCGCCTGGCGATCGACGGCAACCTCCACGACGGCGTGTTCGTCGATCTCGGCACCGGCACGCTCAAGGTCGAAGACGTGTCGCTGGAGAACGGTTTCAAGTACCGCTCGACCGACGATGCGCTCGGCGGCTGCGTGCATGCGCAAGGCAGCGCGATCCTCGACGGCGTGGTGATGCGCAACTGCAACGCGCTGAGTGCGGTCAATCACGGCGCGCTCGGCGGTGCCGTGTGGGCGCAGGGAGAGGTCCTGCTGCAGAACAGCGTGGTCAGCGGCTGCATGGCGAAGGCGACCGGCTACGGCTACGCGAGCGGCGGCGGCGTCTACGCGCGCGACGGCCTCGTCAGCATGTACAGCACGGTGTCGAACAACGTCGCGATCGGCGAGAGCGCGACGCCGTCGTTCGGCGGCGGGCTGTTCGTCTGGAACGGCGGGCTCGTCCTCGGCTCGACGATCTCCGGCAACCAGGCGACGCGCATGGGCGGCATTGCGACGAAGGGCGCCTCGACCTACACGTTGACGATGATCAACAGCACGGTGTCCGGCAACGTCGCGAACCGGTTCGGCGGGATCTTCTCGGTCGGCAAGCTCAACCTCTACAACAGCACCATCGCGTTCAACACGTCGCACGAATGGGACGTCGGCGCCGGCTACTATCTCGGCGCCGGCGTGCACCTGAGCGTCTCCGGCGAGATGGACAGCACGATCATCGCCAACAACGTCAACACCGGTGCGCCCGCGCAGTACCCGACCGTCGACCTGACCGGCAAGCCCGGGTCCGGCTTCAACGGCGGCCACAACAACGTGATGCTGTGCGGCGCACCGTGCCCGAACGACACCACGCACGAGGATCCCGGCCTGCATCCGCTGCAGGACAACGGCGGCCAGACGCGCACCCACGTGCCGACGCCGGGGCAATGGGACACCTTCGGGGGCAGCAACGTCCTCGGCTGGTCGTGGGAGCAGCGCGGCATCGGCTTCCCACGCCAGTCGCCGCCCGACTGGCCCGAGATCGGCGCACTACAGATCAATTCCGACGTCATCTACGCGAACGGCTTCAACTGAGCCCTGTTTCGTTCGACCCTGCGCCCGCGGGGGCGTCGGCAGGCGCGGCGCGATCGGGCGCCGCGCCTGCCGCGCATCGCCGTGCGGCAGCGCGGTTCGGTTAGACTGGAGGCGGCCGTCGACGGCGGCCGCTGCCCGCAAGTCGACCGCTCCGCATGCCAGACCCCCGTACGCCGAACCCGCCGCGCACCTCGTTCCGTCGCCGTGCGTGGCTCGTTGCCGTGCTCTCGCTCGGCGGATGCGCGGTGGCGCCGTTGCCGACCCTGCAGCGCGACACGCCGGAGGCATGGCAGCATGCGGAACGCGACGATGCGCCGGCGCCGGACCTGCACGGCTGGTGGAAGGCATTCGGCGACGCCGGGCTCGACCAGCTCGTCGACGCGGCGCTCGCCGACAACCTCGGCATCGCGCAGGCGCGCCTGCGCATCGAGGCCGCGCGCATGCTCGATGCGCACGCGAATGATGCCTCGCTGCCGCAGTTCGGTTTCCGCACCTACGCCGAACCGACGCCGGACAGCAGCGCGAGCTATTTCCAGGCCGGCTTCGACGCGAAATGGGAATTCGGCCTGTTCGGTCGCGCGCAGAGCCGTGCGCGCGTGAGCGCGGGCGAGCTCGGCATCGCCGAGAGCGACGGGCTCGCGGCGCGCGTCAGCGTCGTCGCCGAAGTCGTGCGCGCGTACGTCGAGCTGCGCGGCGCCGAACGTCGCGCCGCGTTGCTCGAGCAGGTCGCCGCGCGTGCACGGCACAAGCGTGAACTGCTCGCGACGCGCGAAAGCCTGCGCCTCGCCGCCGCGCGCGAGGTCGCGCGCGCGCGCGCCGAAGAGGCGGTCGCGCAGGCCGCGCTGGCGGAGCCGCGCGCGGCGATCGTGCGCGCGCGCCGGCAGCTCGCCGCGTTGCTCGCGCGCGACGACGAGGACGTCGTCGGCAGCGGTGCACCGCTCGTGCTCGGCGCGACGGCTGCGACGGCCGACGTGCTGCCGGCGGACCTGCTGCGCACGCGCCCGGAGATCCGCCGCGCGGAGTACGAGGTCGAGAAGGCCGCGGGCGAACTCGGCATCGCCGAGTCCGACCTGTATCCGCACGTCGGCCTCGGCGGCGCGTTGACCTATGCCGCACGCGTGATCGGCCACACGCGCCTGTCGGACGCGGACGGCATCGTCACGTTCGGTCCGGCGATCGAAATCCCGTTGTTCGACTGGGGCGCGCGCCGCGCCGCGAAGGACGCGCGCGCGAACTCGCTGCAGGCGAGCGTGCTCGCCTATCGGCAGGCCGTGCTCGACGGCGTCACCGAAGTCGAAACCGCGATGGCCGCGCTGCACGAGCGCACGCGCGCCTCGCGCGCACTGCAGGACGGCGTTGTCGCGCTCGATGAGGAGGCCCGCTCGACCGCGACCCTGCAGCACCTCGGCCTCGCGGACGGCCTCGACCTCGCCGCGTCCGACGCGGCCGCGCTGCAGGCGCAACTGGACCTGCTGCAGGCCGAGCAGGAGCGCAGCCTCGCGTTCGTCGCGCTGTACAAGGCGCTCGGCGGAGCGCCGTTGCCGCCCGCCGACGACGGTGCCGGCTGATGGTGCCGCTCGCGCGCAAGACCCTCGTGCACGAATGGCGACGCTTCCTGCCGTCCGCGCTCGCGGTCGCGTTCTCCGGCCTGCTGCTGCTCGTGCAGGCGGCGCTCGTGTTCGGCATCTTCAACAGTTCCGCGGTGTACATCCGCAAATCCGGCGGCGATCTCTGGCTGGGCTATCCGGGCACGCAGAGCATCGAGCTCGGCCGGCCGATCCCGCAGCAGGCGGAGATCGCTGCGCTGATGGACCCCGCGGTCGGGCGCGTCGAGCCGTTCAACTGGATCGACGGCGACTGGCGCGGCCCCGCCGACAAGGGCGGCGTGTCGGTGTTCGTGTCCGGCATCGACACGCGCGCCGACGCGCTGATGTTCGCCGATGCGCTCACGCCCGCGCAGCGCGCGCTGCTCGACGAGCCCGACGGCGTGATCGTCGATCGCGCCGACCTCGCCAAGCTCGGCCTCAGCGTGGGCGGGCAGGCCGTCATCAACGGTCATCGCGTGCGCATCGTCGGCGTCGGCAGCGGCCTGCGCGCGCTCGGTGGCGTCAACATCGTGACCTCGCTCGCGACCTCGCGCCGCCTCGACAACGGCGACAGCGGCGGGCGCGTCGCCTACTACGTGGTGAAGCTGCACGACGGCGCCGACGCGGCGGCGGCACGCAAGCGCCTGCAGCCGCAGGGGCAGGCGCGCACGTTCGAAGTGTGGACGCGCGACGCCTTCGCGCGGCGCGCGGTCACCTACTGGATGTTCGAGACGGGCGCGGGCCTCGGCGTGGTGCTGCTGGCGATCGTCGTGTTCGTGGTCGGTGCGCTGATCACCAGCCAGACCTTGATGGGCGCGGTCGCCGGTTCGATCCGCGAGTACGCGACGCTGCACGCGCTCGGCGTCGGTTTCGCGCAGTTGCGTCACGTCGTGCTCAAGCAGGCGGCGTGGGTCGGCGCGTTCGGCCTCGTCGTCGGCGGCGTCGCGACCGCGCTCGTCGTCCTGCTCGCGCACCGCCGCGACGTGCCGGTGCAGCTCGACCTCGTCACCATCGCCGTCTGCGCGACGCTCGTGATGGGGATCGCGCTGCTGTCCGGCCTCGCCGCCGTGCGCGCGCTGCGCCATGCCGACCCGGCCCTGCTGCTGCGCTGACATGAAAGCCGCTCTCGTCGCCGACGCTCTGTCGAAATCGTTCACCACGGGCGCCGTGCGCACCGACGTGCTGCGCGACCTCTCGATCGAGATCGCCGCGGGCGAACTCACGCTCGTGTCGGGTCCGTCCGGTTGCGGCAAGAGCACGTTGCTGGCGATCCTCAGCGGGCTGCTGCGCCCGGACGGCGGGCGCGCGTTCGCGCTCGGCCAGGACCTCGCGCGCCTCAGGCCGGCGGAACTCGAACGCTTCCGCCTGCACCACACCGGTTTCGTGTTCCAGGGCTTCAACCTGTTTCCGGCATTGAGCGCGCTCGAGCAGGTGATGCTGCCGCTCGGCTATCTCGGCCTCGACGACGCGATCGCGCGCCGGCGCGCGGCCGATGCGCTCGCCGAAGTCGGCCTCGGCAGCCGCCTGCAGCTCAAGCCGGCGGAGCTGTCAGGCGGCGAGAAGCAGCGCGTGGCGATCGCGCGCGCGCTCGCGAAGGAGCCGCAGCTGCTGTTCGCCGACGAACCGACCAGTGCGCTCGACGCGGCCAATGGCCAGATCGTCATCGACACCCTGCATCGCATCGCGCGCACGCACGGGGCGACCGTGCTCTGCGTGAGCCACGACCCGCGACTGGTCGGCCACGCCGACCGCGTGCTCTCGATGGAGGACGGCCGCATCCTCGCCGATCGGCGCACCGGTGCGCCGATGCCGGCATGAACGCCGCCGTGATCGGCCGGTTCGCGTCGGCGTTGTACGATCCGCCCTGCGCGGGTGTCGCGGATGCGCTCGTCGCAAGGGGCGCGCTCGTGCCGCCGGCGGCGCGAGCGTGCGGTGCTCGCTTCGTGAACGCTTGTATTTGCTCGGCAGGCGCACCCGCGCCAGCCGGAGGTGAGGTGGAATGATCATGAGGATGCGTGCAGGCTGGATGCCGCTGCTGTTGGCGCCGGTGCTGCTGCTCGCCGCGTGCTCGGACGACGCGTTCGACCGCAAGGCGTCGGCGGCACCCGCGAACGGCGCCTGGATCGCGATGGCGCGCGGCCAGGTCGACGTCGAAGGCGGGCTCATCCGCATCGTCGCCCCGCGCGACGGACGCATCGAGGACGTACGCGTCGAGGACGGCGACGTCGTCAGGCAGGGCGACGTGCTCGCACGGCTCGACCAGCGCCAGGCGCGCATCGCGGTCGGCGTCGCCGACGCCGGTGTCGCCCAGGCGAGTGCGCAGCTCGGCGTGCTCAAGGCGAAGCTCGCACCCGCGGCACAGGCGGCCGACCGTGCCGCTGCGGCCGCGAGCGCAGGTGCGGCGAGCGGCCAGTCCGCCGACGACGCGGGCACCGCGCTCGCCGTGCTGAAGGCCGAAGTCGCCGTCGCGGAAGCGGCCGCGAAGGCCGCGCACGCGCACCTGGAGGAAGCACGTGCCGAACTCGACGCCCGAACGATCACTGCGCCGTCGGCGGGGCGCATCGTGCGTCGCTCCGTGCACGCGGGCGACGCGGTGTCGGCGCAGGCGGCGACCGAATTGTTCCAGTTGCTGCCCGATCGCCCGCGCATCGTGCGCGCCGAACTCAACGAAGCCTACGTCGACCTGATCAAGCCCGGCATGCGCGCCGAGGTCGTGCGCGATTCGGACCAGGGCACGGCGATCGCCGCCGAGGTGCTGCGCGTCGGCGACGTGTTCGGTCCGAGCCGCCTCACCGACGACCCGGTCGAGCGTGCCGGCGCGCACGACGTCGAATGCGTGCTGCGTCTCGACGGCGATGCGTTCCGCATCGGCCAGCGCGTGCTCGTGCGCTTCGTCAAGCCGGGATGAGGCCTGGCTGCGCCGGCCCGATCGAGCGCGAAACCCGCCCGAAAGGCGCCCGCCGCTAGGCTGCGGACCGGATCGGCCCCTTCGGGCCGCTGGAAAGCGTTCCGTGTCCCACTGGACCATCCTCTGCGATTTCGACGGCACGATTTCGGTCGAGGACATCACCGACTCCCTGCTCGAACGTTTCGGCCGGCCCGGCTGGCAGGCGCTGGAACAGGCGTGGAAGCGCGGCGAGATCGGTTCGCGCGATTGCATGGCGCAGCAGGTCGGCCTGCTCGACGCCAGCGACGCCGAACTCGACGCGCACCTCGACAACATGATGATCGATCGCGCGTTTCCCGCTTTCGTCGCGGCGACGCGCGAAGCCGGCGTGCCGCTGACCGTGCTCAGCGACGGGCTCGACTACGCGATCCGCCGCGTGCTCGGCCAGCACGGCCTCGACGACCTGCCGATCATCGCCAACAGCCTCGAGGCGGTCGGCGAGAGCGGCTGGCGCCTCGACTTCCCTCACGGCCGGCCGAACTGTCGCAGCGGCAACTGCAAGTGCGCGAGCGCGGGCGACGCGCACGCCGAGCGCAAGCGCGTGCTGCTCATCGGCGACGGCACCTCGGATTTCTGCGTCGCCGGCGAAGCCGACCTCGTGTTCGCCAAGCATCGCCTGATCGAGCACTGCCGCTCGGCCGGCATCCCGTACGTGCCGATCACCGGTTTCGCCGACGCGCTCGAACTGCTGCCGACCCTGCTCGCGGGCGAACTGGCGACGCACGGCCGCGACGCGGCGCCCGCATCGTCGCAGCAGGTCGCCTGACGCCAGCGCGCGGACAACACCGGTCGCGGCTGAAGCCGCTCCTGCGGGATCCGCATGTCGCAGGAGCGGCTTCAGCCGCGACGTCGTCCAGACATCCCGACCAACGCCGCCGCGCACGCGCGGCCGAATCGCCCGGAGCCATCTCCTTGAACATGGATACCTCGAACCATCCTTCCGTCGCGCGCCTCGTCGACGGTCTCGACACCGCGCGCAGCGCCGAGCTGTTCGATGCCGCCTGCCGACTCATCCCCGGCGGCGTCAACAGCACCGCGCGCGCGACCTGGTCGGGCTGGAACCCGTATCCGCTGTTCGTCGAGGGCGGGCAGGGTTCGCGCCTGCGCGACGTCGACGGCAACGAGTACATCGACTACCTGCTCGGCCTCGGGCCGATGATCTTCGGCCATCGCCCGCCGCGCGTGACGCAGGCGGTGGTCGACTTCATCCAGCAGCGCGGCACCGTGTTCGCGCTGCCGACCGCCGACGAGGCACGCCTCGCGCAGAAGATCGTCGATGCGGTGCCGAGCGTCGAACGCGTGCGCCTGTGCAACACCGGCACCGAAGCGGTGCTGTACGCGACGCGCCTCGCGCGCGCGTTCACCCGGCGCAACAAGATCATCCGCTTCGAGGGCATGTACCACGGCTTCTCCGACGGCGTGTACTGGAGCAAGCACCCGTCGATCGAGAAGGCGGGGCCGGACGCGCGCCCGATCCCGGTGCCGCAAGGCCCCGGCATGCCCAAGGGCGTGGAAGAGAACCTCATCATCCTGCCGTGGAACGATCCGCAGGCTCTTGCCGACGCGATCGCGCGCGAGGGCGACAGCATCGCCGCCGTGCTGACCGAGCCGGTGATGTGCAACACCGGCTGCATCCTGCCCAAGCCCGGCTACCTCGAGGCGATGCGCGAGCTCACGCTCGAGCGTGGCATCGTGCTGATCTTCGACGAGGTCATCACCGGCTTCCGCCTCGGCCTCGCCGGCGCGCAGGGGCGCCTCGGCATCCGTCCCGACCTGTCGGTGTTCGCGAAAGGCATCGGCGGCGGCTTCCCGGTCGCGGCGATGGGCGGCCGCGCCGACATCATGGCGCTGGTCGCCAACGGCACGGTGTCGATGGCCGGCACCTACAGCGCCAACGGCATCGCGATCGCGGCGGCGAATGCGGCGCTCGACGAACTGAACACGCCGGGCCTGTATGCGCAGCTCGACGCCGTCTCCGACGAACTGCGCGCAGGGCTCGGCAAGGTATTGGGCGATGCGGGCCTGCCGGCTTACGTGGTCGGCCTCGGCCCGCTCATGCAGGTGTGGTTCGCGAAGGAAGACATCCACAACTACCGCGATGCCGAACGCCACGCCGACCAGGAGATCTTCCGTCGCTGGTGGCAGGGGATGCTCGGCAGGGGCGTGCTGTTCCACCCGGGTGCGTACGAGAACCTGTTCGTCTCGACCGCGCACACGCGCGCGGACGTGGCCGCGACGCTCGACGCGGCGAAGCAGGTCGCGACGGAGCTCGCGCGCACGCTGTGACGCGCAGGCCGGACGCGCGCAGCGCGGCCGGTGGATGCGTCGCGATTCGGCAACGGTGCCGGCCGACCTGCGGTCGTCCGGCCCAACCGACGGCTGCGGCGCTTCCTAACCGAAACTTGACGCGTCGTGTCGCCGTTTCGGGAACACTCCGCGTCCCCTCGGATGGATTCGACTCGATGCGTCGTCTTGCGCTCCGCGTCTTCGCCGGCATGCTGCTCGCGGGAATGGCCCATGCAGCCGCCGTGGAACCGTCGTCGACGAACGGTTCGTCGCTCGAAACAATCGTCGTCACCGGCGAGCAGCCCGGCCCCGGCCTGTGGAGGGTGTCGAAGGACGACCACGTGATGTGGGTGCTCGGCACGCTGTCGCCGCTGCCCAGGCGCCTCGAATGGCGCACCGCCGAGGTCGAGCGTCGCATCGGCGAATCGCAGCAGGTGCTGCTCGCGCCGCAGGTGAAGATGGAAGCGAACGTCGGCTTCTTCGGGCAGCTTGCGCTACTGCCGTCGTTGATCGGCATCCGCGACAACCCGGGCGGCGCGAAACTCGCGGACGTGCTGCCCGCGGAACTCTACGAGCGCTGGCGCGTGCTCAAGCAGCGCTACATCGGTCGCAGCGGCAAGGTCGAGCAGTGGCGACCGATCTTCGCCGCGCGCGAACTGTACGAGTCGGCGATCGGCGGCGCGGGCCTCGCCGAGAAGCCGATCGTCACCGATGCCGTGCGCAAGGCGGCGAAGAAGGCCGGCGTGCCGCTCACGCCGGTGCTGTTCGAGATCGGCATAGATTCGCCGAAGGCCGCGCTCAAGGATTTCAAGAAGGCCGAACTCGACGACCAGGAATGTTTCCGCCGTACGCTCGAGCGCGTCGACACCGACCTCGCGCACATGG
>Ga0068853_100000488_pt1 | contig 27032 bp, 21 predicted proteins | sample KBSCornC32_FD_65655 | JGI IMG/M metagenome (GOLD analysis project Ga0068853, IMG submission 65655) | Corn rhizosphere microbial communities from Kellogg Biological Station, Michigan, USA - KBS Corn C3-2 | ecosystem: Host-associated > Plants > Roots > Rhizosphere > Soil ... | reverse complement strand
GCACACGCACCGTGCCCCTCGGCAAGAACGCGACGATCCATGTGCCCATCGCGCATGGCGGCGAGAATGTCGTGGAGTTGGAAGCCAAACCCGGCCCCGCCGAACTCACCTTGCAGAACAATCGCGCGGTGGTCGCGGTCAGCGGTGTCCGCGACCGGTTGCGCGTGCTGCTCGTCTCCGGCGAACCGCATGCGGGTGAGCGGGTGTGGCGCAATCTGCTGAAAGCAGATCCGTCAGTCGATCTCGTCCACTTCACTATTCTTCGGCCGCCGGACAAGCAGGACTTCACGCCGATCGACGAGCTCTCGCTGATCGCCTTCCCGACACGCGAGCTGTTCTCGGAAAAACTCGACAGCTTCGATCTCATCGTCTTCGATCGTTATCGCGAGCGCGGAATATTGCCGCTCGCCTATTTCGAGAACATCGCCGGTTATGTCGAGAATGGCGGCGCGTTGCTTCTGTCGACCGGACCGGAATTCTCGGAGCCGACAAGCATCTACCGCACGCCACTCTCCTCGGTGCTGCCTGCCGCGCCGACCGGCGAAATCGTGCAGCAGGGCTATAAGCCGATGGTCACGCCGCAGGGACAGGCGCATCCGGTGACGCGCGATCTTCCCGGCGCGAACAGCGGCACGACACCGCCGAGTTGGGGCCGCTGGTTCCGGCTGATCGGCGCGAACAAGGTGACGGGCGAGACGGTGATGTCGGGGCCGAGCGACAAACCGCTGCTGGTTCTCGACAACGTCGGCAAAGGCCGCGTCGCGGAATTGCTTTCGGATCAGCCATGGCTGTGGGCGCGCGGTTTTGAAGGCGGTGGTCCCCAAGCGGAATTGCTGCGCCGTCTCGCACACTGGCTGATGAAAGAACCCGAGCTTGAGGAAGAACGCCTCGCCGCGTCGATCACCAACGGCCAGATCAATATAGAGCGCCGCACGATGGCAGATACCGCAGCGCCGGTCGGGCTCACTTTCCCATCCGGCAAACATCAGACGGTCGATCTGACCAAAGCCGCGCCAGGACTGTGGCGTGCAACCGTGAAAGCGGATGAGCTTGGTCTCTATCGTCTCACCGATGGAAAACTGTCGGCGGTCGCGGCGGCCGGTCCACTCAACCCGAAAGAAGTCGCCGACATGCGCGCGACGGATCAGATCCTGCAACCGGTCGCGCAACAGACCGGCGGTTCGACACGCTGGCTGAGCGATGGCGTGCCCGATATCGGCCGTGTCGATCGCAATGCGACCGCGAGCGGCGCGAACTGGATCGGGCTGCGCAGCAACGGCGCCTATCGCGTATCAGCGGTCGAGCAACAGAGCCTGCTGCCGCCGTGGGCGGCATTGCTCCTGTTGCTCGGTACGCTGTTGCTGGCGTGGCGGATGGAAGGCCGCTGACGCCTTAGCGCTTGACGAAGGACAGCAGAAGGTTCGCGACCGCGATGCCGACGGCGAAGATCAGGCCGTAAGCGAGAAGCGTCAGCCCGTTCATCGTCGCGAAATTGTGCCAGTCGGTCGTCGCATACGCCGCCGCCGGCTGCTTTCCGACCGTCACCGCATACACGTAACCGATCAGCGCGAATGCGACCAACGCGATCAGCGTGGTCTGCACCAGCGATTCCAAACCCTGCATCATGTACGCGGCGCCGAGCACGATGACCGCGGCGATGACGAGCGTGATCATGCTCGACGACGTGACGATGGCGTGGATGGTGTTCCAGATATCCCAGATAATCGACATAAAGCCCCCTCGATGTCTTTGCTACGCAAGCCGCTCACGGCGGCCGCGCGTGCGTCCGTCAGGTAGCGTCATTCACGAAGGATACACCAAGATGCGCATGCGAGCCATTGGGCCGCATGCGCAGAAGACACGGATTATTAAGGTTAATAAGCAGTAAATTCCGTACTGACGGCGTTTAACGCCCTCACACCTGACCGTCTAAACCTGACCAAGTGTGCGCAGACGCACCGACGGGTGGATTTCGTTCTGCGACATCACCACCGTCGAGGGACGGAAACGTTCGATGATCGAGCGCACGAACGGACGGATCTGCGGCGAGGTCAGCAGCACCGGCAACTCGCCTTTGCCATTCGCATCGTCGAAACGGTCGCGCACGATCTGGATGAACTGCTGAAGCTGCGACGGCGCCATCGCGAGCTGGCGGTCTTCGCCCTGCCCGATGATCGACTCGAGGAACGCCTGCTCCCACGCCGGCGACATCGCGATGAGCGGCAAATATCCGCCCGGCGCGAGATTGGCGTTGCAGAGCTGACGCGCCAGACGGCCGCGCACGTGCTCCGTGATGTAGAGCGCGTTCTTGGTGTGACCGACGGCCTCGGCGATGCCTTCGAGGATCGCCGGCAGATCGCGGATCGACACGCGCTCGCCGAGCAAGGTCTGCAACACGCGCTGCACGCCGGTGACGGGGATCTGCGCGGGAATGAGTTCGTCGACGAGCTTCTTGTTCTCCGGCGGCAAATCGTCGAGCAGCTTCTTGGTCTCCGCATAGGAGAGCAGCTCGGCCATGTGCGCCTTGAGGATTTCGGTGAGATGCGTGGTGAGCACCGTGCCCGGATCGACAACGGTGAGACCGCGGAATGACGCTTCTTCGCGCAGGCTCGCATTGACCCAGGTCGCGGGCAGACCGAACGCCGGCTCCGTCGTGTGGGTGCCGGGCAGATCGACAGGCAGACCCTTCGGATCCATGACCAGGAAGCTTCCGGGATGCAGTTCGCCACGGCCGGAATCCACTTCCTTGACGCGGATGCGGTACTCGTGCGCGCTGAGCTGCATGTTGTCGAGGATGCGCACCGCCGGCATGACGAAGCCCATGTCCTGCGCGAGTTGCTTGCGCAGCGCCTTGATCTGGTCGGTGATGCGATGGCCCTTCACATCGTTGATCAGCGGCAACAAACCGTAACCCAGTTCGACGCGCAGCAGATCGAGCGCGAGCGCCGAGGCAATCGACTCTTCCTTCGGTGTGGCATCGGCCTGTGCCTTTGCTTCGACGGCGCGGGTCTCGGCTTCGGCGGCGTCTTTCTTCTTGTACGAAACCCATGCGAGGCCACCGATACCGGCGGACAGACCCGCGAATGCAATCGTCGGCATACCGGGGAGCAGTGCAACAATGCCCATCACCGCGGCAGCCATGCCAAGCGCCTGCGGATAGAACGACAACTGGCCCATCAGGGCCTTGTCGGTCGAGCCTTCGACGCCGGCCTTGGAGACCATGAGACCGGCAGCGGTCGAAACGATCAGCGCCGGCATCTGGCTGACAAGACCGTCACCGACAGTCAGCAACGTGAAGGTCTGCGTCGCATCGCCGAAGCTCATGCCCTTCTGCACGACACCGATGATGATGCCGCCGATGACGTTGATGCCGACGATCATCAAGCCCGCGATAGCGTCACCGCGGACGAATTTGCTGGCGCCGTCCATGGCGCCGAAGAAGTTGCTTTCGAGTTCGAGTTCGCGGCGGCGTGTGCGCGCGGTCGTCTCATCAATCAAACCGGATGACAGATCGGCGTCGATGGCCATCTGCTTGCCGGGCATCGCATCCAAGGTGAAGCGGGCTGCCACTTCGGCGATACGGCCCGAACCTTTGGTGATGACGACGAAGTTCACGATCACCAGGATCGCGAACACGATCAGGCCGATGACGAAATTGCCGCCCATGATCAGCTTGCCGAACGCCTGGATCACATAACCGGACGCGGCCGTGCCCTCACTGCCGTGGCCCAGGATAAGGCGCGTGGACGCGAGGTTGAATGCAAGCCGCATCATCGTGGTGATGAGCAGGATCGTCGGGAAGGAGCTGAATTCCAGCGGCTTCTTCACAAACACCGCCGTCATCAAGATCAGGATCGACAGCGACAAGGAGAACGCAAGACAGATGTCCAACAGAAACGTCGGCAGCGGCAGAATGAGGACCACGAGGATCGCCATGATGCCGATCGCGAGCGCGAGCTCGCTGCGCTTCAGATAATCGCCGATGGCGGGCAGCGAGAAGCTGAAGCCCGTGGACGGCGTGCTGCCGGCGGTGACGTCGGTCATAATCTACCTGTTAGCCCGCGAGCCTCGTTTCGCCCGGCGGCGGAACCGCCAGACCGGACTGCGAATATTCGCGCAGCTTGTTGCGAAGTGTGCGGATCGAGATGCCAAGGATGTTCGCGGCATGGGTACGATTGCCGAGACAGTGGCCGAGCGTATCCAGGATCAGATCGCGCTCGACATCGGCGACCGTGCGGCCGACGAGACCGCGCGTGACCGCCGTTGCGCTCTCGACGGCGACTTTCACCGGACCGGACAGATCGGCGATCGAACCTTGGCCAACCTGTGTGCCGTCCGGCAGGCGGATCGCTTCCGGCGCAATCTCCGCGCCGGTCGCGAGCAGCACGGCGCGGTGGATCGTGTTCTCCAGCTCGCGCACGTTGCCGCGCCAGCCGTGACCGGCGAGCACGCGCTCCGTCTGCGGCGCGATGGGGCGATAGGGCACGCCGTTGGCTTCGGCATATTTGTGCGCGAAGTGACGTGCGAGCGCCTGGATGTCCTTTGGACGCTCGCGCAGCGCGGGAATCCGCAGGTTCACGACGTTCAGGCGATAGAGAAGGTCTTCACGGAAGGTACCGCGCGCGACGCTTTCCGCCATGTCGCGGTTCGACGTCGCGATGATGCGGATATCGACCTTGACTGGCTTGGTGCCGCCGACGCGGTCGATCTCGCGCTCCTGAATGGCGCGCAGAAGCTTGGCCTGAAGATGGAACGCCATCTCGCTCACTTCGTCGAGCAGCAGCGTGCCGCCATTGGCCTCTTCAAATTTGCCGATGCGGCGGGCGATGGCGCCGGTGAAGGCGCCTTTCTCGTGACCGAACAGCTCGCTTTCGAGCAGGTTTTCCGGGATCGCGGCGCAGTTGACCGAGATGAACGGCTTGTCGGCGCGCGCCGATTTGCGGTGGACATAGCGCGCGAGCACTTCCTTACCCGTGCCGCTTTCGCCGGTGACGAGGATCGAAGCATCGCTCTGCGCAACCTGATCGGCGAGCGCGATGACCATGCCCATCGCGTCGTCTTCGAAGATGAGCTGATGCGATTCATCGGCGACGGCCGACAGCACCGCAGCGATCAGCTCCGCATCCGGCGGCAGCGGGAGATATTCTTTCGCACCCGCGCGGATCGCGTCGACGGCGCGGCGTGCATCGGTGCCGACACCGCAGGCCACGACCGGCGTGCAGATGCGCTCCGAGCTCAGGCCGCGAACCAGTTCGCCGATGTCGAGCGAGATATCGCAGAACACGAGGTCCGCGCCGCGGCCGCCACGCAGAGTCGCGAGCCCCTGCTCGATATCCAGCGCATGGGTCACCTTCGCGCCGCGATCCATTGCGATCTTGGTGGCCGCGCCGATCTGACCTTGCAGGCTGCCGATGATAAGAAGACGCATTAGGATTGCCCCGCTTTGATGATTTCCGTCATGGTCACGCCGAGGCGATCCTCGACCAGCACCACTTCGCCGCGCGCGACGAGACGGTCATTGACATAGATATCGATGGCTTCACCGACCTTGCGGTCGAGTTCGACGATGGTGCCCTTGCCGAGCTTGAGCAGTTCGCTCACTTCCATCGCGGACTTGCCCAGCACCGCCGAGACCGTAACCGGCACGTCGAACACGGCTTCGAGGTCCTGCGCGCTGCGCTTCGGCTCCGCTTCGGGCGCGGCCTCGCCGTTCAGCAGCGCGGGCTGCATGCCGCGGGGCTCATCGCCTTTGAGATCGGGCAGATCGACTTCGTCTGATCCGGCCATGGTCTATTCCTCCGGTGAAACTGAATTTGAAAAACGGCGCGCGACGATCGCGGCAATTTCCTGTTCGATGGCGGCTGCGTTGCGTTCGGCGCCACCACCGCGCCATTCGATACGGCAATCCGCGTTCTTGAAGCTCGGATCGGCTGCCGTAACAACGCGGCCTTCGAAACCTTCTTCGTGCGCGATCTCGGTGAGACGTTCGTTCAGCGCTTCGATCACGCGCGGTGCGGCGCGCAACACGATACGCGGCTCGCCAATCGCCTGATGGATCGCTTCGCGGAACGCCACTTCGACATCGGCGGCCGGCAGCGCATCGAGCGCTAGCGGCACGAGTTTGCGTGCGGCGGCAAGAGCGACCTGGACGGCTTCCATGCGGACGTGTTCGACATCGTTGTGTGTGCGTGACAGCGCCTCCCGAAGCACGCTCGCGAGATCACGCACGCCCTGGGCGACGGCATCGAGCGCACGCGCTTCGCCGGCCTTCATGCCCTCGCCGCGCGCCTTGGTGCACATCTGATCGATTTCGTCGGCCGTCATCGTCTTTTTCGCGCGCGCGCGGGCGGCGAGCGAGACGCGGTCTCCGGTCTCGTGGAATTCGGTGTCGAATCTGAAGGGCGCGGGCGTCATCAGTAGACCAGCTCGTCTTCGCCCTGCTTGTTGGCGATCATGATTTCACCCTTGTTGGCCAGGTCCTTCGCGACGTTGACCATACGCATCTGCGCCTCGTCGACGTCCTTCAGACGCACCGGGCCCATCGCCTCCATGTCTTCGCGCAGGATCTTGCCGGCGCGCTCGCTCATGTTGGAGAAGAAGATATCGCGCAGGCTGTCGGTTGCGCCCTTGAGCGCGAGGCCGAGCTTGTCCTTCTCGACATGGCGCAACAGCGTCTGGATCGAACCCGGATCGAGCTTGCCAAGATCTTCAAAGGTGAACATCAACGCCTTGATGCGCTCGGCGCTGTCGCGCGAACGCTCTTCCAACGCGGTGATGAAGCGGCTTTCGGTCTGGCGGTCAAAATTGTTGAAGATTTCGGCCATGTGCTCATGGCTGTCGCGCTTGGCGGTGCGGGCAAGGTTCGACATGAACTCGACGCGCAGGGTCTTCTCGACCTTGTCGAGAATGTCCTTCTGCACGCTTTCCATGCGCAGCATGCGCTGCACGACTTCCATCGCGAATTCTTCCGGCAGCGCGCCGAGCACGCGCGCGGCATGCTCCGGCTTGATCTTGGACAGCACGACCGAAACCGTCTGCGGGTATTCATTCTTCAGATAGTTCGCCAGAACCGTCTCGTTCACATTGGCGAGCTTGTCCCACATCGTGCGGCCGGCGGGACCACGGATTTCTTCCATGATCGAGCCGACTTTTTCGCCGGGGAGAAGACGCGACAGCAACCGCTCGGTGGATTCATAGGAACCCATCAGCGAACCCGTGCCCGACATCTGGGACACGAACTCGACCATCAGCTTTTCGACGACGCCGGCCGAGATCGAACCCAGGTTCGACATCACCTGGGAGACTTCTTTGACCTCTTCCTCATCCATCATCTTCCACAGCTGAGAGGAATGTTCCTCACCCAGCGACAGAAGCAGCACGGCCGAACGTTCGGCGCCGCTCAGCTGGCGGATGTCTTCGCGAATGGCGGGTTTGACAGCGCGGCTCATAGGTTACACCGGTTGATGGAGCCAGGTGCGCAGGATCGCGAGCGCTTCTTCCGGATGCGCCTGCACGACCTCACCAACCTTGCGAACTGCGGATTCACGCACCTGACCTTCGATGCGCGAGATATCGATCATGCTCTCGCGCGGCGCGGGCAACGCTGCGGGCGTTTGCGCCGACGCATCGCCGGGCGCGGCGGCTACGAGCGACGGGGCGGGCAGCTGGCCGGCGATCGGCGAGCCGTTCTGGACCTGAAGCACGGGCGCACTGATGGGGGCGAACATGCGCGCGATCAGCGGACGCATCACGAACAGGCCGATGAGAAGCGCGGTGATGCCGAAAATCGCGGCTTCGATGATCTTGAACCAGTAGGCGCCATCGAGACCGAGCAGCGGCGTCGGCGCCGGCGTGCCCGCGGCGGCATCGAGCTTCGCGAACGCCATACTCGTCACCTGAACCTGATCGCCACGCGTGGCATCGAAGCCCATGGTCGATTTCACCAGCGCTTCGATCTGCTTCATCTCAGCCGGTGTGCGCGGCTTGTAGTCACCGCCCTTCGCGCCATCGACAACGACGGCGACCGACAGATGCTTCACGACGCCGCCATCGACCGTGCTGGTCTTGGTCGTCTTGGAGATTTCGTAGTTGGTCGTCTCTTCCGTGCGGCCGGAGTTCGATTTCGTATTGTCTGTCGTGCCCGACGCCTGGTTCGGCAGCGCGCTCGCCACGCTCACCGCATTGTTGTTGCTGGCATTGGTGTCGGAGGAATTCTGCTCGACGGTCTGCGTAGAGCGCACGACCTTGCTGTCCGGATCGAACGTCTCGCTCGTCTCGCTGGTGTGGTTGTAGTTCATGTCCGCGGTCACCTGCACGCGGGCGTGACCGGAGCCGACGACGCTGCCGACGATGGATTCGATACGGGTGCGCAGGCGGTCTTCGAACTGCGTGGTGTGCTGTTCCTCGCCCTCGGCCATCGCGTCCGGGCCGGACTTATCGTCGCCACCGGCGAGCAAAGTGCCGTGATCGTCGACGATCGCGACGCGATCGGGATTGAGCGATGCGACGGCGGCGGCCACCAAATGTTGGATCGCCTGCACCTGGCCGCGCTCCATCTGACCGCGGGTTTTCAGGACAACCGATGCACTCGGGGACTGTTCCTCGCGCGAGAAGATTTGGCGTTCCGGGATGACGAGATGGACACGGGAGCTCTCGATGCCGTCGATGGTCTGGATCGAGCGGGCGAGTTCGCCCTCGAGCGCGCGCAGGTGATTGATGTTCTGCACAAACGCGGTCGCGCCGAACGCGTCCGACTTGTCGAAGATTTCGTAGCCGACGCCAGCGGCGGGCAGATTGTCCTGGGCCAGCGCCATGCGCAGCTTCTGCACCTGATCGGCCGGCACCATGATCGTGCCGCCGTCTTTCACGTCGTAGGGAACGCTCATGCCGTCGAGCTTCGTCGTCACGGCAGAGGCGTCGCGCGCCTCAAGACCGGAGAAGAGGATCGATTTCGGCGCCTGCGTCAGAACGCCGGCCGTGTAGAGGAAGAATGCGGTCAGTGCGGCTGCAACGCCTGCCATCACGCCGAAGCGTGCTGCACCGATGGCTTTGACAAATTCCGGCAATGAATGCTCCCAGCGCCTGATCGCTGGGCAAACTTTGCCGGGGTTTAGGTAAAGGCGGACTTAACGCGTTTTCGAAAACGCAATTCAGAACTTGGAAAGCGGAGTTAACAAAAAGTTTCTGCGCATTGACACCTGTGAGCACATCTCCATAACCTTCAAATTCAATCTATAGGAGATAAATATGACAATCTATCATGGAGAGAAAGGGTTGTTCCGCTCACGCCTACTGCACGTAGCAGTGGCAGCGATGCCTCTTCTCACGATAGCGACGTCTTCATTTGCCGCATACAACGTGACGATCTCCAGCGGTACGACAAACAACGGCACGCTTTCCGGAGGTGTCTTTACGCCGACGGGGCACAATGCCGTTCTTAACGTCACGGACTTGAAGAACGCTTTGACGACGTCCGATGTGACGATCAACACCGGTACGAGCGGCTCACAGACGGGTGACATCACCTTCAAAGCCAATCTCGCATGGCCGGCCAACAAGCTGACTGCGGACGCTTTTCACTCCGTAATCATTTCCGCAAAAGTACATGCCAAGTCGGTAGCTGGATTCACAATCAAGACCAACGACGGAGGTACCGGCGGCGTGTTCGTCACCGATGGCGGACGGGTCTGGTTCGACAGCGCCTCGCAGTCCCTAACGATCAACGGCTCTGCCTATACGCTGGTACCGGATATCGTGACATTCGTGGCAGACGACATCGGTGATCAATTTGGCAAGTTTGCGTTGATGGACAATTACGACGCTGCGGGCGGGTTGACCTACACTCGATCTCCGTTCTCCGGCAGTTTCCTGGGTACGCTGGATGGATTAGGTAACACGATTTCGAATCTAAAAATCGTCATCAGCTCGACGACCAATGCCGGCCAGGTCGCGTTCATCTCACAGAATAGCGGTACGATCCGGGATCTCAATTTCACCAACGCACTAGTTACCAGCAGTGTCGCCTCACCGACTGGCTCTATCATCGGGGTGGTCGTCGCGGCGAACTACGGTGCCATGTTCGGAGTCTCTGCTCAGGGATCGGTGTCAGCCGGACCGATACCGGTCGCAGGTGGATTAGTAGGAGCGGTTGTGGCGCCCGGGGGAAACATTTTCAATTCCAGCGCCGATGTAGCCGTGACCGGAACAACCGACACAGTGGTCGTTGGTGATTTAGCTGGCGTGAACGCCGGCGTTATCACCGACTGCCTAGCCACGGGAGACGTCAGCATCACGGCGTCGCCTCATCCCAACCGGCGCACCGCGCCGACAACCTTGACCTACGCCGTGGGCGGGCTGGTGGGTAGAAATCAGACGACCGGATCGATAACCACCTCTTATGCGACCGGATCCGCCACTGGATTAGACGGCTATAACGTCGGCGGCCTGGTGGGCTGGAACTATGCAATCATCAACAATACCTACGCACTAGGTGCAGTGCAGACTGGCGCGACTGGAACGGCAGGTGGTTTGGTGGGATTGGAAAGCTCACCCGGAGGAATCGGATCTTCCTATTCCGCAGGCGCGCCAAGCGGTGGTGGCAGCGCGATCGTCGGCGGCTTCGTGGGCGAAGATGATTTCTCCGGCAGCATCAGCACATCGTACTGGGATACGACGTCGAGCGGGATAACCAGCCTTTCCCAGGGAGCAGGCTCGCCCGCGAACGATTCTGGAATCACCGGACTGTCGGATACGGTTCTGAAATCGGGATTGCCGTCGGGCTTCAGTTCTTCGCTCTGGGGGCAGTCGGCAACCATTAACAGCGGGTTACCGTATTTGCTCGATATCCCGCCGTCTTAATTCCTGTACTGCTGAACCCTGGTGGCGCGCAGGCCTGCGAGACCGTGCCGGTCGATCGCGCGCTGCCAGGCGAGGAATTCCTCGACCGTCAGCGTGTAGCGCTTGCACGCTTCATCCAAACTGAGAAGACCACCACGCACCGCCGCGACCACTTCGGCCTTGCGGCGAATGACCCAGCGCTTCGTGCTGGGCGGCGGCAAGTCGGCGAGCGTCAGCGGGCTGCCGTCGGGCCCGATGACATAACTCACACGCCCCCTACGATCATCGCCCATCATCATGCTGCTCCTGACTCCATCACCCGACGCAAACCTAACCCCACGCGATTTAAGAAAAGGCCAAGAACGACGGTAAATGGACTCATAAACATTCCTCGAAACTTGTACTGAAACGGGACGCAGGCGCTGCGCTTTCACGCAGCGCCTGCGGTGACTACTAGCCCTGCATCTGCATCAGCGTGTCGAGCATCTGCGATGCCGTCGTGACCACGCGCGCAGACGCCGAATACGCACGCTGTGTCGTGATCATGTTGGTGAACTCGGTCGCGAGATCGACGGTGGAACCTTCAAGCGAGTTCGAGGCGATCGTGCCCGAACCGCCGGTGCCGGCCGGATTGATCATCGCCGTGCCCGACTGCGCGGTCTGCGCAAAGGCATTGCCCGAGATCGAGGACAGGCCATCCGGGTTGGCGAAGGTCACGAGCGGAATCTTGAACACCGCTTCGCTGAGGCCGTTCGAGTAGTTCGCGTTGACCGTGCCGTCTGAATCGATCTTCACGCCCGTCACCTGACCGAACACCGCGCCATCGACGTTGGCGTTGGTCAGCACCGAGTCGGTATCGAACTGCGATGTGCCGTCCGACTTGCCCGGCGTTCCGAAGTCCAGATTGATCGTCTGCGGCTGAAGACCGGAGCTGGCGTTGAACGGAATGACGATGTTCGCGGAGCCGTCCGTCGAGGTCGAATTGGCGCCGTTCGTCGTGTCCGTGGTCGAAACCAGCGCGCCGTTCGAGTCGAACTGCAGCGTGCCTGTCGCGATGGGGTTGACGTTGGTGCCGTTGCTGCCGTTGCCGGTGATATTGCTCGCGGAGCCATCGTACGCGACTTCGTACTGCCAGGTATTGGCGCCCGTCTTGATGTACGAGACCTGGACCGGCTGTGAACCGCCCTGCGTATCATAGACGTTGATCGTGCGGGTGAAGTCTGGCGCCACGACATTGTTCGTCATGTCGTTGACGTTATAGGTGCTGTCCGCGGTCGCGCTCGCCTGCAGGTTCTGCTGGAGCGAGATCGACGTCGTCGCCTCGCCCTTGCCTGCGAGGTTCGACAGATTGATCGCCTGCAGCGCGTTCGGATCGGTGGTCGACGGGCCGGTGTTGCCGCTGATCGGCCAGCCCATCAGATAGAGGCCCGAGGTATTCTCGAGGTTGCCGTCCGCATCCGGCTGGAAGCTGCCCGCGCGCGTGTACAACGCCTGGCCGCCGAGGTTTGGCGTGGTGCTGACACGGAAGAAGCCATTGCCGGAGATCGCGAGGTCGGTCGATGACGACGTCGACATCAACAGGCCCTGCTGAACGATGTTCTGCTGGGCGTTCGCCATGACGCTGGCATCGGACACGCCCGCACCGCCGCCCGCAGAAGCGAGCATCGTCGCGAACGCGCTGTTCGAGGTCTTGTAGCCAACGGTGTTGACGTTGGCGATGTTGGAAGAAGAGATGCTCAGCGCGCGGCTGTTGGCATCAAGACCGGCAACGCCGATCATCATTGCATCGTAAAGGCTCATAGTCTTTTTTCCCGTTGGCATCCGGGTCTTCGCCCGTTAGCCGAATTTTCAAGGCCGCTGCCTTCTGTGCGGCCGGTTTCGGTAACTCAGTTCGACGCGGTCTCCGTCGAATCCATCGAGCCGACGAGCGAGACTTCCGAGAGCGGAATCTCCATCGAGCTCAAAATCAGTTGCGGCGTGCTGCCCGACATGTCGACCGCGGTGACGAGCGCCTTGCTCGCGATCGTGCTCGTAACAGCAGAGCCATCGGAGGCGGTGGCTGCCACGCTCAGCGTGTACTGACCGTCGGCGAGCTGGTTGCCGTTCGCGTCTTTGCCATCCCATTGGAAATCGTTGTTGCCCGCGCTGGTCGAGCCGCTCTGGCTGTAGACGACCTGGCCGGACGCATTCGTGACGGTAAGCGTGGTGCCGGCGGACGGCGCGCTGAGATTGTAGGTCCAGTCGACATTGCCGTTCGCAAGCGAACCCTTGCCGCTCGTCATCACGACGGTGTGGCCGATGTAGTTGACCGCCGCCGATGCCTGCTGGCTCAGATTGAGCGCGATCAGCGATTTCAGATTGTTGTTCGTGTTGATCTGCTGCTCGACGCTGGAGAATGCGACGAGCTGTTGCGTGAACTGCGTCGAGTCCATCGGGCTCAGCGGATCCTGGTTCTGGAGCTGCGTCGTGAGCAGCTGCAGGAACGTGTCGAAATTGCCTGCGAGCTGCTGCGAGGCAGAGCTCTGGTTGGCGTTCAACGTTTGGTTTGCATCGATCGTCGTCATGACGTTCTCCTAGACGCGGATGTCGAGACGCCCGTTGCCGGACGCGTAATTAAAATTTGATGCGGAGGCATTTGCGGCTTCGGCACGTGCGACAACCGCGTTCGGCATGCTGCGCGCTCGCGCCGTGGAGGCGCCGCCTCCGTCGCCCTGCCGTCCGTCACCTTTAAGCGAGAAATTAAGGCTGTTGTTGGACAGGTCTAAGCCCGCATCCTTCAACGCCCGTTCAAGATGTTGTGAGTCGCGCTGCAGCAATTCGAGCGTCTGCGGATGCTCGGCGCTCAACATGGCCTGCACCTTGCCGTCGCGATCGACGCTCAGATGAACATCGACGCGGCCAAGCTCCGGCGGGTCCATGCGGATGTCAAAAGTCTTGGTGCCCGCGGCGGATTTCGCGGCAATCGCGGTCGCGAGTGCTGCGATTTTCGGCTGATCCGCACCCTGAGCATCGTTCGAAGCCGGACGCTGCGGTGCGGCTTTCGCCGACGTGGCGGCCGTTGCATTTACAGCGTTTGGCGTCACAGCAGCGACGACCTGCTGGTTGGTCGGCGCGACAGTTTGCGACACAGATTGAGGCGCGGTGGGTTGAGCCGGTTCTGCGGCGACCGGGCTAGCCTTCACGGATGTGTCGGTTGGCTGATCGTTGGTGTCCTGCGCCGGATTGCGCACATTGCTGCGCGTGTTCAGCACAACCTTGTCATTCGCGACCGGCTTCTGATCCAGCTGCTGTTGCGGAGCAACGGTCTGCGCAGCGCGCGGCGCTTTGCCGGTTGTGTCCGACTTCACATCGCTGTCAGCAGTAATCGTCGGCTCAGCCTTCATATCGCTGTTTGCTGCGATGGCCGGCTTGGCTTTCACATCACTGTTCGCGGCGACGACCGGTTTGGCGGGAGCGTTGACGGTGATCGTCCCGCGCGCGGCATTCAGCATGGTGAGGATGTTCGCCATTAGCGACTGCGGACGCTGCGGTGCTGCATTCGACGCAGATTGCGGAGCCGTGCTCGGCGTCCGCTGCTGTAAGGTGTTTTGGGAAGATTGCGGCGCCGCGTTTGGAGCGGGCTCCTGTGCGCGTTCCGTCTTCACAGACGTAACAAGCTGGTCCATGACAGCTTTGGGCAGCGGTGATGCTGAAGGCTTCTGCTGGTCAGTGCGCACCACATCGATCGCGGGCTTCTGCTGATCGGAGTGTGCTGCTTCCACGACGGCTTTCTGGAAATCGACGCGCGACGCTTCCGCAGCGACCTTCGGCTGATCGTTGCGCGAGATATCGGTTGCAGGATTGGCCAGGGTTGGCATGGCCGCCTGCGGCAGGTTTGCTTTGAGCGATGCGATGGCTGGCGCGTTCGCCACGGCCGTGCGCGCTATATCAGTGTTGCCTGTAGCCGCCGGAACGGATTCCAGCGTGTCATCGGCATCCTGATCGTCGTCGTTGCTCGGCTGCTGAAGAGCGATAACCGTGCGGACAGATGTGTCCTGGACCGCAGGAAGCTGCACGGCCAGGAGCGAGAGATCGTCCGGCACCGGCTGAGCATCGCTGACGTCATCCTTCACAGGAGCCTTGTCTTCAGCGTGCGCGTCTTTCTTGTCGGCCTTGGTCTGGCCCTTGATGGCGTCGATGCGGTCGATGGCTTTGACGGCCTTCACCGCCTGCGCATCGCGCGGCACGACATCCTGCGTGCCCTTCGCATCGTTTACATAGGACGCGAGCACAGCCTGAAAATCGTCGTCTTGCGAATCCGCAGCCGCCGACGGCGCGGCGTGCGCATTACCCGACACAGGAAGCATGGCTTGAATGGAGGCCACAAAAATATCCGCAATTGTTCGCAGATCACAAAGCAAGGGCCGGACCACTTCCGGCGATGCGATTTTTCCTTTTGTTTTCGCGCTTTAACGCGCGTTCGAGCGCATCGCCGCCAAGGCACGATCTGCCACAGGCGGCAAACTCTGCCGTGCGCACACGGCGAAAATTTCTATGAAAAGCCCGGTATTTCCGGCGTTTTCGCTGGCACGATGCGTGCACCTACTTTCACCGGAAACGTGTGTGTCGCGGAGTTTGCGGTGGGTTTGAACGGGATCATGTCGAGCGCGTTGTCTGCGCTGCAGACAAATACCGAAGCGCTGCGCGTCACGTCCAACAACATCGCCAACATGAACACGACGGGTTATGCCCGCCGCGTGGTCAATGAAGGCACGCTCAACGCCGGCACCCTGCTCGGCGGCGTGGATATCGATTCCGTCACGCGCATCATCGACAGATATCTCGGCCGCGAAGTCACCTCCGCCAGCGGTTCGGCCGCGCGCTATGACACGCAGGCGAACGTTTACAGCCAGCTCAACGGCCTGCTCGGCGCGCCGGGCGACAAGACGGCACTGACCTCGCAGTTCACCAACGTCTCGTCCGCGCTCGGCCAGTCGGTGATCTCGCCGACGGATTCCGCGACACAGCTCGGCACGCTGACCGCATTCCAGAGTTTGGCGACGCAGATTTCGTCGCTTTCCAAATCCATCACCGGACTGCGCACTCAGGCCGATCAACAGATTTCGAGCGTGGTGACGCAGGTCAACACACTGTTGAAGCAGATCCACGACCTGAACACGCAGGCGCAGCAGGCCACCGCCTCCGGCGACACCGGCTCGGGCGTGTTCGACCAGCGCGATATGGCGATCCAGAGCCTGTCGCAGCTCATCGGCATCCGCACGCAGGATCAGGCGGACGGCAGCATCTCCGTCGCTACGACCGATGGCGTCAGCCTCGTCGGCACGACCTATGGACAGCTTTCGTATGCGGGTGGCGCCACCAACGGCACCTACGGCCCGATCACGATGCAGACGCTCAACCCGAATACCGGGAAGGTCGTCGGTAGCACGCAGATCATGGATTCGCATATCGATTCCGGCCAGATCAAAGGCCTGATGGATATGCGCGACGGCAGCCTCGCCAACACGGCGCAGGAGCTCGGCAATCTCGCGCGCACCACGGCGCTGGCCTACAACGCGCAGCACAACGCGAACACATCCTATCCGCCGCCGGCGGTGATGAACGGCCGCGATACCGGCCTGCTCTCCACGGATGGCTTGAACTTCACCGGCAAGACGACCATCGCGGTCGCGGATTCGAGCGGCAACCTCGTCTCGCGCGTCGATGTCGATTTCGATGCCGGCACGATTTCGGTCGATGGCGGCACGGCGACGAGCTTCACCAGCACGGTCGGCGGATTCACATCCGCGCTGAACAGCGCGCTGGGCAGCAACGGCACCGCTACCTTCAAGGACGGCGCGCTGTCGATCTCGGCCGCGAACGGCAACGGCGTTGTCGTGAAAGACGATGCCACCACACCGGCGGATCGCGGCGGCTCCGGCTTCTCGCAGTTCTTCGGCCTGAACGATCTCTTCCGCACCAGCCAGCCTTCGATCCTTTCGACCGGGCTGTCCGCAAGCGATGACAGCGGACTTGCAGCGGGCGGTCAGATGACCTTCGCGCTAAAAGGTCCAGACGGCGGCGTGGTCAAGCAGGCGACGGTGAATATCACCGCGGGCATGTCCGTCGGCGATGTGATCAGCGCGATGAACACCGCGATGGGCGGCACGGTTTCGTTCGCACTGAACAGCGACGGCTCAATCAGCGAGACGCCTGCCAATCCCGCCGACAACCTCACCGTCACCTCCGACAGCACGCAGCGCGGCACGACGGGGATGAGCTTCAGCGAGCTGTTCGGAATTGGCGATCAGGAAGCGGAGGATTTCGCCTCGACCTTCGCGGTCAATTCCGCGATCTCGGCCTCGCCGCAATATCTCGCCTTCGCACAGGCGAATATCAGCTCCACGACCGTCGCCGGCGACACCATCGTCAGCCACGGCGACTCGAGCGGCGCGTTGGCGTTGCAGGGTGTCGGCACGGCGACGCAGAGCTTCTCCGCGACGGGGAATTTCAGCGCACGCGCCGCGACGCTCGGCGACTATGCCGCCTCGTTCTATCAGAACGCGGCGCTGGCCAGCACGACCGCGACGTCGAACCAGACCGCGCAAGACGATCGCTTGCAGGAAGCGCAGTCGCGCCAGTCCTCGAACTCCGGCGTCAGCCTCGATGAAGAACTCACCAACATGCAGACCTATCAGCAGGCCTACAGCGCGAGCGCGCGCATCCTGACCGTCGTGAACCAGCTTTACGACACGCTGCTGCAGATTCAGTAGGAAGATAGAAGATGAGCGTCGATCGCGTCGCAACCAACACCCAGTCTCAGTTCCTGCTCAATCAGATCATGCAGGCGACGAACAGGATGAACACCTCGCAGCAGCAGGTTGCGAGCGGAAAGGTGTCGAACAACTATGCCGGCATCGGCGGCAAGACCGGCGCGCTCGAAGCTGCGCGCGCCAGCGCTGCCCGCGCCGATGCCTATCAGTCAAACACACAGTCCGCGCTCAACCAGGTCGATCTTCAGGACACCCAGCTCACGCAGCTTTCCAGCGTTGCGCAGTCGCTTCAGCAGGCGATCTCCGAAGCCGTCGGCAACAACGACGCGACAGGATTGATGAACAATGTGCAGAGTATCTTCGATCAGGTCTCGCAGGTCCTGAATGCCAAGGATGCAAACGGCAATTATCTGTTCGGCGGCGACAAGGATGACGTCCCGCCGTTCAACGTGACCTCGCTGTCGCAACTCGCCGGTCTCGCCAACACGTCCGATGCGTTCTCCAACGGCACGCAGAAGAAATCGGTGATGGTCGCCGACGGCCAGCCGGAACAGATCGGCGTGCTTGCGTCCGACATCGGCACGCAGGTCGTGCAGGTGTTGAAGGATCTGGCGACCTTCCAGGCAAGCCCGAACGGGAATTTCAGCGGCACGCTGACCGACGCGCAATCGACGTTTCTCGGTTCCGAGATGCCAGTCTCAAAAGCCGCGAGCGTCAGCGTGAACAGTGCCACCGCCGCGAACGGTTACACTTACAACCGTCTCAAGGACGCGGCCGATCAGCAGACCGCACTCTCGACGCTCTACAAGGGCTTCGTCTCGAACATCGAAGACGTCGACATGCCGACGGCCGTCAGCCAGCTGAACATGGACCAGACCGCGCTTCAGGCGGCGATGCAGGTGACCGCGCAATTGGGCCAGATTTCGCTGCTCAACTACCTGCCGGTCAAGTAATCCGGCGCTTTTGCTTGCGGCCCGGGGCCGGGCGGACTATAGGCCCGGCCATGAGCACCCCTCGTCCACGCATCGTGGCCGCCATGTCGGGCGGCGTCGATTCCTCCGTCACTGCCGCGCTGCTCGCGCGCGCGGGTTATGACGTCGTGGGCGTGACGCTGCAGCTCTATTCCGCCAGCGCCGCGAAGCGCAAAGGCGCGTGCTGTGCGGGACAGGATATCTATGATGCGCGCCGCGTTGCCGAGACGCTCGGCATTCCGCATTACGTGCTCGACTACGAAGAGCGTTTCAAGCAGCGTGTGATCGCGGATTTCGCCGAGACCTACGCGCGCGGCGAGACGCCGATCCCCTGCGTGCGCTGTAACGAGCGCGTGAAGTTCGCGGACCTGATGGACACCGCGCGCGAACTCGGCGCCGAGGCGCTCGCGACCGGACATTATGTGCGACGCGTCGATGGCCCGAACGGCGCCGAACTGCACCGCGCCGTCGATCGCACGCGCGACCAGAGCTATTTCCTGTTCGCGACGACGCAAAAGCAGCTCGACTATCTGCGCTTCCCCATCGGCGAGATGGACAAGCGCGAGGTGCGCGCCATCGCCGCCGAACTCGGGCTCATCGTCGCCGACAAGCCCGACAGCCAGGACATCTGCTTCGTGCCTGACGGCAAGTACACGACCATCGTGCAGAAGATGCAGCCCGACGCGGCAACACCGGGTGAGATCGTCGATGGCGCGGGCAATGTGCTCGGCCGCCATGACGGCGTGATCCATTTCACCGTCGGTCAGCGCAAAGGCCTCGGTCTTTCCGGCAATGGCGAGCCACTGTTCGTGCTGAAACTCGACGCCGCAAAGGCGCAGGTCGTCGTCGGACCGCGCGATCAGCTGTCGTCGCGCACGATCCGCCTGCGCGATGTGAACTGGCTCGGCGGCGAAGAGACCGTAATTGAGTGCGCCGTGAAGGTACGCTCGCTCCGCCCGCCGGTGGCCGCGCGCGTGACGCGTGGACCGGACCGCACCGCCGAGGTCGAACTGCTCTCTCCCGAGGACGCGGTCGCGCCGGGACAGGCCTGCGTCTTCTATGAGCGCGATGGCACCCGCGTTCTCGGCGGTGGCTGGATCGCCCGAGCGGAACCGGCCCAAAAGGCGGCCTGAACCCTCGCCTTGACAGGGGTTGGACCCGCACCTTACATCCCGCGCCTCGCGGGCTTGGCAGCGTAGCTCAGTGGTAGAGCAGGGGAATCATAATCCCTTGGTCGGGGGTTCAAATCCCTCCGCTGCTACCAGCCCGTAACAGATCATATGTAAGAGGCGAGCATGAGCGCTCAACAGAAGCCCGTCGCCCTTCCCTCTCTCGACGACGTCCGCGCCGCCGCGAAGCGCATTGCCGGTACGGTCGAGCGCACGCCGACGCGCCATTCGACGACCCTGTCGGAGATCGCGGGCTGCGGCATCTATCTGAAGTTCGAGAACCTGCAGTTCACCTCTTCGTTCAAGGAACGCGGCGCGCTGAACAAGCTGCTGTCGCTGACAGACGAACAGAAGAAGCGTGGCGTCGCGGCACAGTCCGCCGGCAACCATGCGCAGGCCGTCGCCTATCATGCCGGTCGCCTCGGCATATCCGCCACCATCGTGATGCCGGAGTTCACGCCCTTCATCAAAATCAAGCACACGCGCGATTTCGGCGCGCGCGTCGTTCTCCACGGTGCGACGCTCAGCGACGCGTTCTTCCGCGCCAATGCGATCGCGCAGGAAGAAGGCCGCACCTTTATCCATCCTTACGACGATCCGGCGATTGTCGCGGGCGCGGGAACGGCCGCGCTGGAGATGCTCGAAGACTTTCCGGATATGGACACGCTCATCGTGCCCATCGGCGGCGGCGGGTTGATCTCCGGCATCGCGGTCGCGGCCAAGGCGATCAAGCCGTCGATCACGATCTACGGTGTGCAGACCAAGGCCTACCCGTCGATGTACGACGTGATCAAGGGCGAGAACCTACCCTGTATCGGCCAGTCGGTTGCCGAAGGCATCGCGGTCAAACAGCCGGGCGATCTCAACCGCGTCATCGTCAAGGAATTCGTGAAGGACATCTTCCTGGTCAGCGAAGACGAGATCGAACATTCCATCGCCGATCTCCTCGCCATCGAGAAGACGGTCGTAGAAGGCGCAGGCGCAGCAGCCTTTGCCGCCGTGCGCGCGAAGCCGGAGGTGTTCGCAGGCAAGAAGGTTGGCGTGCTGCTCTCCGGCGGCAATATCGACATGCGCTTGCTCTCGAACGTGGTGCTGCGCGAACTCGCGCGCGAAGGCCGCGTGTTCTCCGCCGTCATCGAGATCGAGGATCGCCCGGGCATTCTCGCCCAGATCGCGACGCTCGTCGGCGAGGCTGGCGGCAACATCATGGAAGTCACGCACAACCGCATGCTGATGGATACGTCGGCAAAGTCCGCGATGCTCGGCGTGATGATCGAGGCGCAGGACACCGCCCACGCCAACGAAATCCGCGCGCAGCTTCAGAACGCCGGCTTCAAATTAAAAGCTCAGGATCGCTGACAATCCCACCGTCCGTCATGGCCGGGTTTAACCCGGCCATCCAACTGAGATCTTCGCATGCAAAAAAGTTGGGTGGCCGCCTCAAGGGCGGCCATGACGGTTTAGGGATTAGCTCTTGCCGGCTGCCTTTTTGCAGGCGTCCGTCAGTTCGTCGATGTCGTAGCCCTTGCACTTCGGCACCAGCGCCTGCGCTTCAGAGTCACGGCCTTCGAGGCGATAGAGTTGAATGCGCTTGGGCAGCAGCACCGGCGAATCCTCGAAACGGACGACGGCTTGATCCATCAACGTTTGCGCGCGGCCATAATCGTGCCGCGCGATGTAGACATCGGTGAGCTTGGCATAGACTTCCCATGACGGCTCGGGACTCTGCGTCGCGCGCACGAGCGCAGCTTCGGAGAGTTTCGGATTGCGCGTGTCGTAGTACTCCGCCGCGACGAAGGCGGTGTAGGCGTGATCGGATGTCGGCGCAGCGCTCGAGCGCTGAATCTGCCCGGCCGCACTCGCAGCACTGCCCTGACTGGCATCAGCGATATAGGCCGACGCGTTCTCCGCATCGGTGTAATGCGACAGCAGCGCGATCAGGCGCGGCTTCAGCGGCGATTTGCTCTCCGCGGCCCACGGCAGCGGCGTCGGTGTCACGGGTCCGGCATCGCGGTAAGCGGTGTAGAGATAGTTGCTGAGCGCATCGGCGCGCTCGGTCGCGGGATGATGGGTCGTCGCATCTTCCGCCATGCTGTCGACGGCAGAGTCGAACGCATAGATCGCGATATCAGCCATCTGGTCGGTGCTCGGGCGTCCGCCGGTCGCGATCGTTCCGAGCACGTTCAGTCCGCCACCGAGCTTGTTCATGAACCCGCCGCCACCACCGCCGGACGAGTCCTTGTCCTTCTCCGCCGCAGCTTTCGCAGCCGCCGCCGCAGCAGCGGCTTCGGCTTCCTGCTGCGCGAGCTTGTCCATCACCGCGAGCGGCGCGTTGGGATCGTAACCGGCCTTGACCATCAGATCGAAGCCGAGCGCATCGGCCTCATCTTCCTGGCTCTTCGACATTCGCGGCATCAACACATTGGCGCTGAGTTTGGCGAGATGCTGCGCCACATCGAGGCCGCGAAGAACATTGGCGCCGGGATTGACCGATATCTGCGAGCCCTGTGCGACGACATCGATAGCATTGCCATGAATGACCGCGAAGGTCTGCGATTTCTTCGCCCAGTCGGGTTGCGAGTGGCGCAGGATCGCGTGGCTGAGTTCGTGACCCATGACGAAGGCGAGTTCGTCTTCGGTTTCAAGCGACTCCAGCAAGCCGACCGTCACGATCATCGTGCCGTCGGGCGTGCATTCGCCGGCAAATTCCGGCGACGCGAGCACGCGAATGTCCGGCTGGAACGATGGCGGAAGCTGAATGCCCGCGAGCAACCGCATCATCACGCCATGCACATAATCGTGCAGTTCGCGCGACGGCACGAAGCCCTGTCCGCGCGTGCGCATGATGCCGAGCGCGAGCGGACGGCCCTTCAGCACATCGTTGTAATCTTTGGCCGGCTTGAAGTTCTCGATCGCCTTGCCTTTCGACGGATAGCCGTTGCCGCTGAACAGACCGGCACTGGTCGAGGTCGACAGAAGCAGCAGCGAAGCGAGTGAAAGCGGAATGAGGGCCTTGTTCATCACTTGCCTCCCGTCTTCGGGCAACCTTCGCCCAGACCACGCGTCGCGCCGACTTTCTGCTGGTTCGATCCCATCGCGAGATTGCGGCACACCGCAGGAAGCTTTCCAGCGAAGCGGTACTTCACCATGTAGGGCGGCACCCAAACTTTCTTTCCGCCGACCGAGACCTGCAGCATCATGTTCGGCGCGCGGCCGGTGATCGGCGTGCAGGACGGGAACTGTTTGGCGTCGAGCGACTGCGTGCGCTTGCCGCCTGCGGCGTCATAGAGATCGACCTGCGGCGTGCGCGCGGCGAGCACGAGATCGCCGGACGCCGAACAGCTGTCGCCGTCAGCCAGCGCCGGCGTCGCCGCCAGTGCGAATATGAATATGAGCGCTGCTCTCATTCGATCCCCCGGTTTCCGGTTCGCCGCCCACGACGTGGTGAAGATAGCCCCAGAACGCATCGGGCGCATCCACCAGAAGCAAAGCAGCAAGTTCGGCGGAAACGAATACGACTTCGACCCAATTGGCAACAGACAACCCTGCCGCGCGCGTCAGAAGTAGCCCAACGCCGAGCGCGAGCCCAAACGCCAGATAGTGCCAGACCTTTTCGATAAACTTTTCGAAGAAATATTCGAAGGTCGCACTTAAGTCCCGTTCGGGCTCGCCGGTGACGTGCCGTTTGCGCTTGCGGCGCACGGTGCGCATATGGAACCACGACAGGATCAGGATCACCGGAATGACGGCGACGATCTGGACCAGATTTCCGTTCATCGCCTTGCCGTTGATCGAGAAGGTGTTCGTCTCAGGATCGCCGTGGAAGCTGATCAGATTGTCCATCGCCATGGCGTGGACGAAGACGTTGGCCATCAGGCCGTTCACGGGCGTGAAGGACTTGTCCTGAGCGCCCTGCAGCGATGCGCCGTAGAAAATCACGCGATCTTTGGCGAGGTTGGTGACGTCGGGATCATCCTGGCCGCTGAGCAGCGATTGCACCGGAATGACTCCGGTGTAGGGGCAACTCGAAATGACGGCAGACGTATCGAAGAAGGCGAGATAGATGCGGCGGAAGAAATTCGTTTCGGTTTGGCAGGATTGAAAATTGCCGTCGGCATCCTTGGGATGCATCCACTTCGCGTTGGTGGGATCGGTGTTCGTGCCCCACACGATCTCCATCAACCCTTCGCGGGTGTCGAGCTTCACCGGACCGAACAGGTCCTGATAGAGCTTCAGCGCGAGCGAATAACAGTCCTGGTTCTCTGGATTCTTGGTGCGATAGCAGCGGCCATTGATCGGGTACTGCCGCGCGACACCCTGATAAACAAGGATCGACGGATCGAGGATCGGCACGCCTGTGTTCGCGATTTCTGGGCGCAGCGGATTCTCACCGAACGGCAGATCAATGCCGCCTTCGAAATAGATCGGGATTTTGTCTTTCTGATAGCGCCGGATTTCCTCAACCAGCTCCGGCAGCGTGTCGTCGGGGCGATTGTCCACGAACAGAATATCGATCACGACCGCCTTCGGCTTGAGCGCACGCAACGCACCAAGCGCAACCGCGTGCTGTCCGTAGGTCCAGGGCCACGGCATGTTCGCGCTGTGCAGCGTGTCTTCGTCGATCAGCGCGACAGAAACCTTCTCGTGCCCCGTGTTCGGATAGAGATGCGGGCCGGTAATCAGAAGATCGGAGATGTCTTGTGTGTAGCGCTGCACCAGATCGGAGAACCCGAACGGATTCATCCAGATCTGAAAACTTGAAAAGGCAATCAGCCAGCCGACGATGAACCAGTACGGCACACGCAACTTGAGCGCGTCCATGTAGCCGCGGTCGGGACGGCGCACGCGCTGATAGACGCCGCGGATGCGGCCGACGGTGACCTTCGGCTTCTCCTGCGGCGTTTCTGGCGCGTTCTCTTGCGGCTGTTTGTTCTCGTCCATCCCCGGCCCCGCTGATGAACCGAGTCTAGCGCGAAACCACGGCGTCCGCGAAACGGCGCGTCAGGATAGAGCAATCCGGCGCCGCCTAACCCGCGAGCAGGGGCGCCAGCGCGCCTGACCGTGTGAGGTACTTCCGCGCCTTCGCAAGATCGGCAAGGAGATGCGCCTTGAGGAAGGGTCGAGCGTCCTCGCTCGACTGTCCTTTAAGCTCAAGGAAAATCGCGAGCGCGAAGATCAATCCGCGCTCTCCCAGATAACCGTGGCGCGAGTATTGCCAGCCTTGGGACATCACATCCCGATATTGGCTGAAGTTGAAAGCGCTGTTTGCTCCGAAAATTCCGAAGCCGAAATACACGGTCATCAAATCCGTCGTGTATTCGTGAACATCGTCGCCACCCGGCGCCTCCGCGCGGACCGCAGCCAGGCGATAATGCGCCAGCTCATGGATGAACGTCGCGATCAGTTTTAGCGGATCGTCCGCGCCCGCGGGGTCGTAGCTGATAACCGCTTCGTTGCCGTCGAACGCAAAGGTTCCCGCCGGCGGATGGCTGATCGCCTTGAGTGACGTTACATCGCCGACTTTCAATTCCGCGCGCCTTGGCTGCGCGATCAACTTGCAATGCCAATCCGACATTCCCGCAAGTTGCTTTGTGCAGTCGAAGATATGTTGCACACGCGCCTCACCGTTCGATTCCGTGGGCGGGAAAAACTTCCGGGACGGTGTGATCAATGCTCTGTCTCGAACGGGACCGAATTGCTCGGCGAACCAGCGCCAGGTTTCGAGTTGCCAAGCTTCGTCGTCAGGATCGAGATAGGTTCTATTTCCGAACGGCCACAAAGCCATTTTGCCCCCCGGCAATTTTAGCGCGAGAACTTCTCCGACAGGATAATCGACGACACTGTGCGCGCGACGCCCGGCGCGCGGCCAATGCGGTCGAGAAGCGCATCGATGCGCCCCGTCGTGTCGGTCTCCACCTGGGCGACGAGATCGTAGCTTCCCGACACGGCGGCCAGCGAACGCACCTCCGGCATCTTCTTCAGTTCCACCGACACACGGTCGGCCTGTTTGGGATCGGTCTCGATCATCACCACCGCGCGCAGGCGGTTGCCCTGCGCCTCGTCGGCGAGACGGACGGTGTAGCCTTTCACGACGCCCTCACGCTCCAGACGCGCCAACCGTTCTTGCACCGTGGATCGCGCCAGCCCGAGCTTGCGGGCAAGCGAGGCCGTCGGCTCGCGCGCATTGGCGCGGAGGAGGTCGAGCAGCTTGGCGTCGGCGTCGCGCATGGCGGAACCCTTAAACCGGCATATCGCCGGAATACCCTGCGTTTCGCCGGTCCGCAAGGGCCGAACCGGCACTTCGCCGCCTCTTATTCCGGCCCCTAACCCGTCACTGTCCGCGCCTTAAGCGGAGGAATTTCCATGAAAAAAGTCATGCTCGTCGGCGGCGGCAAGATCGGTATCGCCATCACAGAATTTCTGTCCTCGACAGACGACTACAAGGTCACGGTTGTCGATCGCGACGCCGCGAGCCTGCAGCGCATGCCGCGCAACAAGAACGTCGAACTCCGCAAGGCCGACATCCAGTCGCCGGAATTCCACCACGAGGTCGAAGGCCAGGACATCGTCCTCTCCGCCACGCCGTACAATCTGACCGCCACGGTCGCTGAGGCCTGCAAGCGCGCCGGTGCGCATTACCTCGACCTGACCGAAGACGTGGAATCCACCCGCACGATCAAGAAGCTCGCCGAAGGCGCGAAGACCGCGTTCATTCCGCAGTGCGGACTGGCGCCGGGCTTCATCTCCATCGTCGCCTACGATCTCGCGAAGAAGTTCGACAAGCTGCGTGACGTGCAGATGCGCGTCGGCGCCCTGCCCGTGTTCCCGCACAACGCGCTCAAGTACAATCTGACTTGGTCCACCGACGGTCTGATCAACGAATACTGCAACCCGTGCGAATCCATCCGCGACGGCGTATTGAGCGAAGTCCCCGCGCTGGAAGAACTTGAGCAGTTCACGCTCGACGGCGTCGAGTACGAAGCGTTCAACACCTCGGGCGGCCTTGGTACCTTGTGCGAAACCCTCGCCGGCAAGGTCGAGAACCTGAACTACAAGACCGCACGCTATCCGGGTCACCGCGATATCGTGAAGCTGTTGGTGCGCGACCTGCATCTCGGCACGCGCCGCGACATCTTCAAGGACGTTCTCGAGACCGCAATCCCGATCACCTATCAGGACGTCGTGCTCGTGTTCGTGACCGTGAACGGCTGGAAGGACGGCCTGCTGACCCAGGAAAGCTATGCCAAGAAGATCTACAGCCAGACCGTCGGCGACCGCCTGATGAGCGCGATCCAGATCACGAC
>Ga0068853_100000486_pt1 | contig 27076 bp, 20 predicted proteins | sample KBSCornC32_FD_65655 | JGI IMG/M metagenome (GOLD analysis project Ga0068853, IMG submission 65655) | Corn rhizosphere microbial communities from Kellogg Biological Station, Michigan, USA - KBS Corn C3-2 | ecosystem: Host-associated > Plants > Roots > Rhizosphere > Soil ... | reverse complement strand
CCGGGAGCGCGCTCTCGGGCCGCAGCTCGGGCAACCCGAGCAGACTGCGGATCAGTCTTTCGCCGACGGATTCGAAGTCACCCCCCCGCTCGCGGAAATAGGGGTCCTGAAGTGCCGAGAAGACTGTGCGTATCGCGTCGAGCGCGCGCGTGACGGCCCACTCCGCCGCCAGACACTCCTCGAGGATCAGCCGCCGCGACTCCGCCGCGATCTCCGGGCTTCGCAACATCAAGCGATGGACCTGGACCAGATCGGCGCCGGGCGTCTTTCCATCGGCCAGCTGGCGCTGGATCCGATCGAGCTGCTCGTCGGCGCTGACGATTCCTTCTTCCAGGTGAGCGACCTCCGCGGCGCGATCCCTCCGGAGGATCCGCCGCTCCGCGACGGCGATCCTGGCGGCAAGCAGGTGTGCCGGCCCCATGGCGATCCCGCGGGACGCCGCCTCGCCGTGAAACTGGGTCATCGGTTCGGGCCGGGCGACTGTCGGGACAGCGTGTCCGCGGCGTGACGTCGCTGATCCGGTGCCCGTTCGACCGTCTCGAGGTGCCGCCGGGCGGCCACGACTCGCAGGAGCAAGCCCAAGACGTTCGAGCTGGCTATGACCGTCTGCCCCGCGGTGTCTGAGATGGATTCCACGGCATCGTCGAGGTCGGCGCGGGCGCTGGCGAGTGAGCTCCGCGCCAGCGCCACTGACCTGGAGAGAAGGTGGTTCATCACTTCCTCCCCTCTCCGGGACCAACCTCCAGCGCGGGACAAGCCACGGCGGGCAGGGATCCGCGACGCAAGGCGACGAACGACGACAGACCAACGTGCACGACCATCCGAGTCTCCTCGTTTCCGCGTCTAGGAATGGAGACGCGCCACGGAGGGGAGATGTCGCGCTACGAAGCCGACCTGCCGTTCCCGCCCAATCGCCCGCTATGTTGTGCGCCGGAAGCGGTCCAGTTGCAAGGAATCTCGGACGCTCGCGGCGATTTCCCAGGATCCCCCGGCTACACGCGAGGCCCTTTTCTGCCGAAGCAGCTCCAGGCTCTTGAGCTGCGATCGGCCTACACGAAAAGACCCACACGGACCCCGCAAGGAAGGTTTGCGGAGTCGGTGTGGTGGCCTGTGGGCCGCACGGGGCGCCCTGGTGGCCGCGCTCTGCGCCGGATGGAGCTCCGCCGGTCACGCGACGTCGCTGGCGGTCTCGCCGGACAGGCCCTGGACGTCCCTGGCGCACCCGCCCTCGTTCGAGCACGTCTCCGTGGAGCAGGGGCTCTCGCAGAGCTCCGTCCACACCATCGCCCAGGACAAGCTGGGGTTCCTCTGGATGGGGACGGACGCGGGGTTGAACCGCTATGACGGATTTCACTTCCAGGTCTTCCACCCAGACGGCAGCGGGCGGTCCCTGAGGGGCGATTGGATCGAACGCATCGTCCCCGACCGCCACGGCTACCTGTGGATCGCGGCGCGCAACGCAGGGCTGACCCTCGTGGATCCCGACAGTCTGGCCATGCTGCCGATCCCGATCTCCACCCAGCCCGGCGGCTTCCCCGCTCGCACCATCAACGCGATCGTCCAGGACCCCGACGGCACCGTATGGATCGGCACCGAATCGGACGGCCTGTTCCGGGTGCGCAAGGACTGGGTGCCGCCCGCCCAACCTCGCTTCGAGCGGGTTGCCTTTGCGGACGACGGAAAGAGCGCGCCCAGGCGGATCACCGCGCTCTTCGTCGATCACGGCGGCACGCTCTGGGTCGCCGCGCCCGAGCGCGGGTTGGGCCGCCTGGTCTCGGACCGCGACGCGGCGACCTTGAAGCTCGACTACCACGCGTTCGATCCGAGCCATCCCCTGAGCTCGTGCCCGGGGGTGGTCAACGCCATCGCCGAAGATCCCTTTGGCCGGCTCTGGCTCGGCGGCGACGACGGCCTGGTCATTCTGGATCCCGCCTCGTCGCGCTTCACGCGCTGGACCTCGGGCCAGTTCAAGAGCGGCATCGGTCGCGTGCTGGACATCTTGCGTGACAGCAAGGACACCGTCTGGATCGCGGGCGACGGGCTGGGGCTGTTCAAGGCCCCGCCCCGCGAGCACGCAGACGACCCGATCCAGCTCGAGCACTTCGAGCACGACTCGAAGGACGCCGGCAGCCTCAGCCGAAATGGCCTGCAGTGTGTCTTCGAAGACGCCTCGGGGATGCTGTGGGTGAGCGCGTATCAGGGCGGCCTGAACAAGGTCGTGCTCAACTCGGCGAGCCCCCGCGCCCGAGAGCGGCCGTCCGTGCTCCAGCACCGCAGCAACGCCGCCGACCCCGGCAGCCTGAGCGGAGACACCGTGGCCGCCATCGGGGAAGATCGCTTCGGCGACCTGTGGGTCGGCACCGACGGCTTCGGACTCAACCGACTCGTCGCGCCCACGTCGCCGGGCCAGCCCGCCCGCTTCGAGCACTTTCGCGCCGACCCCGCCCGCACGCCGGGCTCGCTGCAGACCGACGTGATTCTGACCACCCACCTCGATGCCCAGCAGCGGCTGTGGCTCGGCTCGTACATGGGCGGCCTGATCCGTGTCGATCAAGCGTCAGCGACGGCGCGCCCCACCTTCACGCACTTCCGGCACGATCCCCTGGATCCAGCCAGCCTGCACAGCGACTTCGTCCGGGACGTCGTGGATGACGGGGCGGGCGGGTTCTGGGTCGCGTTCGACGCGGGCGGAGGGCTGGATCACTTCGATCCCCGGACCCGAAAGGCGAAGCACTACGACGTCGGCGAGGGGCCGCGAGCGCTGAAGAACGGGAACCTGATGCGCCTGGCGAGGGACCGCTTCGGCACGCTCTGGATCGCCACGCAGCTCGGTCTGCATCGCTTCAATCCTGCGACGGAGGAGTTCCGCGTCTACGAGCCGGGAGAGCCCGAGTCGCTGAGCGACATCTTCATCAACACCATCTACCTGGCGCCCACGGGGGTCCTCTGGGTCGGCACCAAGGACGGCAACCTCAATCGCACCGACGTCGCCCCCTGGGACGGGCCGCCGCCCCGCTTCTCCGCGTACGGAAAGGCGGCCGGGCTCTCCGGCGGCGCCATCATGAGCATCCTGCCCGACGGCAAGGGGGACCTCTGGCTGGCGACCCACCGGGCCCTGTTCCACTTCGACGCCGTTCGCTCGAAGGCCGCCCCCCTCACCTTCCAGCGAGAGCTGCGCAAGGCCGAGTTCATCTGGAACGCCGCCCACGTGAGCCCGCACGGCGAGATGTTCTTCGGGAGCAACGACGGCTTGACGGTGTTCCACCCCGACGACGTCGTCCCCAACGCGATCCCGCCCGTCCTGGCCTTCACCGACTTCCGGGTGCGGAACCAGCCGCTCCCGCTCCAGGCCCGCATGAAGGCGACGGCGAAGGCCGGTCCTGTGACGCCGGGCATCCCGGAGATCGTGCTGCGGCCCGAGGACGCCATGTTCTCGCTGGAGTTCGCGGCGCTGCACTTCGCCGCGCCCGACCAGAACCAGTACGCCTATCGACTGGACGGGCTGGACCGGGGGTGGAACGAGATCGGCAACCGGCACAGCGTCACCTACTCGGCCCTGCCGCCGGGCGACTACCTGCTGGCCGTGCGCGCCTCGAACTGCGACGGCATCTCGAGCCGCGACGATCTGAAGCTACGCATTCGGATGTTGCCGCCCTGGCACGCCACCTGGTGGTTCCGCGCCTCGGTCGCGGCGACCGTCCTGCTGCTGTTCTATGTCCTGGTCCGCGTTCGGCTGCGCGTTCTGCGCCATCGCAACGCCACCCTCGAGCAGAAGGTGAAGGAGCGCACCCGCGAGCTCGGCCAGCGCAACCAGGCCCTGCGCATCGTCCTCGACAACGTCGAGCAGGGCCTCTTCAGGGTGGATCTCGAAGGGCGCATGCTCGAGGAGCAGTCCACGATCGTGGACCGCTGGTTCGGGCCCCGGCACGGCCGACCCGAGCTCGTGGCGTACGTCGGCGCCGACGCCCGGTTCGCCGACGTGTTCACCCTCGGCATGGAGGCCGTGCGCGAAGGGGTGATGCCGCTGGCGCTCTGCCTGGATCAGCTGCCGAAGCGGCTGGTGGCGGCAGGGCGGCACTTCGATTGCCGCTACTTGCCCATCGACGAGGGCGGCACCTTGCGCGCCCTGCTGTGCGTGCTGGACGACGTGACCGACGGTCTCAAACGTGCCGAGGGCGAGGCCGAGCACCGCGACCTGGCGGCGGCGTTCATGGCGTTCAGCCGGGATCGCGCCGGCTTCCTGGTCTTCTTCGGCGAGACCGAGCGCATCCTGCGCGAGCTGGGGCGCGCCGACCTCGAACCGTCGACGCGAAAACGGCTTTTGCACACGCTGAAGGGGAACGCGGGAATTCCTGGCCTGCGGCGCATCGTCGAGATCTGTCACGTCGCGGAGACGGAGCTGGAGATCGACGCGGCCGTCAGCGTCGAGACGATGGCGCGCCTGCAGGACCACTGGGCCAAGGTGACGCAGGCGCTGCGCGCCGTGACCGGCGGCGACGCGGGGGCGGTGATCGAGCTGTCCGACGGGGATCTCGACGATCTGGCGCTCCGGGTCCAGCGTGGCGCCTCGGCGCGCGAGGTGCTCTTCGAGCTGGCGCGTCTGCGGTGGGAGCCCATCGAGCGCCCCCTCGCTCGCCTGGCCGAGCACGGTCGCGCGCTGGCTCGCCGGCTGAAGGGGGCCGAGATCGACGTGCGGGTTCGCGCCGATGCCCTCCGCCTCGATCCCGAGCCCTGGAATCCCCTGTGGTCGGCGCTGATCCACTTGATTCGCAACGCCGTCGACCATGGCCTCGAGTCGGCCGAAGAGCGTGCCAGGGCCGGCAAGCCCGCGCGGGCGGCGCTCCGCCTCGAGGCGCGCTCGGCCGGGGGCACCACGCTGCGCCTGGAGATCGAAGACGACGGGCGCGGCATCGACTGGGAGGTCGTGCGCCGGCTGTGCCTGAAACGCGGGCTGCCGAGCGAGACGCGCGCCGACCTGCTGGCGGCGCTGCTGCGGCCCGACTTCTCGAGCCGCGAGCAGGTCACCGAGACCTCCGGGCGCGGCGTGGGCCTGGCCGCGGTCGCCGCGAGCGTGGCCGAGCGGGGGGGAACCATCTCCGTCGAGAGCGAGCCGGGGCGAGGCACCCGCTGGATCATCGACCTGCCCCTCGATCGCGCGCCGGCGACCGCCCCGGCGCCTCCGACCGCGCGGTTCACCTCGAGCCACAGCACGCCCGAGTCGGTCGGCCCGTAGCGTCTCCTGTCCCGTCGCCCCCTTTGGGGGGAGAAGGTTAGGATGAGGGGCATGCAGGGACACGCGCCGGAGAGCCTCGAACGGGGGCCCGTGCCCCTCGGCGTCGCGCGGGTGCAGGCCGCGCTCGACGGAGCTGTGCGCCGGGCGCGCCGGAACGACGCCGGCCAACCGGCGGACTACATCCCCCAGCTCGCCAGCGTGGACGTCGAGGCCACCAGCGCCGGCGTCCTGATGTGCGACGGCACGCGCCTGCTGGCCGGAGACGTCGAGTCGCATCGGTTCTCGTTCCAGAGCTCGGCCAAGCTGCTGGTCCTGCTCGGGCTGCTCGAGGAGCGTGGCCCGGTCGAGGTGTTCTCCACCGTCGGGTCGGAGCCGTCGGGGGACAACTTCGCGTCGCTGGCGCGCCTCGAGACCCACGGGCCCCTGCCGCCCAACCCGCTCGTCAACGCCGGGGCCATCGCGCTGTGCGGACAGCTCGTGGGCAGCGTCGAGCGGCGCATCGAGTGGATCCACCGCTGGGCCGAGCGCCTGTACGGGACGCGGCTGCCGATCGACGAAGCGGTGCGCGAATCCGAGCGCGCCACCGCCGATCGGAACCGGGCCATCGCGTACTTCCTCAAGCACAACGGCATCCTGACCGGCTCCGTCGACGAGACCCTGCACGTGTACTTCTCGCTCTGCGCGCTGACCGGGGGGGTCGCCGAGGCCTGCTTCCTGCCCGCGCTCCTCGCCAACGGCGGAGTCGTCCCGGGCGGCCGGGATCGCGTCCTGTCGAAGCGCACCGTCGCCATCACCGTGGCGATCATGGCGACCTGCGGGATGTACAACGAATCGGGCAACTACCTGGTGGCGACCGGCATGCCCGCCAAGAGCGGCGTCAGCGGCGTGATCGTCGCCGTGGCCCCGGGCCGCGCCGGCGTCGCGGTGGCCAGCCCTCGGCTCAACGACAAGGGCGGCAGCGTCCGCGGCCACATCATGCTGCGCGAGCTGTCCCGCCAGCTCGGCTGGCACTTCGCGCTGGTCGATCACTCCGCCGCCGGGGACCAGCACACCCCCGACGAGCCGGGCGATCGTTGAGGAGGCTCCACGGAGCGGTCGGAGCGGCCGCGTCGCCGAGCACTCCGGGGAGAGGCACGGCGGTCACCGATCGCTGGCCAGTCGCCACGAACGATCGTCTTCGCAACGGAGCCGCCGGAGGCGTTCAGGCAGGGCGTGTGGGGAGCGGCCTCGTGCGGGCCACGTAGGGACGCGCGATCCGCGCCTGGCAACCCATGTTGTCGCCATGCGGTTCCTGGGCATTGGCGAGACGATGGACCTGGGGTCGATGTACATCGACCTGGCGCGCGCGGGGCACCACGTTCGTGTCTTCGCAGGGGATCCAGAGTGCCACGGCACCCTGGCGGGGCTGGTCGAGACCACGGCCGACTGGCGGAGCGAGCTGAGCTGGCTGCGCGAGGCCGGTCGTGACGGCGTGGTGTTGTTCGAGACGGCCTCGCAGGGGGCGCTGCAGGAGCAGCTTCGGGCCTATGGGTTCCAGGTGATCGGCGGGAGCGCGTTCGGCGATCGGCTGGAGTCCGATCGCGCCTTCGGACAGAGCGTGATGCGCGAGGTGGGGATGCAGGTCGCGCCCACCCACGCCTTCGACGACTTCCAGGAAGCCATCGCCTTCATTCGAGTGCGGCCCGGCCGCTACGTGTACAAGCCGTCGGGGAGCGGCTTTGCCTCGGGACGCACCTTCGTGGGCGAGATGTCGAACGGCGCGGACCTGATCGCCTACCTGGGCCTGCAGCGTCGGAGCTGGCCCGCCGGCGAGGCGGTGCGCCTGGTGCTCATGGAGCGCCTCGACGGCGTGGAGGTGGGCGTGGGCGCCTACTTCGATGGGAAGGAATTCCTGCAGCCGGCGTGCCTCGACTGGGAACACAAGCGGTTCTTTCCCGGCGATCTGGGGGAGCTGACCGGCGAGATGGGCACGCTGGTGACGTACCGGCGCAGCGGGCGTCTGTTCCGCGAGACGCTGGGTCGGATGGAGGGGCGGCTCCGCGCAGGCGGCTATCAGGGGTACATCAACATCAACACGATCGTCGACCGTGAGGGGGTCCATCCGCTCGAGTTCACCTGCCGGTTCGGCTATCCCGGCTTCGCGGTGTTGCAGCCCCTGCAGCGGGGTGGCTGGGAGGATCTGTTCCGCCGGATGCTCCGCCAGGCGCCGGGGCCGAGGCGGGCGACATTTCCTTCGGCGGACGGGTTCGCCGTGGGCGTCGTCTTGACGGTGCCGCCCTTTCCTTACGCAGCCGGATACGAGCGGCTGTCCAGGGGCCTGCCCATCCTGTTTCGCGAGGAGCTGACGGATGAGGACCGACGCCACCTTCACTTCGGCGAGGTGGCGCTGGCGCCGCCTGACGAGACGGATGGACAGGACGGTGGATCCCAGCTCATCACGAGCGGCGTGGTGGGCTACGCGATGGTCGTGACCGGATGCGGTCTGTCCGTCCCCGCCGCCCGCGCCGCCGCCTACGCGCGCGTCGACAAGGTGTGCCTCCCGAACGGCCGTTACCGGCGCGACATCGGGGAGCGCTTCATGGCCACGGACGAGGCACGCCTGGAAGGGTGGGGCTGGCTCGGCCCGAGTTGAGCGCCATCGTGGCGATTCCGAGCGAGCGCTTCAGTCGATCTCGGCGACCAGCAGCACCACGGCCAGTCGCTCCGCGTCGCGGTAGGGCGGCCGGTCCAGCTCCTCGCCGAACACGTCGGGGTCGAGCTCCTCCCACCGCCAGCGCGTGGCCTGCTCGCGCAGGACGGCTTCCACGCGATCGGCCAGCACGTTCTGCCCTTCGATGATCGGAACGCCGGTGTAAAGGACGAGCTGGCCACCCGCCGCCGCGCGCAGCCGGGCCAACGACTCGGTCACGATTCGAACGGAGAGATCGAGGCCCAGCGGACCCCCGCCGTCGCGGTAGAGGCGGCCGGCGTGGCCGGGCGACGCATCGGCCAGATACGGCGGATTGGCGATCACGACGTCGAAGTCGCCTTCGATCTGGCCAAGGACGTCGCTCTGGCACACCGAGATCGCACCACCCCCCGGATTCAAGGCGACATTCACGCGCGCGAGCTCGAGCGCGCGCGGGCTCACGTCGGCCAGCACCACCTGCTCGGCGCGGGGCGCCAGGAGCAGCCCGCCCACGCCCGTGCCGCAGCCGACGTCGATCAGCCGGCGCGCCTTCCACACGGTCCGCGTCAGCGCGGCCGCAAAGCGGTAGCTGTCCGGTCCGAAGAACACCGCGTGTCTGTCGGTGGTGGGAAACGCCGAGTGGACGAACATCAAGCGTCCACCCGGCCCGTCGACGGTGGCGAAGCGGACCTGCGACCTGACGATTTCATCCGGTTGCTCGGCCCCGGCGGCGGTCGCAGGGCCGAGGACGCCCGCCGTGTCGCACGCCGCGAGCATCCCCGGGGGCAAAAGCGTACGCCGGAAGGGGAGGTTCCAACCGAACACGTCCCGGAGATTCCGCGCCAGGAGCGGGCGACCTTCCGCCATCGCCAGCCGTTCCGCGCGCGCCCGAACCCGCTCGTGCGTCGCCGGCGTCGGCGTCACGAAGTGATAGCCCCCGTCGCGCAGCGCGCTCCCCAGCTCCACCAGCGGTGGCAACTCTTGCGCTTCCGCCATGTCAGCCGCGATCGGAGGCCGTGCCCCAGAGATGATCGCGGTACACCGCGAAGCAGGAGGCGCCCGCGTGCAGGCGCAGCAGCGCCCCCTCGGCGAACGCGCGCGCATAGCGTGGATCCGCCGCGACCAGCGGCTGCAGGACCTGTCGGTTCCAGGCCTCGGAGTGCTGCAGGTCGAGGTTCGCGTGCAGAGCGAAGTACTTCCGGGTCGCGGCGTCGCAGCCCAGCCGCCGCAAGCCGAGGTTCACCAGGTGCGCCCGCCCGGGCGCGGTCAGCTCGATCGCGCCGAGCGCGCCCAGCGACTGGAAGGCATAGTGCCGATTCCACGCCAGCGCCGTCAGCAGGTTGGACAGCGCCATCGGCTCCGGCAGGATCTCGGTGGGCGGCAGGTGGGCGTCCAGCTCGTCGGCCAGACGGGACAGGAGCAGGCCGTGGAGCCCCGACTCCCGTCCGCGGCCCATCTCGTCCCAGAAATTTCGCGCCATCTCGAGCTTGGCGACGACGGGCATCTTGATCTGGGTCAAGGCCAGCAGGTCTTCGAAGCCCGCCTCACCGGCGACCTCCTGGCCCAGGAACCAGCGAAACTGGTCGAGGGACGCCGCCTCGGCCAGCCAGGGAAACAGGGGGTCCCCCTGCCCGGGCCCCGCGTCCCGCAGCCCTTCGAACCAGGCCAGGAACCGCTCGGGATCGCGCGGCACCTCGTCCAGCGCGGGCGCGACGAGCCCTCGCGCCTCCGCCAGGAAGTCCTCTTCGAGCCGCCGATCGCCGACCTCGGCCTCGAAGTCCTCGCGGGAGAAGCCGGAGCCCAGCGACGGCAACAGGCGGAGCGCGTTCCGGCGCGCCAGCCGGCGCTGGAGCGGGGCGGAGCGCGAGGACTCCAGACTGGGCGGGCCCAGGCTCGTCCCGGGATCGAGGAGCGACATACGGAAAGCAGTAGATCGCTTTCCGCCCGGAGCCAGGGGGCAACTCGCCCGCCGCGGTCGGTCCCCTATCTTTCGCTGTCCAGCGCGGCCATCATCGGCGCCGCGTAGCGCGGTCCCGCCACCTCGCCGGCGGGGACGGCGGCCTCGAGGGTGGCCACCTCGTCGGCGCCGAGCGCGACGTCGAGGCCGGCCAAGGCGTCCGTGAGCTGGGCCCGGGTGCGCGCCCCCAGGGTCGGAACGATCGTGACCCCCTGGGCGGCCGCCTTGGCCCGCACCCAGGCGATGGCGAGCTGGGCCGGCTTGACCCCGCGGACGGCGGCCAGCCGCGCCAGAGCCTGGGCCAGCGCCCGATTCTTGTCGCCGTTGTCGCCCGTGAAGCGGGGAAGGTGAGCGCGATAGTCGCTGGCCCCGGTGGGCCGGCTGCCGGTGAGGAGGCCGCGCGACAGCACGCCGTACGCGGTGGTCGCGATGCCGCGCCCCGCGAGCTCCGGGAAGATCGCGCGCTCGGGCGAGCGGCTGACCAGCGAGTATTCGATCTGCAGGTCGCAGATCGGGTGCACCGCCGCCGCCCGCCGGATGGTCTCGACGCCGACCTCCGACAGGCCGATGTAGCGGACATAGCCCGCCTTCACCAGGTCCGCGATCGCTCCGATGGTCTCCTCGATCGGGACCGCGGGATCGAGGCGGGCCGGCCGGTAGATGTCGATGTGGTCGACGCCGAGGCGCGACAGACTGTAGGTCAGGAAGGTCTTCGTCGCGATGGGCCGCGCGTCGAAGCCCAGAAAGGCTCCATCGGGGCCGCGCAGGCCGCCGAACTTCACGCTGAGCAGGGCCCCGTCCCGGCGACCGCCGGCCAGCGCCTTGCCGACGAGCAGCTCGTTCTTGCCCATCGAGTAGAAGTCGCCGGTGTCGATCAGGTTGACGCCGGCGTCGAGCGCGGCGTGGATGGTGGCGATCCCCTCCGCCTCGTCGCCGCCGCCGTACAGGCTGTCCTTTCCCATGCCCATGCACCCGAGCGCGAGCGGGAACACCTGGGGGCCGGCCGCCCCGAGCTTCGTCATGGTCCTGGTCGTCGTCGTTTCCATGGCCCTACTCTGGGAGCGGCCGTCACATCAATCCAATGAATAGGATAGATAGAGCACATGCCCAGCATTCATGGATCGAGTCACGGGAGCGGGGCGGGGCGCGATCTCGACCTCAACCTGCTGCGGGTCTTCGCGGTGGTCGCGGAGACGGGCCGGGTCACCGAGGCGGCCAGGCGCCTCTACCTCACCCAGTCGGCGGTCAGCGCGGCGCTCCGGCGGCTGACGACCGCGGTGGGCGCGCCGCTGTTCCTGCGGAGCGGCCGCGGCATCGCGCTCACCAACCGGGGCGAGCGGCTGCGCGCCGGCCTGGACGTGCACCTCGGCCCGCTGGTCGAGGCGGCGCTGGCGCCGGCGGCGTTCGATCCGGCGACCGCCGAGGGGACCCTGCGCCTCGGCCTCTCCGACTCGGCCGAGCTGTGGGGCTTGCCGCCCCTGCTGCGCGTGCTCGAGCGCGAGGCGCCGCGCATCCGCATAATCGCGGTCCCGGTGCAGTTCCGCACCGTCGGCGCCGAGCTCGCCTCCGGGCTGGCCGCGGCGATCACCGTCGCCGACGAGCTCCCCGCCACGATCCGGCGCGAGCGCCTGTTCTACGGCGCGTTCACGTGCCTTTACGACCCACGCCATGCCAAGCTGCGGCGGCTGACCGAGGCCGAGTACTTCGCGCACGACCACGTCATCGTCTCGTACAACGGCGATCTGCGCGGGATCGTCGAGGACATGTACGGCAAGGCCCGCAAGAATCGTAACGTGCGCTGCTCGGTGTCGAGCTTCGCCAACATCGGCGCGATCGTCGATGGGACCGCGATGCTGGCGACCATCCCCGAGCTGGTCGCGGTGAAGATCCTTGCCACCCGCCCGCACCTGAGGACCAAGCCGTTGCCCTCGACCTTGAAGATCGAGGGCTCCCACGCCGAGTTGCTCTGGCCGGCGGTCACTGACGACGACGAGCCCTGCAGGTTCGTGCGCGCCAAGATCCGCGAGATCGCGAAGGGGGTCTTGGCGACGAAGCGCCCGCTCACCCGCTGACCCCGGATCTCCCCTCGTCTACGCGGCGGCCTTCCAGCCCGAGAGGCGCTCGAGCCGCGCGTACGAGGCCTCCATCCCGTGCTCCATGCCGCTGGCGAGCATGGCCTTGCGAGTGTCCGCGTCGGGCAACGACATGCGCATCGTCATCAGCGTGCCGGCGCCGTCGGCGGCGAAGGTCGTGATCACGCGGTTGTCGGGCGTGGGATCCGGCAGGTGCATGCGCTCGACGTGCACCGTGCGGTGCGGGGGATCGACCTCGAGGAGCTCCCCGGTCAGGAAGAAGCCGCCTCCCTTGCCGTCCGACCACTCGTAGCGGATCTTTCCGCCCGGCTTCCCTTCGTTCACACAGACCGGCATCGTCCAGCCGTCGGGGCCGAGGCACCACTGCTGAATCAGCGTCGGATCGATGTGCGCGCGAAAGACCGCCTCCGGGGGCGCCGCGAACCTTCGCGTCACGATGACCTGGGTCTCGCCTTCAGTCGTCAACGTCATTTTGCTCATGGGTCGTCTCCCTTTGTTTCCTTCTTCTTGGTTTGCTTGGCCAGTAGCTGGTCGAGGCGACGGTAGTTGCTCTCCAGCGCTCGGCGCAGCATCTGCAAGTACTGCTCGAGCTCGGACAGCGCTTCCGGTGCCAGGCGACAGGGGCGCTTGGTCCCCTCGACCCGTTGCACGATCAGGCCCGCCTCCGACAGAACGCGGACGTGGCGCGAGATCGCCGGCTGCGAGATGGCAAACGGCTCGGCCAGCTCGTTGACCGTGGCCTCCCCGCGCGCGAGCCGCGCCAGGATCTTCCTCCGCGTGGGATCCGCCAGGGCTGCGAAGGTCCGGTCGAGTGACTGAGTCGCTTGCACGGAGACATATCTACAACGGTTGTTATATAACGCAACGGTTATTTATCGGCCGTCGCACAGCGACCGCCTCGGGGTAAGGCCGGGCCGAAGCTCGGCCAGGAAAGACGGCGCTGGGGGCCGCCCTCTACCCCAGGTGGCGCCGCGCCCAGAGCACCAGCGGGGCCGTGGCCCTGGCGTGCCCCAGCAGCCAGCGGGCCAGCGCCGGCTGATAAAGGAGGCGGGCGGGCATGGCGGGGAACCGGCAGATGAGCCCCTTGTACTTGAGCAGCTCCGCCCGCGGATGATCGGCCGCGAAGCCCTTGGGGACGCGCGCGTAGTGTTCGTACCCCCCCGGCTCGTAGCCTTTGCGGCGCAAGCGGCCGAGGATCTGCAGCAGCGAGCGGCCCGGCGCGCCGACCACGGCGCGTCGCCACCGGGCTGTCCTGGTCGCATCGAACTGATAGCAGCCGACGCCCGCGTACTCCTCGTCGAGGCCGAGGTGCAGGTACAGCGCCGCATGGCCGGCCTCCCCGACGCGATCGCCCGCCAGCCGGATCACGCCGGCAATGTGCGTCTTGTAGGGCGTCTTGTCGCGTGAGAAGCGCAGGTCTCGGTAGATGCGCAGCACGCCGGGCTCGGCCAGCTCGAACGGCCGGTACGCGGGCGCCAGGCCGCGCGCGACGTCGCGAAGCAGCGTGAGCATCGGCCGCACCCAGACCGCGTCGTAGCGCTGCTTGTTGGCAGCGAACCAGTCCTTCGACATCTCCGAGGCCAGCTCGTGCCAGAACTGCAGGGCGTCGCGATCGAAGCCGTCGAAGCGATCCACGGGTGCGCGCATTCGTGCGGCAAATATAGAGGTGATCGGCACGGACGTCGGCGACCCCTCGGAAGGGAGACGTTGGCGGTCCTCGGCGCGGGGCACCGCCGCGGTGCAGCCAGGCCGGCCTTCGTTTTCGCGAACCCGGCCCGAGCAGAGCGCGGCCCCGTGGTAGCGTTGGTCGCGCCATTGGGTCGCGCGACGTTTGAGCCGAGACGCTCGATCCCTCGCCCCGCGCTCGAGAATCACAATCGCCCAACCGGGAGCATTGGTGACGACATGAGAGACGCACGACGATCTGTGACCTGGGTCTGCTTCACGCTCTTGATCGCCGCGTGCGGTTCCAAGGGCAACGACTCCCCGGGCTCCGGCGGCAGCGGCAGCGGAGGGGCAACCGGCAGCGCGAGCGGCGGGACGTCGGGCAGCCCGACGGGCGGAGCCAGCGGCAGCGCCAGCGGCGGGACGTCGGGCAGCTCGACGGGCGGAGCCAGCGGCGGCTCGTTCGGGGACGCCACCGGCGGAACCAGCGGCGGCGCGAGCGGCGGGACGTCGGGCGGCTCGACGGGCGGAGCCAGCGGCGGCTCGTCGGGAAATCCGAGCGGCGGCCGGGGAGGCTCGACGGCAGGCGGCGGGACGTCCGGTGGCTCGACGGCTGGAGCGATGGGCAGCGGGACCGGCGGCAAAGGTGGGGGCGGCGGCCACGCGGGGAGCATCGGGCCCGGCGGCCCGGCCGGCGCCCCGGGCACCGACGGCGGCGTGGTGAGTGGTTGCGTGGGCGGGAAGGCCTGGCCGACCGCCAATCCCGCCGCGGCGGGCCCGTTCGAGGTCACGGCCGAGAAGAACGTGGGGCCCCTGGCCGGCTACACCCCCGATCCGATCTACGGAGACCAGCAACAGCGCTTCAACATCTATCGTCCCAAGACCCTGGCGACCAGCGGCTATTGCCACCCGATCCTCGTCTGGGCCAACGGTCACACGGACAATCCCGAGCAGAATCCTCCGCTGTGTGTCGTCGACTCCGGCGCCAACAAGTGGTGTGGGCAGTACCTGCCCATGATGAATCACCTCGCGTCGCACGGCTTCGTGGTGATCGCCTCCCTCAGCACCACCACGTCGAAAGGCGATCCGTTGCCCACCATCGCCGGCCTGGACTGGCTGCTCCAGCAGGCCGAGACCTCGAGCAGCCCCTACTATCACCGCCTCGACACGGCGAACATTGGCCAGCTCGGGCACTCGGAGGGCGCCATGTCGACCTGCATGGTCGCCTCCGAACCCCGCTACAAGGCGCTGGCCGCGATCTGCGGCACCAGGACGCTGACCGGCGTCCACACCCCGATGCTGTTCTTCTGCGGCGGCAAGGACACCACGGTGAAGTGCGACGGCGTCCGGGACGTCTTCCTCACGGTCAAGGACCAGCCGGCCTTCTTCATCGACGAGCTGAACTCCGACCACGGGAGCTGGGTGTACGGGGGAGCGAAGGGCGTCTCTCTCTCGATGGCTGCCGCGTGGTTCCGGGTCCACCTGATGGGCGACACCGCGAATCGCAAGTACTTCTACGGCGCGAACTGCACCTTCTGCACCGACAGCCGCGTCAAGGTCGAGCAGAACAGCCTGATGGCCCAGTAGAACGTCGCGTATCGCGATGCGCACGCGTCGACCGCGGTGACCGCCGCTCACCTCACGGTGAACCGGCAGGTGTAGTTGATGACGGTCGCGACCGCTCGACCGCCGTGGTCGAGCGGCGGGCTCCACTTCGAACCGCGCAGGGTCGCCTCGCACGCCGCGCCGAAGCCGGACGTGGTCTCCGAGACGACGGCCAGGTCGCGGACACGTCCCTCGGGGGTGATCCGCGCCTTGACGATCGCCTTACCCTCGACGCCTCGGGCGCGAGCGTCCGTCGGGTACGCCGCCGCCAGCGCGTCCGAGAGATCGGGTGCGACGGGAACCCGGGCCAGATCGCCCAGCCCCACGATGGGCGGACCATCGCCGGTCCCGTCGGGCGCGCCGTCGACCACCCGCCGGGTCACCCGCGCGCCAGGCCGGCCGAGAGGGCCCCTCATCGTCTCCCCGTTCCCCGTCGCGCTGGACCAGGCCGCGCCGGGCCCGTCATTGGTCAGCGTCTGGCCGGTGAAGTCGGCGGGTGTCTCGGCCGCCGCCGGCGGTTCGACCGCCGGCGCCTGCCTTGCGGTCGCGTGGGCTCTGGCCGCCACGCGCGCCGTCGCGACGCGTGGCCTTGCCGTCGCGGGCTTGGGCGCGGCGGCCGGAGGCGGGGTGGGCGCCGGCGGGGGAGCGACGGTCATCTCCACCGTGGTGGGGCTCCGCCGGGCCGGCGCGCCGTCGCCGCCCCAGCCGCCGTGCCCGAGGCCGCCGAAGGCGACCGCGTGCGCTCCCACGCTCGCGAGCACGATGCCGGCCCACGACGCTGCTTTCCTAATGTTTCTCATTGGCGAGATCCTCGTCCGTCGAAGGTTCGTGGCGTGGTGTGTCTGGGCGTCAGCGTCGCGCGACGTCTTCCGGGTCGACGTTGATCGCGAACTTCGTCACGTTCTCGCGCCTCAGCAGGTCGATGACGTGAATGACGTTCGAGTGACTCGTCCGCCCATCGGCGGCGATGATCGCCCGCGTCTCCGGATCTGCGTCGTGCGCCGACTTGACCTCGACCTGCAGCGTGGCGTCCGAGATCGGCTTCGCGTCGAGGAAGGTCTGGCCGTCCTTGTCGATGGAGATCGTCAAGGTGGTCGGGGTCGCCTCACCCGTGGCGCCTTTGGGGAGCTCGACCGGAATCGCCTTCGAGGCCACGAAGCTGGCCGTGACCATCAGGATGACGAGGAGCACGAGGGTGATGTCGACCAGGGGCGTGACGTTGATGCCCGTGATGAGGTCGTCGTCGCTGGCGGCTTGAGCGGCCATGACTACACCCGCACCTGTCGCAGGTTGCCGGCCAGCCCGTCGTGCGCGGGCAGCGCCGGCGGCGCCGTCTGGGGCGAAGGCTCGGCCTTGAGCACCGCCAGCACCTCGTTCCCGAACGCCTGCGCGCGGGCGAGGCGGGCTTTGATGATCCGCTGGAACGCGTTGTAGAACGCGATCGCCGGGAGCGCGACGAGGATCCCGATCGCGGTCGCGACCAGCGCCTCGCCGACCTCCGACATCAGGCCGGACGTGACCTTGCCGGCGGCATCATTGAGCTGATGGAACGCCCGGATGATCCCGATGACCGTGCCGAGCAGGCCGATGAACGGCGCGTTCGAGCCCAGCGTGCCCAGGAACGCGAGGCGCTTCTCCATGCGCAGCTTCGCGAGCTGCGTCGCGCCGCTCATGCGCTCCTCGGCCGACGCCGTGCCGTCGCCCGGATCCGCGAGCGCCGCGGAGATGATCCGGGCGACGTGCGAGCGCGAGCGCGCCAGCCGCGCGCGCGCCTCGTCGACCTCGCCCGCCCGGAGCAGCGCCAGGATCTGCTGCTTGAGGCGCCGTACGTTCTCGCTCGTGCTGATGAGGTAGATCGCGCGCTCGATGGCCACCGCGACGCCGCCCACGGAGAGGGCGACGAGCAGCCACATGATCCAGGTGGCGCCCATCATCGCGAAGCCCGTCAGTTTCTGTTGAATGTCCATGACCGATCCTTTCGTTTGGGGTTGCGGTCCCCGGGGACTGCAGCGGTCATGCCAGCGGGAAACCTCGGGCCGGCGGGCACTTGGCGCGCTCGTCGGCGCGCGCCCGCCGGTGAACATCCAGTGTCCGCGGACAGTGTCCGCGGCGAGCCCGTGGCCTCAGCGCGGGATCTTGAGCCGGCGCTCGAACACGATGCCGGCCTGATCCATGCGGCGATAGAACGCCTGCCGCGAGATCCCGAGCTCGATGGCGGCCTTGGACACGATCCCGCCCGCGCGCTTCAGGGCCTCCTCGATCACCGCGCGATCGGGGTTGGGCGTGGCCGGGCCGGCGTCCTGGGGTGACGCATCGGACGCGCCGGGCACCGTCGTCGCCGCCAGAGGCCGCGCCCCCGGCCGCGCGGCCCGGCGAGTTCGGACGTCGTCCTCGCCGAGGCCGAGGTGCTCGGGCGTGATGGCGCCGCCTCCGCAGAGGAGCATCGCGCGCTGGATCCGATTCTGGAGCTCGCGGACGTTGCCCGGCCATTCGTACTGCAGCAGCGCCGCGCGCGCTCGCTCGCCCAGCCCGGGCGCGGGGGCTCCGTCTTGCCGAGGCAAGGTCGCGAGGAAGTGCTCGGCCAGGGGCAGGATGTCGTCGGGACGATCGCCGAGCGGCGGGACGTTCAGCTCGATGACGTTCAGGCGAAAGAAGAGGTCCTCCCGGAAGGCCCCGGTGGCGATCGCGCGCGACAGATCCACGTTCGTCGCGCTCACGATGCGCACGTCGACCTTGCGCGTGACGCTCGACCCGAGGCGCTCGAACTCTCCCGTCTGCAGGACGCGGAGCAGCTTGGCCTGTCCGGGAGCCGACAGGTTGCCGATCTCGTCGAGGAAGAGCGTGCCGCCGGACGCCGCCTCGAAGCGGCCCACGCGCAGCTTCGTCGAGCCGGTGAAGGCGCCCGCCTCCGCGCCGAAGAGCTCCGCCTCGAGGAGCTGGTCGGGCAGGGCGCCCGCGTTCACCTTCACGAAGGGGCGGTCCTTCCGGCGCGAGTTCGCTTGAACGATCTCGGCGAGCTTCTCCTTGCCTGCGCCGTTCGCGCCCGTGACGAGGACCGGAACGTCGGAGGAGGCGACGGTCGCCGCCAGGCTGACGACGTTCTGCATCTGCGCGCTCGCGTAGACGAGGCCGCAGAGATCGTACTTGGCGGCGAGGGTACGCCGCATGCGTGCGCTCTGCGCCCGCAGCCGCCCGTTCTCCTGCTCGACGCCACGCATATGGAGCAGCTTCTCGACGACGCGGACGAGCTTCTCCTCGTCCCACGGCTTCTCCATGTAGTCGCTGGCCCCCTCCTTGACGAGCTGGACCGCCGTCGCGAACGATCCGAACGCGGTCAGGACCACGATGGGAACGTCGGCGTCGAGGGTCCGGATCGCACGGAACAGTGCGACGCCGCTCTCGCCTGTCGTGTCGTGCTGGGTGAAGTTCATGTCCTGAACGACCACCCCGACGTCCTCGCTGGCGACCAGGTCCAGCGCCTCGTCGGGCGTCGTCGCCGTCAGGGTCTCGAGCCCCCGCAGATCGAAGAGGACCTGCAGAGACTCGCGGACGGCGGCCTGATCGTCGACGATGAGGACCTTCACTGGCTCGAACATATCGAAGCCTCGCGGTCGCCGTCTACGGGGTGACGCAGAGGCTCCGGGTCGTCCAGTCGGCCCCGCCACGCTCGTCTCGCACGACGAAGGTGAAGGTCACCGCCAGCCCGCCCGCCGGGACCTCCGCCGCCTCGGGGGCGTCCCAGCCGACCTGGACCGTCGTGGTGGCGCCCTCGTCCGTCGCCTCGACGAACGAGAACTGGCTCTTCAGCTCGCCGGCCGTCGTGAACTGGGAGATCTGGAGCTGCTCGCGTGCGGGCACCGGGGTCGGCGGGTCCCCCACGAGGGCCGTGTAGCGTTCGCGATCGCTCCCGTCGGTCGTGCCGGCGATGACGTGAGCCCTGGAGCCAGCCGTGACTCGCGGCCCTTCCGCGGCGCAGGGAGCGGCGCCGGACGGCGCCGGCCACGCCACGCCGTCGAGCGTGAAGGCTCGGTCCGCCACGGGGTTGTGGTTCGCCTCGTCTCCGAGCTGCAGCGGGAAGACGAGCGACACGGTGGTGCCGCGACCTCCGGCCGTGCAGGTGGCCAGCCCGGTCTGCGGATCGAACGCGGGCATCGAACCGGCGCCCGCGCAGATCTCGCCGTACATCACGACGCTCGCCGGGCCGCCGAGACCGGCGCTCGAGGGAACGGGGATGGAGACGCGCGGAGGCGTGGCCGTCCCGTCGAAGCGCGCGGCCGGCATGTCCAGACAGCCGGCCGATCCCATCGCGGTTCCCGGGGCGCACAGGACGAACGTCCAGCCGAGCGGCGGCGTCGTGTCCGGAGCGGCGACGAGCCAGGTGATGTGGGCGGTCTCTCCCGGCTTCGGCGTCGCGCGGTCGGGCGCCCCCTCCACCTCGATGCGGGCGCCGAGGACCCGGGTCCTCTCGATGCGCGACGCGGGGTCGAACTCGGGGCCACAGCCCGACGAGAAGGAGAGGCCGAGGAGGGCGAGCAGCAGCGTGTTCTTGGTCGTGTTGGTCATGTTCTCTCTCGCTGTGTGGGGAGTCGTCTCGAAAGGTGTCCTCAGATCTCGCCGCGGATGCCGAGGCTGGGGATGAGGGGCAAGCCGGAGATCACGCCGACCTGGCTGTAATCGAAGTTGTAGGCGCGGCCCTCCTCGTTCTTGCGGTTGTAGGCGTTCTGCACGTCGAGGTACGCCGCGATGCTGGCCGCGCGCACCTGCCAGGTCTTCTCCACGCGCAGATCCAGCCGGTTGAAGGCGTTGCTGCGCGCGCTGTTGATGGCGCCGTAGATCGGCTGGTAGGTGTCGGTCCGGACGTTGTAGACGCTGCCCACGACGGGCGTCAGCGGGTTGCCCGTCACGTAGCGGAACGTCGCCGACACGTCCCAGCTGCTGCCGAGGCGGTAGGCCCCCGCCAGCGTCAAGATGTGGGTTTGATCCCAGTTGAACGGGCGCCACGCCTGTCCGTGGTCGTTGCGCTCGCTGCGGGACAGCGTGTAGGACAGGAAGCCGCTCGACTTCGTCGTCGGGCGGAGCTTCGCGGACGCCTCGCCGCCGTAGATCCGGCCGATCCCGTCGTTGTCGAGGTGCTCGGCGGGAACGGGGCTGTTGACGATCAGGTGGTCGAGCCGCTTGTAGAAGCCCTCGACGGTGACCCTCAGCCGCGCGCCGAGGTCTTGCTCGACGCCGAGGCTGTAGTGCTGCGCGCGCGCCGGACGAAGATGCGGATTGCCCAGCGACGGCAGGCTCTCGCTTCCGTTCGGCGCCTGCGAGAACAGGCCGACCCCACCCTTGACGATCGTCGTCGCCGTCACCTGATAGCGCCCGGTGAGCCGCGGATCGAACGCCCACCGATCGACGTCGCTCAGGTAGTCGACGCGCGCGCCCGGCACGAGCGTGAGCCGGCCGAGCGGCTGCCAGAGCGCCTCGACGTAGGCGGCCGGTCGCAGAAAGGCGAACGATTCGTGGAGCTGGACGGCGGGCCGGCCGGTGAGCGGTCCCATGGCGCTGGGGTTGCCGTCCGTCTGGCCGAGCGAGGGGCCGTCGAAGGAGAAGTCGAACGCGTTGTACTGGACGTCGAGGCCGCCGATCAGGCGGAGCTGCTCGGCGAGCCGCGCCCGCCACTCGGACCGCAGGAAGGCCTCGTAACCAGGGATCTCGAGCTTCACGGCGGGACCCACGTTCGCGTTGAAGATGAACGGTCCCGCCGACACGTCGATCTGGTGCTCGACGGCGTCGCTGTACTCGTGCTGCCACGTCACCTGCGCGCGGTGAAAGGCCGTCCGCTGGCCCAGGCCGCCGCGCACCGCCGGGTCGGCGTCGGCGGGGTGGGCCAGGATCAGCTTCAGGTCGTCGTACGAGCCGTAGACCATCGCCCGGAACCGATCGGCGCGGCTGGGCCGGTACGCCACGATGCCCTGGTAGTCCCAGTACACGGGCGCCGCGGTCAGCTGCGCCGTGTCCGCCGGCACCAGCTTGCCGATGAACAGGTCGAAGTAGCTGCGCCTGGCGGCCACCGCGAACGACCAGTTCTTCGAGATCGGGCCCTCGACGAGGAACGAGCTGTCGACCAGGTTGACGTCGACCAGGCCGTGGAAGCCGTCGGTCCTGGGATCGCGGATCCCGACGTCGACGACGCCGCCCATCTTGCGGCCGAAGCGCGCCGAGAAGTTCCCGGGGTAGAGGTCGATCTTGTCGAGCAGCCGCGGCTGCACGAAGCTGGTCAGCCCGCCGAAGTGGTAGAGGCGGTAGACGGGCGCACCCTCGAACTGCACCTCGGAGTCGGCCGGCGAGGAGCCGCGGATGATGATCTCGGCCTGAGCCGAGCGCCCCACGCCGGGCATGTACTCGATGGCCCTCAGCGGATCGCCGCGGGTACCGGCCATGCGGACCAGCTCCTGGGCGCTCAGGCTGCGCTTGGTGACCTCGCGCGGCGGCGCCTCGATCGTCGCCGTCGCGCCGAACTCCAGCGCGGCGGGCTCCTGCGACCGCTGGCTCGCGTCCATGCGGTAGGTCACCGACGTCAGCTCGCCGGCCGCGACGTCCTCGTCGACGATCAAGGGCGGGCGCTCGGCGGTGGCGAGCCTGACGTGGAATCGTCCCGGCGGCAGCGTCGGGAAGCGAAAGGTGCCGGCCGCGTCGCTCATGGCGGTGCGCGTGAGCTGGCCATCGGCCGACGTCAGCGTGACGACGACGCCCGCGACGGCGCGCTCCTGCCCGCGCGCGAGCACGCGGCCCTCGAGCTCACCCGTCGTCGCGGCGGGCGCGGGCTCGGCCTCGGCCGGCAGCTCGAACACGTAGCGGTACCGGATGCGCGCGGGGATGGCTTGCCCTCCACGCCGGGCCGGCTCGAAGACGAACCTGCGGGCGGCCGCGATCGCGGCGTCGTCGAAGCCGTTTCCGACGGGCGTGGCGACGCGAGCCTCCGTGACCTTGCCCGCGACGTCGATCGTCATCTCCAGGTCGACTCGACCCTGCAAGCGCGCCGCCTTGGCGGCAGCCGGATACTCCGCGTCGATGAACGTCACCAGCTTGGGTGGCGTCAAGATGTCCCTGGCGGCAGCCGGCGCGGGCGCGGTGACGTCCTGCCCACGGGCGGGACGGCCGAGCACCGGCGTCGACAGGATGAGGCCGATGCAGAGAGCGGCTCGGAAACGAGAGGTCATGGCAGGCTCCTTGGGTTGCGAAGGCGGAAACGAGCCGCCCTCGTGCAGCCCCCGTGCCCGCCCCGAAGCCCATGACGCCCGAGTTTCTCGTCGCGAACGGGGCGGGCGTCCGCGGACACTGTCGGCCATTGTCCGCGGCGCCCGCCTGGTTCCAGGTCCGCGAATCGGCTACGGTGGCGGGCGTGTCGAACCTCCCGTTGCTGCTCGAAGGCGTCGTGGCCGCCGGGGCGCTTGGCTTCGGCGTGTGGGCGTGGAGAGCTCGAAGCGCGACGGCGAAGCGAATCTCTGGGTTGGCCGCCGAGCTCGCGGAGCAGCGGACCGCAGGAGAGCGCCGGGAAGGCCTGCTACGGACCGTGGTCGAGACGACCCCCGTCGCGATCGTCCTGTTCGGCGAGGGGGGAAGCATCGCCTTCACCAACCGAGCGGCCCGCGATCTGTTCTTCGAGGGAGGGGAGGTGGAGGGACAGAACTTCCTGTCCATGATCAAGCGCGCTCCCGCGTCGCTGCGGCAGGCGCTGCTCTCCGAGGGGGACGAGCTCTTCAGCGTCGAAGGGGCCACCGGCCGCGAGACCTTTCACCTCTCGCGGCGGCACCTCGACGGGGGGCAGACCTTGATCGCCGTCAGGAGCGTCACCCAAGAGATCAACCGACACGAGGTGGAGAGCCTCAAGAAGGTCATCCGCATCATCGGTCACGAGATCAACAACTCGCTCGGCCCCATCGCGTCGTTCGTGAGCTCCGCCCGGACGATCTTGCAGCGGCCGGAGCACCTGCCGAAGCTCCCGGCGATGTTCGAGAGGATTCAAGAGCGAACGCTGCACCTGCAGGGCTTCCTCGACGGGTACACCCGGCTCGCCAAGATCCCTCCGCCCAGGCCGGCGCTGGTCCCGTGGGGCCCGTTCCTGGACGGCCTGCGTGGAACCTGGCCGGACCTGCAGGTGGGCGACCCGCCGGCTCGCCCCGGCTTCTTCGACCGCGCTCAGATCCAGCAGGTGCTCATCAACCTCGTCAAGAACGCGTACGAGGCGGGGGGGCCCAAGGAAGAGGTGAAGCTCGTGGTGGAGACGCCGGAGGAGGGTGGATGCCGCGTCTCGGTGATGGATCGTGGCCCTGGAGTATCGGACGAGGTGATGGAGAGCGTCTTCGTCCCGTTCTTCACGACGAAGACCACGGGCAGCGGCCTCGGCCTGGCGCTGTCGCGAGAGATCGTCGAGCTGCACCAGGGCCGTCTCGGGCTTGCGCGCCGTGATGGGGGCGGCGTGTCGGTCAGCGTCTGGTTGCCCGACGCCCAGGGGACTCCAGCCGTCGCGCTCGCGGCCAGCCGCGCGCGGCTCACGCTGACGCGGTCGTAGGACCTCGGGGCGCGTCAGCGGCCGAGATCGATCTCGCGGCGACTCCGCGAGCTCGGCGGACCGGTGACGGACGGTGTTCGTGAGCCACGGCGCCCCTCGCGGCGGAAAGCGCGCAGAGATCGCGGCGCGGGCGGCGTCCAGCGGTGGCATGGGTCGTGCTGGGTCGTGCTGGAACGATCCGCAGCAGTTCACGATGAAAGAAGGGGGAACATGAACGACATCTTCGAGCTCGTCGCGCGTAGCATCCTGATCGGCGTGGGGGCCACGATGGCCATCGACCTCTGGGCCGCCCTTCTCAGGAAGTTCGGCGTGCCTTCGCTGAACCTCGCTCTTCTCGGGCGCTGGATCGGTCACCTTCCCCGGGGGCGGTGGTTCCACGAGAGCATCGTGAAGGCGAAGCCCATCCGGCGCGAGCGCCTGATCGGTTGGACCGCCCACTATGCGATCGGCGTCTCCTTCGCGGCGCTCCTGCTCGCCGTGTTCGGGCTGCAGTGGGCACGCTCGCCGACGCTGTTGCCGGCTCTCCTCATCGGGATCCTGACGGTGGCGTCGCCGCTCTTCATCCTGCAGCCCGCCCTGGGCGCGGGCATCGCGTCTTCGAAGACGCCGGCGCCGGTCTTCAACAGCGTCAAGAGCCTCGTGACCCACACCGTCTTCGGCGTCGGGCTCTTCCTCGCCGCGCGCCTGACGGCGGGCCTCATCCCCGCAGGAAACTGAGCCCGATCAGCGGGGGCCGTGGGCGACGACTCGTGACGGGACCTTTGTCTGGCCCGCCTCTTGTGGGTAGCCTGACGGCACGATGACCTCCGCGGTCGAGGGCGCCGAAGCGCCTCCGTTGTCGATCGTGCTTTCGCCCACCGGACACCTCCGGCCCGACGTGCCCGCGGACGCCACGCTCTCGCCCTCTCTCGGCGAGATCGCGGCCGAGCTCCGGCGCGGCGACGGTCATGGCGTGTTCCGGCTGGGCGCCACCGAGCCGGAGGCGCCTCTTCCTTCCGTCTTGAGCTTCTGGCGCGACGTCGGCCGGGCGTTCGTGGTCCGGCTCTGCGCCACGGAGAACCTGGAAGATCTCCGGAAGAGCATCATCGTCGGCGTTCCGACCGACGAGCTGGCCGCGCTGGTCGCCGAGGCCCCGCCCATGCCGGGGGGCGAATACCTGACGGTGGCGGTCCTGACGGAGCTGTGGGGACGCATGGCCGCCGCCGTTCAGGTCGATCTCGCGCAATGGAAGGGCACCGTCGAGGCCTTCCTGCGGCAGGCGAGCCCGGCCTGGAACCTGGTGGGGCGCGTGTGCTTTCACCTGGCGGAGAACAAGAGCGACCCCGAGATCCCCTTCGCGTTCGTGGCCACCTACACGACACGCCTGTCGGCGCGCGGGAAGGCTCAGCACGTGCCCCTCGCCCAGGCGCTGCGCGAGTACGCCGGCGCGCGCAACAAGTCGGCGCTGCTGGCCCTGCTCGAGCCGGTGCAGCGGGCCGCGCGGCAGAGCGCCGTCGTCAAGGAGCTCGTGGACGGGGGCGCGGTGTTCCAGACGCTGGCCTGGACGCCGGCGGAGGCTCATCGATTCCTGACCGACGTTCCGCTCTTCGAGGCCGCGGGCGTCGTGGTGCGAATGCCGGCGTCATGGCGCGCGAAGCGGCCCCCGCGGCCCGAGGTGCAGGTGACGGTCGGCAAGGCGCCTGGCAAGGGGGTCGGCGCCGACGCGCTTCTCGACTTCTCGATCGAGGTGAGCCTCGACGGCGAGACCCTGACCGAGCGCGAGCTTCGCGCGATCCTCGACGGAACGGACGGTCTGGCGCTGGTGCGGGGCCGCTGGGTGGAGGTCGATCGGGAACGACTGCGCCAGGTGCTCGATCGCTGGTCGACGTTCGAGGCGGCCCACGCCGGCGGCGGTCTCTCGATCGTGGAGGGATTGAGGCTGCTGGCCGGGGCGGACCTCGGGGACGGTGAAGCCGCGTCTCCCGTCGCGGAGGTGGCCGAGTGGTCCCGGATCGTCGCCGGCGAATCGCTGTCGAAGGCTCTCGCGGGGCTGCGCAGCCCCGAGACGCTCGCCGATCTCGACCCGGGCTCGTCGCTGCGCGCCGAGCTGCGCCCCTATCAGAAGGTCGGCCTCCGGTGGCTCTGGTGGCTCCGGAGCCTGGGCCTCGGGGGATGCCTCGCCGACGACATGGGCCTCGGCAAGACGATCCAGGTCATCGCGCTGCTGGCGCTGCTGAAGAAGAAGCAGCAGCAGGACGGGGCCGCGAGCCAGCCCAGCCTGCTGGTCGTTCCCGCGTCGCTGATCGCGAACTGGCGCGCCGAGCTGGCGCGCTTCGCGCCGGACCTGGACGTCGTGGTCGCCCACCCGTCGGAGGTCCTGCCGGGCGAGCTCGCCGCGCTGACGCCCGAGGCGCTGGCCGCGCGGGACGTGGTCATCACCACGTACGGCACCTTGCAGCGGGTGGCCAGCCTGACCGCGGCGTCGTGGAACGTGGTCGTCCTCGACGAGGCGCAGGCCATCAAGAACGCGGGCGCCAAGCAGACGCGGGCCGCCAAGGCGCTGCGCGCGCGCTTCCGCCTGGCGCTGACCGGCACCCCGGTCGAGAACCGGCTGGGCGATCTCTGGTCGCTGTTCGACTTCACGTGCCCGGGCCTGCTCGGCTCGTCCCGGGCGTTCAGCCGGTTCGTGAAGGCGGCCGAGAAGCGCCCGCACGGCGGCTACGGCCCTCTGCGCGAGCTGGTCCGCCCCTACATCTTGCGGCGGCTGAAGAGCGACAAGCGCGTGATCGCGGATCTGCCGGACAAGACCGAGGTCCGCGCGTTCTGCAGCCTCTCGAAGAAGCAGGTCGCGCTGTACCAGCAGACCGTCGAGGAGCTGCGCCAGGCGCTGCACGGCAGCGACGGCATCAAGCGGCGCGGGATCGTCCTTTCGTCCCTGATGCGGCTCAAGCAGATCTGCAATCACCCGTCCCACTGGCTGGGCGATGGGGGACGAGAGGGGGCCTGGGCCCCGGAGGAGAGCGGGAAGTTCGCGCGCCTGGCCGAGCTCGGGGACGAGATCGCGGGGCGCCAGGAGAAGGTCCTGGTCTTCACGCAGTTCCGCGAGCTGACGCGCCCGCTGGCCGACTTCCTGGCCGGCATCTTCGGGCGGCCGGGGCTGGTGCTGTCCGGCGAGACGGACGTCGAGAAGCGCGCGGGTTTGGTGGAGCAGTTCCAGCGCGAGGACGGCCCGCCGTTCTTCGTGCTGTCGCTGAAGGCCGGCGGGACCGGCCTCAACCTGACGGCCGCCCGTCACGTCATCCACTTCGACCGGTGG
>Ga0068853_100000482_pt1 | contig 27172 bp, 20 predicted proteins | sample KBSCornC32_FD_65655 | JGI IMG/M metagenome (GOLD analysis project Ga0068853, IMG submission 65655) | Corn rhizosphere microbial communities from Kellogg Biological Station, Michigan, USA - KBS Corn C3-2 | ecosystem: Host-associated > Plants > Roots > Rhizosphere > Soil ... | reverse complement strand
AAGCGCCCGGGAGTCCTTATCCACGACGACAACGGCCAAACCGCTTCGTTCGGCAATGTCGTTCAGATTTTTTTCGTTCCCGCTGTTTTTGGGTCGGTCGGTCATTCGTCAAAACACACGCATCGCAAAAACGCGACACATGAGGCCGCATTCATGACATCTGTCATAATGCATACCTGCTTAATACTACCAATTAATAGCAAATTTCAAGAAAAAATCACGCTATTTAGATGCAAATTCTGTTCCGCTCGGAAAATCGGGGGTTCCGCTATTGCAACGATTCCAGACAAGGCTTGTATCGTTACACGTCACACCGCAGTGAATTCATCAATATTTATCGTGTTTTTCTGCCTGAAGGGTTTGGCACGCTAGTTGTTTGAATAGGCGTTGCAACTATCTATTAAAAGGAGCAGAAATAATAATGATCAACGATTACGAAGCAAAAAAACCGATAACTACAGACGCGGAGCCATTAACCGACACAAAAACGGCTTCTAATGATGATGTGATCTCGATACTAAACGGGCTGATCGAGACATGTAAGGACGGGCAGGAGGGATTTCAGACTGCCGCCGAAGGTATCGAGCGGTCGGACTTGAAATCGCTGTTTTACGAATTTTCACAACAGCGGGCGCAGTTCGCGGGCGAATTGCAGAGCCTTGTTCAGACGTTGGGCGGCGATCCTGAAAATGCAGGAAGCTTTTCCGGAGCACTCCATCGCGGCTGGATCAACATCAAATCGGCTGTAACGGGCAAGGACGAAGCCTCGATCCTGAACGAATGCGAACGCGGCGAGGACTCTGCAAAAAACGCGTACCGCGACGCTCTGAGAGATTCTCTGCCGAGCTATATCTACGAAACGGTCCAGACGCAATATGCGTCGGTGCAGCAGGCACACGACCGGATCAAAGCTCTTCGCGATGCGGCGAACAATACGACGTCGAACTCAGCTACTTCAAGCCGCTAATTATTCATACCAAATTCATAATGTGGCTTGAAATAGAGAGGTCTGACCGCAGGCCTCTCTTTTAGTTTCCAATTGCTCCCAAACCCTGCTTCGCATTTTCCTCGATGTTCGGGTGCTCGGAATTTATCCGAATGCATGCAGCGTAGTGGCTCGGCTTTATCTCAACAAGCTTTGGAACGATCTGCTTGCATTCTTCGATGGCGAACGGGCAGCGGGTGTGGAAATGGCAGCCGGTCGGAGGGTTGATCGGCGAAGGCACGTCGCCTTTCAGGATAATGCGCTCGCGCGTGGCTTCGATGGCTGGGTCTGGAACCGGAACGGCAGAGATCAACGCTATCGAATAAGGCATTAGCGGATCGCGGTAAATTTCTTTTCCGCCGGCGAGTTCGACGATCTTGCCGAGATACATCACGGCGACACGGTCAGACAAGTGCCGCACGGCCCGCAGGTCGTGTGAGATGAAGAGATAGGTCAGGTCTTTTTCGGCCTGCAGCTTTTCCATCAGGTTCATTATCTGGGCCTGAATAGAAACGTCGAGCGCGGAGATAGGTTCGTCCGCAACGATAAATTCCGGATCGACCGCCAGCGCGCGAGCGATGCCTATACGCTGCCGCTGGCCGCCGGAAAACTCATGCGGATAGCGTTTTGCAAAACGGCGGCTGAGGCCGACAGTTTCCATCAGGTCCTGAACCAGCGACTCGACCGATTGGCCCTTTGCCAGGCCGAAAGTGCGGATAGGCTCGCCGATGATCGTTCCGACGGTCATTCGCGGGTTAAGGCTTGCGTACGGGTCCTGAAAGATCATCTGCAGATGTTTGCGCTGGTCGCGCATCGCCGATTGCGGCAGGCTTGCAAGGTCCTTGCCGTTATACAAAACCTTGCCGCCGGTAGGCTCCGTCAGGCGCAAAATTGCCTTTCCGAGCGTCGATTTACCACAGCCCGATTCGCCAACGAGGCCTAGCGTTTCGCCTTTTTTGATCTCAAGCGAAACACCGTCCACCGCGCGAACGCGTTTTGCCTCTTTGAACAAGCCGCCGCCTGCCTTGTAGTAAACCTGCAGGTCCTGCAGCGATATCAAATTGTTACCGTTTGTTTCCATCTAGTTTATCGGAGCCTCGATCGTGACCGGCGCCTCGGCGTCATAATTGACCGTCATATTTTTGAGCTGTCCGTTCGAATATTCGACGTATAACTTCATCGGCACACCGGTGTCCTTGCCTATCCAGATCTTGGCCGTGAACGGATAACTGCCAACAGGAGTGACATTTTTATAGCTGTAAAGCAGCGCAGGTTTGCCATCAACGCTGTCGTCCCCCTCAAATTTGACGTCCGAGAGTGTCTTTAATCCTTCCTCCGTAAACGAATCGCGAAGCTTCGGGATCGCTTGTGCATTGCCCGGCATTTTGCTCCACTTCCCGCCCATTTTCATATACGACTGATTACCGATCATTATCATCTCCATTCCAGCACCGGTGCCGCTTTGAAACGTGACGTGGTAACGGTCAGGAGCGGCATAATCGACCTGCGATTTGATCGGCGTCTGTCCCTCGCCATCCATTTTCGCCGAGAACGACGGCAGATCAATAAACTTTTTCGACGCAGCGAAGATGTCCGCTTTTGGATCGGAACTGGCCGTTGCGGATCCCTTCGACGAACTGCTGTTACCTGACGCGCCGCCGGAAACCAGGTCTTTGAGTGCACCGAATTTGCACCCAACAGCAAAGAAACCCAGGACCAACATGACCAGCGCAAGTTTTTTCATTTATTCTCCTTCGCCGCAGTCGTTGCGGGATTTATTTTAGAATCTTCGTAAACTTCCCTTGCAAAATGACACAGCGAATGATGGTTTTCGTTGATCTGAACGAACGGCGGAAACTCGCTGCGGCAGATCTCCTCGGCTCGATAGCACCGTTCGGCAAACGGGCATCCGGGGGGCAGATGGGCCACGTCCGGCGGCAGGCCAGGTATCTGGTAAAGCTCGGTTCCCTCTTCGTGTGCGGGGTCGGGAACGCTTTGCAGCAGGCCGCGCGTGTATGGATTCGCCGGTGTGTCGAAAAGCTCGCTTGTCGGTGCCTGCTCAAAAACCTTTCCGGCGTACATCACTATGATCTTGTCCGTCATGCCTGCGACAACACCGAGGTCGTGTGTGATCAGGATGACGCTCGTTCCCATGCGATCTTTGAGATCCTTAATCAGTTCGAGGATCTGCGCCTGTATCGTCACGTCGAGCGCGGTTGTCGGCTCGTCCGCGATCAGGAGTTCGGGGTCGCAGCTAAGAGCCATGGCGATCATCACACGCTGGCGCATACCGCCGGAAAATTCGTGCGGATAACCGTTAATGCGTGTTTCGGCGTCCGGGATGCCGACCATCTTTAGCATTTTTACGGCGTGCTGATAAGCCTGATCCTTGTTATGGCCGAGATGAAGCTGCGTCACCTCCATCAGCTGGGTCGAGATCTTCAGAAACGGATTGAGCGACGTCATCGGATCCTGAAAGATCATCGCGATGCGTTTGCCGCGTATCTTTCGCACCTCGTCGATCGAAAGCCCGCGCACGTCGATACCGTCAAAAACGATGTTGCCGCCGACGATCTTTCCGGGCGGTTCGGGAATCAGGCGCATCACAGAAAGGTTCGTCACGGACTTGCCGCTGCCCGACTCGCCGACGATGCCCAGCGTCTCGCCTTTTTCGAGATCGAATGTGATGCCGTCAACAGCCTTTACAATGCCGTCTTCGGTTTGAAAGTACGTCTTCAGGTCATTGACCGATAAAATTGTGCCGTTGTTATTCATTATCGATTGATCGACGATGTCCGAAAAGGTATTTTTCTGTGTCTTCTTTTATCGATGTCTTCATTCTGTGCATTCTGAGTTCCGTTCTTGTTCCGAATATGAAAAAAACATTTACCACAGAAGACACAGACGAAGACACGGAAAAACCGCTTTTTTTAGACAACCCCGTAGTTATTAAAACTTCCTTGTTTGCGGATCGAGTGCGTCGCGCAGGCCGTCGCCTAAAAAATTGAGTGAGAAAAGCGTCAGGGCCATCGTCACACCCGGGAAGATAAGCTGCCACGGGAAAATCGCGATGTTCTTTATCCCATCGGACGCGAGGCTCCCCCATGAGGCGTACGGCGCCTGCACGCCGAGGCCGAGAAACGACAGAAAGGCTTCGGTCAACATAACGCTCGGCACGGTCAACGTGGCATAGACGATAACCGGCCCGAGAGTGTTCGGGACCAGGTGTCGAAAGATTATTCCGAACGTCGAAACGCCCGTCGCCTTTGCCGCCATGACGAATTCCTGATTCTTAAGCGACAGCACCTGCCCGCGAACGACCCGTGCCATCGTCAGCCACGACACCAGCCCCAACGCAAGGAACAGAAGGAAAATCTGGCTAAGGCCCTGGTTGCCGGCGCCGCCGATCTTTGTCGATAGCCACTGTATCCATTCCGGAGTCGCCGGCCCGCCAAAAACCGACAGCAGCACGATAACGATCAGGATATAAGGGATCGCGTAGATGATATCGACGATCCGCATCATTACATTGTCGATCTTGCCGCCAAGATATCCGGCGATCGCTCCGTACGAAACGCCGACTATCAAGGAAACGATCGTCGAGATAATACCGACCATCAGCGAAATGCGCCCGCCTTGCAGCACGCGTGCTAACAGGTCGCGTCCGGCCTCGTCGGTTCCCATCCAATGCTCGCGCGATGGCGGGAACGATTTGATCAGATCGCCATTCGATGGAATATAATCCGCCGTCAATCCTGTCGTCCACCGAATGATCGGGGGCCCCAGGATAACCGCCAGCACCATCAGCCCGAGAACTATCAGCCCGAAAACCGCCAGCTTGTTTTTCAGCAGCCGTTTCCACGCGTCGCGCCCAAGCGATGTGCCCTTAACAGGTTTAATATTTTCTGCCATACATTAATTTGGTGAGCAGTGAGCCGTAAACAGTGAGCAGTAGTTAAAATTTTTCATGAACTGCTCACCGCATACAGCTCACAGCTTACTGCTTACGGCTCACTGCTTACTGCTCACAGCTTACTGCTCACTGCTTACTGCTTACCGCTCACTTCCTACTCATACCTGATCCTCGGATCCAAAAACCCGTATGAAATATCGACTATCAGGTTAAAGATCATTATCAGTATCGATAAAAACGCGACGATCCCGAGTATCAGCGGCTCATCGCGGTTCAGGACTGATTGGATAAAAATATTTCCGAGACCGGGGATCGAGAAAACGCGTTCGACCACGACGGTTCCGGCTAGTAAGGACGCTAGCGCCGGGCCGGTGAACGAGACGACCGGAATTATGCCGCCGCGTAAGGCGTGCTTGAGCAAAACGGTCGTTTCGTTCAATCCTTTTGCACGCGCGGTTCGTATGTAATCCGACCGCATTATTTCGAGCATTCCCGCACGCGTCAGCCGCGCAATGTACGCTGCATAGATCGCGGCCAGTGTGATGACCGGCAGCACAAGGCTCGAAAATCCTCCCCAACGGGCAGGCGGAAACAGATACCACCCGAGCGCAAACGCAAGCACAAGCAGCGGCCCGAGCACAAAATTAGGAATCGAAAGCCCGAGCATCGCAACAGCCATTGAAGCATAATCGAACGCTGAGTTTTGCTTTAGCGCAGCGATTATTCCGGCCGACAAACCGACGATCAGCGCAAGGATATATGCAAGGATTCCCATCGTCGCCGAATACGGCAAATGCCGCTCGATGATCTCGTTGACCGACTGTCCCTGGTATTTTAGCGAATCGCCAAAATCAAGCTGAACGATGTGCAGCATCATCAACCCGTACTGCTCGTACCACGGCTTGTCGAGCCCGTATTTCTTCTTGATATTCGCCTCGATGGCCGGCGGCAGCGGCTTGTCCGAATCGTAAAAATTACCAGGAGCAAGCCGTATCAATCCCCACGTAAGCGTCACCACCAGCAACGCCATCGGGATAATGATCAGTAAACGTCTTAAGATGAAACTCAGCATTTTTATTCGGTGTTCGCGGTCTGTTTCGATTTTTCCATCGCGTCCTGCGTGGATTTTAACGCCTCTAACTGTGCCTCTACCGCAGGATCGGTTTCCTTCATAATGTTATCGACATTGGTATCCCATTTGTTCGGATCGTGCTCGATGTAAACATATTTCCACGGAAACAGCGTTCCGGGGTTTGGGTACATTCCTTTCACATACGGTTTTTTCATCCAGCTTGTGCCATTGGTTCCGAGCGGTATGATAATTTGCTGTTGAGAAACATAGAGCTCTGCCTGAGCAAGTTTCTCGAGCCGGCTTTGCGGATCGGTTGTATTATTAGCATCATCGAGCATCTTGTCGAATTTTGGGTCCCACCAGCCAGTGGCTCCCTCATTATTTTGCGAATAATAAAGACTCAAAAATGTGTAAGGATCCATATAATCGCCGACCCACCCGCGACGGCCAAATCCGTCATAATCGACCTTGTTAAGCAAAGGCAGGAACGTTCTGAACTCCATGTTTTTGAGCGGAACCGTTATGCCGAGATTTTGTTTCCATTGGGCCTGAACGAACTCGGCAACGGCTTTGTTGCTCTCGGCGGTGTTGTAAGTAATACTCACCTTATCGATCGGGAATGACGGACAACTGTAACCGTTTCCCGATTTTTGCACCGGAAATCCGGCGTCGGTCATGAGCTTTCTGGCCTGTTCAGGTTCAAAGACCCGTTTTTTCCACTCTTCCAGCGAGCTGCCTTGCTTTTTCAATTCCTCGCTGTAAATCTTTTGCCTGGCCTCTTCATATTTCGGAAAGATCCCTTCAGGCGTCATATCAATAAGAGGTTTTAAGGTTTTGCGAAACTCTGCCAATGACTCACGGTCGATCGCCAGAGCGAACGCCTGTCGCACTTTTATGTTGTCCATTGGCGGGCGCTTTACATTGATCGTGTAAAACTCGGTCGCAACCTCCGGAAACAGAAGATACTCGTCCTTGTACTGGCGGACCTGTTCAAACCAGGCTGCCGGCACGGTGTGATTGTACAACGCATCGACATCACCGGCTTTGTAAAGGTTCATCATCGTCGTGGCTTCGTCGAGCGGGTAGAACTCGATGCCGTCAAGATGAACATTCGCAGCGTCCCAGTTATTCGGGTCACGCACGACCTTTAACACGTCGTAGGGTTTGTGCTCTGCGAGTTTGAACGGGCCGCTTGTGACGATATTTTCAGTGCGCGTCCAATTGATGCCATATTTCTCAATAACCTTGTGATCGACGACGCGGAAGAACTGGTGTCCAAGCAAGCCGAGAAAGAACGGCGCGGGCTGATAAAGCTTTATGCGGAGCGTGTAATCGTCAACCGCTTCGAGGCCGATGTCTTCGGCACGAACGGGAACAAACTGCTTTCCTTGAACCGCTGCTTTTAGCTTAGGATCTTTGTCCAGAATTTTAGCTCGGGCCTTCTCGTCCGAGGGTAGCGTCAGACGCGTGGGACCATCGAGAAACCGGTGAAATTCCGTGTCGCCGCCGAGCGTGTCGTGAACCGCTGCGGCGGGCGCGTTAGGATTTGGCTCCTCGAAATCTTTTTCCAACAAGAATTGGCCCTTCGTGTCCTTTACGAACGACTCGCCTGAATTGTAAGCTTCGGAGTATTTTATGTAATAACCGAGGTATGCGTTGCGAGAGGCAAGCTCCGGCAAAAACCCGCGACGGATCGAATAAACAAAATCGTTCGCAGTGATCGGGTCGCCATTCGAAAATTTTGCATTATGGCGAAGATGAAAAAGGTATTCCGTACCGTCGGTTCCTATCTCCCAGCTTTCGGCAATAGATGGCGTAGGCTCCAGCGTCTTAGGATCGTACTCGACCAACCCGTCGTATAACGCGAACAGGATTCGGGCGTCCGGTTGGCTGTTAGTGATCGGCGGATCGAGCGATTCGATCTCGCCGCCGGAAACGTAGCGCAAAACGTTGTCCTTTGGCGGCTGGTTCAGGCCGAAATATCGCGTTTTTGCCGACGTCATACAGCCCATCAACAGGCCGGACAACACAGCAATAGCCAATCCCGTTCGTAACTGAATGAGTCTGATGCTTGTCATAATTTTGCCTCCGTTGTTGGCGGCGTACAAATGCCTTTCGAATCGGCTTATAAAAAGGAGAGACGGGCGAAAACTCGTTTCGTCACTATAACTTATCACGTGACAAGTTTTTTAGGCAACAAATTATAAAGGTCGGCGTTTTTATCTCCGACAAATTTTGCGTTTGTTAGATCGCGTGCGGCTGGTAATGTGTTCCAAAAACCTGTGAGTTTTCGCGCCAAAACTTGGTGTTACGATTCGCCATTTGCGGTTTTTGGTTGCCAATTACTGTCGATCATCACGTCCCTGAGCGACGGTGCGTCGAGCCCGTTCATTTGAAACCCGCGAACGTACGGTTTAACCAGCGAATAAGATGTCGGGAAATAAAGCGGTATCGCGCGAAGTTCAAACAACGCCTCGTCTTCGGTAAGCGCGGTTTCGCGGGCGGCGGATGCGACCGGTGCCGCATGAACGCTGTTTTCGATCTCAGCAAGGTCTTTATCGCTCAAATGCAGGCCGGGGGCCGAGGCATCGTTTTCCTTGTGTTCCGCGCTCCTGGCCGAAACATGTTCAGGCGGGAAAATGGCGAGAAAGCTTGCCGTGCTGTCCGTCGTCGGAAACACAAGCCCGCGCCGGACAAGGTCGTAATCGCCCGCCGCTCTTGCCGTCTCGATGTCCGCCGCATCTTTAACAACTATCTCGGTGTTGATGTTGAGATTGTCCTTCCACATTTTTGCTACGGAACGCGCTACGCGCTGCTGCGTATCGTTTCGGTTAACAAGCAAACGAATGGTCGGAAAGTTTTCCCCGTCTGGAAAACCTGCGCGGTCGAGCAGATCTTTCGCGCGGTCAACATCCTGTTCGATCTGTTCGTCAGGTTTGTCGTCAAAAGGCAAAAAACTGGTCGCCGGCGTCGTCGAGCCTTTTAGCTCACCTTCTGTAAGACGTTCGCGCTCGATCGCGATCGTAAGGGCCTCGCGAACACGGTGATCGTTAAACGGCGGCCTTTCAAGGTTAAATTCGTAAAAATTCAGCGCATTGTGCGTAGTCTGGCGAAAATCCTCAAAAGGCGAAAGCAGTTTTAGAGCGAGCGGGGCAAATTCGGCGTTCGTTACAGCATCAAGCTGGCCCGCCTTATACGCTTCAAGCGCGGCCTCGGCATTTTCCTGCGGTATCATCCTGACGCGCTCCAGATTTACCACCTGTCGGTTCCAATAGCTGTCCGAACGGTCAAGCACAATGCCATCACTGCCTGCGGATGTGATATGAAACGGACCGCTTGTCACAAAGTCCGGAGTCAGGCCTGTTGCAAATTCTTTTCCGTCGCCAAAAACAGGCCGAAAAACGGGATTTGCGACCAGCTTTGGAAAATCTTTGTCGGGGTTTATAAGCGTTACCTTTAGCTCGGTTTCGCTTACGGCCTCAACGCCGACCTTTTCGTTAGGGTTTCTCTTTTTTCCCGCTTCTTCCGTTTCGGAGTTTTTAACCGGACCACTATTGTTTTCAGCCAGTTTTTGGTTTTCAGCCGGTGGTTGCGGACGGATACGTTCGGGCTGGACCGGCAGTTGGTGATTAGCCGGCGGGCTCGACAGGACATCAGGAAGCGATGGCGATTCGCCTTTTTTAGGACGCATTCCGACAATGTTATCGACCAGATATCCGAACGGCGCTTTGTCGCCCATTTCCGCCAGGCGCTTCCACGACCGGACAAAATCATTCGCAGTTATCGGATCACCGTTAGACCAATTTGCCTTTCTAAGATGAAACGTCCAGGTTTTGAAATCGGGTGTCGCCTCCCATTTTTCGGCTAACGCCGGAGTCTCATTTAACGTTTTTGTATCAAGATCGGTAAGGCCGTCAAAAACGGCGCGGGCGATGTCGGTTTCCGGCGGGGCGGAAGCCAGCGCAGGGTCGAAGCTTTTAGGCATCTTGCCGTTGCTCCAGCGAAATTCCTGTTTACGCGGCGGCGTCGCATCGGCATACAGCGCGTCACCCTTTGGTTTTTCCAACTCGCTGCAGGAGATAGAAAATGCGGCAGCAACAAACAGGACCCAACGTAAAAAAGAGCGCACCGAGACACAGTTTCGCAAGACATTTGCGAAACGCCTTTTCTCGTAATGTGTCACAGCTTTGCGGCTGCTCATTTCGGTTTCCTTTACTTAATAAAAAAGTCGGGTCACGCGCCAGATGTCTCTTTTGTTAAAACGTTTAATCGTTCAAAAATTTCAGCGGCCTGCCGACGTGTGTCCTCATAACCGTTAGATGTATCGATAAGGAAATCGGCGTATTTCTTTTTTTCGTCCTGCGGCATCTGTGCGTCGATGCGACGCCGTGCCTCGGCTTCGCTTATCGCGTCTCTAGCCATAAGCCGTTTTAGCTGAATCGCCGGTTCGCACCAGACGACTATCAGTTTCGTAAATCTTTTGTAACCCCCTGATTCTATCATCAAAGCGGCGTCAACGATAGCTATTCCGTCAGGATTTTTCGCCTCTCTGTCCGTAAACCAGCAGTCCTGTGCCTCAAAAACCAGTGGGTGCACGATGGAATTAAGCATTTCCCGGCTTTCGCGGTCGGCAAAAACGATCGCGCCGAGTTTCGCGCGGTCGAGTTCGCCGTTTTCTTTCAGGATATCGTTGCCGAAGTGATCCGTGATCTTTTTAAGCCCGGCAGTTCCTGGCAGAACAACGTCGCGCGCCGTCTGGTCGGCATCGAGTACGTCGCAGCCGAGTTCGCGAAACATACTGCAAACAAAGGATTTACCAACGGCGATCGAACCGGTCAGGCCAACCTTTAACATATTTGACAGGACTGGTCTGCCGTTTAATTAACTAATTAATAATTACTAATTAAATAATTAATCAGCAGAAAGATTAGGTTATTTGCCCAAATGCCGCTTGGCCAACTTCTCAACGTTGTATTGAGCGATTTCAGCCAGGGTCAGACCGAGTTCGTCGGCGCACGCGGAAATATACCACAACACATCGCCAAGTTCGTCCTTTAATTTGCCGCGTATCTCGTCCGTGATCTGGCCGCCGAAATCGCGCTGGATCTTTTTGACGATATTCGCAACTTCGCCCGCCTCGCCCGTCAGGCCAAGTGTCGGATATTCGAGATTTCTTAAACGGTTTGGATAAAGAGCCGTCTGGCTCGCTTCGGATTGATATTCTTCAAATTTCATAGATTTTAGCGCAGAGGGCCCGCGGATGCGGAAACTTACAACTTATGTCCTAGCTCTCTGCATGCTCCGCGATCTCTGCGTTTAAATTTATCTTTCGCGCTTTTGAGGCGATGACCGTATTTTTCATCAGCATCGCTACGGTCAATAGACCGACTCCGCCGGGTACCGGTGTGAACGCTCCGGCCTTTTCTATTGCCTCTTTCGGGTTTACATCACCCACAAGCGTAAATCCGCGTTTTTCGATCGCCGCAAGGCGCTTTTCCAGATCTTCGGCAGCAAATAGATCTTTTGCGGCGGCCGCGTCTGTAAAATTGTTTATTCCGACATCGATCACCGTCGCACCTTCTCTAATATGCTCGCTGCGAATAAAACCGGCGCGGCCGATTGCGGCAATTAAAATATCTGCCTGCCGCGTAACATCTGCCAAATATCTTGTGCGTGAGTGGCAGATCGTCACCGTCGCGTTTTCCTGCAAAAGCAGCATCGCCATGGGTTTGCCGACTATGTTGCTGCGGCCGACGATCACGGCGTTTTGGCCTGCAATTTCGATGTTCGAACGCTTCAGGATCTCGATAACGCCAGCCGGCGTGCACGGCACAAGCGTCGCGTTTCCCTGCATCAGTTTTCCGGCATTTACCGGATGAAAACCGTCAACGTCTTTTGCAGGGTCTATGGCTTCGAGAATGACCTTTTCGTCGATCTGTTTCGGCAATGGAAGTTGTACAAGAATGCCATCAACGTCGTCGCGTTTGTTCAGGTGGTCAACCACATCTAAAAGCTGGTCTTGCGTCGTTTCAGCGGTCAGGTGCAGATGCTCCGAACGCAGTCCCAGTTCTTCCGAAGTCTTTACCTTGTTTCCGACATAAACGGCGGACGCGGGGTCTTCACCGACGCGGACGACCGCGAGGCATGGCCGGTAAGCCGAACGGTTTTTCATTTCCGCAACGTCGGCTGCCACTTCCGCTTTTATAGCTTCGGCAATCGGCTTGCCGCTCAAAATTCTTGCTGCCATAACGTAAATTGAAAGTTTACAGCAATCTCGAAAACTTTGCTAAAATGCCCTTTGTGAAGCGTGCCTTTTCCTTATTTGCCCTGTCTATTTTTTCGGTTCTCGCTGTCCTGGCCCAGCAGGATGTACCGCGTCGCGAACGCATCCGAACCGCGATCGAAAATCGGGAATACCCTGTCGCATTATCGCTGCTAAATGACATCGCAAATTCGGACCGCAAAGCATTCGAGCTGAATAATTACGATTATCTGCTTGCTCGAATGGCAGAAAAAACCGGCGATCTCGCAACGGCAATGGCGAATTATCAGCAGGTTGCCGCACGCGGTTCGGTGCTAAAGCAGTACGCGCTCAAACATCTAGCGGAAATTGCACGCGATGGAGGAAACCTGATGCTGGAGCGCTTGTACCTGCAGCAGATCGTGTCGTTTTCGCCCGACAGTTTGATCGCGCCCGCTGCACAGAACCGGCTTGCACGGAACGCTTACGAAAGCGGCAATTACAACGACGCAATACACATGCTTTCCACAACATCTGCTCCCGCGCCGAACCCAATTTCACGTGAGAATCAGTTATTCGTTGCGCGCAGTTTGTTAAAGCTCGGAAAAACCGACGACGCCCGCGCGGCGTTTCTAAAATTGATCAATGAACAGCCTAATCCCGCGCAGCCTGACGACATTGCGCTCGAAGCTACCCGCGCGCTCGACTCACCCAACCTTGCGACGACGACGCCGCAGGAATTGACAGACCAGGAATATCTACAGCGAGCGTCGATCTACCAATTCAACCGTGATTTTGCTGATGCACGCACTCATTATCAGGCGATCATTCGGAAGTTTCCAACGAGCGGCATAACACCCGACGCGGCTTATCAGATCGGACGCGGATTTACGCTCGAAGGTAATTACGTCGAAGCGATCAATTGGTTCGAACGTGTTCAGGAACTGTACCCCGACACCCGATCTGCGACAGACGCGCTGTTGCAGGCGGCATCGGCATATTCGCGCATCGCTAAGTACGATGAGGCTATAAAATGTTACCAGCAGTTTATCGATAAATATCCAGATGACGAGCGCCTTGACCGCGCTTATCTAAACATCATTGACGTGCTCCGTGACGAAGGCCGCCCTGCCGAGGCTCTGAAATGGACCGCAAAAACGCAAGAGGTTTTCAAAGGAAAATTGCCCGAGACTCTGGCTCTTTTTGCGGAGGCGCGGATCGATATAGCCCGTGGCGATTGGCAAAACGCGTTGACCGACCTTGAACGCCTCACGGCTTTTTCAGATCTCGGCGGAACTCGCTTCCCCGGCGGTACAAGCACGCCCGAGATCGCGTTTATGCGTGCAAACACTCTTGAGCATTTAGAACAATATTTTGCAGCGATAGACGCCTATCTTTCGATACCCGACGGCCGCGGCGAATATTACGGCGGGCGGGCGACCGAACGTCTGAAATTGCTTCAGAGCAGTGAAAGCGCAAAACCTTATATAAAACAAAAAATCGAGGCATTGAATCAGATTGACGCCAAGGACGCCGAGACTCGCCGTAAGAATATACAGGCGTTGCTCCGACTAACCGACACGCCCGAAGAACGCAAAAAGTTGCTCGACGAACTCAAGAAGGTTTATGCGGAGCTTTCCGGTTATCAAAAAATCCCGTCGTTCAAATTCCTTACGCTCGGCAGAACCGACGAGCTAAAAAAGGAACCTGAACAACCCCGAAGCGCCGGCAGCGAACTCGCCTTTCTCGGCCTCTACGACGAAGCCGCCCCCGAACTTGGGAAACAAAACAATAATTTGACGTCATCAAATCCGCAATCCGATGATCTTGCGTACACTCTCGCCATGCTCTACAAGCGCGGCGACATGGCCGACCACGCCGTTGCTTTTGCAGAACCGTTGTGGCGAAGAGTCCCGGCCGATTATCAGATCGAACTTATCCCGCGTGACCAGCTTGAGTTGTTTTATCCCGCGCCGTACGCCGATTCGCTTATAAAATACGCACCAATACGCGAGGTCGATCCGCGTTTTGTTTTATCAATAATGCGGCAGGAATCGCGTTACCGCGCCGATGCAAAATCAAATGCCGCGGCCCGCGGGCTAATGCAGTTTATTTCAGCGACAGCCGAAAAGATGGCCACCGAGCTTGACCGTAAAACATTCCGTAACGAAGACCTTTTCTATCCGCCGACTGCCGTGCTTTTCGGCTCTCAATATCTGGCCGATCTCGGCAAACAGTTTCCCGAACAGCCGCAAGCGGTCGCCGCGAGCTACAACGCAGGCGAAGGCAATATGCAGCGATGGCTTATGCGATCCGGCTCGAATGAACCAGATATTTACATACCTGAGATAGCCTATTCCCAATCAAAGGACTACGTCTATAAGGTGATGGCAAACTACCGAATGTACCAATACCTGTACGATAACAACCTGCACCCGATATTCTAGGATTATTGAGATTTGAAATTTTTTAACTTGCCGCTAGCTTTAGCTAGCGGTACAGGAGGCATAATAAAAGGCTTTAGCCGAACTTCCTTAAAATTAATTCCGAATGGCTTTAGCCCGATTTATTCTAAGGCAACGAGGAACATTTCTCATGTGCTAATCTGCGAAAATTCAGAAAGTCCTCGGCTTTAATAGTTTAGTAAACGCCGAGAACGCAGAGGATATCCGCAGAGCCCGAAGAGAGGACGTATATTGAACCCGAATTTATTTTCAGTTTTCGTTTATTACTTTTTAGGTTTTTCGATCTGAGCGATCAGGCGCGTGGCGTGGTTGCGGGCGATCAGAGGTATGCGTTCATCATTGCTCAATTCTTTGAGGAACGGAATCATTTGCGACGGGTCCGAAATCTCGTTTCGACGAAGCATCGAATCGAACGCGTCCATCTGCCGCGGAGCGTCGAGCGGCTGGTTTTCGCGGTCGACATTCATGTCCGACATCCAGACGTACTGGTTCGAGATCTTGCGGTACTCGTCCGCCAACTGCTTGGCGTCTTTGTTTTCCGTCCAGTTAAATTTTGCCGTCCGCTCGCGACCGTCCTTTTTGATGCGAAGCGTGATATTACCGAGGTGCGAGTAATCTTTGATGTACTGGTAATCTTCCGTAGAATTTACAAAATCAAGCGCTGTCAGTGCGGCATTGATACGATCCAATGCCGCCGCCGAAACATGTATCGGATCGGTTAACGCCTCGTCATAAATTCCCTTCTTGAATTTGATCGTTCCCCGCCCTGTATCGTCATGCTCGATCCAGATTTGAGAAACCGGAAAACCGGGCCGCGAAAATTCGTAAAAGTATGTAGGAACGACCGGCGTTTCCTTCGCCTGAGATGGCTTTGTTTCTAAGCGTTTGTTGATCTTTACGTCGCGATCACGTGTTGGTTCCGGATCAGGCTGTTCCGAAGCTTTCGCAGGATCTTCCGAATTGGATCCAGGAGTCGAAGAAGGTTTCCCGGGACGTAAATTTTTCTTTGACTGCGCAAGGCTAAAAACACTAAAAGCAAAAATCAGGCAAACTGCTGAAATAATATGCAAAAACTTTCTCATTGAAATTTTACGATGCGCACGGCGCAAACTGTTCGATGAGCGAACGCCGCGAAAGGTTGATTCGGCGCGACTAATCAAACCTCACCGAAACAACTTTCGAAACGCCCGCCTCCTGCATCGTTACACCATAGAGGGCACGTGCTGCCTCCATCGTTCGTTTGTTGTGAGTAATGACGATAAACTGTGTCTTTTCAGACATTTCGGCGATCTTGTTAACAAATCTGCCGACGTTCGCGTCATCAAGCGGAGCATCGACCTCATCAAGCAGGCAAAACGGCGATGGACGATATTTAAAGATCGCTAAAACGAGCGCGATTGCCGTCATAGCCTTTTCGCCGCCCGATAACAGCAAGATATTTTGCAGCCGTTTGCCCGGCGGCTGCGCAACAACCTCGATACCCGCTTCGAGAATGTCTTCGGATTCGAGCAATGTCATCTCGCCGCGTCCGCCGCCGAAAAGCTCCTGGAAAAATCCTATGAAATTCTCATTGATCGCCTCGAACGCTTCTTTAAATTTCAAGCGCGAGCGTTCCTTGATCTCACGCAACGCTTCTTCGGCTGCGGCGATGCTGTCAATGATGTCCTGTCGCTGCGAGGTCAAAAATTCGAGTCGTTCCTCTGCCTCGGCAAGTTCCTCAAGCGCGAGCATATTGATCGCACCAAAATTCTCAAGTTTTTCACGAAGGTCATTCGCTTGCGTCCGTGCTGATTCCAGATCGAACGATTCGTCAACCGGTTCCGTTTCAACAAGTTCCGCAAGTTGCGTATTCAATTCCTGCGAGCATTTTTCGTGGATGTTTCTGAGCAGGGTTACGGCCTCTGCCTTACGTATCTCGAAACCGGCACGTTCGTCGCGGGCCTCTGCTGCACGTTTGTTCGCCTCGGCAAGTTCACGGCTCAAAGCATCAGAAGCAGCGCGGGCCTCATCCAATTTGGCGACCGCATCGGAAAGCTCGGATCGCTCGTTCGCAGTGTCGTCAGAAGAAAAAGCGATTTTTTCCGCGATCTCTGTGATCGATCCCTTAAGATCTTTGATCTTTGTCTCTGTATCCTTAACCTCAACGTTCAAAAGGTTTAGGCGTGCCTTTAGGTCTTTTTCCTCGTTCTCGATACGGCGCAGTGCAGATTGAGCCGACCGGCGGCGCTCATCTGACGTTGCGGCCTGCATGCGCTTTTCATTTAGTATCGAATTCTCTGTATCGACAGCAGAACGTGCAGCGGCAACACGAACATTGATCTCTTCGAGAAGCGATGCCGCAGCGGCGCGAGCAAGTTCGGCGGTTTTGGCATTACCGGCAGCCTCGGCCTTTCGGGATTCAATTTCCGAAATTTCCTTTGCTATTTGCGCGGTTTCGTCCGATACGACCTTTTTATGGCGTTCGGCCCGTTCGATCTCCTGGCGTGCCGATGTTTCCTGTATCTCGAGACCATGCAGTCCGCGCTCGACCTTGATGATAAGCGATTGCAGATCGACCATTTTTTCCTCGGCCTGTGCAAGCCGCCGGCCGGCCTTGTCCGATTCCGCCTTTGCTTTATCGAGATCGGACGCGAGGCTTTTGACGGCTTTTCCGAGTTGGCCGAGTTCGCGTTTAAAGGCAAGCAATGATTCGTTTTTATCGTTCGCCGCAGGTTTGCCGCTGACGATCAGTGAACCGCCGATCATCAGGTCACCATCCGGATTTACTAGCATTTCGCCAGGGACGGATTTTGCATCTGCGAAATTATCGATAAGCCGCGCTGACATCTCACGTGGAAAAACGGCGCGGAGCGTGGCAGCAAAATCCGGCGATACGCCGATAAGTTCTTCGATAGTATTGCCTGTGCCGGTTGTTATTGCGCCTTCCGATCTTGAGTCTGGAGCAACAAGAATCGACGCGCGGCCGAGATCGTTCGACCGCAACCATTCGGCGACCTTTTGCCCGTCTTTTATCGAATCAACCAGCAACGCCTGCAGATAACCGCCAAAAAGATTTTCAACCGCCTTTTCCGCCCGCTGATCGACGTTGAGGCGGTCGGCCAAAACGCCCGAAAATTTGACGCCGATCTTTTCCTGGGCGGCAAAAAGCTTTTGCACCTGCGGGGCGTAAACCGCGCGCTTTTCCTCGAGTTCCTGCAGCGTGTCAAGGCGATGTTTTTTACGCGAAAATTGGTCGGATACGGATTTGAAATTTTCCTCGGCTTTTCGCAAAAGATCGCGGGCATCGGATGTTTCGGAAAACAGGTTCTGTTTTTCCGCCTGAAATCCGTCCAGCTTGCTGCGTTCCGACCCCACTTCACCGGAAAGACTTTCCGCCTGTGAAACGTGGTCTTTGAACGATTCCTCAGCACGGATGGCTTCACGGCGAAGCCCGTCGGCACGATCCGTGAGTTTTTCGAGATTATGCGCAAGCTGACGGTCTATTTCGCCAAATCGTTCCACACCGGCCGTGTGCTGTAAGAGATCGGAGCGAGCGGAATCGAGTTCCGATTCGATACCGGCTAGGTCGCTGTGTTTTTCCTGTTGCGCGATCTCAGCCTGTTTCAGGGCAAACTCTGCTTTGCCAGCCAGCTCGCGTTCGGCCTGTTCGTCTTTTTGAAGCTTTGTAAATTCTGTGGCCGCGGAGCTTAGTCGGTCATCGGTTGTTTTGATCTCTTCGTGAAGGGCATCAAGCCGCAAATTTAAATTTGTGACCTGTTCGTTCTGATAACGATGCTCGCGCTCGGCACGATCGCGTTCCAGGGCTTTTTCGGAATGAATGCGGCGAAGTTCCGAAAGCGCCTCTTCGGAAAGACGCGAATTTTGCGTTGCTTCGCGGACTGCTTCTTCTTTCGCCGAAACAGCGAGAGCAAGTTCGCGATCCGTATCTGCTGCCGCGACAAGCATTTCGTCAAGCTCGTTAACCGTTGCCGTCAGGTAACGCCCTTCGGCGGCAAAAAGAGAACGGAGCAGAACACGAAATTCGTCTTGTAAGATCTTGTAACGACGGGTTTTACTGGCCTGACGCCGCAGCGAATTTGCCTGTTTGTCGATCTCGGAAACAATGTCGGAAACGCGTCCGAGATTTGTCTTTGCACTTTCGAGACGCGATTCGGCCGCGCGCTGTCGCGTACGAAATTTTGAGATGCCGGCTGCCTCTTCAATAAGATTGCGGCGGTCGCCGGGTTTTGCAGAGAGTATCTGGCCGATCCTGCCCTGTTCGACGATGGCGTAGTGAGCGCCCGAAAGGCCTGTGCCGGCAAAAAGGTCCTGTATATCGCGAAGCCGGCAAGATTTGCCGTTCAGCAAATATTCGCTCTCACCCGATAGGTAAAGACGCCGCGTGACCGACACAGCCTCGCCCGGCGCAAAATCCAAAGCGAACGAACGCGGCCGCCAGTGACGCTTTGTTTTTATGCGGGTTTCGACGGTTTGTACCGAACCGACCTGAGCGGCCTGGACCTTTTCGGTTTCTATTTCGTCAGTGTGAAATCCGTTCGCCTCGCCAATCGCATCGGCCGGAACCGCAAACGGGTCGGAGGCAGTATTTTCAGGCTCAATCTCGGAAAGATCGACCGCGCTGTCGTCAATCTCCGTAAGTGCCTGATCGATGTCGTCCAGTTCGCCTTCGTCAACGTCGAGAAAATCCTCATCGCGAATAAGATGAAGTGTGACCTCGGCCATGCCGCCAGGCTTGCGGTTGCGGGAGCCCTGAAAGACAACGTCTTTCATCTCACCGCCGCGAAGCGATTTGGCGCGCTGTTCGCCGAGGACCCATGAGATCGAGTCGGAAACGTTGGATTTACCGCAGCCGTTAGGGCCGACAACGGCAGTGATGCCGCTGCCCGTAAAAACTATTTCAGTGTGATCGGCAAACGATTTGAAGCCGGTGATTTCGAGACGCTGAAGTTTAAACATTCTATAGTGCCAGGGAAAGAAAGTAGCACTATATTTTGTTGTATAACAAGTTTTAAGTCAAACTGTTGCAGTGGACAGTGGGTAGTGGCCGGTGGTCAGAAAACGCAGGAAATAACTGCCTTTGCCGAAAAATAAGCTAGGTTAATTGTCATTCTCAATTAACAATTTACCATTTACAATTAACGACTTACCATTTCTCGCCGTCGGGACTGCGAAGGCCTTGCGCCTCGGCACGTTCATTATCCAGTTCAGTGAGCACGTCCAGAAGGAAGTTGGTATTGCTCGTAACTGCGATAACTACGGGGAATTCGTTCTCCGAGGTGGAAAATTCGAAAGTACCGCTGTTTAACTCGATGATATCGCGAAAAGCCGTCACACCGTTGTGGCCGTTGCATTCGGCATCGACGATCTTGCCCTCGTTAAACGCAACATTTCCGAGGTGCATATCGTTTTTGATTACGAGCAAACCGGTCATTTTGGCATTCTCGATCACCTGGACCGCGTCGAAAATACTGACGTAGCCGAGGTTACCGGCCAGTGTAACGTCAGTACGAATTTTCTGGGGCGTTTTATCGCGATTAAGCGCAAAATCGGGACGGCGGGCGCGGCGGATCGCTTCAAGGCCAGGCGCAACGGAAATCCTTGGATCTAAAAGCTTTGCCTCCTGCAAACGGTCGTATGCGACGTCGAAATCTTCGCGGCCTATATAAAGGCTGACCAGGGCGAGGCATTGGCGCGCGGCCTCATCTAAGTTCTTTTGTTTCACGCAGATATCGCGCATTTTTTCGCGGAGCGGAATGGAGCGCGGACTACGGTCAAGCGATTCCTTAAGAAGCTGAAACGCCTTTTCCGGCGAGCTGTATTTTACAAAGAGGTCGGCGTCGAGAAGTACGGATTCGAGAGACACCTCGGTAAATGGCACGCTGCCGTTTTCAATAACTTCGTTCATAACAGGCGGGGCGTGAACAAAAATGTTCAACCATTTTAAACTATCATAAACAAGCCTGTTGCGTCACTATAAATTTGATTGGTACAGAAAGGCTGGCCGTTTCGCCAATTGGTACCGATGATGCAGATTTTGAGCAGGGCTAAGCTGCAATCAAGTTAATTTTCCTGGTCTTGCTGCGGGCTTCTGCAAGCTCCCAATTGTTTTGAAGATTTAGCCAGAAATTTGGGCTGGCTCCGAGAGCTTGCGATAATTTCAAAGCCATCTCAGCGCTGATTCCACGCTTGCCGCGGCAGATCTCATTGATCGTTTTTGGCAAGACGCCAATATGTTCGGCCAAAGCGGTTTGGGAAATTCCAAGCTCGTCCAACTCGTCCTGCAGGACCAGTCCGGGGTGAATTAAAGGTATATGATCTTCTTTATTCATAATGTTTCCCATCTGCATTAATGGTAATCGGTAATCTCAACGTCAAATGCGTCATCATTGATCCAACGAAAACAGATCCTGAATTGATCGTTGATTCGAATACTGTACTGTCCAATGCGATCGCCTTTCAAAATTTCCAGTCGGTTCCCGCGGAGATCATTTAGGTCGCCTAACGAAGTCGCGGCCGCAATCCGAGCCAATTTAACCTGCGCCTTTTGATGAAGTTCCACGGGCAATCGCTTTCGGGTCTGCCTGGAATTTACCCCATAGCAAATGTCCTCAGAGATTTTGTCGTTAAAGCTTTTGATAGCCATCGACTATACCATTATACCACCTTATAGAATAAAGACAACTTTTGTGACAAGGCGGGCAACAGCCAGGCAGTAAGCCCGCCTTTAACCTTTAACAATGGAATTTTTTGTTAAAAATCGAACCTGACGCCGATTCGGATCTGCCGTTGGCGATAGGTTCGGGTTGGGACAAGAAAATTTCGACGTGCGAGTTTCTGCGTATCTGTCGGTTCTCTGCCGTCGTTGCGGAGAGCCTGAAAATCGATGAACTCGGCGCCGTAGCTGAAAACGGTTGCGTTGAAAATATTGTCGAACTCGATAACGGGACGCAGCCGCATTTTCTCGCCGAATTTCCATTCGCGTGTGACGCTCATATCGAACGTAAAAAGGCTCGGGCCGTGTCCGGCGTTACGCGGCAGGTTGCCGCTTTTTGCGCCGATCGGCTGGAGTGAAAATTGCGAAACCAGAGCATCTGCTTCCGGCGAATCGGGTTCGCGCCAGACAATGTTGTCGAAAACGCCGCTGAAATTCAACCGGTCTGTCCCAAGATCGTCGAGGTTACGGTCGCTCCCGCCGGCGCCGAGATTGAACGGGGCAGACGAGCCGTAACGGAACAGCGGCGAGAATTTCAACCTTCCAAACCAACGTGGCGTCTGGAACGTTCCGGAGATCGCGATTCGGTGACGGCGATCCTGGAGATTGCGTGCCCATTCCCGGTCAAAATCTCCGTTTATCTCGGCGTTCGCCGTGTTATTTAGGCCGTCGTCTTTTGTGCTGGATAATGTGTAGTTTGCACGGAGCGATGCTCCGAAGCCATTTCCGAGATTTCGAAAACGGCTGCGAATTTCAAGGATCAAACCGTGATAAAAAGCGTTGCCGTATGAACCGATCCGCGACGTTTCTTCGACGGTCTGGTCGGGACGGAATTGTGCGATGGCAGCGAGCGCAATACCGACCGGAGCGCCGGTTGCGTTGTTATTCTGACCGGATACAGCGACTGCCGGTGTGGTCGATGACGAATTGGTCGTATTGAGATTGACGAAACAATTTACGGTCGATGTGCCGCAGCTAGTTGTGCCGTTCTGCGTTGTCGTGATACCACTGCCGTCGCTTGTGCTGCCAAGATAAAACGTGTATCTGCGTTTCGACGAAAGGTCGAACGGATTATGGATCAGATAATCGGTCCAATCGGCGTAACCTGTGGGCAGAATCGGCGCATTGGGATTGTAGTCGCGCCACAGCCGGACGGTTTTGTTGATAGTGTAATTCGCCTCAAAAACATAGCCCTTGCCGATCTCGCGCTCAAAACCGATGTTGTATTGATAGCTTTCGGGAATTTTCAGATCGGGCTCGACCGACCGCAGCGGGTTGCCTGCGCTCGAGACGTTTGTGCCGAAACCGGTATACTCGTCGCACGGGCCGAGCGGTTTGGAGACAGTCGGACAAGTCGCTGCGATGAGCGATTTTAGATCAGCGGTTGTTCCAAAGCTGTTCGGAAATTTTTGCGCGATCGCGGCAAGTATCGCCGTCCGGCGCGTGTCGCTGCCCGATGTGCCGATGTTGTTCGTATCGAACTCGACAAGATCACCGCCCGTATTCTGAATCGAGTCGGCGACGGTGCGAAGCAAAACGCGGTTGTAAAAAATGCCTGCGCCGAAACGTATGACGCCCTTGCCGTTTTTGAACGGGTCCCAAGCAATGCCGAGACGCGGGCCCCAGTTATTGTTATCCGAAACCGCCGTTTCGCGCTCGTAACGGACGCCATAACTGAGAGTCCAATTCGATGCGGGCCGCATTTCGTCGTTAATGAAAAATCCGTAGTAGGTATTTTTGACGTCCGAACCAGTGCCGAAATTTTGACGAAAACGCGATAGGACATTGTTCGAATAGTTTAGGACGCTTCCGAAATTAAAAGTGCCGGTCGCATCGCCCAAGCCCAGGACTTTTGAATTTACATTCTGAACGTCAAATCCGCCTTTTAATGTGTGTCGGCCTAAAATATAAGTAAGCGAATCCTGCAATTGGAAACGCGTTTCCTTGCGCGAATCGGCAAAGTTGAGCGATGTGCTTGATGTCGAATTTCCGGCGACGAGCGTTTTGACCGAGTTGCTTACCGGGTCACGATAGCTGACCAGCACGACAGGCACAAGCGGATCGGTCGTCTGATAGCTCGGCTCGTAACGCGACCACTGACCGCGAAACTGGTTGACGGCGCGGGAACCTAAAACCTGATTGTCCGTGAAATTGTACGCGTCGGTGTTGTTATTGCGTTCCTGAAACGCTTCTTCGAGACGGGAAACCGAGCTGCCGTTCGTGCGGGCGTTGTTTTTATGGCCGTACTGAAAACCGATGGTCAGGTCGTTGTTTTTGAACAGCTTGTGATCGACGCGTGCGGTCAGAACGTGGCTGCTGCTCGGTGTTGCAAAAATCTTCGAATACGGCGAGACAAAACCGGCGGACGGGTCGTCGCCATTGCATGCCGGCGAATCGGGTGAGGTGTTTGAGTTGTCGCAAGTTTTCGAAGTGCCGGTCGGAGTAGGCAGTGTGAAAAATGGATTTGACACAACAGGCAGATAAGCGTCGATCAGCGTCGTGTCATCGTATTTGCTGTATTCGTAAGTTACCGAAAAGAACGTGCGTTTGTGGCCGTTGTAGATCCACGGCAAAATGACCGGGCCGCTCAAGGTAAACCCCGGGTCCCAATCTGTAAACGGCGGACGCGGAACGGGAGGGCGCGACACAGAGCCGTCGGCGTCGAACATCGTCAGATTATTGTAATAAGTGTTCGCGTTCAGACGCGCGTCGCGAAAGAACGTGAAAAGGCGGCCTCGAAAGCGGTTGCCACCCGCGCGTGTGCGAATATTAACGCGACCACCCGACGCACGGCCGTATTCCGCAGAGAATTGATTTGTAATTACCTGCACCTCGGCGACAGATTCGAGCGAGGGCTGAAAACGGTCGCGCGACGAGCGGTCATCGTTGTTATCAAGACCGTCGATCGTGATGTTGTTCGAGTAAGCTGTGCCGCCAGAAAGCGAGAAATTCCCCTGTTCCAGCGGAGTCCCTGACGGATTTGTCCCGCTGTCCTCTGCCAGGCCGTTCGTCGAAAGCGATTCTTCGGCAGTGCCGCCAAGCGTCAAAACCAGGTCGAGCGCGTTGCGTTCCGTATTTGGAATTTCCTCGATCTCGCGTTCGCTTATGGTGCCGCCGACAACCGTCCGCGTCGTATCGACCGCAGCCTGTTCGTCATCGGCAACTACGATTTCTGACGCGGTCACACCCGCAGGGTCAAGCCGAAAATCAAGCTGAATATTTTGTCCCGAAAGCGTTTGCAGACCGGCTCGCTCTTTTGCGCCGAAACCGTTTCCGGCGGCCGTTATTTTATAAGTGCCGGGTCTGAGCTGAACGAGTTGGTAACGGCCTTCGCCGTCGGCCGTTGCCGTTCGCACGGCGCCGGTTTCGCTCTGCGTCGCAGTAACCGTGGCGCCGGCAATGGCGGCTCTATTCGAGTCAGTAATTTTGCCTGTTATCTGAACGTTATCAAGGTCTTGCGAATACGCCGCGCAGGCAAAGAAAAGCAGCGCAAGCGCAATGCTTCGAAGTGGGGTTCGCATCAAGAAATTTTCTCCTGGTAGTAGGTTTTATGGGTAAAGCTAAGGCGAGTATTGTGCCCGGAAAGCGAGAGATTGTAAAGTCGGCCTCTGCAAAATTAATTAAATAATTGCTAATTAATAATTAGATAATTAATTAGCAGGGCGTTTGCGTAAAGATACTCGTAAAGTTATGATTTTTGTGACAAAAGCCCTGTAAAACGCATCAGGTTTGAGTCTTGCCAGCTTCGACTGGAAGGCTGAAAGCCTGTCGTACGGGTTGGAGGAAATCAATGGCAGAAAATGGTGTGGACATTGCTCCCGCTAACGGAAAATTGGGTATTCTACTGGTCGGGCTCGGCGCCGTCGCGACCACATTTGTTGCAGGTGTAGAAGCGATAAAACGAGGATTGGCTCAGCCGGTCGGTTCGCTGACGCAGACCGGCACGATCAGACTGGGGAAACGGACGGAAGGGCGTTCGCCAAAGATCAAGGATTTTGTCCCGCTTGCAGATCTTAACGACATAGTTTTTGGCGCGTGGGACATTTTTACGGACAACGCGTTCGACGCAGCGATGAACGCCGGCGTTCTCGACAAAGATCTTCTCAATCAGGTGTCGGAGCAGCTTGCGTCGTTAAAGCCGATGCCGGCTGTGTTTGAGCAAAACTTTGTTAAGCGTCTCCACGGCGAAAATATCAAATCGGGCAAGACAAAAATGGAGCTTGCCGAACAGTTGATCGAGGATATTGCAAAATTCAAACGCGAAAAGGGCTGCGACCGGCTGGTTATGGTGTGGGCCGCTTCGACGGAAATTTATCTTGAGGAATCAGAGGTTCATCAATCGCTTGAAGCATTTGAAAAGGGACTGTATGACAACAATCCTGCCATTGCTCCATCGATGATCTATGCGTATGCTGCGATAAAATCCGGCATTCCGTTTGCAAACGGCGCACCGAACCTTACTGCCGACATTCCGGCGTTGACAAAATTTGCCGAAACGCAAAAAGTGCCGATCTGCGGAAAGGATTTTAAGACCGGGCAGACACTGATGAAAACGATCATAGCGCCGGGATTGAAGGCGCGAATGCTTGGACTGGACGGATGGTACTCGACAAACATTCTTGGCAATCGCGATGGCGAAGTGCTGGACGATCCCGAGAATTTCAAGACCAAAGAAGAGTCAAAGCTCTCGGTGCTTGAACACATCCTGCAGCCCGAGGTTTACCCCGATCTGTACGAAGGTTTTTCGCACGTCGTCCGCATTAACTATTACCCGCCGCGCGGCGATAACAAAGAAGGCTGGGACAACATCGACATATTCGGCTGGCTCGGGTACAAGATGCAGATCAAGATCGATTTTCTGTGCCGCGATTCTATCCTGGCGGCACCGCTTGTGCTCGATCTTGCGCTGTTTATGGATCTGGCGCACCGGGCCGCGTTAAAGGGTATCCAGGAATGGCTGTCGTTTTATTTCAAAGCGCCGCAGACAGCGCCCGGGCTTTACCCGGAACACGATCTTTTTATCCAGCTAAAAAAACTGAAAAACACGCTGCGCTACCTGAAGGGCGAAGAGCTGATAACGCATCTCGGTATGGATTATTACGAATAGACGTCAGCGCGGGCTTTTGCAGAAAATTGACCAAAAAAATGGACGGTTTACGAATAAATGTCGAAAACCGTCCATTTTCCATGAATCGCTTTTTATTTAAACTACGTCGCTGTGAGTGTTGACAGTTTCGGCATATATTTTGCCTCAAAATTGCACGGAGAACGGATATCGGTGGATATCTTTATGTGAGTGTTCAGCAAAGCCTTAGATCAGGAATGGAGCCAAAGCCCAGGCCGCTGCCATAATTACTAATAGGCGAACAATTCCGGTTATTCGGCGATCAACGGTCGATTTTGCTTGCACAGCACATAATTTTTGTGATAATTATTAGTCAGAACCTGATAGCGCGCTTCGGGTTCGTCAAACCTCTGGACAGTTCATCCGACATCAAAAGTCCAGCCAACGTAAAATCTATTGAAATCATCATTATTGACGACAGATTTGCCGCCAAAATCGAGGGCAAATTCGATCTCAGGAATGCGTCAATCGATTAGGGAATAAACGGTTTTTGCCGGATCAGCCCACAGGAGAAGAAAAACGAAATGAAGAACGAAACAGCTAAGAAAAAGGAGACCCTGGAAAAGGGCGTTTTGCTTGACCCCGAACGCAAAAGTCCACGAGCCAAGGAGTTTGAGGACAAGCTTTCGGGGTTGATAGTCGGCCAGGAACGCGCCGTC
>Ga0068853_100000466_pt1 | contig 27688 bp, 22 predicted proteins | sample KBSCornC32_FD_65655 | JGI IMG/M metagenome (GOLD analysis project Ga0068853, IMG submission 65655) | Corn rhizosphere microbial communities from Kellogg Biological Station, Michigan, USA - KBS Corn C3-2 | ecosystem: Host-associated > Plants > Roots > Rhizosphere > Soil ... | reverse complement strand
GCCTGACCGTCGGGATCGACGCCGAAGAACGCCTTCTCCTTGTCCTTGCCGGTAACACGGCTAAAGCCGGTGGCGGGTGCGTCGATGAAGACGAGATCGCTCGCATCAAGCAATGTCTGATCGTTGTCGATGATCTGATAGGGTGCCGCGGGATTGTGCGTGTCTTCCGCGGTGACGACGCGCTTCGGTCCCCACGCGCCCATGTGCAGCCACACCGTCGCCGAACCCGGCCCGCCGTTGAAGATGAACGTGATCGGGCGCTTTTCGACGTCGGCGCCCTTCTTGGCGTAGTAGACGAAGAAGATCGAGGCTTCCGGAGAGGACTCGTCGCCTTTCGCATCGGGGTTTTTGTTGCCGCCGTTCTGCGCGGAGTCGTTCCAGCCTTCCGGATGTACGACCAGCGTGCCGGCGATGGATTGATAGGAGATGCCATTCACCGAGCCCTCGGTGCGCGACTCTTCCGCCTTGAAGAATTTGCCGGAATAGTAATCGGCAGGCTTCGCGGCGTCCTTGTCCTTGTCGTTCTGTGCGGGTGCTGCGGCCATCAGACCGATGGCGATCAAGCCCACGGCTACGATGGAGCCGGCGATGGCATGCGTGCGGTTCATGGAAATCCCCTCGCGAAAAAACGGGGGGATATTAGACCCGAGCCGACGCCGCGCAACGGGATGCTGCCCGCGCGCGGCCGCTTAAGACAATTTGGGACAATTCTTCCGGCTTACCGGCCAACATGAATGCCGGTGAGAGAATCCAGCAATCCGAAGATCTGCAGCAGCCAGATCACCACCGCGATCACGACCACAGCATTCAGGATGCTTTTGATCGTGCCCTGCATCGGGATGTAGGTGTTGATCAGCCAGAGCAATACGCCAACGACAATCAGAACCAGAACAATGGTCAGCAACGGCATGGAAATATCCTCTCGGAACCGAGGCTAGAACGCCCGGCCCGAGAGGAAAGTTCCGTGGCTATCGCGCCGCGCTGTTACTTCCTGCCGGCGTTGAGCCGGAAACCGTGCGCGACGAAGTTGACGTCGTTGGCGTAACCCACCGTTTTTCCGTTCGCGGCGATCGCATTGGGCGATGTGCCGCCGGGAGAATTCGGCGCCGAGAAAGATGACACCGTTCCATCGGGCGAGCGGATGAAGCCGCGCTGAACGAAGTTCTCGTCCAGGCAGGTCCCCACCACCGTGCCGTCGAAATTGATGGCGGAGGGAAATACGTAGTTCACCTGGCAACCGGCGATGTTGTAGAAAATCGAAATACTGCCATCTGAGGCTTTGCGCACGAACCCGACATACGCCGGGGTGATCCCGCCGGTCACTGCGTAGCCCGTAATGTCGCCCGCGTTGTTGATGCCATCGGCGTAAGTGCTGGCAAAGCCGCCGGGCACATCGAAGGTTGTGATCGTTCCATCACGCGTGCGGAAGAATCCGTGCTGCGTGTTATCGCCCGCGTAATAGGAGCCCGCGACAGTGCCCGTCGTGTTGATTGCGTGTGGGGAGGTCGTTGTCGCACCGGAGACCGAGAACGGAATAAGGCTGCCATTGGCCAGGCGCACAAAGCCGCCTGAACCGCCGCCGCTCCCGGTCACAACACCGCGGCTATTGATGGCGGTGGGCGTCGTGTCCGTGCCGAGGCTGATGTCGAAGAACTGAAACGTTCCATCGCTATGGCGCACAAAGCCGTGGTTCTTTGTTGTGGTGTAGTAACCCGTGACCTCGCCCGTCTTGTTGATTGCGGTCGCCGTCGTGCCTTCGCCGGAGCCCGTGCCGGCGCCGGGCGAGTCGAACGTCGTAATCGTCCCGGTCGCCGTTCCGATGAAGCCGTGGCTGACGTTGCTGCTGTCCACGTATTTGCCCGTGATGAGGCTCGCCCCGCTGATGGACATCGGGTAGGTACCCTGACCGCTCGCGGTGCCTGCGCCGGGAACGTCGAAAGTGATGAGCTGATTGGGACCGGCCTGTGCGGTCGCGACAGCGAGTGTCATGCAAGCTACGGCAATACCGCCGCTGAGCGCGCGGCTGTAGAAATCAGGTTTACGCATGTGTGGATCCCCTAACCGAAAACACGAGGGGGCCATGAAACACGATAGGTGTCGAGAAACCAGATGTAATTATGTGTGTCGGAAAAGCGAAAACGGCGCCCGCATGAGCGCCGCTTCCATGTCCGATTGAAATGCAGCTATTGAGAGTTGTCCGCGTTGAGCCTGTAGCCGTGGAAGGCTCCGTTATTGTCCACCGCAACGCCGACGATCTTTCCGTTCGACGCGACGGAAAGCTGCTCCGTGCCAGTGCTCGGGATGATTCCTGCACCTGGCGCGTCGTCCAAGGTGATGGTGCCGTCGGGATGGCGGATAAAGCCGTGATACACGCCGTTGGCGTCCTGGCAGTAACCGGTGATCTCACCATTGTAATTGATGCTCTGCGGGCGGCTTGACGTGCAGCCCGGGACATCGAACGTCACGATCGTCCCATTCTTCTCGCGCAAATATGCTTGATAGGTCGCACCGGTAAACGCGTCGCCGACGATCTGTTCCTTGCTGTTGATGCTGGCCACCTCCGTGTTGGTGAAAGTGGGCACGTCGAAAGCGGTCATCCGCCCGTTTGAGGTCTGCGTATAACCGTGCAGATTATCGCTGGCGTCATAATATTCGCCGGCAATGAGGGCGTTGTTGTTGATCAAGGCCGTGAAGATCCGTGTGCCTCCAGGCCCCGAAAACTTCACAAAGGAGCCATTGAGCACGCGTAAAAAGCCGTAGGAGTCCGCGGTACCCGCCATGATCCCATGAGCGTTGATCGAATAAGCGTGCGTATCAGTTGCGCCAGGGATGTCGAAGATCGTGAGTGCGTTGTTGATCGTCCGCAGAAAGGCGTGGAAATGACCGTCATTGTACGATCCTGCAACCATGCCGAATCTGTTGACGGCGCTCGGCTGCGTGCCTTGAAGAATGCCTGTCCCCGCATTGGGAATGTCGAATAGCTGAAACGGTCCGGTCGCCGGTCCTTCAAAACCATGGAGGACATAGTTTGAATCGATGGTGTAGCCCGTGACGATGTTCTTCGCAGAGATCTGGACCGGGACTGTCCCCTGAAAGTTGCCCGTTCCCGCACCGGGCACGTTGATCGACAGGAACGGCGATCTCGCTTCCGCACTTCCAGAAGCGAAAGCGAACAGCGCTGTGGCGACACCAAAACACAAACCAATCTTACGCATGGAATTGCCCCGAAATTTCTCGAGGGCAGAGAGGGCATGAAATGGCACGGAAGTCTAGAAACCAACTTTGGTGGAAAAAGAAAACGGCGCCCTCGCGAGCGCCGCTTCCGTACGCATTCGAACAAATCGGTATTCTACACCGCGCTGTCCGGTCCGACGCGCACGAGCATCTTGCCGAAATTGTCGCCTTTGAAGAGGCCGAGGAAGGCATCCGGCGCGCGCTCGAGACCGTCATAGATCGTCTCACGCACACTCATCTTTCCGGCCTTCGCCCACGCCGACATGTCGCGGATGAATTCCGGCAGCATGTTGAAGTGGTCGGAGACGATGAAGCCGCGGATCGCGAGCCGGAGGCCCACGATCATGATCATGTTGTGCGGACCCGCCGGCATTTCGGTCGCGTTGTACTGTTCGATCATGCCGCATTCGGCGAGACGGCCGAACGGACGCATCTTCGCGATGGCAGCTTCGAGATGGGTGCCGCCGACATTGTCGAAATAGACGCCGATGCCATCGGGGAATGCCTTGGCGACGGCGTCATGCAGATTGCCGCAGGTCTTGTAGTTGATCGTCTGGTCGCAGCCGATCGTTTTGAGGTAGGCGCACTTCTCATCCGAACCCGCCGAACCGACAACGTGCTTGCAGCCCATCGCTTTCGCGATCTGCACTACGACCTGTCCGACCGCGCCGGACGCCGCCGACACGAACACGGAATCTTCCGGCTTGAACTCGGCGATCTTCAGCAGACCGACATAGGCCGTGAGACCCGGCATGCCATAGGTGCCGAGGAAGCTCTGAATGCCGACGCCCGGAATGGGATCGACCTTCTGCATCATCTCCATGCCGGTAGAGACATACATCTCGCGCCAGCCGGCCATGCTTTGCACATAGTCGCCGACCTTGAACTGCGCGCCGGCGCCGGCTGCGATCACCTGGCCGACCGCGCCGCCGGTCATCGCCTCACCGAGGGCGAAGGGCGGGACGTAGCTCTGGCGATCCGGCACCATGCGGCCGCGCATGTAGGGATCGACCGTCATATAAGAGTTACGAACCAGGACCTGGCCGGGGCCGGGCTCCGGCACATCAACGGTGGCCATCTCGAAATTGGCGGCCGTGGGCATCCCGGTCGGGTAGGATTTCAGGCGGATTTCCCGGCTTTTGCGGTTGGACATGACGCTTCCTCATTTTTGTGGTGGGTAATGGCTTGGTGCCCGGAGCCTATCAGTGGAACCCGGTGTAACAAGGCGAAACATTTTATGAGTCGCCTCTGGCGGCCTGAGCAGGCCTCATGTCCCTGATCTGACAAGGGATTCCGCCTTTGCCCCATCGTCGCACGACAGAGCATGGACCGCTGAAGGCCGCCGTCATCGGCGCCGGAGCGTTCGGCCGTCATCATGCTTCGAAGTATCGTGGTCTTGAAGGTGTCGAACTCACGGCCATTGCCGATGCCAATCCCGAAGTGCGCAAGGGCGCGTTCGCCGCGCATGGCGTGGAGGCCGTCGCCGACTGGCGCGATCTTCTCGGCCGCGTCGATCTTGTCAGCATCTGCACGCCGGCTGTGACACATTCCACCATCGTGCGCGCGTTTCTGAATTCCGGTGCGAACGTGCTTGTCGAAAAGCCGATCGCCACATCGCTTGAAGAGGCCGATGCGCTGATCGCACTCGCCGAAGAGACCGGCAAGGTTCTGACAGTCGGCCATCAGGAGCGGTTCGTGTTCGCGCGCACGGGCCTTCTCGATTTCCCCGATGCGCCGAAGGAAGTGTCCTGCTGGCGCATGGGTCCGTGGACGGGCCGTGGCGCAGACGTCAGCGCCGTGCTCGATCTCATGATTCACGATCTCGATCTGATGCATCAGATGATCCCGGGCGGCGTCGCCAGCGTCACGGCGAAGAGCCATGCGGAGATGGGCCGTCTGGCCGATGAGGTCGCCGCGACCGTCACGTTCAAAAACGGCTCCGTCGCGCATCTTGAAACCAGCCGCATCGCCGCCAACCGCCGCCGCGGCATGCGTGCGGTCTATGCCGATGGCGTGGTGGAGATCGATTTCCTCACCCGCAAGATGCGCAACACGACGCATCGCCGCCTGAACGCACTGGAACTCGGCGACCCGCTGGGTGAGAGCGTGGCGGCGTTCGTGAAGGCTGTGCAGCAGGGCACGCCCGCACTGGTCCGCCCGGAAGAGGCGCGTCAGGCGTTGCAAACAGCGCTGATGATCGACGAAGCGTCCGAGACCGGCGGCGACGTCCAGCAGCAGATGCGCTACGCGGCGTACGCGTAGAGTTCTCGTCCTTACCGGAATGTAATGATAGAACTTCGGTCGGCTTCGACCGGAGAAAAATATGCGGCTCTGCCAGACTCTGTTTGGCCTTTTGTGCGTCACGCTCTTTGCGGCGATTTCGCTGCAACCATCCAGTGCAGCCACCTATAAAGTCCTTCATCAGTTCTGCGCCGATAACGATAAATGCCTCGATGGCTTTGCCCTGACGGCGCCGCTGATCCGCGATTCTGGCGGAAGCCTCTACGGGATCGCGGAGAGTGGCGGCGCATTCGGCAGCGGCACAGCGTTCCGGCTCAGTCCGTCAAAGCACGGCGACTGGAAGCTGACCGTGCTGCACGATTTCTGTGCCGAGAACGATTGCAGTGATGGCTTCAATCCGCGATCGCCCTTGATCGTTGATACGTCCGGCAACCTCTACGGCGTCGTCGATGCGAATGTCAGTCATGAGAACGGCGATGGACTTGTCTATGAGCTGATAAAGCCAGCCAGAGGCGGCAGATGGAAATACCGGGTTCTCTATCGCTTCTGTGTCGATCTCGTTTGTGATGGCGTTTCTGTGCAGGCAGGGCTTGCCTATGAGGGGCAAACGTCCGGTCTGCCCTATGATGGCAAATCGTTGCTCTATGGATCGGTGGGCGCAGGCGGCCCCAATGGCAGCGGCGTCGCCTTCACGCTTGCGCCGCACAAGGGCGGCTGGATTCACACCGACATCTACGGTTTCTGTGCGCAGCCGAATTGCACGGATGGCGGCAATCCGGTTCAACCCTTCATCGTGAAAGATGCAAACCATCTCATCGGTGTGACGGCGCAGGGCGGTACGGGTGGCAGCGGCGTCGCGTTCACGCTTACGAAAGGCGAAACAGGTTGGCAGAACAGCGTCCTTCACGCTTTCTGTTCGTTAAAGCATTGCGCCGACGGCGGCGGCTCTCCGAGTTCGTTGGTCACGGATGCTGAGGGCAATCTTTATGGCACGACACCGTCGGGCGGTTCGTGCACACATCTCTTTGCTTGCGGCACGATCTTCAAGATCGCGCCGGATGGCACGGAAACGGTGCTGTTCGATTTCTGCAAGAAAGTCGGCGGCTGCAAAGTGGGAAGCGATCCTGAAGCCGGCCTCGCGCTGGCGCCGGAGGGCACGCTTTACGGCACGACGGTCGCGGGTGGCCTGGAAGGCCGCGGCACGATCTTTTCGTTCGACGGAACGATAAAAAAGCTGCACGAGTTCTGCGGGTGCAATTTCGGTGGCAACTCGCGTTCGCCAATGATCATCGATCCCGACGGAAATCTTTTCGGCGTCACGCCGCAGGGCGACACCTCCGGCGGTGGCGTGATCTACGAACTGATCCCTTGAGGCGCGGTGTCCTGTCGATGATCAAAAGACTTGGCGTTCTGTTTTTTTCGCTTGCAGCGCTGGCATTTGCCACACCTGCGGCAGCCGATACCTGCTCCGATCTCAGTACCGCTCAAATCTCCGGCGCGACCGTGACCGCCGCAACAAGCGTGCCGGCGGGTCAGTTCACGACGCCAAATCAGATTGGTTACGGCTCTTTGACGTTCAATGTTCCGGCGTTCTGCCGTGTGCAACTCACCATCGGCACCGCGACGTCGGAAGTGTGGTTGCCCGCTGCGTGGAACGGCAAGCTTGCTGGCCTCGGCAATGGTGGCGAACTCGGCGCCATCATCTACGGCGAGCTCTATTACACGGTCGTCACAGGTTACGCCGGTGTGTCCTCGGACCTGGGACACCAGAGCAATGGCGGCGATGCCAGTTGGGCGTTTAACCGTCCCGATCTCATCAAGGAATTCGGCTACAGCGCGACGCACGACATGACGGTCGCTGCCAAAGCATTGGTTCAGGCGTATTACGGCATCGCGCCGGCGCATTCTTATTTCTTCGGCAGTTCGGCCGGTGGACGGCAGGCACTGATGGAGGCGCAGCGTTATCCCACCGACTACAACGGCATTGCCTCGCTATCACCGGGCCTGGGGTGGACACATCTTCTGTCCGGCATGGTCTCGCAGGAACTGAAGCTGGGCGGCAGTGGATCAAGCGCGCAGCAGCTGACCACCGCGCAGGCGCTAGCACTGAACCGCGCGGTTATTGCGGCGTGCGACGGGCTCGATAGACTGGAGGACGGGCTCATCGAAGATCCCACGCAGTGCCATTTCGATCCTGTGCAACTTCAGTGCATATCGCACGTGCTGGCGAATTGTCTGGATGCCGGGCAGGTGGCGGCCGTCCGCGCGCTGTATCAGCCGTTGCGGCTTTCGTCGGGCAAGATTGTCTATGAAGGTTTGCCCTATGGCAGCGAATACGAGTGGGGCTGTTCGGTTCTTCACGACGCGTTCAACGCGCCGGTCAGCGTCTCGTGGTACCAGAACGAGGTTTACAACCCGAGTTGGGATTTCCACACCTTTAGTCCCGATGTCGATGTGCCCTACGCCGACTCTTTATGGGCTTCGACGTTGAATGCCGCATCGCCCAACCTTGACGCGTTCAAGGCCGCTGGCGGCAAATTGCTGATGGCGCAGGGACAATCGGACGCTATCGTCGTGCCGCAGAACACCACCGACTATTATCGCAAGGTGAAAAAGCGCTACGGCAACGAGACCGAAGGTTTCGCGCGTCTCTTCATGGAGCCGGGTTATGGGCATTGCGGTCCGCCGCCGGGTCCGAGCGCTTGGGATCCGATCGTGGCGATTGCGAGCTGGGTCGAAACCGGCGTCGCGCCGGACTCGATCGTCGCTTACAAAACCAATAGCGACGGCAGCGTGATGTCGCGGCCCTTGTGCCCCTTTCCGAAGCAGGCCCGCTACAAAGGCCACGGCGACATCAATGACGAGAAAAACTTTCGCTGCGCGAAGTAGACTACGCAGAAACGCATAAGGCGGCGGAAGCTTTCGCTTCGACGCCGCCTTATCGTCAGTCTTGTCGAGTTTTGCTTATTCGCCGTTCACGCCTTTGGTCATGTCCTTGGCGTATTCCTTGACCTGCCCGGTGCCTTTGATCTGGTCATAGATCCAGAGCCACGCGCCGCTGATACCGCACTGCTGATCCCACGCCTTCAGCGCAGCTTCGGCGGCTGCCGGGGTCTTGAATGGCGGAGCGGACGGCTGATCGGATAGCCCCGGGAAAACCGGCACGTCGCCGAAGTCCCAGGTGGAAGAGCAAGGGCTGTTGCCCGATCCGCCCGCGAAGGTTTGCAGATGGATGCCGTCCACGACACCCGGCATCTGCGTGTTGATCTGGGAGACGACCGACTTCCAATAGGTGCTGTTGGTGTAGGGGTTCATCGTCACGTGATAGCCGAGCCCACCCAGCATCAGCGCGAACTTGATCGTGGATTCGCTGTCGTAACCGTTCTCGTCATCGAGATCGATCGCATCGACCGGCAGCGCTTTTTTCAGCGCGGCGAAATCCTTGTACAGGATGCTCTTCTTGCCGGTGCCCTGTGCATCGACCAGCGCCTTCAGGTTCTGAAAGTCGCCGAAGTTCGACGAGCCGATAGAGAGCGTGATGCGCTGGACCTTGCCCCTCTTCATGTTCTTCAGATCATGCGCGAATTTCGGCCATAGCTGATCGCCGATATAAGCGCCGGCGGAGGTGATCGGGAATTCGCCGTTCAGATTGAGGTCGCCATTGGACTTCACCTCGACGCTCCAGATCAGGAGTTCGGTGAAGCCGGAGCTCTTCAATTCCTTCACATAGTCCGTGTTGCGCATATAGATCGGACCACCGCCCAGAATGCCGACATAGCCGGTTGGTGCCACGGGCATCCTCGCGTCGGCCGCTCCGGCAAAGAGGGCTGCGGCGCCGAGCGCCAGAGCCGCTGTCACATGTTTACGCACATCCACCATATTGAAATCCTCCAAGGGAGCTGAGCCCGCGATCGACGTTTCGATCATTCTGCCACTGCGGTTCGCGGTGACAACTTAAATGTCTGGAACTTGGCGATTTTCGAATGCCGAAGTTGGTCAGTCGATGGTGAGGCGCGTAAACAGCATCGCGCCGTGCGGATCGCTGCCGTAAGCGGTGTCGAGCGCTTTGGGCACGAAGGCGAAGTCGTAGGAGCCGCCAAGGCCGACCTTCCAGTGCTCGGCGATACGCCAGTCCTTGATAACGCCGAGCGAGAGTTTGCCGACCGGTTCTTTCGCACCGCTAGCGAGGAGTTCGTCGTTCTCTTCCCATTCGGCGCGGGTGAAGAGGGTCCAGAGATCAGCGGGCTTGTATTCGGTTTCGAGCATCACGCCGTTGAGATTGGTGCCATCGCTCAAGAGTTTTTCGCCCCACGCCAATGTTGCCGCGAGCGATGAACCTTCGCCGAGCGGCTTCACATAAGTCGCGCTTGCGGTCACGCGTTTCTCATTGACAGCAGGATCGAGCTGCTCGGGGCTTTTCAGATAGCCCCAGGATGTTTGCAGCGACAAGTTCTCATTGGGATTCCAGCTTACGCGCACGGCCGTGGAGTCGAGCTCTATTGGGTCGAAGTCATAGCGGTCCTGGTCCGGCTCGCGGCCGGTGAATTGCGAGACCTCGAACTTCACATCGTCATGCACAAAGCCCGCAGTCACGACACCAAAAGTGATGTGCGTGGAGTCCAGCCAATGATGGGTGATCGGCGCTTCGGGGATATCCATTGCCGATGCGCGATGCATGAACGCCGTCGGGCCCAGCGCAGGCTCGCCGGGATAACCGAGATAGAGAAAGCCACTGTCGTCGCTCGTGAAGCGGTGGCTGTAAGAACTCGACAGCTCCATGAACAGATCGTGCGGATGCTGGCGGTCGATCAGCGGCGTCGTGCCGTTCGCGGTTTCGCCGGTTGCGAGCAGCAGCGGATAGCCGCTCTTTCCCATGAGCGGATCGGGACTCAGCATCGCGCGGAAGTTCAGCGTGTCGCCGTCGCCGAAATCGCGCCGCGCGCTGCCCATCGCCATGCCGGCGACGAAGGTCTTGTCGCCGCCGCGCGGTCCGCTCTGCGAGTCGTAGATACCCGTGAGCATCACATGCCCCATCAGCATCCAGTCGCCTGACATCGTGTGCAGCATGGCGTGCTCCGATGCATCGGGCTGCCAGCTCGTGCCAGAGGCATCGCGCGTCATGGGATACGCGCCGAGAACGCCGTTCGACGACATCGCCGTCGGCATGTCCGTGTTCATGCCCGCCATATTGTCCATCGGCTTTTGCAGCGCGGGCGACGTGCTCGTCTGCGGCATGTCCATCCCGGGCATGGCGCTCATCTGCGCGAACGCAGGCGTCACGAACAGCGATGCTGCAAGAACAAGACGAACAATCTTCATCGCGAATACCGGCTGAACAGATCGACAAGTTCGCCAAACTTTCCCCGCGCATCCTTCGCATCGCCGCTGTCGATCGCGTGCGCGACGCATTGCGCGGAGTGGTTCTTCAAGACTTCGTCCTCGACCTTTCTCAGCGCCGCCTTGATCGCTTGGATCTGGTCGAGCACGTCGATGCAGTAACGCTCCTCGCGGAGCATTTGTGCCACGCCGCGGACCTGGCCCTCGACGCGGGAGAGACGGATCAAAAGCTTCGGATCGGCCTTCATTTTGATACCTATGGGGGGTATATTCCCAGCACCCTAAACTGGCCGGTCAGCCATGCGCAAGGCGGGCCGCCGTTTGCCTCGCTTCTTTTGTTGCGCCGGGGTAAAGACCCCCATGACCGACCGCTTCCGCATCGCGCTCGCCCAGCTCAATCCGCTGATGGGCGACATCGCCGGCAATCTTCGCAAGGCCCGCGCCGCGCGCGCCGAGGCGGCGAAAGCGGGCGCCGATCTGGTCCTGTTCACCGAACTCTTCATCGTCGGCTATCCGCCGGAAGACCTCGTGCTGAAGCCCGCGCTTCAGGAAGATGCGCGCGAGGCGATCGAGAAACTCGCCATCGATACCGCTGATGGTGGACCCGCCATGCTGATCGGCGCGCCGTGGATGGAAGAGGGCAAGCTCTACAATGCCTGTGTCTATCTCGATGGTGGAAAGATCGCCGGCAAGACGTTCAAGGTCGATCTGCCGAATTATGGCGTGTTCGATGAGAAGCGCGTGTTTGCGCCGGGACCGTTGCCGGGACCGTTCAACATCCGCGGTATCCGCATCGGCGTGCCGGTGTGCGAGGACATCTGGACGCCCGATGTCGTCGAATGCCTGAGCGAAACGGGTGGCGAAATTCTTCTCGTGCCGAACGGTTCGCCGTTCGAGGCCGGTAAGGAAGGCGTGCGCCTGGGCCTCATCAAATCGCGGGTGAAGGAAAGCGGATTGCCGCTGGTCTATCTAAACCAGATCGGCGGACAGGACGAAGTCGTGTTCGACGGTGCATCGCTGGTGTGCAACGCCGACGGCACACTCGCGCATGCATTGCCCGCGTGGGAAGAGAAGATCGTCATCACCGACTGGTCGCGCACCGAAAGCGGGTGGGTCTGCGCGAAGGGCGAGATCGCGAAAGAAGAAGATCGCGAGATGCAGGTCTATCAGGCGATGGTGCTGGGCCTACGCGACTATGTGAACAAGAACCGCTTTCCCGGTGTGGTGCTGGGTCTCTCTGGCGGTATCGACAGCGCGATTTCGGCGGCGGTGGCGGTGGACGCGCTTGGCGCTGACCGCGTGCGCTGTGTGATGCTGCCGTCGCGCTATACCTCGCAGGACAGTCTCGACGATGCGGAGGAATGTGCGAAGCTTCTCGGCGTAAAATACGAACGCGTGCCGATCGAGGGCGCTGTGGAGTCGTTGAATGGCGCTCTGAAAAACGCATTCGCCGGCAAGAACGCAGACACGACCGAAGAGAACATCCAGTCGCGTATCCGCGGTGTGATCCTGATGGCGATCTCCAACAAGTTCGGACCGATGGTGCTGACCACCGGCAACAAGAGCGAGATGAGTGTCGGCTACGCCACGCTCTATGGCGACATGTGCGGCGGTTACAATGTGCTGAAGGATGTGTACAAGACGGAAGTGTTCCGCCTGTCCCACTGGCGCAACGCGCATCACCCGCACGGCGCGCTCGGGCCGAAAGGCCGCGTGATCCCCGAGCGCATCATCACCAAACCGCCGAGCGCGGAATTGCGCGAGAACCAGAAGGATCAGGACTCGCTGCCGCCCTACAACATCCTCGACGGCATCCTCGAATGCCTGGTCGAGAACGAGATGACGTTTGAAGCGACTTGCGCCAAAGGCTATCACCCCGCGACGGTGAAACGCGTCGAACAGCTTCTCTACATCAGCGAATATAAACGCCGCCAAGCGCCGCCGGGCGTAAAAATCACCCGCAAAAACTTCGGCCGCGACCGCCGCTACCCGATTACCAACGCCTTCCGGGACGCGCGCGATCTATGAGCACGCTCGTTCGCTTTGCACCGTCGCCCACCGGATTGCTGCATGTCGGCAATGCGCGGACGGCTGTGGTGAACTGGCTGTTTGCGAAGAAGACCGGCGGCAAGTTCTTTCTGCGCATCGACGATACCGATACAGAGCGGTCGAAGCCGGAATATGAAGCGGCGATTATCGAAGATCTTGCGTGGCTCGGTCTCACGCATGATCTCTTCGCGCGGCAGATGGAGCGCGCAGATGCGCATCGGGTGGCCGCCGATAAGCTGAAAGCGAGCGGGCGGCTTTATCCCTGTTACGAAACCGCTGCCGACCTCGACCGCCGCCGCAAGCGTCAGATCGCGATGCACAAGCCGCCGGTCTATGACCGCGCCGCGCTTGCGCTGACCGATGAAGACCGCGCGAAGCTGGAAGCCGATGGGCGCAAACCCCATTGGCGCTTCAAGCTCAGCCAGACGAAGGTGAAATGGCGCGACTTGATCCGAGGCGAGGTCGAGATCGACACCGCGCATCTTTCCGATCCGGTGCTGATCCGCGAGGATGGGCGCTTCCTCTACACGCTGCCCTCCGTCGCCGACGACATCGATTTCGCGGTAACGCATATCGTGCGTGGCGAGGATCACGTTACTAACACGGCGGCGCAGATCGAGATCTTCGAAGCGCTCGGCGCGAGGGTGCCGGCGTTCGCGCACTTCCCGCTTCTGATTGGCAGCGGCGGCGAGGCGCTGTCGAAGCGCATTGGCTCGCTCTCGCTGCGAGAAATTCGCGACGGCGGAATTGAACCGCTCGCGCTCGATTCCTATCTCGCTAAGACCGGCACCTCCGATCCCGTCGAGCTGCGCAGTTCGCTGGATGCACTCGCGCAGGAATTCGATTTCGCCAAGATCGGCCGCGCGCCGGCGCATTTCGATCCGAAAGAACTCGATGGCCTGAATGCGAAGCTGTTGCACAGTCTTCCATACGACGCCGTTGCATCGCGCCTTCAGGCAATGGGCATTGAAGGCGGCGCGCCGTTCTGGGATGCGGTGAAGCCAAATCTCACGCGCCTGTCCGACACCGCCGATCTCGCAACACTCGTCACCGGGCCCCTGACGCCTGTGATCGAGGACGCGACGTTCATCGCAAAAGCCGCCGAACTTCTTCCTGCTGAACCCTGGAACGAAGAAACCTGGAGCGCGTGGACGAAAGCCGTCGGCGCCGCGACCGGCGCAAAGGGCAGGACGCTGTTCCATCCGCTCCGCCTTGCACTCACCGGCCGTGAAAGCGGACCTGAGATGAAGAAACTCCTTCCTCTCATCGGCCGGCAGGTGGTGATCAAGCGGCTCACACCCACGACCACATAAAATGAGCGGCGTCCCGAAAGAGGACACATCCATAAGCGCGTTTGGGTAAGTGCGGCCCTGTGCTAAGTTTTGCACTTACCGTGGGGAAACGATCATGCTTTCGAGAGCCCTTCGCGCCGCCGTACATGCGATCTGCGTCGCTGCACTTTTCGCGGTCTTTGCGTCAAGTGGCGCCGCCGCTGCCGCGAAGCTGAAGACCCTCCACTCATTCTGCGCGCTGGGTAGTTGTAAGGATGGCGGAGTTCCATTGGGCCGCGTCGTCGAAGATTCTTCGGGCAACTTCTTCGGCACCACATTTCAGGCGGGCACCAATTTTTCCGGAACCGTGTACGAGTTGATCGCAATCGGTGACGGGAAATACAAATTCAAGGTCATTCACGAGTTCTGCGAAAAGGCGAATTGCCCCGACGGCGCATCGCCGCTCACGAGTCTGATCATGGACGCAGATGGCGATCTCTACGGCACGACGGAAGCCGGCGGAGTATCCAACAGCGGAACGGTATTCGAACTCATTCCCAACGCCGATCACTCGAAATTCAAACTCGTCACGCTCTACAATTTCTGTCCGCAGCAACCTTGCATCGATGGGACCTCTCCACGAGCAGGCCTGACCTATGCCGGCGCGCAAAATGGCGCGCTCTATGACGGAACGTCTCCGCTTTTTGGCGCCGCGCGCGGCGGCGCCAACAACTCCGGCGTTGGCGGCGTCGTTTATGCGTTGAAGTCCGTGCCGGGCAAGACGAAGCGGAAGGAGAAAGTCCTTTACAATTTCTGTGCCCAGACAAATTGCAGCGACGGCGCGCTCCCCTCTGATCTCGTCATTGACGATCAGGGAAATCTCTACGGCACCACGTTGCAGGGCGGCACCAATAACCAGGGTACGGCCTTCGAGTTATCGCCGTCGGGCCACACGTTCACCGAAACGGTTCTCTACCGCTTCTGTTCGCTCGCGAATTGCGCGGACGGGCAATCTTCCGCGGCCCCGCTGGCGCGGGATAAGGACGGGAACCTCATCGGCACGACGGAGTTCGGCGGGGCTTTTAATCAGGGGACCGTGTTCAAGATTGTACCCAATGGCGGTAGTTCCTCGGAAAGCGTGCTTTACAGTTTTTGCGCGCAAAGCAACTGCACCGACGGCTCTGAGCCGGCAGATGGCGTGAACATCGACTCCGGCGGCAATATCATCGGCACCACGCCGGCTGGTGGCGCCTTCGACGTCAACGGCGGTACAATTTTCAAGATCAGCGGTGGGACGCACACTGTGCTTTTCAGTTTCTGTGAGGTGGCGGGCTGTCCGGGTGGAAAGCAGCCTGTGGCGGGGCTCACCGCTGATGGCTCCGGCAACCTCTTCGGTGTGACCAGTTTTGGCGGCGAATTTGGTTTCGGCTCTGTGTTCCGGTTCACGCCCTAGCGACACCGGTCGCGCTGAGGCTATGATGCGGCTCCAAAAGGAAACCGCGTGAAACTGCTCCGCCATATTTTCTGCGACCGTTGCCGTTGCACGTGCGGCGTCTGCAGGCGTTGCTGCGGCTGACGCCGCACAGATTCACTCTCCCAAAGCTCCATTCGAAATATTTGGCAGGCCCCCTTGAAGATTGGGTTTATATACCTATTTCTGACGTGAGGCGTTGAATTTGCGGTAAAAGACGAAGGAATACAGTCACATATCGCAATTTGCGCACAAAATGCTGCCAAAATTAAAAACGAACACGGGGTGTAGAATGAACGAGCCGAAAAAGCGCGGTGGACAGCCCGGAAATACCAACGCATGGAAGACCGGGATGCACAATGGGCGGCTGAAGGATCTGAAACGCCGCATCCGCGCCTTTTATATTTATGTCGATGACGTTCTGGATCGCACGGAAGCGCTCACGGGCGTCCGCGACCGGACAAGAAAACGCAGACGAAAACGATGACCCAGCTTCGCATCTACAACACGCTCTCGCGCACGAAGGAAGATTTCGTGCCGCTCGATCCCGCCAACGTGCGCATGTATGTGTGCGGACCGACGGTTTACGACTATGCCCATATCGGCAATGCGCGGCCGGCGATCGTGTTCGATGTTCTGTATCGCGTGCTGCGCCATCTTTATGGGCAAGGGCATGTCACCTATGTCCGCAACATCACGGACATCGACGACAAGATCAACGCGCGCGCGCAGGGACGCGCCAATGGCGGCGACGTGTTCGCGGCGTTGCGGGAGCTGACGGAAACGACATACGGCATCTATCAGCAGGATGTTGCGGCGCTGGGCTGCTTGTCTCCGACTTTCATGCCGCGTGCGACCGAGAATGTGCCGCAAATGATCGCGATGACGCAGGCGCTGATCGATGCGGGTTACGCCTATGCGGCGGAAGGCCATGTCCTGTTCCGCGTCAAGAAGAAAGCCGATTACGGCAAGCTCGCGCGCCGCAGCGTGGACGACATGCTCGCCGGCGCGCGCGTCGATGTTGCGCCCTATAAAGAAGACCCGATGGATTTCGTGCTGTGGAAGCCATCGGATGACGCCACGCCGGGTTGGGAGTCGCCTTGGGGCCGCGGCAGGCCGGGCTGGCATCTCGAATGCTCCGCCATGATCAAGGCAACGATGGGCGAGACCATCGACATTCATGGCGGCGGCATCGACCTCGTCTTTCCGCATCATGAGAACGAGATCGCGCAGAGCGAAGGTGCGCATCACGGCCATCCGTTGGCGCGCTACTGGATGCACAACGGCTTTCTCAATGTCGAAGGCGAGAAGATGTCGAAGAGCCTAGGCAACTTCGTCACGATCAATGAGTTGCTGAAAGATTGGCCGGGCGAGGTGCTGCGCTTCAACATGCTGCGCACGCAATACCGCCAGCCGATGGATTGGACCGTCGCCGGTATGAACGAAAGCTGGAAGACGCTGGAGAAATGGTACGCGGTGACCGAGCCGCTCGCCGATCCGCCGATTGGCGAAGCGTTCCTCACCGCGCTGTGCGACGACCTCAACACACCGCAAGCGATCGCCGAGTTGCACAAGGGCAGCGATCACGAGCTCGCGGGCGGATTGGGGTTGCTCGGCTTCTCCAACGTGCAGGAGAAGATCGCCGCGAAATCCAGCGTCAGCGAAGTCGAAATCGCCGACGCCATCGCCGCCCGCAACGCCGCGCGCAAGGCGAAAGACTTCAAAGAGTCCGACCGCATCCGCGACGAGATGCTCGCCAAAGGCATCGTGCTCAAGGACGGACCTTCCGGTACGACATGGGAGGTCAAGCGCTGATCGTTACAGTTTGTTTCCGCTTGCGCGCGATTTCGCATAGCCGGTTTGCGCGCGCGGGAGGCGACAGACGGACGCGGCCGATTACATTGGTTCCATGAGTAACCCCAAAGGCATCCACGATCACCCGGACGAGGCGCTCGGCATTCTCTATGCCGGCGGTTCCTACGTGCTGTGGGGCTTCGTGCCGCTGTATTGGGCGCTGCTCGCGGGCGTGTCGCCGTATCAGATCACGATGCATCGTATTTTCTGGGGCGCGCTGCTCACTCTCGTGGTAACGCTAGTGCGCGGCCGCTGGCGTGAGATCGTGGCGATCTTCGCGAAACGCGAAACCATATTGGCGTTGGCGATCTCGAGCGTGCTGATCGCCGTGAACTGGACGATCTTCATCTGGTGCGTCTCGACGCATCAGCTCGTCGAGTCCAGCCTTGGATATTATTTGACACCGCTGGTCTCGATGGGTTTGGGCCTGGTTTTGCTGGGCGAGAAAGTTTCGCGCCTGCGTCTTGCAGCGATCGGTCTTGCGACCTTGGCGGTGATCGTTCAGGCGTTCGAGCTTGGCCATATCCCGTGGCCGGCGCCTGCGCTCGCGCTGTCGTTCGGATTCTACGGCTATGTCCGCAAACGCACCCCGGTCGATGCCTTGGATGGGCTCACGGTGGAAACGATGCTGATGTTCCCCATCGTTGCAGTGATCCTCGGCTATCTGGCCGTGCGAGGTACGGGTGTGTTCACGGCGGCAACACCCATGCGCGACCTGCTGCTCGCGGGCGGCGGACCGATCACGGCCGTACCACTGACGATGTTCGCCGCCGGTGCGCGCCGTGTGCGCATGACGACGCTGGGCTTCCTGCAATATCTCGCGCCGTCGATCACGCTTCTTGTCGCGACGCTGCTGATGGGTGAGCCGTTCACTCACACCGACGCGATCACGTTCGGCTTTGTTTGGAGTGCGCTGGTGTTGGTGGGCCTCGAAGGCCCTATTCTACGCGCCCGCCGCTTGGCGGCTTAGGCATTCGCCGAGCGTTTCGATGGCCGCTTTCGGCGTCATCGCGACATGGAAGTATGTCGAGACCGACGCGCCGGCAAAGCCCTGCGAGACGGTCTGCTCGACCAGCATTTGCAAGGGCGCGAAGAAGTCTTCGGTGTTGAGCAGAACTATTGGCTTGGCGATCACCTGAAGCTGGATCGCGATCATCACCTCGAAGAACTCATCGATCGTGCCGATGCCGCCGGGGAGAACCACGAACGCATCAGACATCGCCATCATCAGCTTTTTTCGTTCCGGGAGGCCCTCGGTGAAGATCACCTTTTCCTCGGTTGATGGCGGTTCGAGATAGCGCAGGAATTCGGGAAGGATTCCTGTGACGTTCGCGCCGGCGAGCTTTGCGGCGTGGGCAACTTCACCCATGAGACCCACATAGCCGCCGCCGAAAACGAGGTCGTATCCCACCTCGCCGAGCAGCGTGCCGAACTGCTTTGCAGCCGCTGCATAGGTGGGGTCCACACCGTGCGAGGATGCACAGAAGACGCAGATTTTCGGGCGTTGTTTATCCATAATTTGGGCAGGGTTGCAGCAGGCGGCGCTTCTTCCTAAACAGGTTCGCACAACAAGACAAAGCCCCAAACGGAGGATCGCGTGCCGCGTTGGCTCATCATTATCGGTATCGTTGCAGTGGTGGCCATGGTTGCGGGATTTCTGGTCTTCGGCGGCGCGAATATGGGGCACTGAATGGCGAAGTCGGTGGTCGAAGAAGGCGACGGCGCACCGTCGTTCCGTCCGCTCTGGATGTTGATGCCGTATCTCTGGCCGAAAGGTCAGCCTGAGCTTCGTGTCCGGGTCTTCGCCTCGATTTTTTTCCTTATCCTTGCGACCTCTGCGACCAGCGTCTCGCCGTTGTTCTACGGCTGGGCGGTCGATGTGCTGGCGAAAACGCCCGCAGAGATCGTGCTTGGCGCTGCACTCTCGTGGATCACGGCTTACACGGTATCGCGCATCTTGATGCAGGCGTTCGCGCAGCTCCGCGACGGTGTGTTTGCAAAGGTCCAGTACCACGCGATGCGCGAAGTTGCGGTCTCGACCTTCGCGCATGTGCATACGCTGTCGCTGCGCTTCCACCTGGAGCGCAAGACCGGCGGCCTGTCACGCGTGATCGAGCGCGGCACCAAGGGCATCGACACGCTGCTGTCCTTCGCGCTGTTCAGCATCTTCCCGACCATCGTGTTGCTGGCCTTCTACGCTGTCATTCTGTTCCTCAAATTGAACCTGACGATCGCGCTGGTGACCGTCGGAATGGTCGTCGCGTATATCTGGTTCACCTTTGCGATCACGCGCTGGCGCATCCAGTTCCGCCGCGACATGAACCAGAGCGATCAGGACGCCAACACGAAAGCGGTTGACAGCCTGCTCAACTACGAGACCGTCAAATACTTCAATAACGAGAAGCATGAGACGCGCCGCTTCGACAAATCGATGGAGAAGTATTCGCGCGCCTCGATTCAGGCGCAGATCTCGCTGTCGGTGCTGAATACGGGTCAGGCGTTGATCATGGCGCTCGGTCTCGGCGCGGTAATGGCGCTGGCGGCGGTGGGGATCAAGGCGGGGCAGTTCACCGTTGGCACCTTGGTCGCGGCGAACGCCATTCTGGTGCAGCTGTACATTCCGCTGAACCTGCTCGGCACAGTCTATCGCGAGATCACGCAGGCGCTGGTCGATATGGAATCCATGTTCCGGCTGCTCAACCAGCCGCGCGAGGTAAAGGATAAGCCAAACGCGCCGCCGCTGGCCGTGACGCATGGCGAAATCAAATTCGAGAACGTCGTGTTCTCCTATGAGCCGGCCCGCACGGTGCTCAAAGGCATCAGTTTCACGGTGCCGGCAGGCAAGACCGTGGCTGTGGTTGGTCCGTCCGGTGCCGGTAAATCCACGATCAGCCGCATTCTCTATCGCTTCTACGATATCAAATCCGGCAGCGTGACCATCGACGGGCAGGACATTCGTGACGTGACTCAGGAGAGCCTGCGCGCCGTCATCGGTATCGTTCCGCAGGATACGGTGCTGTTCAACGATACCGTCCGCTACAACATCGCTTATGGCCGTATCGGTGCGACCGAGGCCGAGATCAAGGACGCGGCGCGCTATGCCCAGATCGACAAGTTCATTGTCGAACTTCCGCTCGGTTACGACGCGATGGTCGGCGAACGCGGACTGAAGCTCTCCGGCGGCGAGAAGCAACGTGTCGCTATCGCTCGCACGATCCTGAAGAACCCGCCGATCCTGCTGCTCGACGAGGCGACCTCGGCGCTGGACACGGGCACGGAACGCGAAATCCAGAGCGCGCTGAATGAAATCTCTCGCAACCGCACCGCGCTGGTGATTGCTCACCGTCTTTCCACTGTCGTTGATGCCGACGAAATCCTAGTCCTCGACCACGGTGAGATCATCGAGCGTGGCCGCCACAACGATCTCGTAGCCGCTGGTGGTCACTACGCCGCGATGTGGAACAAGCAGAAAGAAGCGGCCGCCGCGCGCGAGAAGCTCAAGGAAGTCGAGAACGATCCCGACGTCACACACGTCGCCAGCGAGCCGGCAACCTAATCACCCGTTTGATGAGAAGGGCCGGCAGCCCCGTTTGAGACGGCCGGCCTTTTCTTATTCCGCAGCCTGGTTCAGCGGCACTTCTTCGGGCTGGGGGATGATGCCGATCTCGTACTGCCGCTCGCGCGCTGCACGGCGGGCCGCGCGACGCTCACGGATCTTGTACGGGAAGGCAAGCATCGATGGCACAAGGCCGAGCGTAATCAGCTTCGAGAACGCGAGGCCAAACACGATGGCCGTCGAGAGCTGAACCCACATCATGCCGTTCGGACCGCCGACAGTGACTTCGCGCGTCGCGAAGTTGATTTCGATCGCGAACATCATCGGCAGCAAGCCACCGATGGCCGTGATCGTGGTCAGGAACACCGGACGCAGACGCTGCGCGCTTGAGCGGATGACCGCCTCGATCGGATCCATGCCGGCATCGCGCAGACGGTGGAACGTATCGATCAGCACGATGTTGTGGTTCACCACGATACCGGCGAGCGCCAGCAACCCGGTTCCGGTCATGATGATCGAGAACGACTGTCCCATCACGACCATGCCCAACAGGGCGCCGATCATTGCCAGGATGACCGCGATCAGGATCAGTGTTGCGTGATAGAAGCTGTTGAACAGCGCCAGCAGCACCATCGCGATCAGGAACAGGGCGAGGAAAGCAGCTTCGATCAGGAAGGCGCCGGATTCATCCTGCTGTTCCTGCCCGCCCTTGAACGACACGCGGACGTCATGCGGAAAGTTCTGGGTCGCGATCCATTTCTGGATTTTGGCCACCTCAGCGCTGGGCTGCACCTTCGTAGCAAGGCAAGCCGTCTTCACCGTCGCCGAGCATTGCAGCTTGATGTTCGCGCGCACGTGATAGACGCGATGGCCGTCGACGCGTTCGATCGAGTTGACCTGCTGCGCCGGCTTGCGCACGACGAAGTTGCTGATCGGGACCATCCCGCCGTCGTTGGTTGCTACGCGCAGATTGTCGAGCGCCTGGATGCCGCGGAAGTTCTGCGGATAGCGGACGCGAATATCCACTTCGTCCTGACTGTCGTCCGGGCGGTATTTGCTCACCAGGATGCCGTTGGTGACGAGCTGGACAGCCGTACCGATGGACTGTGCATTGGCGCCGAAACGGCTCGCCATCTCACGATTGATGTCGAGGTCCCATTCGATACCGGGCAGAGGGCGCGTGTCTTCAACGTCGCGCAACTCGTTCATCTTTTCCATATGGCCACGCACCGCGGCGGTGACCTGGTCCAGCGCCTGATAGTTATCGGAGTTGACGTCGATCATGACGTCCTTGCCGGTCGGCGGTCCGTTCTGCGGTTCGCGCACTTCGATGTGTACGCCGGGAATGTTCGCCGTCTTGGTACGGATTTCCTCTTCGATCAGCTTGGCAGGACGGCGTTGGCGATAGTCGAGAAGCTCGACGCCGATGCGGCCGACATTGTCGACCGGCACGCCGCCCTGACTGTTGAGCGAGTTGCTCTGTCCACCAGACGTGGCCGAAACCGTGCGAATGCCGGGCACGGTCTGGATGATGTTCGAGATGCCCATCACGATGTCACGCTTCTCGCCGGCAGACAGGTTGCCGCGCGCAGATACGAACACCTGCGTGTAGCCCGGATCCTGATCGACGAAGAACTCAGTGCCGTGATTGAAGGTTATGAAGAGCGCCAGAACGAAGACCACGACACCGGCGGCTGAGAGAACGACCTTGCCGGGATGGCGTGTCAGCCGCTCGGCCATGTGCGCGTACCACCCGGTGATGCCCGGAATTTCGCGCCAGTCGCCGGTTTCCGACGCTTCGATCGCTTTCTCGTGCTGCTCGTCGTGCGGCGGCGTCTTGCCGAGCATGCCACCCAGCACGGGCAAGAAGATCAGCGCCACAACCATCGACGCTGACAGGATGATGATCAGCGTGATGGGGAAGAAGCTCATAAACTTGCCTGCAACGCCTGGCCACAACAGCATGGGCAGGAACGCGCCGATCATCGTGGCCGTCGCGCTGACGACGGGCCAGAACATGCGTACCGCAGCCTGCGCGAACGCCTCCTTGGGCGGATAGCCCTCGGTCATCTTTCGATCGGCGTATTCGACGACAATGATCGCGCCGTCGACAAGAATACCGACCGCTAGCAGCATCGCGAACATGATCATAAAGTTCAGCGTCAGGCCGAAGCTGTTCAGGGCCATGAACGCCATGAGGAACGACGTCGGGATCGCGACGCCGACCAAAAGGCCGGAGCGGACGCCCAGAGCCGCCACAACGATGATCATCACCAGCACGATCGCGAGGACGATCGAGTCTGAGAGCGAGCCCAGCTGATCACGGATATCCGTCGAGTTGTCGAACAGGTAGGTGACGTGCACGCCCGCCGGCCAGGTCTTGGCGGCTTTATCGACAATGCCGCGCACGGCAATGTTGTTCGCGATGATGTTCGCGCCGATGCGCTTGGTCACGTCGAGACGAAGCGACGGTTCGCCGTTGATGCGCGAATATGTCGTCGCGTCATAGAACGTGCGATGCACCTGCGCCACGTCGGCGAGCGTGATCGTCGCGTTCGCGGTAGAGCGGATCGGAAGACTGAGAAGATCGCTTGCCGTCGAGATGACGCCGGGCACCTTGACCGCGAAACTGCCGTGGCCGGTATCGATCAGACCAGCGGCGATCAGGCGGTTGTTGTTCGACACCGCCTGGAACATCTCCTGCTGCGAGATGCCGAAGTTTTCGAGCTTCGCCGGATCGATGACGATCTCGAGCATTTCCTTGCGGTCGCCGCCGATATCGACGTCGAGCACGGTCGGTACGAGCTTGATCTCGTCCTTGAGATCACGCGCGAGCCTGAGCAGCGTGCGCTCCGGGACAGAGCCGGACAACGAAACGGCGATCACCGGGTTAAGGCTGGTATTGAATTCGGTCACCGTCGGCGGATCGGTTTCCGCCGGCAGAAGTCCGCGGGCCTCATCGACCTGCGCGCGCACGTCTTCGAGCGCCTTCTGCTTGTTGAAATTGACGTCGAATTCCAGAATGACGATCGCGAAGCCGCTATAGGCACGCGCCGTGATCGTCTTCAGGCCTTCAACCGAACGCAGATTGGTCTCGAGCGGCTTGACCAGAAGGCGTTCGCTATCCTCCGGGCTGATGCCGGGATAGGCCGCCTGCACCATGATCACCGGGATCGGGATGTCGGGATCGGCTTCCTTCGGGATGTTCATGAACGCAAGCAGACCCGCGATGATCACGACAAGAATGGTCGCGATCACGACGCGGGTGTTGCCGACGGCCCACTCTACGATGCGTGTCATGACGGCACTCCGGATCGGTCGAGGACGGTCTTCACTTTTTCGCCGTCGGTCACAAATTCCTGACCCACGGTGATGACATTCACGCGCTCCGGCACGCCGGCGATCCACATGCCGTCCGGTCCGTCGGACACGATCTGAATCGGAACGAACCGAACGACACCGTTCTGCACCACGCGCACTCCCACGGCGCCCGTGTCATTGAGCACGAGGATGCCGGGAGAGATGTGAACCGCAGCGACGCGCTTCACCGGAATATGGATGTCGGCGCTCACACCGTCGCGCAGCTTGTTGTCAGCATTGGGCAGTTCAACTTCGACGCGGAACGTGCGGGTGGTCGGATCGGCGCGGTCGGCAACGAAGCGGACCTTGCCGGCGACCGTCTCGCCGGTGACCAGTGTCGCGCTGGCCGGATCGCCAATCGTGATCTGCCCGACGTCATGTTCCGATACTGCGCCGACGGCCAGGAACGGCTCTGGCGCATAGACCATCTCGCACTTGTCGCCGACGCGCAGGTAGTCGCCGACATCGACGTAGCGGTCATCGACATAGCCATCGAACGGCGCGCGGATCTTTGTGTTCGCGAGCTGGATGCCCATCGTGCTGGCGCCGGCCTTGGCGGCTTCATAGGCTGCCTGCGACTGCGCGAGCTGTGTCTTCGAGCGGAAGCCCTGCGCGGCGAGTTCCTTCGCGATCTCAAGCTCCTTGCCGGTCTGCGCGACCATCGCGTTCATCTGCGCCACTTTGGCGCCGCGGTCGTTCACGTCGATCTCGCACAGCACGTCGCCAGTGCGAACCTTCTGGCCCTTGTCGAAATGGATCGCCTTGACCGTGCCTTCAACTTCGGCACGCACATCGACCGCATGAAGCGCCTGTGTGCGTCCGCGCACCGTGACGGTTGCCGCGCGTTCTGACGTAGAGAGCGCCGCCACGCGCACCGACGGCACGTCGCTCGTCGATGTTTTGGCCTGCGCCATGTCGGCGTCGATGCCGGGTTTGGGATGGAAGATCAGGCTTGAGCCGATCCAGAGCACCACAATTGCTGCAATGCCGAACGCCCACTGATAACGCGGCTTCATGCGCAGCCAGAAGCCCGGCATGATCCGCTCGTAGAAGGCGTCGATGGCGTTCATCAGGCGAGTAAACATTGTCAGAACTTTCTTTATTCGGCCGCGACGGCTTCCGGTGCTTCGAACCGGGGCCGCTGACTTTTGAGAAACTGGAGTGCTGCTTCGTAGATGGCGCGCCCAAACCCATTTGCAAACTCATCACCGCCGGTTTTTGGACGCGTGTTGCCCTCGTTCAACTGTGCGAGCTTGGCTTCGGTCTGTGTGATGTAGTCGTCGAGGATTGCCGCGACCCGGCCTTGGGGGAGCAGGTCGCTAAACAGCATCGCAAACACAAATGGGGAGCGGTGACGATCCTCGGGCAGGGGCTTCAGCAGCGAGGCGATAAACGCGCTCCGGCCGGCCGGCGTGATCGAATAGACCTTACGGTCAGGGCGCTTCTCCTGGGCCTCCTCGCGAACGGAGACCAAGCCTTCTTCGCACAGCCGATTCAGCGCCGGGTATATCGACCCAAAGCTGGCCTCGACGAAATGCTGGTAGCCGTCGTCCTGGAAGAGATTCTTGATCTCATACCCCGTGGCATCGCCACGGGTGAGAATCCCCAAGCAGATCGTGCGAACGTCCACGGTCCTCGCCCCTATCTATATTGGTCCGATATAGATCGACGCTATATATGTTCGCATCTGCGGAATTCAAGTCACTTAGTCGTGTAGAATCCGCAACCCCCGCCTGCGGAGGCGGGGGACCTACACACTAGCGAAAAAGGCAGGCTGCTTAGGACCTTAGAGGAGCTCGACCCGGTCGACTTCGACGCCTTTGTTGCCCTGGCGGGTCGAGTAGCGGATACGCTGCTCAGGCTCCACCATCTGCACCCCGGAGCGCCTGAGCGCGCTGGCATGCATGTAGATATCGCCGCCGCCATTGTCCGGCATGACAAACCCGAAGCCCTTCTGATCGTTGAAGAACTTCACCTTGCCCTCGACCATCGGGCCGCTCGGGCCAGCATCCCGGTCGCGATAACCGCCACCGCCGCCGCTGAATCTGTCGCCACCACCGAAGCGATCTCCGCCGCCGAACCGGTCGCCGCCTCCAAAGCGGTCTCCGCCCCCGAAGCGATCCCCACCGCCACCGAAGCGGTCGCCGCCGCGATGACCACCGCGTCCGCCACCACCGAACCGGTCGCCACCGCCGCCATAGCCGCCGTCATCGCCGAAGTCGCGACGAGGCTTGCGCGGGGCAGGTGCCTCCGCCGTGCTGTTGTCGACGCTGTGGACCATCACCACCTGCAGCCCACGCGGTGAGTTCGCGAGGTCGCACACGATGGTCGCGCCCTGGTCAAGGCTGGTCGCGCCCTGGGAGGCCAATGCGGAGGCATGGCAGAACGCATCTGCGCCATCCTCCATCGTCACGAAGCCGAAGCCCTTTGTTGCGTTGAACCACTTCACTGTGCCCTTCGCCGAAGCTCTCGCGAGGGGGCCGTTGTCAAAATTCGCCATATCTGCCGATGCCGCGCCTGCCGGACGAGTTTGACATAGCGCACCGCCCGTCCCGGCCACGGGCTGGCGCGTTAACCCCTATCATGCTCAAAAAGCCGCGCCTCCCGCAACGGGGCAGGCGTCGCCGGGCGGATTTTTTGCCATATATGTCCCAGCCGCTTTCAGACCGCATCTCGAGGGAAAATGCCCGGAAGTCAGGATTTCGCCGCCGACCCCCGCAATGAAAAGGTGCTCCTCTACCTGAACGGTGACCTCGTCCCGCGCAGCGAGGCGAAAGTTTCCGTCTTCGACGCCGGGTTCGTGCTCGGCGACGGTGTTTGGGAAGGCCTGCGGCTGCACAAGGGGAAGCTCCTGTTCCTCGATGCGCACATGGACCGGCTCTATGACGGCGCCCGCGCCATCGCGCTCGATATCGGACTGACTCGCGAAGAGATGGTCGCCGCTTTGCGCCGAACGGTCGATGCCAACAATATGGAAAGCGGTGTCCATATCCGCTTGATGGTGACGCGCGGGCCGAAGAAAGCGCCCAACCAAGACCCGCGAAACGCACTAGGCAAGCCGACGGTGGTGATCGTCGCGGAACACAAGGAACCGAGCGAAGAGATCGTTACGCGCGGGCTGAAGCTGGTGACGTCGTCTATCCGCTGCACGCCGAAAGAGATGTTCGACATGCGGCTGAATTCGCACAGCCGCCTGTCGTTGATCCGCGCATTCCTCGATGTAATGGACAAGGGTGCGGACGAGGCGCTGATGCTCGATCCGCAGGGTTTCGTGTCGAGCTGCAACGCGACAAATTTCTTCTGGGTAAAGGACGG
>Ga0068853_100000465_pt1 | contig 27727 bp, 23 predicted proteins | sample KBSCornC32_FD_65655 | JGI IMG/M metagenome (GOLD analysis project Ga0068853, IMG submission 65655) | Corn rhizosphere microbial communities from Kellogg Biological Station, Michigan, USA - KBS Corn C3-2 | ecosystem: Host-associated > Plants > Roots > Rhizosphere > Soil ... | reverse complement strand
GTGGCGTCGTTGACGATCTCGCCGTTCTCGACTATGCCGTCATGCCCGTAGGAAGAATAGGGGTCCAGCGCTACGTCGGTCATCACCACGATATCGGGAACCGCGTCTTTTATCGCCTTTATACTCCGCTGCATCAACCCGTCCGGATTCCAGGCTTCCCTGCCCGTATTGTCTTTCAGCTCGTCCCTGCTCTTGACAAAAAGCAGCACGCTCCGGATCCCCAGCCCCCACAGTTCTTTTACCTCTTCGACGGTGCCGTCCAGGCTCCTGCGAAAATAGCCGGGCATGGACGGGATCTCCTGCACTACACCGACGCCCTCATCGATGAAGAGGGGAACTATAAAATCATTCGGGGTCAGGATCGTCTCTGCCACCATGCTCCTTATCGAAGGATTCTGTCTCAGGATTCTGTTACGACGTTGTAAGAACATATGATCAGTTATTTATTTTTAACCAGTCTTTCGGATGCAGACAGGCATCCAGCAGCGCCGCTTCCGGGCTCCCGGCCGCGGGCTGAAAATTGTATCCCCACCTCGCACGCGGAGGCAGGCTCATCAGGATACTCTCCGTGCGGCCATTGGTCTTGAGCCCAAAAAGGGTCCCACGGTCATGTATAAGGTTGAACTCGACATACCGCCCCCTTCTGATCTCCTGCCATTCCACCTCCCTGTCACCGAACCCCTCTCCCTTCCTTCGACCAACTATCGGCAGATACGCCGGCAAAAAAGCATTCCCGTTCGCCTGCTGAAAGGCAAACAGACGCTCGGCTTCGGCATCATCCTTAGGTCGCAGATGGTCATAGAAAACGCCGCCGATGCCCCGCATCTCATCTCCCCGGTGCCTGTTGACAAAATATTCGTCACACCATTTCTTGTACTTCGGATACAGGTCGCTGCCGAACGGCTCCATCGCGTCCCTGAAGCACTGATGAAAGTGAACGGCATCCTCTTCAAAAAGATAGTAGGGTGTAAGGTCGGAGCCGCCTCCAAACCATCTGTCGGTCACCTTCCCCGCGGCATCGTAGGTCTCGAAATAGCGCCAGTTGGCGTGCGTGGTCGGAACATATGGATTCACGGGATGGATCACCAGCGAAAGGCCGCAGGCAAACCAGGTGTCGCCTTCGATCTTCAGCTGCGCCCGCATCGGCTCCGTAACAGGGCCCCAGACCACCGAGGTATTGACGCCGCCTTTTTCGATGACGTTCCCGTCTGCAATGACCATCGTCCGGCCGCCGCCGCCGCCTTCCCTTTCCCACTGATCCAGCGCAAACACGGCCCTGCCGTCTTCCTGCTCCAGCGCTCCGCAGATGCGCAGCTGCAGGTCATGAATGAACGCTATCCATCGGTCCCTGAATGCCATAAACTAGAATTTGTATTCTTTCACGGTCTCTACAAAGGCCCTGGCATGATCCACGGGAACATCGGGCAGGATGCCATGGCCCAGGTTGGCGATATGCGGATAACCTTTGAAGGCATCCAGCATCGCTGTTACTTCTTTCTTGATTACAGGTATCGGTCCCAAAAGTTTTGCCGGGTCGTAGTTGCCCTGCAGCGCGACCCGGGGACCTGCCAGCTGCCGTGCAGTAGAGGCCCTGATACACCAGTCGATGCCGAGTCCGTGTGCGCCCGTAGCGGCCATACTGTCCAGCGACTGCCACGCGCCTTTGGCGAATATGATCGTCAGGACCTCGTCTTTCACCGCCGCCACGATCTGACGGATATACTGAAGTGAAAGGTTCTCGAAATCATCGGGCCCCAGCAGTCCGCCCCAGCTGTCGAAGATCTGTACTACGTCGGCGCCCGCCCTGACCTGCCCCCTGAGATAGGCGATAGTCGTATCCGTTATCTGCTGCAGAAGACGGTGCGCGGTCTCCGGCTGCGTATAGCAAAAGGCTTTTGCTTCGTCAAAGGTCTTGGAGCCCTTGCCCTGCACCATATAGCACAAAAGGGTCCAGGGAGAGCCTGCGAAACCTATCAGCGGAACCCTGCCGCCGAGCGTCTTCTTCGTGAGGCGCAGCGCGTCGAAAACATAACCCAGCCGCTCGTCAACGTCGGGAACGATCAGCCTGTCCAGATCACCGGCTTTTTTGATGGGGTCGGGCAGGAAGGGGCCCTTTCCTTCTACCATCTGCACTTCCATGCCCATGGCCTGCGGCACCACCAGGATATCGGAGAAGATGATAGCGGCGTCTACCCCCACCTGTTCTACCGGCTGTATGGTGATCTCCGTAGCCAGCTCCGGCGTCTGGCAACGCTCGAAGAATGAATATTTTTCCTTTAGCTTCATATAGTCCGGCAGATAGCGTCCGGCCTGACGCATCATCCATACCGGCGGACGTTCTGTCTTCTCTCCTCTTAAGGTTCTTAATAATAGATCGTTCCTGAGTGTTGTCATATCTTATTTTGAAAATGCTCAATTGCTTTGTCCACCAGTGCGCCCGCCTCGGGCCGTTCGCTGACCACCACGCTATATCCTTTGAGGGCCGCCGCCGTCGTCCGGCCTATTGCAAACAGCACCGTTCCCTCCCGGACCTCATTCGCCGAAAGATAGCTCTCTACGGCGCTGGGGCTGAAAAAAAGGATACCATCGTAAATTTCATCCAGCTTCTGCGGGGTGGCCGTGGTCTTGTAGACCACTATATCCCTGTATCCGACGCCCGCCTGACGGAAAATGGCCGGAAGCTCTTCCCTCCGCAGATCGCCGCAGAAAAAACATACCCCTTTTACTCCATCTTCCACGATCTTCTGCCCCAGTTGAGCCGCCGAATCGGCGACCGCGACGATGGCCTCCTGCCCGAATCTCTCCTCTACCGCCCGCCGCGTCGCTCCGCTGAGACAATAGACCTTCCAGTCTCCTCCTCCCCCTACGGCCTCCACTGCATTGGCGCTGGTAAAAACCGCCGTCAGCCGGCGTTCCTTCAGCGGGCGCAGCACATCTTCGTCCGCAACCGTCGTCGTCGCTATGAATGGTATAACGTCGATGGTTATTCCTTTAGCCCTGGCGATTTCGATCAGCGCGCCAGACAAAGGCCGGGTGGATAATACGCGTATATCGGGATCAGACATTTGAACTTGCCGCCTTTATCGCTTCTACGATGGCCCTTCCCCCGTTGTCAAGCAGCTCTTCGGCCGCCGTCTTTCCAACGGCTGCCGCCATTTCGACGGGCAGGACCTTTTCTATCGCGACCTTTTGCCTTCCGTCCGTCGACAGCAGCTCGCCCGCAAAATAGACGTCCCCGTCCTCGATCTCGGCCAGTGCGCTGATAGGGGTGGAGCACCCGCCGAGCAGGGTCCGGAGGAAGTCCCGCTCGATCTTTGTACAGAGTGCCGTGTCGGCGTCGTTCAGCGGCTGACAGGCCAGAAGGCTTGCCTCGTCATCCGTGCGGCACGCAATGAGGATGGCGCCCTGCGCGGGGGCCGGCAGCATCCAGTCGAGGACGATGCTTTTCTCCGGCCGGACATTTATCCGCTCGAGCCCCGCCTGTGCGAAGATGGCGGCGTCCCAGGGTTCTTCGGACAGTTTCCTCAGCCGGGTATTGACATTTCCACGGAGATTATGCAGCCGGTGGGCAGGATATTTATGCAGCCACTGCGCCCTGCGGCGAACACTGCTGGTAGCTATCTGTGCGGGTGCGGATGTATGCAGGAATTCGAGGTCGGTCTTGTAAACCAGAAGGTCCCGCACCGGCCCCCTCGGGAGCACCGCCGCCTGCCGGATGCCTTCGGGCAATTGTGTCGGCACGTCCTTCATAGAGTGTACCGCGATATCGATCCTGTCATTGATCAGGGCGGTGTCGAGGCTGCGGGTGAACACTCCCTGCACACCCATCTCGTACAAAGGCGTTTTGAGATCGATGTCGCCCTCGCTCTTTATAAAGACCAGCTCCGCAGACAGACCCTCCTTCTCAAGAAGTTCCTTTACCTGTGTGGCCTGCCAGACGGCAAGCTGACTTTCTCTCGTGCCTATCCGCATCGGTGTTCGCATGGTGGAGTAAAAAATTATTTGGTGGTCACCCGCCCCGGGGCTAGTTGGCCGCAATATACTCGTTTATTGCCTGTATATAATGGCAGCCGCCCTGGTTCTGCTGGCGCATCCTGGTCGCCATGCCGTTGATCACCCGTTGAATTTGTTCGTCCATATCCGTGGTGCAGGGAATGGACTGTCCCGACAGCTGGCTGAACAATGGGCTTGTATGCAGTTCTTTTAATTTGCTTTTTACGGCTTTCAGGACGGGTACGTGCCTGCGCATCTCGTACCATTCCATCAGCTCGGAAATATGCTCGGCGATGATCGCTTTCGCTTTCGGCACTTCCGCCTCCCTCTTCTGCAGCGTCACGTCCTTTATCTTCGAAAGCTCGTCGACATTTATCAGGGTGATACCCGGAACACCGACGACCGACTCCTCTATATTGCAGGGTATCGAAAGGTCGATCAGCAGCTTTGGCCCATGCCCATCGACGTGGCTGCGCAGCAGTGTGGGCAGCTCGGCGTTGGTGGCTACGAGGATTATATCCGCAGCGGCGGCTTTCTCTTCGATCTCCTCTAACGGCGCAGACTGAACGCCCATTTCGGCGGCCAGTTCGTCGGCCCTGCTCTCCGTACGGTTGATCAGCGTGATATTACGCGTGGACAGATAGTCTACCATATTCCGGCAGGTGTTGCGTCCGATCTTGCCCGTTCCGATCAGCAGAATATTCTTATCGGAAAGTCCGGTTATATTTTCCCGGATGTATTGAATAGCGGCAAAAGCGACGCTCACGGTCCCACCGCTCAGCGCCGTCTGATTCTTGATGGATTTGGAGGACTGCAGCACACAGTTGACCAGCCGTTCGGTCGAAGCCCCGATGAACTGGCGTTCGCGCGCGAACTTTACGGCCTGCTTCAGCTGTCCGACGATCTCATAGTCTCCGAGTATCTGCGAGTCGATGCCGGCTCCCACGAGGAAGAGGTGCTCGATCGCCTGCGACCCCTTTTTCACATACGCCATCTCCATAAAGGTGTCGACGTCTCCGATAGTCTCCGTGCAAAGCAGACTGGCGAGCTGACTGGCGTTGTCGGCAAAGCCATATATCTCCGTCCGGTTGCAGGTCGATAAGATGAAGAGTTCGTTGAGATGGCGGGAGGGGGCCAGGGTGAGAATGCGTTCGTACTGCTCGTTGTTGATGGCGAACTGCCCTCTGATAGCAGCGTCTGTCTTCTTGTAATTGATCCCTACAACGTAAAATCCCGAGATATCAGAGGTCTTTGTACCCATTTCTACAGTATATAGAATTATGAACGCAAAGTTACTTTCAAGGGTTTCTATAAAACGAATTTTTCTGTCATTAGACTGTCATGTTTTTATTTGACATTTGTCAGGCTCCCCCCTGATATTGATCTTAATCACCATATCCGGGCAGTCCGCGGCTTCCACGGGTAGCCAGGCGACCAGCGAAGGCTACGATCGAGCTCTCAACAGTGTTGAGGGCGAAGTTCTCCGCCGCAAAATTTTGCGGCATTACCGTACCTTTACGCCCGTTATGACACCTACAGGCAAGCGCGCTATCCTTTTAATGAATCTCGGATCCCCGGATTCCACTGCTACAAAAGACGTTCATACCTATTTAATGGAATTTCTCATGGATAAAAGAGTCATCGATTATCCGTGGCTTTTCAGAAAGATACTCGTCGGGGGTTTGATCGTGCCCTTCCGCGCAGCGAAGTCGGCGGAAGCCTATTCCACGATCTGGACAAAGGAAGGTTCGCCGCTGATCGTCCTGACGCGTCAGCTGCAGGAGGCCCTGCAACCGCATGTGGACGAGCCGGTGGAGATCGCCATGCGCTATGGCAACCCATCCATGGAGCACGCGTTCGAACAGCTGCTGAAAAGATCGCCGCAGCTGGAAGAAGTGATCGCCATTCCGTTGTACCCGCACTACGCCATGGCCTCCTACGAGACAGCCGTGGAATGGGCCCAGGAGACACACCGGAAGAAGGGGTATGGGTTCAAACTGAATTTTATCAAACCCTTCTATAACGAGCCCCACTATCTGCAGGCGCTCAGCGAACAGATACGGCCCTATCTTCAGCAGGACTATGACCATATCCTTTTCAGCTATCACGGCGTCCCGGGCAGGCACGTGCAGAAGACCGATCCTACCGGCAACCACTGTCTGCGCTCGGCCGCCTGCTGCGATACCGCCTCTCCGGCACACGCCACCTGCTACCGGCACCAGTGCTTCGTTACGACAAAAGAGATGGTTCGTCTGTTGAACATCCCGGAAGGCAAATACAGCAACTCTTTCCAGTCGAGGCTGGGGAAGGGCTGGCTGGAGCCCTTTACCGACGTGCGTTTGGAGGAGATGCCGAAAGAGGGTATCAAAAAACTGCTTATCCTTTGCCCCGCCTTTATCAGCGACTGTCTGGAAACACTCGAAGAGATTGCCATGCGTGGGAAAGAATCGTTCCTTGCCGCCGGCGGGGAAGCCTATACGATGATCCCCTGCCTGAATGTCCATCCCCTGTGGGTGCAGACGCTGGCCGGCTGGGTCAATGGATATGCTGCGGGGGATAAGTCCATGCTCCTCGATTAAAAATTCCTTCCTATGTATAATTATGTAAAAGCGCTGCACATTATTTTTATCGTCACCTGGTTCAGCGGGCTGTTCTATATCGTGCGGCTCTTCGTCTATAATGCGGAGGCTGCGGAGAAGCCCGAGCCGGAACGGACCGTCCTCCAGGATCAGTTCAGGATCATGATCCGTCGTCTCTGGATGGGGATCACCTGGCCTTCGGCGATCCTGACCCTTATCTTCGGTCCCTGGATGATGATAATGCTGGGCTCTGTACCGACCTGGCTGGCCATCAAGCTCGGTTTTGTCGTGGGGCTCTATGCCTATCATTTTTCGCTGCAGGCTATCTTCAGCCAGCAGATGCGGGGCGAGTTCCGCTGGTCCTCACAGCGCCTGCGCATATACAACGAGGTCGCAACCATCTTCCTTGTAGCGATCGTGATGCTGGTCGTGGTCAAACAGAATATGAGCTGGATCTATGGTCTTCTCGGGTTATTCCTGTTCGTAGTTTTGTTAATGAGCGCGATCCGGATCTATAAGATCGTTCGTACCCGTAAAGGGTAGACGCCGCCGGGCGGCACCTCCGATCTGCAACGGCCAGCCGCCGGGGGGATCCGCTCAGACCCGCGACGACTAACCGCCGAAGGCCGCTCCCACTACTGCATCCATACGTCAACCATAACGGCTGCATAGCAGCCTGTAAAGGATATAAAACCAAAACCCTCCCGGCAACTGGCCGGGAGGGTTCTTTCATCCGGGGTAAAAAGGTAGGTTTTCCGGAAACGAACTTCTTGTGCGACTTGGTAATTCAGGAATTGAGATCTTGGAGCCTGGTGTTGCTTGTCGAACGGGTTTTTTGCAAGGTAATATCAGAGATTAAAAACGGGATGGCTACGGATCTCCATTGAATAAGGTAAAGAAAGAAGGTACACGGAATAAGGAGGAATGGGGTTGAGATAGAATACGGTAGGCTAATATTAAAAGGAAGGGGAGTAGGAATACCCCCCTTTTTAACCCCTAAACCCTAAACCGTAGAAAGAGTTGATGTATATAATACGGAGTGATTTGAGTCACTCTCTTAGTATCGCTTTTCTGCGGAATAAGTATCCATAAACTATGCCAAAGCTGGTTAATGTGGATAACTACGATGTAAAATTAGGCATTTTTGACCGGTTTTCAGGCCGTTTTTGCAAACTATTAACAGGCATTTTGGTCCCTTCCAACCCGCGACCCGCCTCATTTTCCTCCTCACTGCACCTCTGCCGCAGCTGAGGCTTGGCGGTCCGCGGCACCCCGATCAGAACCCGCGGCCTCTTCCCCCGGCGCGATCCACGCCACGCAACCCCTCCCCCGGTGCGATCCACGCCACGCAACCCCTCTCCCGGCCATAGCTCGGGAATATTTCGTAAATTCGCGTCCCTTCATAATAATATATGGCCAAGTATAAGGAATACCAACAATTGAACCTACCCGCTATAAGCCAGGAAGTTCTGGCAAAATGGGAGGCAGACCGGGCATTTGAAAAAAGCGTCGAACTCAGAGAAGGAGCTATCCCTTTCGTATTCTACGAAGGACCTCCCAGCGCCAACGGTCTCCCCGGTATTCACCACGTCATCAGCCGCACCCTCAAAGACCTCGTCTGCCGCTACAAGACGATGCGAGGCTTCCAGGTCAAACGCAAGGGCGGATGGGATACCCATGGCCTTCCCGTCGAGCTGGGTGTCGAAAAAATGCTCGGCATCACCAAAGAAGACATTGGGAAGAAGATCTCTGTCGCCGAATACAACGAGACCTGCCGCCGCGAAGTCCTGAAATACAAGGACAAATGGGACGAACTGACCCGCCGGATGGGCTACTGGGTTGACCTCAAAGACCCCTATATCACCTTCGAAAGCAACTATATAGAGTCCCTCTGGTGGATACTCGGCGAACTCTACAAAAAAGGGCTGCTCTACGAAAGCGTCAGCATCCAGCCCTATTCCCCTGCCGCCGGCACTGGCCTCAGCTCGCACGAGCTCAACCAGCCCGGCTGCTATAAGGACGTAAAGGATACCTCCGCGGTTGTCATGTTCAAGGCCATAAAAGACAAAAAGAGCGAATTCCTCTTCAAAGACCTAAAAGCAGACGAAGAACTCTTCTTCATGGCCTGGACCACCACGCCCTGGACCCTGCCATCCAACCTCGGCCTGACCGTGGGCCCCAAAATTGACTATGTAGTCGTAAAGACATTTAATCCATATACACATCTGCCGGTAAATGTGGTGCTTGCGAAAGCTCTACTGGGGAAATATTTCAAACCCGAAGGAGAAAATGTGGATTTTGGTTCCCACTCTCCCGAGTCAAAAATCCTGGCATGGAAAATCCTCGGGGAGTATAAGGGCGCCCAACTGGAAGAACTCCGCTACGAACAACTGCTTCCCTATGAAGCAAATACGCCTGAAATAGCCGGCGGCGATCCGTTCCGCGTGTTGCTGGGCGATTTCGTTACCACCGAAGACGGAACCGGCATCGTCCACACCTCCCCCGCCTTTGGCGCCGATGACTATAAGGTCGGAAAGAAATATGATATAGGTATGCTGGTCATGGTGGACCGTCAGGGCAAATTCATCGACGGCCTCGGCGAGTTCAGCAACCGCTATGTCAAGAACTACAAGGACGACCCCAACTACGTCGACGTGAACGTCGATATCAGTGTCAAACTGAAGAAGGAGAACCGCGCTTTCCGCATCGAAAAATACGAACACAACTACCCCCACTGCTGGCGTACCGACAAGCCGGTATTGTATTACCCCCTCGACGCATGGTTTATCAGGACCACGGCGCTCAAGGACAGGATGGTCGAACTCAACAAGACCATCAACTGGAAGCCCAAATCCACCGGCGAAGGCAGGTTTGGCAACTGGCTGGAGAATATGGTCGACTGGAATCTCAGCCGCAGCCGCTATTGGGGCACACCGCTACCGGTATGGCGCACCGAACTGCCGGAAAATCCCTCGAAGGAAGACCTGGCAGCCCGCGAAGAGGTCTGCATCAGTTCGGTAGCACAACTGAAGGAAGCCCTCCGCGCATCCGTAAAGGCCGGCCTCATGTCGCCCCCCGTAGGCGACGACGTAGAGTCTTATATAAATAAGATGACCAGCGACCTCCACAAACCCTACGTGGATGAGATCATCCTGGCCAGTTCCACCGGCAAACCCATGCAGCGCGTCGCCGACCTCATCGACGTGTGGTTCGACAGCGGCGCCATGCCATACGCCCAGTGGCATTTCCCGTTTGAGAACAAAGAGACCTTCGCCAGCAACTATCCCGCAGACTTTATCGCCGAAGGGGTCGACCAGACCCGCGGCTGGTTCTATACTCTTCACGCCCTGGGCGCCCTGCTAAAGGAGTCGGTCCACGAAGAATTGAAAAAGACCCTCCCGCCAGGCACCGACCTGGACGCGAAATATCCCGGTCTGGCATACAAAACTGTGGTCAGCAACGGACTCGTTCTGGATAAGAACGGCAATAAGATGAGCAAACGCCTCGGCAACGTCGTCAACCCCTTCGAGACCATCGACAAGTTCGGCGCCGACGCCACCCGATGGTACCTCATCACCAATGCCTCCCCCTGGGAAAGCATGAAATTCGACATCGAGGGTATCAGGGAAGTACAGCGGAAGTTCTTCGGGACGCTATATAACACCTACCAGTTCTTCGCGCTCTACGCCAACGTGGACGGGTTCGACTTCAAAGAGGCCTATATCCCGCCTGTGGAAAGACCGGAGATCGACCGCTGGATACTTTCCTCTCTTAACAGTCTGATCGTCAAGGTTACAGAAAATCTCGACGACTACGAGCCGACCATCGCAGGACGCCTGATAGAGGAATTTGTGGACGAACACCTTTCCAACTGGTATGTAAGGCTTTGCCGCCGCCGGTTCTGGAAAGGCGAGTACGAACACGACAAGATCTGCGCCTACCAGACATTATATGAATGCCTGGAAACCATCTCCCGTCTCATGGCGCCCATATCGCCCTTCTTCTCCGACTGGCTGTTCACGAATCTGGAGGAGGCAACCGGCCGTATCCGGGCGGCATCGGTACACCACGCCGACTTTCCGGTCGCCAACGTGGACTTTATCGACCAGCCCCTGGAAGAAAGGATGCAGATGGCCCAGGACGCGTCCTCTTTGATCCTGTCCCTCCGTAAGAAGGTCAATATCAAGGTCCGCCAGCCGCTGCAGAAAGTCCTGATCCCCGTGCTCAACCCCGGGATGAAGGACCAGCTCGAAAAGGTCCAGGACCTGATAATGGCCGAGGTCAACGTGAAAGAGGTACAATATCTCTCTGGTACTGATGGTTTTATCAAGAAGAAGATAAAGCCCAACTTTATTGCTCTGGGTAAGAAACTAGGGGCTAAGATGAAGGCAGTCAGCACCGCACTGGCCGGGTTTGCCCAGGAGAGCATAGAAAAATTGGAAAAAGAAGGTAATATTACTTTATTTATTGATAAAGAACCCTTAATATTGACAATTAACGAAGTCGAGATCACCAGCGAGGACATTCCGGGCTGGGTAGTGGCTAACAAGAACGCCCTTACCGTCGCCCTCGACGTAACAGTCACCCCTGAGCTGGCCCAGGAAGGCAATGCGCGAGAATTCGTCAATCGTATCCAGAAGATCCGGAAAGACAATGGCTATGATCTAACAGACAGAATTTTAGTAAAAGTAGCAGACGTACCCGCCCTTTCAGATTCCCTTAACCGATTTAATGAGTATATTTGCGCGGAAATTTTGGCAGACTCGATCGAGTTGGTTAAGGAGCCAGCCAATGGCACTGAAATTGAAGTGAATGATATTCTTTTAAAAGTGTTTGTTACTAAAAAAGCCTAACTGTATGGCAACCAAGAAGAAGGCGGCGAAGCCCGCCAAAAAGACGGCGACAGTCAAGAAAATAACACCGGTGAAAAAATCGGCTCCAAAACCTGCCCAGTCGTCAGGTTCGGGCAAGAGCGCGAAGAAGGCGCCGGCTGCAAAACCTCTTGTAAAGACTGTAGCTAAAAAGGTTGCCCCGGCACCGGCCGTTAAGAAGTCCGTCCCCGTTCAGACCAAAAAGACCGCTGTATCCAATATATCCAAATCCACACCTGTAAAGGTGCCACCGACGGTTGGCAAGACTCCTGTTGCGCCCACAGTTTCGAAGACTTCCGCTACACCCGCTGCCGCCGTTAAACAAAGCGGCGCCGCGCCTGTTGTAGTAAAAACTCAGGCACCTCCCCCTCCACCCCCAGTGGCGGTCACCCCGCCAAAAGTAGAACCGAAGAAACCGGCTGCTCCACCCAAACCGGTGAAAGTAGTCATTCCGGAAATAAAGACAAAAACGGTTCGCAAATACGAGCCGGAATTCACTAAATCAGTATTAGACACCCCGCAAGAGGAACAAACTGGACCCACTATGAGATACAGCGACTCAGAACTCACCGAATTCAGGGAATTGATCAATCGTAAACTTGATATAGCTAAAAAAGAATTATCATATTTACAGGGCCTGATCACCCGTAAAGACGAAATGGGCGGAGACAACGACGACGCCCGGTATATGACCATGGAAGATGGAAGTATGAGTATGGAACGTGAGCAGCTGAGCCAGATGGCCAGCCGTCAGATCACTTTCATCGACCATCTGGAAAAGGCCCTGATGCGCATCGAGAACAAGACTTATGGCATTTGCCGCGTAACCGGCAAGCTCATCGATAAAGCAAGGCTCAGAGCTGTCCCCCATGCTACCCTTAGCATCGAGGCGAAGCAAATGATGAATAAATAGACCCCGGCGATTTAGCTCCTCCCTCGCCTTGCCGATCCGGATGCGGTTATACCGTCTTTCCCTGGAACTTAGGTGAGGCGCCTCGTCAGCTATATCCCCCAATACAAGCGGGGCTTCCTTCCCGCGTCCTGCCGCCCGCAGGAACAGCCCATACTGATATCGCGCTTCAAAATCTGCGAGCCGCCCCTTCATCCCGTCCGACTAACAGACAGGTATCGGCCAGCATCACCCGATCACCGGCAGAAAAATGATAAGATAGGTCCACCTTTGCTCGTTGCCCTTCCTATCCATTTATCCTTAATTGCTGCCGTGTATGGATATTAGTGATATAGGCTGCAGAAAGATGTTTTAACATAGTGTCCTCAAAACTCTACTGCACATGCCCAGGCTCCTTATCACCGCGCTGATACTCATCGCCCTTAACAGCTACGCCCAGCAACCCCCTATAACTACAGCGAACTACCAGGCCGCGGCCCGCTACTCGCCGAAGAAGCTGGAAAAGATGATCTTCTCCACGCAGGTAGACCCCCACTGGCTGAAGAAAAGCAACCGCTTCTGGTATATGTATGAGACCACGGATGGCAAGCAGTGGTATATCATTGACCCGGTAAAAGGGGAGAAGAAAGCCATGTTCGATCGTGACCGGCTGGCCGCGGCCATCACCCGTATCGTAAAGGATCCCTTCGAAGCCAAACACCTCGGTCTCGACAGCCTGAAATTCATAAAGGACGAGAACTGGATACAGTTCGAGGTAAAGAGCTCGCAGGACGCAGAGAAGAAAGACTCCTCAAAACGCGCGACGGCCTCAAAAGAAAAGAAAGTATACTACTTCGAATACAACCTTACCGACGGCACTCTCAACGAACTCGTCGGCTTTAAAAAACCAAAACACAAACCCAACTGGGCCAGCATCTCCCCGGACAGCAACACCGTCGTCTTTGGCAAACACTACAACCTTTACTGGATGGACCGGGCGAATTACCAGAAGGCGCTGGCCAACGAGGACGACTCCACGATCGTTGAACACCAGCTGACCACCGACGGCGCAGAATACTACAGCTACCACGGCACAGGCGCACTGGGTGGCGGTGGCGGCGAGACCAACGTGGACAAGGAGAAGAATAAGGACAAACGCAAACCCGCGCAGCTATTCTGGAGCCCCGACTCCAGACACTTCGTGCTATCCCGCGCGGACCAGCGCAAGGTAAAGGACCTCTGGGTCATCAACTCGCTCGCCGACCCCCGGCCTACGCTGGAGACCTATAAATACATGATGCCGGGCGACAAAGAGGCGCCCGTCGAACAGCTGTTAGTGTTCGACGTTAGTGCCAAAACACACCACACGATCAGCGCCGGCCAGTTCAAAGACCAGGACCTGGCGATATGGTCGGCTCCTCCCGTCGAACGCCAGCGAGACGACGAATATCGCGCGCAGCTATGGCTCGGCCCCAGCGGCAAATTCTATTTCACCCGCACCAGCCGCGACCTGCACCGCATCGACGTGTGCGAGGCCGGCGTGGACGATACGGTCGCTAAAGCCATTATCCAGGAGCGGCTCAACACATACGTAGAAGTCCGCCGGCTGGGCCTCGTGGACCAGGGCCGCGAGCTCATCGAATGGAGCGAACGCGACGGCTGGGCGCATTTCTATCTCTATGACGGCGCCGGCAGGCTGAAGAACCAGATCACCAGCGGTCCCTTCCACTGCGAAGACATCGTCGGCATCGACGACAAGAAGCGCATCCTGTATTTCTCCGCCAACGGTAGAGAGCAGGGCGAAGACCCCTACTATCTGCACCTTTATAAGGTCGGCTTCGACGGCAGCGGCCTGACGCTGCTGAACCCCGGCGAGTTCGAGCACGCCATGAGCATGGACGACGACCAGCAGTTCTTTGTCGACAATTTCTCGCGCGTCAATACGGTCCCCAGATCCACACTCTACAACAGCCTCGGCAAAAAGGTCATGGACCTCGAGACCGCCGACCTGAGTTCCCTGTTCGCGGCGGGGTATAAATTCCCTCAACCCTTCAGGGCAAAAGCCGACGACGGCATCACCGACATCTATGGCGTGATCTACCGGCCCTTCAACTTCGACTCGACGCGGCGATACCCGCTGATGGAATACGTCTATCCCGGTCCGCAGACAGAGGCCGTTAACAAGGCGTTCGGACGCAGCATGGACCGCATGGACCGGCTTGCGCAGCTAGGCATGATCGTTGTAACCATGGGCAACCGCGGCGGCCACCCGTCCCGCAGCAAATGGTACCACAACTACGGATATGGCAACCTGAGAGACTACGGCCTGGCAGATAAAAAGGCCGTCGCCGAACAACTCGCCGACCGGTATCCCTATATCGATATCAACCGCGTAGGCATCCACGGCCACAGCGGCGGCGGTTTCATGAGCACAGCAGCCATGCTGGTATACCCCGACTTCTTCAAGGTGGCCGTCTCTTCTTCGGGCAACCACGACAACGCCATCTACAACCGGTGGTGGAGTGAGAAACACCATGGGGTCAAAGAGGTTGTCAGCGAGAAAGGGGACACGTCGTTCGTTTATAGTATCGGGAAGAACCCGGAGATCGCGAAGAATTTGAAAGGGCATTTGCTGCTCTCCACCGGTGACATCGACAACAACGTCCACCCCGGCAATACCATCCGCGTGGCCAATGCCCTCATCCGGGCGAACAAACGCTTCGACCTCGTCCTGCTGCCCGGCCAGCGTCACGCCTACGCCGACATGACGGAATACTTCTTCTGGAGGATGGCCGACTATTTCTCCCGCTATCTTATCGGAGATACTTCCGAACGTCCCGTCGCGATCGAACAGATGGACCGCGAGACCGAACAGGTGGGAACCAATGCGCCGGCCGGCCGCAGCCCGGAAGATGAAGAGGGGTGGGGGGATGATGAAGACGACATTGACTGAGCTTTTGCATTTTCTGCCGACGCACCAAAATTCTTTCTCGGAACTTCCTGATCGCGCGGGCTCCTTTGGCGGCCCGCGCTTCTTTTAACACACCTGGGATCCGAGCCGACCGGTTTTGGCAATTTGCGCCATCATCGCGGCCTCCTCCGTATTCCTCAATTAGACAAGCCCCCTCCACCGAAGTAGTTTCACGGAAAATTTGTTTTATGAAAAGTAAACTACTTGTTATTGTCCCGCTGCTATCCCTGCTGTCTGTCTCCTGTATAAAAGACATCGACATATTCGGCTCCGACCGTCCGGTCCTCTCGTTGCCCCCGATGGTCCCCGGCTATCCACTGAAGATAGCAGTCGTTTCAGACATTCACTACATGGACCCATCGCTGCTGGACAGCAATGCCGTATCGGGAACGGCATTCCGGAACTATCTGAACAAAGACCCCAAGCTGCTGCAATACAGTGCGCAGGTGTTTAAGAAAGTCATGATCGAGATGTCCCTGTGGAAGCCGGACATTCTGCTCGTACCCGGCGATATAACCAAGGACGGCGAAAAGATCGACCACGAGAAAATGGCCGGCTTCTTCGCTCAGCTCAGAGATAAGGGGATAATCGTCTACGTAATGCCCGGAAATCACGACATCAACAACGCCAAGGCCAAACGGTATGTCGGCAACAACGAATATCCCGTAGCCATGACCTCCAAAGCGGATTTTGCCTCCATCTATGCGAACTTCGGTTATCGCAGCGCCATCGCCAGGGATTCCAATTCCCTCAGCTATGTCGTGCAGCTCCGGAACGACCTGAGGCTTATATCTATCGACGCCAGCAAATACGACGAATACGGCCCCGACGGCGACGTGGCGGAAGGAAGGATCAAACCGGCGACGCTTACCTGGATACTCGCGCAGATGGCGGAGGCAAAACGCGGGAATAACCGCGTGTTCGCCATGATGCACCACAACCTGATCGAACACTACAATGGTCAGTCCCAGCTGGACCCCGGATACGTCGTGGACAACTGGCAGACTATTGCCGACACGCTGATCCAGGCCGGACTAAGGGTCATCTTCACCGGTCACTATCACGCGCAGGATATAGCCACTTATACGCATAACGGAAACACCGTTTTCGATATCGAGACGGGTTCGCTCGTAACACCTCCCATTCCCTACCGGGAGGTGATCGTCAACGACAACAGGCTCTTAGTCAACTCATCGAGAATTTCGTCTATCGACGAGGAACTTCCGGACGGGCAGAACTATGCGGCCTATTCGAAACAATTCCTTTCCGGACACCTCGAGGACTATTTCTACACCTACCTGACCTCACTGTACGGCGCGCCGTCCTCGCTGGCCACGTTTGCCGCTCCCTTATTCCGGAATGGGATCATGGCCCATTTTGCCGGCGACGAAAACCTTCCCCCCGATCAGCAGGCGCTGATCGCTCAGCTGGCGGGCCTTTCGCCGCAGCTGGCGGGTATCGTGACGACCCTGTGGACCGATACGGGTATCGCTGATAATAATACGACTTTCGTCTTTTAGATCGTCCCCGCCGCGTCCCGGGTCATCACCCGTCACTCCCCGCAACCCCCGGCCACCACCGGGGGTTCTTCATGCCCTTTCCGCTATTGATTTCTACCAAAAATCAGCGTACTTTTAGAGACAGTGGCAATTATTGCCAATAATCCCACCTCCCTTTTTCAGTTTCTGCTAAATCCTAAATCAGTTGACAATGGAGAGCTCCACCAGCGTTCAACAGCTTTTTTTCCGGCACGTGAAGGAGGGACTTCCATCGCACCTCTCGCTGGTCGATGAGATCGCGGATCTGCTAAATATCAGTACCGACAGTGCCTACCGGAGGATAAGAGGTGAGAAAGCGATCTCCTTCGACGAGATCAGGACCCTGTGCGCCCACTTCAGGATCTCACTGGACCAGTTGTTCCAGCTGGAATCCAACAACATTATCTTTTGGGGAAGATTCATCAACGATACCGATTTTGTCTTCGACAATTATCTCGGGGACATCCTGAAGCAGGTCATCTATTTCAACTCCTTCACCGAAAAAGAGCTGATGATAATGTCGAAGGACGTACCCATTTTTCACCATTTCAATTTCCCCGCACTGGCGGCTTTCAAGTGCTTTTTCTGGATGAAGACGGTATTGCAATACCCCGGGCTCAGCAAGCAGCGCTTTACCGCCGATGATCTCCAGGATCCAAGGATACAGACCTGCAGCAGGATCATTGAGGAATACAACAAGATCCCGTCCCTTGAGATATGGAATGTGGAAACCATTCACGCGACGATCAGACAGGTCGAGTATTACAGGGACACAAAGATATTTGCATCTGATAAGGACGTTGCAGTAGTCTATGACTGCCTGCACAGGACCGTGGATCATATAGAAGCGCAGGCAGAGCTCGGAACCAAGTTCCTTCCGGGTGCGTCGCCCGGCGCAAAAGGGGTCGCGCCTGGCGAAAGAGGGTGGCCGCCCGACGCAAAAGGGGGGACCCCCGGCGCAAAAGGCGCCCCTCTGAAATTCTACGTCAATGAATTTATCCTTGGCGACAACACCTACCTGGCATGCCTCGACGACAAGAAGCTCATATTCATCAACCACTCCGTTCTAAATACCATCAGGACAAAGGATACCTACTTTACCGAATCCATGCACGAGCATTTCCGCAACATCATCCGAAAATCCACCCAGATCAGCGGCGTCGGCGAGAAGGAGAGAAGCCGATTCTTCAATACTATCCGCGACAAGATCGAGGTCAGCCGCAGCTCCTGAGTTGCCGCCCGCCGCTATTTCTTCTTCATCTGCTTCCTGAGCGCCGCGATATAGATAGAAGTATCGTCCAATAAATAATTGATATAATTCTCGTCGATCTCCCCGGCCATGAACTGGTCGTATCTCTTTATAATTTTCTCAATCAGCCTCCCTTTGTTAAAATAGAACCGCCCCTCAAATCCTAAAACAAGATGATCATGGTCGAGCCCCCCATCTTTAACAGCAAAATGGCTGTCCTTTTCGTATACAAAAACGACCTGTCCCCTCTCATAATAATATTCATACTCCTTTGGCCCGAAAGAAAGACCAATTCCCATCACCAGCTTGTAGATCGTATCATTTCGGAAATATCCCCTGATCTCGCCGCCATTGTCCGGCGCCTCGCCGGCCGCTTCGATAAAGGCCTCAAAATCCAGATCAACCGCGCGCAGCGTCGAATCACTATTGATCCGCTGAAAAACGGCCCTGATATTCCTGATCAGCGAGTCCTTCGTCGCCTTCGGCAGGGACACCGTCAGAGGCCCCTGCGGAGCCCGGCGCACTGTCCTGGACTTCACTGCAGGCACTGCTGCCGCCCTGCTTGTATCGCGGGCTATAAGCTGCGTGTCGGCGCCATGCTGCGCGCAGACTGCGGTCGGGCCCGCCAGAATAACCAGCAAAAGAAAAAAGTGATGTTTCATTTACTTCACCTCCTGCATCTCCACCAGCTTGTTGTAAAAACCCTGCTTCGCGATCAGCTGATCATGCGTCCCGCGTTCCACGATCCTTCCCTTCGACAGAACGATGATCTCGTCGGCGTGCCGGATAGTACTCAGGCGGTGCGCAATAACGATACTCGTCCGGTGCTCCATCATCTTGTTGATGGCGTCCTGGACAAGGCGCTCGCTCTCCGTATCCAGCGACGAGGTCGCCTCGTCAAGAATAAGTATCGGCGGGTTCTTCAGGACGGCGCGGGCGATGGTGAGCCGTTGTCTTTCGCCGCCGCTGAGCTTGCTGCCGCGGTCGCCGATATTGGTGTCGTAGCCCTCCTCCTTCTGCATGATAAAGTTGTGGGCATTGGCGATCCCGGCTGCCCGGATGATCTCCTCGCGGGTGGCGTCGGGCTTGCCCAGCGCGATATTGGCGGAAATGGTATCGTTGAAGAGAATGGGCTCCTGGGTGACGATGCTCATCTGCTCGCGCACCGACTTAAGCGAATAGTCTTTTATGTTCACCCCGTCGATAAGAAGCTCGCCCCCCGTAACGTCGTGAAACCGGGGTACCAGATCGGCCAGCGTCGATTTCCCCGCCCCCGAACTGCCAACCAGCGCGATCGTCCTGCCTTTTTCGATGGTCAGGTTGATATCCTGCAGGATAACCGCGTCGTCGTAGGAAAAACTAACGTTGCGGAACTCTATCCTCTCCCCGAAAGCGACCAGTTTCCGGCCCTTTGGATCGTCGATGATGTTTACGGGCGCCTTCAGAAGGTCCTCGACCCGCTCCATCGCCGCGGCGCCGCGCTGAATATTGAAGATGGACGTCGAAAGCGTCTTGGCCGGGTTGATCAGCATGGCAAAGACCGCGATATAGGAGATAAGGTCGCCACCGGAGAAGCCCTTGCCGTGGGTATTGAAGACGAGCATGCCGCCATAGTAGAGGATAACGGTCAGGACAACGACTCCCAGCACCTCTGTTAACGGTGAGGCCAGATCGCGCCGCGCGTTCATTTTGTTACGGATGCGGAAGAGGCTGTCGTTGATCTGTACGAATTTTCTGCGCAGCAGCGCCTCCGCGCCAAAACCCTTGATCACACGGATGCCGCCGAGGGTCTCATCCAGCACCGAAAGGCTTTCCCCGAGCCTCGTCGAGGCGTCCTTGGACTGTCGCTTCAGGCTGCGGCTGATCCGCCCGATGAGGAAGCCTGTGATCGGTAACAGGACGAGCAGGAACAGAGAAAGATGAGGACTCAGGTAGATCATATAGGCCAGATAGCCGATGATGGTCAGCGGGTCCTTGATCAGTCCTTCCAGCGTGCTCACGACCGAAGACTCGATCTCATAGATATCGTTGGTCATTCTCGAGATAAGGTCCCCCTTTCTCCTTTCCGTAAAATAACCTATCGGGAGCGCCAGTATCTTTTCATAGACGTCGTTGCGAAGAAAGGTAATGGTTGCGCTGCGGATAGGGGAGGAGATATAGGAGGCCCAGTAGTAGAACAGGTTCTTGAGAACGGTGGAAATAATGATCAGCAGACAAATGACGATGAGGACGGTGGACTTGTCATGGGTCTGAATGATACCGACCAGGATATCTTTCAGCGCGCCGATCGAATTCGTATTCAGCGAGACCTGCGTGCCCGTGGCGCCCTCCCCGAACAAAATAGACAGAAAAGGGCTCAGCATGCCCAATGAGATCAGGCCAAAAACGATAGACAGAATGTTAAAGAACATATAGAGGACTATCTTCCCTTTGTACCTGGCCAGGTATTGCAAAATCACCGAGAATTTCTTCATGCTAAAATATGCCGTAAATTTGGGGACAAATGTAGTTGTAATATTGTTAATATTATGCAAGAAGGCAAAAGACAAAAACAGGTAGGAGCATTGTTGCTGGAGGAATTGAGCAGTATCTTTCAACGACTTGGCCTGAGCATGATCGATGGTGGTCTGATATCCCTGACGGCGGTAAAGGTCACTCCCGACCTGCTGGAGGCACGCGTATACCTCAGCATCTTCCACGCAAAGGATACGGCCGCGGTCATGAAAAAGGTCGAAGACAGGGGCTGGGAGATCAAACGCGAGCTGGCCGACCGGGTCAAGCACCAGCTGCGGAGAATACCCATCCTTCAGTACTACAATGATGACACCCTTGACCACGCGGAAAAAATGGACGAGTTGTTCAGGAAGATCAAGGCGGAACGACCGCCGGATAGCGACTCTGCCGGGGCGGGCAGCGATCAATGAACCTCCTCTTCGCGTGGCGTTATTTCCGTGCAAAAAAGTCGACCAATGCGATCAACATCATAGCCTGGGTAAGCATGTCGGCCATCGTCGTAGGCGCCGCCGCGCTGATCCTGGTCCTCAGCGTCTTCAACGGCTTTGAAGACCTGGTAAAATCCCTCTACACGAGCTTCTACCCCGACATGAAGATCAGCCCGGTCTCCGGGAAGACCCTCACGCTTACGCCGCAGCAGCTGCAGCGGCTCACCGCCGTAAAAGGCATGAATGCATACTCGCTGGTAGTGGAGGACAAAGCCATTCTCGAGAATGACTCCACCACCTTTCCGGTCTATCTCAAAGGCGTCGATAATAATTTTCTGAAAGTATCCGGCGTCGGCGCACACGTAGAGCGCGGAAATTTCGACCTGGGTACCGGCGACCACCCAATGGCCATCCTCGGCTCGGGCGTCGAATACGCGATACGCGTGGAGGCGGAGCGGTCCCTGCTGTCTCTGGGCGTCTACCTTTTCAGGAAGGGCACCGACTATTCGGCCGACCCGGCCTCGTCCATCAGCCACGAGACCATGGGCACGTCGGGCGTCTTTCGGATCCAGCAGGACTTCGACAACAGCTATGTCATCACCAATTTGGCCTTTGTGAAGAGGATGCTGAATCTGCAGCCCGACGAATACAGCTATGTCGAACTCGCGATCCCGGATGCCACGCAGACAGAATCAGTCCGGCAGCAGCTGGCCGGCCTGCTGGGCAAGGACTACCGGATCCAGACCCGTTACGAACAAAATCAGAATCTCTACAGTGTTATGGGAACTGAAAAATGGTTTATTTATATTGCGCTGACCCTGATACTGATCGTAGCCGCATTTAATATGGTGGGCGCGCTGACCATGCTTGTCTGGGAGAAACAAAAAGATATCAACGTCCTCAAGGCGCTGGGCGCGCGCAACGGACTCGTCCAAAAGATATTCCTCAGCGAGGGCATGCTGCTGGGGCTGATGGGCGGCCTCTCCGGCATGCTGATCGCCCTGATCATATGTGTCCTGCAAATAAAATACAAGCTCATACCGCTGCAGGGAGATTCCTTCCTCATCGACTACTATCCGGTGAAACTGGTTGGGACTGATTTTGTGATGGTATTCCTGACGATCCTGGCCGTGGCGCTCCTGGCCTCCTGGCTGCCGTCGCGCAAAGCCGCCGCACAGCCGATCGAACTGAAGTCGTAAAATATTGTAGTCCAAAAACTACAAACCCTGATCGCATTGATCAGGGTTTGACATTTATCAAGTAAAACTTCTTATTAATAGTCTCCTTAGTAATCACCAAGCGTCTCGGGCAACTGGGCCAGCGCCTTTGCAAGCTGCTCGTCATTGGGAGCGATACCGTGCCAGTGGTGGTCATTCTGCATGAAATCGACGCCCTTGCCCATGATGGTATGCATCATGATGCCGATGGGCTTGCCCTGTCCGACCAGGCCCTTCGCCTTGTCCAGCGTAGCCACGACCTCGTCCATATCGTTGCCGTTCATTTCGAGGGTAGTCCAGCCGAAAGCTTCGAATTTCGCGTGGATATCGCCGAGATCCAAAACGGACTTCGTAGTCCCGTCGATCTGCTGGCCATTCCAGTCTATGGTAGAGATAAGATTGTCCACTTTGTGGGCCGCGGCAAACATGATCGCTTCCCAGTTCTGACCTTCGTCCAATTCACCGTCGCCATGGAGTGAGAATACAATATTTTTGTCGTTATTGAGTTTCTTAGCAAGTGCGGCTCCGATGGCAACGCTCATGCCTTGACCAAGAGATCCGCTCGCAACTCTTACGCCGGGAAGATGCTCATGAGTGGTGGGATGGCCCTGAAGACGGGAATTGATCTTCCGGAATGTAGCTAGCTCTTTGATGTCAAAATATCCGGACCGCGCCAGGGCTGAATAAAAAACAGGGGAAATATGGCCATTGGACAAAAAGAAGAGGTCTTCATTCTTCCCGTCCATATGAAAATTGGGGTCGTGTTTAAGAACTTTGAAGTAAAGAGCGGCGAAGAAATCAGCACAACCAAGAGAACCACCGGGGTGACCGCTTTGGGAGCCATGGACCATTCTTACGATATCTCTTCTGATCTGGGAAGCTACTGCTTTTAAGTCAGCCATATTGTTGGATTTGTTGAATCTTTTTGTTAACTGGTAGGCAAATCTAAAGGTTTTTGTCAAAACCCAGGATTCAATTTTTTGTCGTATTCAGCGGATTTTTCTATCTTTCCGTCGCAAATCTCCAGCTGTCCCTCTTATTCAAGCTTACCTGCCAAGATCCGGGAACTTTCATTAAAGAGTCAATTACTCGTATTAGTAGCATCAAGAAAGAATCGTTATTTTTGTTCATGAATCAAAATCAGACTGATGTTTGATGTTTTACTTTCGATAGCTATTTCATTTACCATTACGTTCCTTGCCATTCCCGCCGTTATCAACGTGGCTGAAATGAAAAAGCTTTTCGATATGCCCGACGCCCGCAAGGTGCACAATGCGCCCATCACCCCACTGGGGGGGCTGGGTATTTTTGCCGGCTTCATCTTCGGCTGCCTGCTTACGCTACACTTTAATCAATACGCTGAGCTTCAGTATTTTATGGCGGCTTCTTTCGTGATCTTCTTCCTTGGTCTGAAGGATGATATCCTGATCATCTCGCCCGTGAAAAAGTTCATCGGCCAGGTGCTCGCCGCCTTTATCATCATCTACTACGGCAACGTCCAGATACGCAGCATGCACGGCTTCCTTGGCATCTATCAGGTGCCGGAGATGTTCAGCCTGCTGCTGACCTATTTCGCGGTTATCGTCGTCATCAACTCTTTCAATCTGATCGATGGTATCGATGGCCTGGCCGGCAGTCTCGGCCTTCTGTCCACGACCATCTTCGGGTCCTATTTCCTTTATGTCGGGATGCTGCCCTATGCCGTGATCGCTTTTGCGCTGTCTGGCAGCCTGCTCGCTTTCCTGATATTCAACTTCCAGCCCGCCAAGATCTTCATGGGAGACACGGGTTCCCTGCTGGTAGGGACGATCAACGCCATTCTTGTATTGAAGTTTATCAATATCGCAGGCTCCGGGGATGTTCGGTTCCCCATCCCCGCCACTCCGGCTGTTGGATTCACGATCCTGATGATACCGCTGCTGGATACGCTGAGGGTATTTGGGATCCGGATACTTCATCGCCGTTCGCCCTTCAGCCCTGACAGGAATCATATTCACCACCTGCTGCTCGACCGCGGATTCTCCCATCGCACGATAACGCTGCTCCTGGTCGCGGTCAACGCCGTCATGATCGCGCTCGTCTTCATGGCCCGGTCGGTCAACTGTACGATACTGTTATTTGGCATATTCGCTCTTTTCTTTGCCATGATCGCGGGTATCTACTACCTTATGCCTGCACCGCGTCTGTTCGTGGCCAAGTCGGCAAAAGAAGAGAACGCCCAACTCACAAAGGCTTCCCACCTGGTGCCCCTGACGAAGGATTCCATACTGGAACAAAATAATTAGAGACCCGGCCGGATCTTTGGTCCAATTCACTTTTGTCAAATTTTCTCATTTGACGTAGGTTTGCAGGGTCTCCCGCTCGCGGGCGACTTACCCAACCAGTTATAAATTCGTTGTCAACCAATTAGCTATGTCAGACGATCTGGAATTAATCCTGGAAGAAGCCAGGGACGGCATGAAAAAGGCAATTAATCATCTTGAATCTGAATTAATTAAGATAAGGGCAGGAAAGGCAAGCCCCCAGATGCTCGACGGGCTCACCGTTGACTATTATGGTACTCCCACTGCGCTCAATCAGATCGGTAACGTTTCCGCGATGGATGCAAGGACGCTTACCATTCAACCCTGGGAAAAGAATATGCTCCAGCCCATCGAAAGGGCTATCATCAATGCCAACCTTGGCGTTACACCCCAGAACGACGGCAATATCATCCGGCTTTTCATGCCCCCGCTGACGGAAGAAAGAAGAAAGGAATTTGTCAAGCGGGCCGGCGGTGAAGGCGAGCAATCCAAAGTAGCTATCCGCAGTATCCGCCGCGACTCCATAGAACAGATCAAAAAATTGCAAAAGGACGGTCTCAGCGAAGACGAAGCCAAAGACGCGGAAAAGGAGATCCAGGACATCACCGATAAAAATATCTCGCTGGTGGAAAAGCACCTGTCCGCCAAAGAAAAAGAGATCATGTCCGTGTAAACCGCTCCGTTACCCTGCGTGCCTGCCCGGCACGCCGCTGGGGTTCCTGCCATTATGGGATACCTTTTAAATCCTGCAACCTGTCGCAAGCTTGCACAAATCGGGAGGTATGGGAAAAATTAAACTCGGAGACATCGACACGCGCGCCCCGAAAGACTGGGACAAACAGGAGACGAAGAACAGGCTGGTCGACATACTGGCCGAACTCGACGAACTGCAGAATCTATTGTATGCAGAGTCGAAGCATTCCCTTCTGATCGTCATCCAGGGCATGGACGCCAGCGGCAAAGACGGCCTCATCCGCAATGTCTTTGGCAAACTGAATCCACAGGGTGTACTGGTAAGATCGTTTAAGGCGCCCACGGCAGAAGAGCTGGCACACGATTTTCTGTGGCGTATACACGAATATGCCCCGGCAAAAGGATACATCCGGCTCTTCAACCGCAGCCAGTACGAGGACGTCCTGATCACCCGTGTACACAAGTGGATCGACGACGAAACTGCCTACAAAAGGATGAAGGCCATCAACCGCTGGGAGAACCTGCTCGAAGAACACAACAGCACCCATATCCTCAAATTCTATCTCCATATCTCGCCGGACGAACAACGGCAGCGTCTGGACGAGCGGATAAAAAACCCTGCAAAACAGTGGAAATACAACGAAGAGGACTACAAGGAAGCCCGGCTATGGGGCGACTACATGAAGATGTACGAGGACTGCTTCCAGCACTGCAACGAGGTCCCCTGGAAGATCATACCCGCGGACCAGAACTGGTATAAGGAATACCTGGTTGCCACTACGGTGAGGGACACCCTGAAAGGCCTGAATATGCAATATCCTGGCCTGAAGAAGAAGTAGTAAATTCAGTATGTCTTAAAACACGCTTATTCAATAACTAAAATCAACTATCATGGGAATGCTAAAAGAGTTCAAAGACTTCGTAATGCGTGGCAATGTTCTCGACCTTGCCGTAGCCGTGGTCATCGGCGCAGCCTTTAGCGCCATCGTATCCTCTCTGGTTGAACACATCATCACGCCACTCCTGCTCACTCCCGCACTAAAAGCCGCCAACCTGCAGGATATCGACAAGCTCACGTGGGGCGCCGTCAAATATGGCAGCTTTTTGTCCGCTGTCATCAAATTCCTGATCATCGCCTTTATCCTCTTTCTCATCGTAAAATTCTTTAAGAGCCTCGAAAAGAAAAAGGTTCCCGCCGCAACCGAGCCTACCGCTACTGAAAAGCTGCTGGCGGAGATCCGTGACGAACTGAAGAAGAGGCCCGTATAAATAAATGATTATTTCAGTTGCCAGGCCCGGCCCTGGCAACTTTTTTGTTATATCCTTTCCTTTTATTGTAAATCAAACTGACGAGTTATGACGTATTTTAAGAAGACGCTTATCCTTCTGACTATCTCGACCGGGTCCATCACCCTCGCACATGCGCAAAACAGGATACAGCAGCTGAGAGACGAGGCCAACGGCGCCGTTATTATAAAAGATCCCAACGACACGACAAAGATGACCTGGAAGACGGGGGGACTCTATAACCTCAATTTCAACCAGGCAGCCCTCAGCAACTGGTCCGCCGGCGGCGACAAATCGGCCCTCTCGCTTTCCACGTTGCTCAATCTCTATGCCTTTTATAAGGATGGCCGCCGGTCATGGGACAATACGCTTCTTCTCGCTTACGGCATAACCAGTACAACCAGCCTCGGCACCCGCAAATCCGACGACCGGATGGACCTGGTGTCCAAATACGGATACGACGTGGGTAAGAAATGGTACCTCAGCACTCTGTTCAATTTCAGGAGCCAGTTCTCCGCGGGATACAACTATGTAGACCAGAACACCAGAGTGCTCACATCCAATTTTCTCTCGCCGGGTTATTTTCTGCTCTCCCTCGGTATGGACTATAAACCCAACGACAATTTCTCCCTCTTCCTGTCCCCGCTGACCGCGCGAATGATCGTCGTCAACAACGACTCGCTGGCTTCCATCGGCGCCTTCGGAGTCGACTCGGGCAAACATTCCCGCTTCGAACTCGGCTCATACGCCTCCATCAACTACAAGACCAATCTGAGCAAGACCGCCGCATACACCGGCAGACTCGACCTTTTCTCCGACTACCTGCGCCGTCCCCAGAACGTCACCGTCTATATGACCAACATTCTTGCCGTCAAGGTCAACAGGCTGATCAGCATGAACCTCTCCGTTACACTGATCTACGACAACGACACCAAGTCTGTCCACAGCGACGGCACCGTCGGCGGTCCGGCCCTCCAGCTGCAGGAGGTTATGGGCATCGGTCTGGCCTACCAGTTCGACAACAAGAAGCGCGTGCCTCCCAAACCCGCGCAATAAATATATGCCGGAAGGCTCGCCCCCGCGGGCGGGCCGCTTTTCGGCGCTTTCCGCAACGGCGTGAACCACGCGGTTCACACTCTGGCGGCCACCTGTCCCCCAACTCATTCCCCGGAACTCTCCCGATTCATTTCCCCGA
>Ga0068853_100000463_pt1 | contig 27741 bp, 24 predicted proteins | sample KBSCornC32_FD_65655 | JGI IMG/M metagenome (GOLD analysis project Ga0068853, IMG submission 65655) | Corn rhizosphere microbial communities from Kellogg Biological Station, Michigan, USA - KBS Corn C3-2 | ecosystem: Host-associated > Plants > Roots > Rhizosphere > Soil ... | reverse complement strand
CGAACGTCACGACGAGGCTGTCGAGGCCGCTCGTGACAGAGCGGACGCGCTCGCCGGTAAGCCAGCTCCAGTCGACGGCACAGCCGCCCTCGTCGTTCAGTCCCTTTTGTGCTTCGGTCATCGCGACATCCTAGCCAAAGATGGACCCCCGGGCGGCGGCCCGGGTCTCAAGACCGCCCGCCGTGTCGACGCCGGTCAGCGATGACCGATCTGCCCGGGACACGCCTGTGCCCATGGAAGCTTCTGCAACGACGGGGTCTGCGCCGTGGCGTGCGCCGCGGGCCTGGTCAACTGCAACGGGGTGTGGAACTTCGGCACCGCCGACTTCTCGATCTCGATGTGGATCCAGACGTCGCCGAGGTACGAAACGCAGTGGATCCTGACCAAGCGGGCCTACTGCAGCCACGCGCCGTTCTGGAACGTGGGCATCACCTGGGACGGTCGCCTGATCTTCGAGATGGACCAGGACTATGACGGCACGAACTACGGGAACATCAACGGCACCACCAACGTCCTGGACAACGCCTGGCACCACATCGCGTTCGTCCGTCAGAACACCGCGATGCGCATCTACGTGGATGGCACCTCGACGCCAGCGGCGTCAGCAACGGCGTCACCAACCTGATGGAGAGCTACAACGTCCGCATCGGCCAGATCTCCTGCGCTTGGGGCCAGAACTTCGGTGGCCTGATCGACGATGTGGCGATCTGGACCGGGTATGCCCTCACCCAGGCCGAGGTCGCCCTGGTCGCCTGCGTGAGCCGCCGCTAGCAAGTTCCGAGGGCGAACCCGGCATCAGAGCGAGCGTAGCGAGCGGGTCCAAGCACCCGGGAGGCGCGGCTCCGCGACCTCCCACGGCAGCGCGCGGGCGGGAGGGGGGAACCCTTTCAGGGTTGCCATCTGGATGAACTGGCCCGCGAGCGGCGAAGCCGCGTTACGCTAGACTCGGCGGCTCGCCCGTGCCGCTGCGTCCCGAGATCCGTTTTTGTGCCGCTCCCGACGGAGTGAAGCTGGCCGTCGGGGCCTACGGCATCGGAGCGCCGCTCGTGCGCGCGGCGACCTGGCTCACCCACGTCGAGCACGACGCCACCAACCCTCTCTCGCGCCACTGGTGCGAGGAGCTGAGCCGGTCTCATCGGTACATCACCTACGATGGGCGGGGGTGCGGCCTGTCGGACCGCGGGCCGGGCGAGGTCTCCCCCGAAGCGTGGCTGTCCGATCTGGAGACCGTCGTGGACGCGATGGGCCTCGGGCGTTTCCCGCTCCTCGGCATCTCCATGGGCGCGCCGATCGCGGTCGCCTACGCCGTCAAGCACCCCGACCGGGTGAGCCGCCTGCTCCTGTTCGGAGGCTTTCACCGCTCCTACCTCAGCTCGACGAACCCGGACGCCCGGGTGCTGGCGGAGGCCGACGTGCTGCTCAAGAGCGCCCGCCTGGGCTGGGGCACGGGCAGCGCGGCGCTGCGGCAGGTGTTCGTCGCCAAGCTGATCGGCGAGGCCACCGAGGCGCAGCGGCAGGCCTTCGACGAGCAGCAGCGCGTGACGTCGTCGCCCGAGATGGCGGAGCGTTACCTGCGCGCGATGTTCGCGCTCGACGTGAAGGATCTGGCGCCGCGGGTGGCGTGTCCGACCCTGGTCTTTCACGGCCGCGGCGACCAGCTGATCTTCTTCGAGCAAGGCCGCAAGCTGGCCGCGTTGATCCCCGGCGCCCGCTTCGTTCCGCTGGAGAGCAAGAATCACCTCCCGTTCCCCGAGGAGCCCGCGTGGCACACCTTCGTGGCCGAGGCCCGGCCTTTCCTCGCGGCCGAGAATCCGGGCGCGGGGGCCCGGACGGGCGCGCCGGCCCTGACGCCGCGGCAGCTCGAGGTCCTGCGCGCCGTCGCGCGTGGCCTGACGGACAAGGAGATCGCGCGCGAGCTGTCCCTGAGCCCGCGCACGGTCGAGATGCACGTGGCGCGAGCCCTGGCGGCGCTCGAGTGCGCCAACCGCGCCCAGGCGGTCGGCAAGGCCAAGGGGCTGGGAATTCTGGACTGATCGCGACGCAGCTCACATTGCTCTGCGACGGTCGACCGTTAGACTGAGACAGAAACGACGATGGCCGACACGACCGTCACCAAGGTGGGCGACTATGAGGTCTTGGTCTCGGGGAGCGCGGTCGCGTTCTGGCCCCTCGACCCGTGGTCCTCGCTGTCGGGAGCCGTCTCGCCCATCGTGGTCGCACCCTCCTCCGGCACGTCGGTGGGAACGGTGGTCACCTCGGTGGTCGGCGTCTTCGACATCGCCATCGGCGTCGCCGAGGGCGTGGCCGAGTCGGAGGTGGCGCCCGTCACGCTGCCGCCGTCGCCGGGGGGCAAGGCCACCACCAAGAAGGCGGCGCTGTTCGGCAAGGTCGGCCAGACCATGCACCTCCGCTTCGCCGTCGATCACGGCAAGCTGAAGAAGACCGACACCTGGTCGGGGACGCTGCGCCTGTCCAGCAAGAACAGCGCTGGCAGCATCGTCCAGACGAACGTCACGCTCGCCGTCGCGTACTCGGCGACGGTGTCGAACCTGTTCGTCTTCTTCGCGCCCAACACCAAGCTCAAGAAGAACGCCTGGGTGACGCTCGAGGCGCAACAGAAGGGCGGCGGCACGGTCGCCAACGCTTCGGTCGACATCAAGGTGCTCCGCGACAACCTCGGCAGCGGCTACGCGGGGGTGAACCGGCGCGTGCAGCTCAAGACCGACGGAGGCGGCCAGGTGGTGTCCGGCACGGCCCGGCCCATCCTCGCGGTGCCGGTCGAGTGGCCGGTCATCTTCACCTTCACGAGCGGCGCGCACGTCACGGGCGCGCACATGATTCGCCTGGACAAGGACGCCGCGGACGAGGACAACCTCAACGCCACCGAGATCGGTCCCGCGGTGCTGGTGCCGCGCGCCGCCGCCAGCCTGAAGGGGAAGACGTTCATCCTCGATGCGGGGCACGGCGTCGTCTACGGCTACACGAAGGCGCGGCGATGCCAGGAGTGGTACGTCGCCCATCGGGTGGCCGACCGCATCCGGGCGATCCTGATGTCGGAGCACAAGGTGGAGGACGGCGACATCTACTTCTCGCGCTCGGCGGGGTTCGGGCTCATCGAGCCCTCCCAGGTGCACGCGAACAACGCGCCCGAGGCGGGAGAGGCCAAGTACAAGGTCGACCTGCCGCAGAAGAAGATCGCCGCCAAGACCGCCGCCGTCGGCCTGCACGACCTGGCGAAGCTCCTCCTCACGACCCACTCGGGGGATCACGACACGGCGGACGCCCTCTCGGCCTCGGCCTATCAGGGTTTCCTCGGCCGCAATACGGCCACGGTCAACGCCATCGTCGCGCGCGTGAACGGTCAGCTCGCCGCCACGCACGCCCGCGTGAAGCCCGGCTCGGTGACCTGGGACGATGGCACGCACCGCTACGTCTACGTGAAGGAAAAGCAGACCGCCGCGGGCGGTTGGGAGGCCGCTGGGACGACGAACCTTCCCATCACCACCAGCGACTGGTTCGCGCTCGACAGCCAGGCGATGACGGTGCTGGCCGACCGCTCGGCGCGCTGGTCGCTCGCCGCCGAGGTGGGCGGCGGGCCGCCGCTCGGCGGGAAGTCGTTCGCGTCGGCGGCGCGCGCCGCTCTCAAGGCCGCGGGCGCCCTCGACTACTTCCGACAGAAGATCCTCTACTACGTGAACGTCACCGCCCCCCACGCCTATCTGGACAGCGGCACGAAGGGGTGGGGACCGTCGGAGCGCGCGAAGTTCTTCAACGACTATCAGACCATGCTGAGCGCTGCCGGGACGCCCCTCAGCATGGTCCTCACGCTGCACGAGAACGCCGGCAAGGGAAAAGGGGGCATGGTCCTGGTGTCGCACAAGGCGGGGCCCGACGAGCCGCCGGACGACCAGGTCCGCATCGCGAAGACGATGGTGAAGTACCTGGACCCCTTCGACCACGGCACGCGCTCGGGCGGCATCAGCAAGGATCTGCCCGCGAACCCGGCGGGGATGCTCTATCACGGCAACCACGTGCGCGACATCTACGCCTACTTCGAGAGCGAGTTCATGGATGCCACCGATCCCAAGGACTCGACGAGGTTCTCGTACGAAGCGATGGCCGAGCCGGCCTTCATCGACGCGCTCGCGCGCCAGATCGTGTGCGGCGTCGTCGAGTGGCTGCTCGAGCCGCAGGCCGACCTCGAGGACGTGAAGTACATGGGCGGCTCGATCAAAGGGCTCTGGTGACCTGGTGAGCATGCTCGTGGCCGCGGTGTGCACCGGTCGACGCGGGAGCGCGGGCCGGCTTTCGGTCGTCGCCGTCGAGGCCACGGCGGGCGGCCTCGTCCCCGTCCGACAGGCGCGCCGCCGGCTCGCGCCCGAGGTGGCCCGCGCCCCGGTGTTCTCCCCCGACGGTCGCTGGATCGCGTTCGTGCGCGGCGGCGACGTCACCCTCGCGTCGCTGGCCGACCCCGCGGCCGAGCCCGCCGCCCTGGCGCCGGCGTTCGGGCTCTCCTCGGCTTCGGCTCATCAGTTCGACGCCTCGAGCTCGTGGATCGCGCTCGCCCTCGAGCGCGGTGTCCTGGTGGTGCCGACGGCCGGCGACGCCGGCGGTTGCTTCGTGCCGCTGCCGGAAGGTCATCGCCCCGATCGGCTGCTGTGGTCGGAGCGGGGCGGCCTGCTGGCGGTCACGGCGCGCGAGCCCGACGGCAGCCCGGTCGCCGTCGTGATCGATCCGGCCAGAAGCCGGGTGCTCGCGACGTCGCCTGGCGTCGAGGTCCTGGGCGTGCCCGACGATGAGACGGTGTGGCTGGTGGGCCCGCGCGCGGGTCTCCCGGGGGGCGAGGCCTTTGTCTGGAGGCGCGGCGGAGAGGCCACGTCCTCCTTCGTCTGCCCCGACGACTACCTGATCCTGTCGTGGGTGCCGAGACAGAGCGCCGTGCTGCTGGCCGGGCTCGCCGAGGACGCGGGTGACCCCGCAGACGTCGCGATCGCGTCACTGGCAGGCGGGGAGCCGCGGCCGCTCATCCACGGCGTGCCCGGGGTGTGCGACATCGCCGTGTCGTCGGACGGTGGGTGGGTCACCTTCCTCAGCGAGGAGGATCCGATGGCGTCCTATCTGGTCTCGACCGCGTCGGCCCAGCCGGCCCCGCAGCGGGTGCTGGTCGAGGAGTCGCCGCCGGGAGGCGCCGAAGAGGTGGACGCCGATCCCGAGCTGCTCGTGGAGGTCGCGTGCGTGGTCACGCCGGTCGAGGGGGCGCCGTGGCCCTCCTAGCGTCCGCTGCGGCGGCCGTGCTGGCGCTGTTCGCGGCGGCGGCGTCGCCTCCGCCGGGACCGGCGCCGCTGCCGGGACCGGCGCCGCCGCCCGATCCACCCGGGATGGACCTGCTCCGCGCGAAGAGGCAAGCGACGAAGGCCGCGCGCTCGCCCTCGACCCCTTGCCCGTTCCTGGCGGACGACGCGAAGCCCGTCGTCGACGTCCCGGGCACGAATCGTCGCGCGCCGTTCGCGCTGTATCCGCTCGGCTTCTCGAAGGGGGGCCGCTTCGCGTGGCTCGAGACGAGCCAGAGCTTCGACGACGACCAGCGAAGCTGGACTTTGCACGTCGTCGATCTCGACCGCGATCGCGCGCTCGTGGATCGCGTGTTCTTCGTGCACACGACTGGCGTCGGGGCGATGTGCGCAGCCGGCGCCTCGACCATCGCCCGCCTCCTCGAGCAGCAGCAGATCGACTACGGCACGCCGCCCACCCTCGCGCCGGCCGACGACCCGAAGGCCCCGCCCACCATCGAGGTCGTCGCCGGAAAGCGCGACCCGGAGATGGCCAGGACACCCTACCGCGTGTTGCTGCGGGGCCCCGAGGGCTCGAAACAGCTCGGCCGGCTCTGGCGCGTGGAGTCCGAGTCGGGTGAGGCGCCTCGCGCCGCGCCCGTGGTCGTGGGCCTGCTGCGCAGCCCCTTCGAGCCGCGGGTCGCCGTCCTCGCGACGCAGAAGGTGATCGGCGTCGAGGCGGTGGAGGCCACCATGGTGACGGTCCTCGGTGGTCGCCTCGACCGAGGGTGGAGGAAGGAGGCGCCATGAAGCACGTCGCCAAGGACGGAGACTGCGTCGCCTCGCTGGCCGCGCAGTACGGCTTCGCCGACGGGAAGGCGATCTGGGATCATCCGGACAACGCAGCCCTCAAGAAGCTGCGCGCCGATCCGAACCAGTTGCACCCCGGCGACGAGGTCGTGATCCCCGAGCGCAAACCGAAGGCCCTCTCGCTGGCGACGGGGAAGCAGCACAAGATCGTGGTCAAGCGGCCCATGCGCCTCTTGCGCATCAAGTTCCTCGACGCCGCGGGCGAGCCCCTGAAGGGCCCCTACAAGCTGACGGCGGGGACGCTGGTACGCGCGGGCGAGCTCGACGGGCAGGGCGTCTTGCACGAGGAGCTCCCCCCCTCCGTCGTACAGGCTCAGGTCGAGATAGACGGCGTCGTGCGGGCCGTGCGCATCGCCCACCTCAATCCTCTGCGCGACACGAACGACGGCGGCGTCACGGGCGCACAGGCGAGGCTCGCCAACCTCGGCTACGCGCCGGGCGCCGTCGACGGCAAGGCGGGCCCGAAGACGCGGGCCGCGATCCGGACCTTTCAGGAGGCTCGCGGGCTCGAGCCAACGGGCGACCTGGACGCCGCCACCATCGATGAGCTCGAGTCGGAGCACGGACAGTGACGGGTTCCAGGCAGAGGAGCGGGATGGTTGCGAAGAAGGCAGGAGGGCGCCATGCCGTTTGAGCCGCGCCTGCTCACGTCGAAGGGGTGGGTCATTCCCGTCGCCGGCGGGCCTGCCACGGCCGAGCAGCGAGGAGCCGCGCTGGACGGTTCTCAGGCCGCGGGGATCGTCCGCGAGCTCAAGCTCGGCTCGGCGTGGCACGCGTTGATCGCCCTGTACGAGGTTGCGACCGGCCGGCCGCGCGAACCGCGGCGGCCCGTTCGTGATCACGCGCTGGTGGCCGCGATCGAAGGTGCGTTGTCCTCGGGGAGGCTCCTCCTCGTCCCCGAACAGTCGGCGGGCGCCGCCGGCGGCCCGCGCTCTCGGGGCCTCTCGGAAGCGGCCGTCAGCGAGGAGGCCCGCCTGGTGGCCGCGGTTATGGGGGAACGCCGGTCGCTGGAGTTCGAGGGCCAAAGGTACCGCTTCGTCGTGCTCGACCGGATTCCCTATCGATCGACGGGGACGGACGACTTTCGTCCGGTCCCGCCCGTCCAGGCGGTGCAGCTGCTGGCGCGAATGGCCGAGCGGCTGGTCAGGACGCCGGAGAAGCGTGGCTCCTGGCTGGACCTGGCGGGGAAGGTGACGGATGGACGCGCGGGGGTGGGCGTGGTGATGCTGCGCCACCAGCCGGCCGCGCCCGCCGAGCCCCCGAAGAGAAGTGACGCGCCGGCCGTGACACCGTCGCAGGTCCGTCCGAAAACGGCGGAGCTCGACTGGGTCGAGATCAAGATCGTGTACGACGACGGGAGCCCGTTCGACGGGCGCTGCGCGCTCGAGCTCCCCGGCGGTCGAAAGACGTCGGGCTCGCCGGGGGCAGACGGCGTCATTCGGTTCGACGGGATCGACCCCGGCGCCTGCAAGCTGTCTTTCCCCGACCTGGACGCGGACGCCTGGGGACCGAGCGGCGGCTGATTCCCGGCCGCGCACGCGGCGCCTGAGGCGCATGGGTCGGAGCCGTTCGACGGCACCTGGTGTACGGTGGCCCTACCGTAGTCGAACCGCGGTCGCACCGTAGTCGTCCGACTGTCGCGCTCCGCTCTCGCGACGGAGGATGAGACGCATGCGCCGCCTCCTTCGAATCGCCTACGGCCTGGTCGCCTACCTGCTGTTTCTGGCGTCCTGGGCCTGGTTCATCGGCTTTCTGGCCGGTGGCAGCATCTTCAGGTCGGTGGACGATGGGCCGGCGGTGGGATCTCTGGCCGCCGCGGCGCGGGACCTCGGGCTGCTCCTGATCTTCTTTGCTCACCATTCGGTCATGGCCCGACCGGCGGCCAAGCGCGCGCTGACCAGGCTGATCCCGCCGGGGCTGGAGCGGTCGACGTACGTGCTGGTGGCCAGCCTCGCGCTCGATCTCGTGCTCTGGCAATGGCGGCCGCTGCCAATCGTCGTGTGGCACGCGCAGGGCCTCGCCCGGCTCGTCGTGCTCGCGGGGTTCTGGACCGGCGTCGTCGTCGCGCTCGTGGCGGCCCACACCATCGACGGGTGGGCGCTCTTCGGGGTGCGTCAGGTCCTGGTGGCCCTCCCGGCGAGCGCGCCGAAACGGGCGACGTTCGCCACCCCCGGCCTCTACCGCCTCGTGCGCCACCCGTTGATGACGGGGATCCTGCTTTCGCTGTGGTGTGCCCCCACCATGAGCAAGGGACGCCTCCTGCTGGCCGCCGCGATGACCGCGTACATCTGGCTGGCGGTGAGGCTGCTCGAGGAGCGCGACCTGAGAAGGACCTTCGGCGCCGACTACGAGACGTACCAGCGGGAGGTTCCGATGCTCGTTCCCTACAAAGGCGTCCGCCCCAACGGCCGCGCCTGAGGAGGTCTGGTCATGAAGATCAACGGTTCATTCGACAGCAGGTTCGGCGCGGTGGCGGGCGCGTTCGAGCGCAACTTCGCCGAACGCGCCGAGGTGGGCGCCGCCGTCTGCGTCTACTCGGGCGACCGTCCTGTGGTCGACCTGTGGGCCGGCCTGGCCGATCGCGAGTCGGGCCGCGCCTGGCAGCGTGACACGATGGTCGTGACCAGCTCGACCACGAAGGGCTTCACGGCGACGGTCGCCCACCTGCTGGTCGAGCGAGGCTTGCTCGACCTCGACGCGCCCGTCGCCTCGTACTGGCCGGAGTTCGCGGCGGGCGGCAAGCAGGACCTCCTAGTTCGGTGGGTGCTCTCTCACCGAGCGGGGATTCCCTTCCTCGACCAGACACCGCCGTTGAGCGACATCCTGGCCTGGGCGCCGGTGGTGACCGCCGTGGCGAGCCAGAGGCCCCTGTGGGCGCCGGGGAGCGCGCACGGCTACCACGCGCAAACCTTCGGATGGATCATCGGCGAGATCGTTCGCCGGATCACGGGCAGGACGATCGGACGCTTCTACGCGGACGAGATCGCGTCCCGGTTCGGCCTCGACTTCTGGATCGGGTTGCCGCCCCGGCACCGGGATCGCGTGGCCACTCTCTACCCGCCGTCGCCGGCGGCGGTCAGCCGCTGGCCCGCGACGATGCTGCGCGCGCTCGGCGGCTGGACGACGCGCCAGATGAACCTTCCCGAAGCCCAGGCCGCCGAGATCCCTTCGTCGAACGGGATCGGCACCGCCCACGCCATCGCTCGTCACTACGCGGCCCTGAGCGGCGAGGTCGGCGGCGCGCGAATCCTGGCGCCACGGACCCTGGCCTCGGCTTGCGAGATACAGGCCGACGGCCCCGACCAGGTGCTGGGCGCCCACACCCGGTGCGGGCTCGGGTTCGCGCTGCCCCCCTCGCTCGGCGTCGCGAGCGGCCCGCGCTCTTTTGGTCACCCCGGCTCGGGGGGATCGCTGGGGTTCGCGGATCCGGAGGCCGGGGTGGCGTTCGGCTATGCGCCCAATCAGATGGGCGGCGTGGTCCTGGGGGACCCCCGCACCACGAGCCTGGTCGAGGCGCTCTACCAATGTTTGTAGGCAGAGGTTTGGCGGCGCGGTTCTTTCATCAACGAGGAGGAGGTCCCATGGCGAAGACAATCCGGTACGTGTGCACGACGGGCATCGAGCTGGCGAAGGAGGTGGCGTGATGGACCCGACGCGCATCGAGACCTTCGCGGCGCAGGTCGTGGGTGACCTGGCGGCGGCGATGGGCTCCGCCATGACGAGCCTCGGCGGCAAGCTGGGCTTCTATCAGGCGCTCGCGACGGCGCCGCGGACCCCCGACGAGCTGGCGGCGGCGACCGGCACCGAGCCGCGGCTGGTGCGCGAGTGGCTCGCCTCCCAGCGGGCGGCCGGCTACGTGGGGTTCGATCCGGAGTCGGGCCGGTTCGATCTTCCGCCCGAGCACGCCTTCGTGCTGGCCGAGCCCGACAGCCCCGCCTTCCTGACGCCGGCGTTCGACGTGACCTCCGCGATCTGGCGCGCCGAGGAGCGCCTCGTCGAGTCGTTCCGCACCGGCTCGGGCGTCGGCTGGCACGAGCACGACTGCCGGCTGTTCTCCGGCACGGAGGCGTTCTATCGCAACGGCTACCGAGCCAACCTGGTGTCGCACTGGATCCCGGCGCTGGGAGACCGGGGCGCCGCGCTGGCGGCCGGCGGGCGAGTCGCGGACGTCGGCTGCGGACACGGGGCTTCGACGATCCTCATGGCGCAGGCGTTCCCCGCCGCGCGGCTCGTGGGGCTCGATCCTCACGCGGCGTCGATCGCGATCGCGCGCCAGCGGGCCGCCGAGGCGGGCGTGGCCGATCGGATCCGCTTCGAGGTCGCGCCCGCCTCGGCGCTGGTCGAGCTCGCCGGCGGTGCCCTCGATCTGATCTGCTTCATGGACGCGTTCCATGACCTCGGCGACCCGTCTGCCGCGGCTCGGGCCGCGCGCGCCGTGCTGGCCGGCGACGGCGCCCTGCTGCTGGTCGAGCCGTTCGCCCACGACGCGCCCGAGGCGAACGTCGGCCCGGTGGCGCGGATGTACTACGCGGCCTCGACGGCGTTGTGCACGCAGAACGCGCTCCACCAGGGCGGGCGGGACGGGCTGGGCGCGCAGGCCGGCTTCACGGCCCTGGCCGCGCGGCTGCGGGCCGGCGGCTTCGGACGGGTCCGCGTCGTGGCGCAGACGCCGTTCAATCTGGTGATCGAAGCGCGCCCGTAGGGCGCCATCACACCGCAGAGGCGAACGGGGCGCCGTCGCTCTGGCTGCGCGCCACCTCGAGATCGGCCACGACCTTCAGCGTCTCCTCGTCGGTCGGATCGAGCAAGAGGGAGCGCGCCAGGGCCATGAGGGCGCTCTCGACCTCGCCTCTTGCCAGCAAGACCAGGGCGCGGTTCCGGTGGTAGCGGGGACGGTCGGGACGAAGGGCGATCGCTCGCTCGATCGCCTCGCCGGCGGCCAGGAGGTCCCCGGCCTGGTAGATGAGGACGCCCAGATCGTTGTGGGCCTCGGCGCACGCCGGATGCTGGTCGATGAAGCCGAGCAGGCGGGCGCGCGCCGCCCCTTCGTCCCCCCCGTCGGCGAGGGTGGTCACGTGCGCCTCCACCTCGGCGTAAGCGGAGTCGTCGAGCACGGCGCGGGCCGGCGGTGAAGCCTCGAAGAAGACGGTGGCCATGGCCGCGTCATCGGCAGATCGCCGCGGTGCCTTGAGGCGGCTACTCCAGCGCGTGGTCGATGTGTTTCAGCGCCTCGGGGCGCAAGCCGAAGTTGGCGCGGACCAGCTTGAGATCGACCACGGTCCTCACCGACAGGGGCAGCTCCACGGGATACCGCTCGACTTGCCAATCGTTCTCCGAGAGCTCGAACAACAGGTTGGCAGCTTGCAAGCCGAGCGCCTCATGGTCGGGGACGACCGCCAAGGTGGCCAGGGGAGAGCCTGGCTCGACGAGGTTGGGAACCCCGACGATGAGCGGTAGCTTGGCCTCGCTCAGCTCCGCCCGCCACGCGTCGTCCACGAAGTCCGGGCTGCGAACCAGGGCATTGTCGTTGAGCATCCAGATGGCGTCGACCTTGCTCCTCTGGGCGAGGTCGTGAAGCGCCTCGCGCAGCTCGGCGGCGGTGACGTCGTTGGGGACGGGGACGGACACCAGCTCGACATGCTCCTTGGCGGCGAGGGTCGTCTCGCGCGCCACGAACTTTCGAAAAGCCGGGCGATAGACCACGCCGACCCGCCCGATGGGCGTGCGAATCACGGCGCGGAGGTTGATGAAGGCGGTGACGCCGGGGACTTCGTAGGCGATGCCGGTCGCCCGCCGCAGTCGAGCCTGCACCTCTTCCACGAACGAGGCCATCAGCAGCACCGTGGGAGGCATGGGGGCGGTGGGGTTGTCCGCCTGATACTGGCGATACAGGTTCATCGTCGCGTTGTTCATGAGGACGAGGCAGGTCGGGGCCGCCGTCTTGATCGCCGAGGCCAGGTCGGCCTCCGTCGTGGCCGGTTCGACCATGAAGGTGTGGATGTTGAAGCTCTTGCGTACCTCCGAGACCAGGCTCTTGCGAACCTCGAGGAAGGTCGGTGAGGTCGGCATGGCGATGAGGATGGTGGGCGCGCCGGCACGCGCGGGCGGGTCGCTGAGGGGCGCCTGAGCCAGGGTGGGCACGCTCGCCTCCTGGCCGGTCGTGGCGCAGCTCGCGAGGACCAGGACGAGCGCCCTCAACAGCGCGGGGATGGTCCGCGGGGGGGCCCGATCGGACGTCACGGCTCCCCCCACGACCCCGGTCATCCCGCCCGTCATGGCACCCTCCATGAGTCGATTCCCAGCAGCTGCTTCGTGGCGGCGTCGAGCCCCTGAAACGACTTGAAGATGATCTCACGCGCGGCGGGATTCAGGACCGCGATGGCGGGCAGGCCCGCCAGAGCGCCCGGAAGCTCCCTCGTCTTGATGTTCAGGCGGGTCCGCTCGACCAGCATGCCCAGCATGGAACCGGGGAGGAGGACCCCGTCGGCCGCCGAGAACTCGAGCAGGGGCAGGAGGTCCTCGACCTTCGCGACGCGCTTGATCTTCAGGGTCGGCGTCTTGAGGAGCTCGCTCACGTAGGCCTGGGTGCCCTCCCGGCCGAGCAGCTCGACCACTCCGATGGTCTTTCCCTCCAGCGAGCCCTCCAGCGGCTGGTTGATCGACGCGAGGAGATAGGGCTCGACGCTCTTGCCGTCGCGGTAGCCCTGGAAGGACACCGCCTCTCCGTGATGCCGCAGGACCGGGCCTACGCTCAGCACCGCGTCGGGGGGACCTGCCGCCAATCGTTCCTCGAAGTCGCGAAGACGTCCGAATACGGTCACGCTGAGCTGGGGCAGGTGCTGCTGCAACGTCCTCTCGACGACGCTCGACTTGGCGTCGAGGTGCAGGAAAACGTGCACCATCGGCCGGGTAGTCTGCGCCAGGGCTCGGCGCACGGGGGGACCGGGCCGCACGACCCCGAGGCTGACCAGCAGGCACACGAGCGCCGGCAGCCCCAGCGGCAGGAGCGCCGGGAACCTCGAAGGATGGCGACGGCCGCAGCTCACGCAAGGCGAGTGTACCGAACCGCGCCGGGCCTGGGTAGGGGACGGGGCATGCCACTTCACTTCAGCTCAACTCCACAAACAAACCGACGATGACCCGGGTGCAACCAGCAACGAGTAGGCAATCAGGCGAGGGGAAGCGATGATGAAGGTGCGTGAGGTGGGATCTTCGCGGGGCGCGGTTCTTTTTTCTCTGGGATTGGGTCTTTGCTCCCTGGTGGCGTGCGGCAGCAGCAGCCCGGCGCCCAAGCAGGTGCAGACGATCCTGGCGACGACCTTCGCCTCGGACCCGACTCTGCAGGACTCCAACGCCGACGGCGTGCTCGACTGGGTGATTCGCGACCGCGAGGGCGACCACCTGCCGCAGGACTCGAAGTTCGGCCTTCACGATGGCGTCTTGCGTTCGGACGGGGCCGACACCGGCGGCGACCCTCTGGACATGCGTCCCCGCATGGACTACCCGAATCACACGGAGCTCCTGTGGAGCGCGCGCTCGCTGAGCAACAACGCCTTCGAGGCTCCGGCGGTCGGGCAGATCTATACGCAGTGGGTGTGGGTGGGCGCGCAGACCTGGATCAATTTCGACTATGACGTGCCCAACGCGCATTGGGCGGCTGTCTTCGCGATGATCTACCGGCGCGCGACCGACCAGGTGCTCTTCTTCGTCAATCAGATCGACGATGCGCCCGGGTCCACCAACCTCATCTACAGAATCCTTTACGTTCAAACGGGGCTCCCCCTCGAGGAGTTCGTGAACGTGAAGATGCACCTGTACATCCCCGAGTCGATGGTGGGCATCACCGTCAACGGCGTCGACGCCGGGAAGGTGGCCTACGAACGCAAATACGAGGCGGCGCCCAAAGATGACCGCTTCGTTACCCTCTTCCCCCCGCAGGGCGCCTCCGAGTGGAAGTCCGTGGCGTTGCAGGTGGCCGAGCCATAGGCGCCGGAGCCCCCGGCCCTTCGTTGCTGGTGTGAAGGTGGGGGCCACGCCCCGCCCCCCAGGGTGGTGGCTGCGCGGGTCGGGTATCGATGAAGAAAATCTTCGCCCCATTCCTCCTGGCGCTGATGGTGGCCCCCTCGTTCGGGCGAGCCGCGGCCGCGGAGCGCGCGCCGGTGGAGACCGGGACGCCCGTGACACCGATCGCCGGCGCTTCCGCAGGGCAGGCGGAGCCGAGCTCGCCCGAGCCCACGACCTCCGAGCCGCCTGCGGCCCCGACGGTGGCTCCTCCGGCCGGACCGCCGGGTGCGGCGGGGGCGCCCGAGGCGCTGGGCCCGGCCGCGGCGCCGCCGGTGGGCACCTCGGCTGATCCGGCGGCGGGGCTCGAGGTCACCAGCGCCGAGCTCGGAGGGCTCGACGATCTGTCTCTCGAGAGCCTGCTGAACATCCAGGTGAGCAGCGCCAGCTTCTTCGTGCTCCCGGCCGAGAAGGTCCCGAACACCTCGTACAAGCTCGACATGAGGACCTTCTCTCGTTTGCCCGTGCGAACGCTGGCGGGCTTGCTGGACGCCACCGTCCCCGGGCTGTTCGTCGGCAACGATCGCTTCCTCGGACCCGTGCTCGCGCAGCGGGGCGCCATGACCGACTCCAATGCGAAGACCGTGGTCATGCTGGACGGCCAGAACCTCAACCAGCGCTTCGCGCATGGCTACAACATGGCCCTGGCGCTGCCTCTGCTCGGGGACATCGACACCGTGGAGGTCATCCAGGGGCCGGGCGCCATCCTCTACGGCAGCGGCTCGATCAGCGGCTTCGTGAACATGCTTCCGAAGAACGGAAGCACCAGCCCCGGCCTGACGCTGACCAGCGAGCTCGGCGCCTTCGACGTCGCCACGACCGCGCAAGCGAGCTACGGCCTGACCTACGGGCCCCGCAAGGCCAATGACCTCTTCGTCTACGCCGGCCTGGCCCGGGCGGGTGGCTTCGTTCCCGCCGAGCACGACTGGACGCTGGGGCGCGACGTCGATCTGTCCCGCGACCGTCAGGGAGGTCTGCAGCCGAGCGGCAAGGTCACCGTGAACTGGCACGACGGCCACCTGCGCGTCAAAGGGCAATACGTCGATATGTGGAGCACGCAGTCGGCCGGCATCTCGGGCGAGCAGCCCACCGGCTGGCACGAAGCGTATCTCGCCCTGCGGCCCGAGTACGCGATCCCGCTGACCTCCACTCAGGAGATCACCCTCGCTGGCTCGCTGCTGTTGCATGAGTCCGGCTTCACGACGCGCGACGGACGCGAGCTGCTGGCGACCATTCCCACCGGCGACACGGCGGGCGACGCGCAGAAGCGCCTGCCCTACACGGGCCGCGAGAGCAGCTACCGGGCCCGCCTGGTCTACCGCCTGCAGGACTTCGCGCGCCAGAAGATCGCGGCGGGCGTCGAGGCCGCCACGCGCGAGTTCACGGGCAACAAGGCCTGGTTCTATCCGGTGCCCCGCGACCTGAGCTTCGACAGCCTGAGTCGATGGAACGAATACAGCGCCTTCGTCGAGGACGTGCTCGATTGGGGCGCCCTGCTGGCGGTGGCCGGGCTGCGCTATGACCTGGTCGATCTCCGCGGCGGGTACTTCGTCGCGCGCGACAGCTACGACGTGATGCCGAAAGATCGGGTGTCGCAGGTCTCGCCGCGCCTGTCGCTGGCCTACCAGCTCGGTCACGGGTTGAGCACGCGCGTGGCTTTCCAGCGCGGGTTCCGCGTGGCCGACGCGAACGACCTGCAAGAGAACCGCCGGCTGGCCGGGCCGAACAACCGCTACTGGACGCCGGTGGGTCAGTTCGGCGGGCCCACCTGGACCGCCCCGCCCGCCGTGGTCACTCCAGAGACCGTGGACAGCCTGGAGCTCAACGTGCATGGACAGAAGACCTTCAGGTCCTTCAACCTGATCGGCGACGTCAACGGCTATTACAGCCGCTTCGAGCACTACATCATCTATGACTTCGGTAACCGCAACGCCCTCTCGCCGTTCGGGTCCGCCGGTGGGGAGGTCGTCGGCAAGGTGCAGACCATTCGCGGCGACATGGCCCAGGTCTCCTACGCTTACAGTCGCCCGGTCGGACTGGACGCGGCGACGGCGCAGGAGATCCAGTTGACCGACGCGTCGCGATCGAGCTGGCGGCTCTATTACCCTCACCAGATCAAGGTGAGCGGCGCGCTGGTGGTCCCCGGGTTCGCGAAGGCGCTGTCGATCGGCGCGGCGGCGCGCTACTACTCGAGCTTGCCCGCGTGGAATCAGGCGACGGCGCTGGCCGCCACCGCCGATCCGACGTGGAACGAGTCCGCGCGCAGCAAGCCGCTCGTCGCCGTCTCGGCCTCGGCCTTCTATGACGTCACGCCGAAGGTGCAGCTCAAGCTCGTCGTCGAGAATTCGTACCACAACGGCACGCCCGTCGCCGATCTCTACGCCGGCCATCCGGAGCTCACCGCGGTGGGGCTCGACCAGCGGCTCTACTACCTCACCCTCGTCGCGAGGATCGACTGATGTCGGCGCCAAACCTCTGCGTGGCGCTCCGTCTGGCGTCGGCGGTGCTGATCGTGGGCGCGGCCTTCGCGGGCTGTGACGTGGGCCCGGTCCCCGACAGTGGACAATGTGTGCTCGCGTCGCCGCTCGCGTGCAGCAAGCTGACGCCCGTACAGAAGAATCACCGGCCCCACGTCATCTTCGACACGGACGCGCAGTTTCACGGCGATCCGACCACGCCCCGATCCCGTGAGCAGGGCGCGGTCGGCGACCAGTACGGCCTGATCTATTTGTTGCTGCGGTCGGATGCGTTGCAGTTGCTGGGGGTGACGACCGCCAACGCCAATGGGGGGTCCATCGAAGACCAGGTCAGCGAGGTCGCGCGCGTGGCGGCGCTGTGTGGAGAGCCGGCGCTCCCCATCAAGCGGGGCGCGGTGGGCACCTACGCAGACCTGCAGTCACAGGTCGCGAGCGCGTCGTTCGACGGGGTGGAGGCGGTCGACTTCATCATCGCCGCCGCTCGCAGCTCTTCGCCCATCGACCCGCTCGTCGTTCTCCTGGGGACGAAGGCGACGAACCTGGCGATGGCCCTGGCGAAGGAGCCCGCCATCGCGCCCAACATCGCCGCATACTGGACCGCCACGGACGAGCCTGGCGCCGCCGAGCAAACGAACCTGCTGCCGGCGTACCGCCCGGGTGGATCGGGCATGTACAACATCGCGAAGGATCCGGAGGCGGCCAACTTCTTGTTCGGCGCGCCCGTCGCGCTTCACCTGATGCAGCTTTGGGATGTGAGGGCGACCCCGGCCACGCAGCCGCGCTTCGCGGCGGGGGTCTCGGGACTGGGCATCAAGGAGGCGGCCGATCTTCACTGCACCGGGCCGCGTGTGCCGCCGGTGACGTTCCCCGACGGCAACGCGTACTACACCGCCGGCTCGTACGCGGGCGCGATCTACGGAACCTTCGGGGGCAACGGGTGGCGATCCATCGACGAAGCGAGCGTGGCGGTGCTGCTGGCCCACCCGGAGTGGGCCAAGATGCGGCTCATGGACGCGCCCGTCTACGATCCGGAGACCGCGACGATCTCGTACCCGACGCCGGCCGCTCGCCAGGTCTACTTGTTCGACGCCATCGAGGGCACGGCGATCGGCGCCAACTTCGCCGAAACGATCCGCGAGCCCTTCGTCACTTGTGAGTTCGCCAAGTAGCGAGCCTCCGGCGCGACCGCCGTCGCACGACTGGACCGCCCGCCCTCCTTCGGCGAGGCTAGGCGCCCAGAGGTGCCAGCATGCGTTCGTCTCTCGTGGCCGTCGGTCTCTTCGCTGGGTTCGTGGTGACGGCGAGGGCGGATCGGACGCGCGCGGACGCCGCTCCCGAGCGCGTGGCGATCGACGCCGCCGCCGTGGGCGAGCCGATCTCGCCCCTGATCTACGGACAGTTCATCGAGCACCTCGGGCGGTGTGTGCAGGGCGGGCTGTGGGCGGAGATGCTCGAGGATCGGAAGTTCTTCTATCCGGTCACGGGGGAGGCGCCGGCCTGGGAGATGTACACGCCGGGGAAGCCGAGCTGGGAAGGTGAGGGCCATCCCTACGAGCTGCTCGTGCGGTCGCCGTGGATGATCCTCGGCGACAAGCGGGCGGTGCGCATGGTGAGCGAGGGCGCCCTGACCGGCCGGCACAGCGTCGAGCTGGCGCCGCGCGCGGGAGAAGCCGGTGACGACGGCCGCGCCCGCGCCAAGGGCCAGATCCGCGCCGCCGGCCTGATGCAGGAGCGGTTGACGGTGCGCGCGGGCCGCGCCTACACGGGGCGGATCGTCGTCGGGGGAGCGTCGGGCGCGCGTGTCGAGGTGAGCCTGGTGTGGGGCGGCGGGGTCGGGTCGCGCCAGACCATCGTCATCGACCACCTGGCCGCCGGCTGGAACGCGCGGTCGCTCGATTTTCACGTGCCCGCCGCGGCCGCCGGCGGTGGCACCGACAACGGGCGCCTCGAGATCGTCGCGCGCGGCGGCGGCGCCGTCCGCGTGGGCGCGGTGTCGCTGATGCCGGCGGACAACCGCTCGGGCTGGCGCGCCGACACACTGGCCCGCCTGCGCGAGCTGGACGCCCCCGTTTACCGCTGGCCGGGCGGCAACTTCGTCAGCGGCTACGACTGGAGAGACGGCATCGGCGATCGCGATCGCCGTCCGCCCCGCAAGAACCCCGCGTGGAAGGGCGTCGAGGCCAACGACGTCGGCCTGCACGAGTTCATGGAGCTGTGCGCGCTCCTCGGCGCCGAGCCCTACGTGGCGGTCAACACGGGCCTCGGCGACGTGCGCTCGGCCGCCGCGCTGGTCGAGTACGCCAACGGAGACGACACCACGGCCATGGGGCGGCTGCGCGCGAAGAATGGCCGGGCCGCGCCCTTCGGCGTGCGCCTGTGGGCCGTCGGCAACGAGATGTACGGCGACTGGCAGCCGGGCCACATGCCCCTCGACAAGTACGTCGAGAAGCACCGGCAGACCGTCGCGGCCATGCGCGCGGTGGATCCCGACGTGCAGCTCGTCGCGGTGGGCTCGGTCGGCCCGTGGAGCCGCACCATGCTGGCGCGCGTCCCCGCCGACATGAACCACATCAGCGAGCACATCTACTGGCAGGGCAAGGACGACGTGGTGGCTCACGTGGCCCAGGTGCCGGCCGGCATCCGGGCCATCGCCGAGGCGCACCGGAGCTACCGGCGCGAGCTGGCCGGGCTCGCGGAGCGCGACATCCGCGTGGCGCTGGACGAATGGAACTACTGGTACGGTCCGTACGAGTACGGCGAGCTGGGCACGCGCTACTTTCTGAAGGACGCGCTGGGGATCGCGGCCGGTGTCCACGAGCTGGCGCGCCAGAGCGATCTCTTCTACATCGCGAACTACGCCCAGGCCGTGAACGTGATCGGGGCGATCAAGACCACCGGCGACGCCGCCGAGCTGGAGCCGACGGGCCTGGCGCTGGCGTTGTACCGCCGCCACTTCGGCAGCCTGCCGGTCGCCGTGCGTGCCGCGCCGGCGCCGCTCGACGTGGCGGCCGCCTGGACCAAGGACCGCGCCCGCCTGACGGTCGCCGCCGTCAACCCCGAGGCTCGGGTCCGGCGCGTACGCCTCGAGGTCGCGGGCGCGCGCGTGGACGCCGCGGGCGGGCGGCGCTTCGTCTTGACCGGCGGGGGGCCGACGGCCGGCAACGCACCCGGCCGGCCGCGGGGCGTGGACGTCGTCGAAGGTGCCGCGCCCGCACCGAACGCCGCCCTGGACCTGCCACCGTTCAGCGTGTCCCTGTTCGTGTGGGCGGCCACCAAGTAGGGGGGCGCCTCGCCGGGGCACTCTGCGAGTAACATCGGGTGCTCTCGGGAGGGGGGGCGGTCGCCATGCTTCTTAGCTGAACAGATTCGTCTGCCGACGGACAACTGTTCACATGCGGCCAGTACCGCACATCACACCGCCCACCCTGGAGATCATGCAAAGTCTTCCCCTTCCCTCGTGGTGCGACCGCGCCCGATTGAACGTCCTCCGCTTTCGTCGATCCCTGCTGGCGAGCGTCCTGCTCGTTGGCGCCCTGGCGTTCTGCGCTGCGAGCCTCGGCTGTGCCCGTGTCAACGGGGACGGTGGGACGGGAGGTGTGCTGGGCACCGGCGGCAACCCCGTCTTCCAGGGGGCCGGCGGAGAGGCCATGGACGCCGGTAAATTCACATCCGACGCCAGTCAGGGCGAGACGGTGAGCTGCAACGGCGGCGACGCTTGCATGTGTCCGCCCTTCAAGCTGGCCGTCATGGGCAAGCCGGGGAAGTGGGGTGCGAACCCGGGCGGCGACCCGGACGCGGCGCTGCAGAGCTGGCTCAACAGCAGCAGCGCCGGAACGGCGCAGGTCGACAACTTCGCGAATAGGACCCCGCTGACGGCGGAGTTTCTGGCCAAGTACAACGTGATCATCCTGGCCGGGCTGGGCGACGACTCGAACAACGGCCCCTGGTGGACCTTCTCTTCCGACGAGATCGCCGCCTTCCGCGCCTGGGTCGAAAACGGCGGCGGGGTCATCACGCTGTCCGGATACTCGGGGAATTCCGCCGAAATAACGCCGGTGAACCAGCTCATCGGATTCTCGGGGATCACCTACACCCAGGACACGGTGTCGGGGACGTGCGCCGATGCCCAGACCTGCAATTGCACCCACTGCAACACGCTCTCCGATTGGAACCGCACGGATCCGGTCGTGGCGCAGCTCGCGACCGGCATGACCCTCGTGGGGATGGCCAGCGGGCGCGGGATCGTCGTGCCGAGTGACGGCCACGTCGCGGCGACCGCGGGCGGGAGCCCAGCCCTGGTGGGAAAGGTCGTCGGCGCGGGTCGAGTGCTGGTGTACACCGACGAGTGGGTCACCTATACGAGCCAGTGGACCGGCGCCGGGATCCCGAACGCCAACGATCCCAACTGCGCGGGACACCTTCCGCAGGACAAGTACCAGATCGCGCAGTTCTGGTACAACCTCATCCGCTGGTCGCAGCCGGGAGCCGAGTGCTTCATGATCATCGCGCCCAACATCGTCGGGTAGCGCCGGTCAGCGCAGCAGATACTGGATCGTCGTGAGCGTCTGGCTCGGGTCAGGTGACGGGTCGCCGTAGATCTCCAGGCTGAAGTCGCCGATCGCCAGCTTCTGCTCCGCGCACCAGGCGTGCAGAGCGGCGTGGGTCTTCGGCAGGCCGCTGTAAGGACCGCGGTGCTCGATCACGGCGGCTCGGCCGGGTGGGGTCTCGACGCAGCGGACCTCCCCCTCGGCCTCGAAGCGGCGAACCACCTCGACGCCGAAGTCGACGGGCATGCCCACCTCCGGGCGCGCGACGTGGTGATAAAGGAAGACGTTGTGTCCTTCGGTGCGCAGCCCTCGGTTGCGGCCCAGGAACGCCCACACCTGGTCGAGCGCCGGCTTGAAGATCGTGGGAATCTCGGCCGGGCTGGCCGTCCGGCGGACCGCGGCCAGCAGGCGGGGGGACAGGGATTCGATCCTGACCAGAGCGTCCATGGCCCGAGCTTAGCAACAGCCCGGATCCCCTTCGTCAAGGCCCCGAGACCTCGCCGGCGGCCAGGCGGAGCTGCTGGCGGGCGTTGAGGAGGTCGGCGTCGGCCTGGATGCGGCCCGCCTCGGCGGCGAAGGCGTCGCGGTCGGCCTGGATCAGCTCGAGCTGCGTGCCGACGCCCGAACGATAGCGGGCCCGCGCGACCTCGGCGGCGCGGGCGCTGACGGTGGCCTGGGTGCGCGCCGAACGGCTCCGCGCGACGTCGGCGTCGATGGTGCTCCAGGTCCGGAAGATCGCGTCGCCGGCGGTCAGCCTGGCTTCTTCCTCGCGGGCGCGCGCGCTGGCGCTGGCGGCGTTGCGGGCCCGTATGGCGGGCGCCGTCGTGAAGTCGAGCGCCCACGAGAGGGTGAGCGTGGCGGCGTAGGCTTCGTGGTGTCCGTTCAGGAAGCCGACGGCGTTCGTGTAACGCTCGCTGGCGCTGCCGCTCAGCGTGGGGAGCAACGCCAGGCGCTGCGCGGTGGCCCCGCGCTCGGCGGCCGCACGCTCGGCGGCGGCGGCGCGGACGGCCGGCGTGGACGTCACGGTGGCGGCGAAGCGGTCGAGCGGCGGCTCGGCGTGCAGGTCATCGCTCAGCGTCGCGCCGGTGCTCGTGTCGGCGACGACACCCGTGCGCGACGCCAGCTCGTGCGCCACCACCGCGACCTCCAGCTCCGCGCTGGTGAGCTGCTGGCTCTGCCGTTCGACCTCGACGCTGGCGCGCTGGGCGTCGAGGCCGGTCACGGTTCCGGCCCGGGCGGCGTCCTCCGTCATCTTCAGGTTGACGCGCACGACGTCGAGGGCCTTGCGCGCGACGTCCGCCAGCGCCAGGTCGGCGGCGAGCTGGTAGTAGAGCTGCACGATCTCGGCCTCGGTCGCGCGGGCGACGGCCTGGGCGCGGTGGGCGGCGGCTTCGGCGGAGCGATTCGAGGCCGAGATGCGCGCGAACTTCGCGAGATCGAGCAAGGGAACAGCCAGCACGACGCTGGCGTCGCGCTGATCGCGCGGGACCACGAGCAGGCCGCCGAACGCCACCTCCCACTGGTTCCGCGTATAGGTGGCCGAGGCCGACAGCCCGGGCAGGGCGCGCCCCAGCGCTTCGTCGGCCTGCGCCTCGGCGCCCGCGCGGTTGGCGGCTGCCTCGCGGTTGGCGGGGTGGTGCGCCCGCGCGCCGCGCACGAACTCCTCGAGCGGCTGCAGCCCCCACGCCCGAGGCGCCCACAAGATCACGCCCACCAGCAGAACATGTGCGGAGCGGGTGCGAATGAGAGATACCAGATTGCCGAAGACGAATGACTTGGTCACGCGACCCTCGTTAGCAATCATCAGGCCGCCACCTCTCTCATTCGAGCGTGCATCCTCTCGCCGCTCGTGCAGTCCACTGCCTGTCGCGCGTCCGTCGCCTGTCGTCGCCCTTTACAGGCTTCTCCACGTCATCGGGATCGATCGAGAGCCAAGCAGCCAATATCCTCACCGACGCGATCGTGGACGCTCGAACGGGAGTCAGCCGTCGAGGCAAGCCAACCGGGCGTGGACGCTCGAACGGGAGTGAGCCGTCAGCCGTCACGGCAGCCAACCGGCGACCTCTCCCCGCCTTCGGCGGGGCGAGGTGACGGACTGCGCGCTGAACGGGGCCTGCGCTCGAGCCTAGATAAGCTGGTACTTGTGCAGCTTTTCGACGAGCGCTGGCCGCGAGATGCCGAGGCGCCGCGCGGTCTCGCTCTGGTTGTTCTTGGCCGCCGCGAACTGCTCCGCGATGATCTCGCGCTCGAACGTCTCGACGCGCGCACGCAGCGGGAAGTTGGGACCAGGGTCTCCCTTCGAAGGGGCGCCGCCGCCCGCGCCGACCCGCGGCTCGGCGAGCGAATGCCACAGGGCCAGCGACAGCCGCTCGTCGGGGGTGAGGGCCAGCAGCCGGGCGACCGTGTTCTCGAGCTCGCGGACGTTCCCCGGCCACGGGTGACCCCGCATCGCTTCGATCAAGGCCGGCTCGACTTCGACGGAGGTCATGCCGTACTGCTCGACGTACTTCTTCACGAAGGCCTGCAGCAAGGGCTCGACGTCGTCGATCCGCTCGCGCAGCGCAGGCACGCGGATGGGGACCACGTTCAGCCGATAGTAGAGGTCCTCGCGGAAGCGCCCGGCCTTCGCGTCGGCCGCCAGGTCGCGGTTGGTCGCCGCGACCAGGCGGACGTCGACCTGCTCGGGCCGCCCGCCCACCGGCTGGATCTCTCCTGATTGCAGCGCGCGCAGCAACTTCGCCTGGATCGGAAGGGGCAGCTCGCCGACCTCGTCGATGAACAGGGTGCCGCCGTGGGCGTGGTGGAAGTACCCGAGCTTGGCCGCCTGCGCGCCGGTGAACGCGCCCTTGCTGTGGCCGAACAGCTCAGACTCCGCGAGCTCGGTCGGGATGGCGGCCGCGTTGAAGCGGATGAAGGCCTTGTCGGCCCGGCGCGAGTGCGCGTGGAGCGCCGTCGCGAGCACGTCCTTGCCCGCGCCGCTCGGCCCGGTGAACAGGACCGTCACGTCCTTGGGCGCGACGCGCGCGACGGTCTCGAGCACGCGCTGCATGGCCGGGCTGGCGGCCACGACGGTCCGGCCGAGCGTGGCCTCGGTGCGCAAGAGGGCGTTCTGCTGCCGCAGCGCGCGCGTCTCGATGGCGCGCCGGGTGGCCAGGACCAGCTCGTCGGGATCGAAGGGCTTGGGCAGGTAATGATGCGCGCCGGCCTTCATCGCCGCGACGGCCACCCGCTCGGAGCCGTGCGCGGTCAGCATGATCACCGGGACGCTCGAATCCAGGGCTCGCAAGCGGGCCAGCACCTCGAGCCCGTCCATGCCCGGCATGGCGAGGTCGGTCAGGACAGCGTCGGCGCCGTTCGCCTCGAAGGCCTCGACCCCGCTGGCCCCGTCGGCGCAGGTCACCACCGCCAGGCCGCCGTCGCCCAGCACGGCCTCGAGCGCAAAGCGCAACGAGGGATCGTCGTCGATCACCAGAACGCGGCCGCGAATGGCGTCCATGGGCCGGCTCAGCCCGCTCCCGAGCCGGCGCGAAGGGCGACGGGCGTCAACCGCGGCCGGCCCGATCGTTCGGCCGCCTGCGCGGGCAAGTCGATGATCGCGGTGGTCCCCTGGCCGGGCGCGCTCTCGAAGCCGAGTCGGCCGCCGTGCTGCTCGATCAAGGTGCGCGCCACCGCCACGCCAAGCCCTGCGCCTTCGGGACGCGTGCTGAAGGGAGGCCGCGCCAGCCGCTCGAGCACCTCTCGGCTCATGCCCTCGCCTCGGTCGACGACCCTGATCTGGATCCGGCCCGGCCCCGACCTGGCCACGTCCACCGTGACCGTCTGACCGGAGCGCGACGCTTGCACCGCGTTCATGAGCAGGCAGAAGAGCGCGCGGTTGAGCTTCCTGCCGTCGAGGTCCGCCTCGAGCTCGGGGCTGCCGGCGACCTCCAGGCTCACGCCCGCCTCCCGAGCCCGCACGTCGAGGAGGAGCTTCAGCCCCAGCGCCAGCTCGTAGGGGCGCAACCGCTCGATGCGCAGGTCGCCGATCCCACGCGACAGCGACAGGAATCCATCCACGATCGTCTCGAGCCGGTCAGCCTCGGCGGACACCACCTCCAGTCGTTGCACCGTCTTCGAGTCGAGCGAGCAGCCGCGCGCCAGGTGCGTCGAGAGGCACTTGATCGACGCGAGCGGGTTCTTCATCTCGTGGGCCAGGTGGGCGGCGGCGCCCTCCAGCTCGCGGGTCCGCTCCTCCCCGGCGGAGCACAGCTCCTCGCGCCGGGTCCCGAGCTCGAGCGCGACTTGATCGTAGGCCGCCGCCATGTGGGCCCAGAACATGGAGACTTGCTTGCCGGTGACCAGGATCGAGCCCGCCACCAGCACCACGAACTCGAGCGAAGGGTGGCCGCCGCGCGGGGCCAGCGGCGCGACCAGGGCGCCCGCCGGCCAGAGCGAGACCAGCCCGACCGCGAGCACCACGCCGAGGCCGCCGGCCGCGAAGAGCAGCCGTTGACGAGCCGTCTCGAAGATGAGGAAAGCCGGCAACAGCAGGCCCAGTCCCATGGGCACGAGGGGGCTCGACAGTCCGCCGGTGTTGGCCAACCAGGCGCCATACGAGAGGAGCCCTCCGACCAGCATGCGCGCCTTGATGCGCTCGGTGATGGGCCCCTTCGGGTAGCGGGCCACCGCCAGATAGAAGAGGCAGATCAGCGCGTGAACGCCCACCCGCTCGGCGGGAAAGCCGCGCACCGCGAGGAACCCGAGGACCCCGAGCTGGAAGAGCAACACCAGGAAGCGCCGAGCGCGCGCCACTCCCTGGGCGACCTGCACCTGCGCGCTGCCGCGAAGGGCGTGGTAGCGCGCCCGCCGTCGGACCTCGGAGGGGCCGGGTTGCATGGGATGAAGTCAAGCAAACGCCGTGCGAGAGCACCACCCGGCGCGAAAAGAAATGCGAAGGAAAAAGTAGGCGAGATGTCGATTCGAGCGCCCGCCGTTCGTCGTTACTTTCGGAGCCGACGTGCGCCATCTCGACGAGAGCAAGGATCTCCCCCGTTCCGCCGCGCCTGTCGGAAAAGCGACAGCAGTCGGCATTCCTGCATGTCTCGCCGCGCACCTTCACGCACGGCCTCACACACAGTTGACCTCGGAGCCGGGCGTGCCATCCTCACGCGTGACTTCGGAGCAGCTGGTGCGGGTAGAACGGGCAGAAGAGGAAGAGCAGCGGTTGGCCATCGCGGCGCCACGGGGCGTCGCGGCCGACCCGGTGGTCGGAGAGGTCGTCGGCGAGGTGGTCGGGCAGATGGTGGGCAAGATGGTCGGGCAGATGGTCGGGATCGTGGGGCACGAGCTGCGCAATCCCTTGAGCGCGATCGCGGCCCTGGCGCAGGTGACCATGTCGCGCGACGACGTGCCGCCCGACGTGCGCCAGCGGCTGGAGCAGATGGACCTCGCGGCGCGGCGCTCGCTGGCCCTCGTCGAGCCGCTGCTCGATTTCAGCTCCAGCCGGTGGCGAGGCCTCTTGCCGACCCGGCCCGTGCTGAGCTTGCCGCGCGAGATCGCGGGACGGGTGATCGAAGAGATGAGAGCGGCCAACCCCGATCGCGAGATCGCGCTCGAGGTTCGAAGCCCGGAGCCGTTCGAGATGGATCCGGCGCGCATCGAGCAGGTGCTCTGCAACCTGATCGCCAACGCGATCACGCACGGAGCCGCCGACACGCCGATCGAGGTCGCGGTCGACGTGAGGGAGGGGGAGGCCTTGCTGTCGGTCAAGAACCGCGGCCCCGTGATCCCGGCTGACCGGATCGCGTCGCTGTTTCAGCCGTTCACGCAGGGCTGGGAGCTCCCCGTCGGGGGAGCCGCCGCCGCTCGTCCTCGAGGCACGGGACTGGGGCTCGGGCTCTACATCGCGCGCGAGATCGTCGACGCCCACGGCGGGACGATCTCCGTCGACTCGCACGGCGACGACCGTGGCACGACCTTCCTGGTCCGCTTACCTCGCCGTCGCAGGTGATGCGTCGTCTGATGCGTCGTCTGATGCGTCTTCCGACAGTCGTTGTCTGATCCCCGACGGACCCCGTCCCCCGCCGGCGACCTGGCGCGCTGATTTGCGGGGCCGCCGGTCGAGGCGCCGTCGGCGTGACCATTGCAGTGTGGCCGCTCCAGCGAGCCCGCGTGACCTGCTCGCGCGCAACCAAAACTGGAGTCGAAAATGAAGCGATCGAACGTCGTCCTGGCGCCCCTCACCCTGGGGCTGGGCGCGACCTTGTTGTTGGCGGGGTGCAAGCCGGCCTTCACGGCACAGGCGCCCGCATCGGGGGCTCCTCCCGCGCCGGCCGTGACGGTGGCGGACGTGGAGGAGCGGACGATCACCGAGTGGGACGAGTTCATCGGGCGCCTCGAGGCCATCGAGTCCGTCGAGATCCGCCCGCGCGTGGCCGGATACATCGAGCGGGTGGCCTTCACCGCCGGCAAGGAGGTCAAGAAGGGCGAGCTGCTCTTCCAGATCGATGCGCGCCCCTACGCGGCCGACCTGGCCCG
>Ga0068853_100000456_pt1 | contig 27867 bp, 23 predicted proteins | sample KBSCornC32_FD_65655 | JGI IMG/M metagenome (GOLD analysis project Ga0068853, IMG submission 65655) | Corn rhizosphere microbial communities from Kellogg Biological Station, Michigan, USA - KBS Corn C3-2 | ecosystem: Host-associated > Plants > Roots > Rhizosphere > Soil ... | reverse complement strand
GGTTGGTGGCGGTTGGAGGGAAAGCAGATTCCTTCGCTGCGCTGCGGAATGGAAATGCAAAGGGTTGGTGGCGGTTGGAGGGAAAGCAGATTCCTTCGCTGCGCTACGGAATGGAAATGCAAAGAGGTTGCGGAATGGAAATGCAAAGAGGTTGCGGGATGGAAATGCAACGGTTGCTGAATGGGAAGATGCGCGGGGAGACACTACACTGAAAGAAGTGAGGGAGTGCTGTGAGTCGATTTGAGTTTGTACCGGCGGCGGAAGGGATTGCGCGGCAGGCGGGAGAGTTGCTGCGGGGGTTCTATGAGAAGGGCGTGGCGACTGAATACAAGGGCGATGTCGATCTGGTGACGGAGGCCGACCGCGCGAGCGAAAAGCTGGTTCGGGAGAAGCTGCGCCAGGCGTTTCCGAAGCATGGCATCTACGGCGAGGAGGGGACGCGGGAGCAGTTGGAGAGCGAGTATCGGTGGTATGTCGATCCGCTGGACGGTACGACGAACTTTGCGCATGGGTTTCCGGCGTTCTGCGTGATCCTGGGGCTGGAGCGGCGGGAGGCAGGGCTGGCTGCAGACGCGGATGGCGAGATGGTGGCGGGTGTGGTGTACGACCCGCTGCGGCATGAGATGTTTGTGGCCGAGCGCGGTAAGGGCGCGTGGCTGAATGGGAAGCGCGTGCATGTGTCGAAGACGAAGACGCTGGCTGAGTCGCTGACGGCGACGGGGTTTCCGAGCAGGAAGCGGCATGGGAGTCCGAATATCCACTTTTATCAGGAGATCACGCTGCGCTCGCACGGGGTGCGGCGGCCCGGAGCGGCTGGACTGGATATGGCGTATGTGGCGTGCGGGCGGCTGGATGGGTTCTGGGAGTTCAACCTGAATCCGTGGGACACGTCGGCTGGCGTGCTGTTGGTGGAGGAGGCGGGCGGGACGGTGACGCACTTCGACGGCGGGAAGTTTACGCTGGACAGCCGCGAGGTGTTGGCGACGAATGGGCTGATTCTGGGCGAGATTTCGCATCTGTTTACGGAGATGTTTGCGGGGCGTGAGCTTTCGCCGATACCGACGCCGGAGGAGTTTCGGGCGCAGAGAGAGGCGGCGGGAAATTCGTTGCTATGACCTTTGACGTTGCAGCGGAAGGCGGATGTGCTGCTAAAATTGAAGCAAAGATTTATCTGGGTGTCTTTTTAGAGGCAGAGGGAGAGAGAAAATGGCGTATGTGATTGCGGAACCGTGCATTGGGACGAAGGACACAGCATGTGTGGATGCGTGCCCGGTGGATTGTATCCATCCGAAGAAGGATGAGTCGGGACATGGAGATGCGGACCAGTTGTTCATCGACCCGGTGGAGTGCATCGATTGCGGCGCGTGCGTGCCGGTGTGCCCGGTCTCGGCGATCTACGCCGGTGACGACCTGCCGGAAAAGTGGGCGGAGTTCCAGCAGAAGAATGCTTCGCACTACGGGCGGTAATTCCGGTCGATTGGTTTGGAAAGCGCGCGGCCTCGGGCTGCGCGCTTTTGCTTTGGTCGCGCGATGCGAGCAAAAGCAGGTTCCTCCGCTGCGCTGCGGAATGGAGATGCAAAAAGGGGCGATGGAGAGTGTTCATTCCCATGTTTACACTGGCAGACGGATAGGGTTGGCGGATGATTCAGCGGCAGGGTGAGGCGATCGTGCTGCGGGCGTGGCCGTTTGAGGAAGCGGACCTGCTGGTGAGCTTGTTCACGCGCGAGCAGGGGCGGGTGAAGGGCGTCGCGCGCCATGCGCTGAAGTCGCGGCGGCGGTTTGGCGGCGCGCTGGAGCCGATGACCCATGTGCGGGCGACGTATGCCGAGCGTCCGAAGCAGGAGCTGGTGCGGCTGGATGCGTTTGAGATTTTAGGCTCGCCGCTCTCGCAGCCGGTGGACTATGCGCGGACGGCTGCGTTGCAGGTGGTGGCCGAGGTGCTGGAGGAGTTGCCGGAAGGCGCGGTGGATGATGCGGTGTTTCGGCTGGCGCTGGCTGTGTCGAACGAGATGCAGGTGGGCAGGGTGTGGATGCCGGTGACGTACTTTGCCCTGTGGATGAATAGGCTGATGGGATGGATGCCGGAGCTGGGGCACTGTGTGGTGTGCGGGCTGGACTTGCGTGGCGGCGCGGTGTGGTATTCGGCTGCGCAGGACGGGGTGACGTGCGGGGACGACCGGCGCGGGGGGAGTGTGGCGCTGTCGGCTGCGTCGGTGGCGCTGGCGGAGAGGATGTTTCGCGGGACGGTGAAGGCGCTGGCTGTAGAAGAGTGGCCCCGGGCGCGCGCGGCGGACCTGCGGCGGTTTGCCGTGGAGACGCTGGAGCGGAACCTGGAGCGAAGGCTGGCGAGCGCGCGGGCGTTGGGGCGGGTGTGAGGATTCCGCTCGCTGTGGGATGACATGCGAATGGCTGGACGGTAGAGAGTGTTCCTTCCCATCCATGCGCGATGTGGCTGCGCATGGATGGGGTACCCGGGCTTTGGTGGTGATGCGCGGGAAAGCAGATTCCTTCGCTGCGCTACGGAATGGAAATACAAAAGGCTGGCTGGTGGAGTGTGTTCCTTCCCACCCATGCGCGATGAAGCTGCGCATGGATGGGGCACCCGGGCTTTGGTGGTGATGCGCGGGAAAGCAGATTCCTTCGCTACGCTACGGAATGGAAATACAAAAGGCTACGGGATGGAAATACAAAAAGGGTGCGGAATGGAAATGCAAAAAGGCTGCGGGAGGGCGATGGAAAGAGAGGCGTCAGTCGGGGACCTGCCAGCCACCTGTGGTTTGGGCGAGGGAGATTTTGGCGGTGGAGGGATTGTTGATGGCCTGGGCCATGGCGGGGAAGGCGGCCATGATTTCGGGAGTCTTTGCCCAGACGGGAACTTCTTTGATGACGTAGTGGTAGGTGACGGTGGTTTGCTTGAAGCCGTTGACGACGGAGAGCGGCGTGGAGCCGTCGATGCTGGTGACTTCGCGGTTGCCGTAGCAGAAGCGCGGAGCGTAGCGCGCGCCAGCGGTGGTGACGGTGTAGCGGCTGGCGTGGATGGCGGCTTCGACGGTCTTGTCGAGCAGGAGTGACTTGACGAGCGAGTCCATGCGGCGCGTGTCGTCTTTGTCGGTGGTCTCGTAGGGGAAGCGGACGCCTGAGAGCAGGCAGTCGTGGTGATTGACGAAGTACGCGTTGATGGCCGTCGTAAAGTTTTCCGGCGTGGGGGCTGTTTTGGAGCTGTTGCAGCCGATGGCCGCGGCGAGCAGCGCGAGGGCCGCGAGTGCGACGGTGTACTTTTCTGGAAGCCTGCCTGCACGCTTCATCTGGACTCCTTGGTTGGAAAAGCTGGTTGATAAAACGCGGTTTAGCGCGGCTGCTTCAGCGTGGGTTAGATGCAAGAAAATTACGCGGTGTTTGCCTGTTGAAGCAAGCTGTTTTTGCGCGGATGAACAGAGTTGACGAGACAGCGAAAGCGTAAATTGCCGCGTATGATGACCACACGATGGCGTTCTTCAACGATGCGCAGGAGACTGCGCGGCGATATGAGAAGCAGATCGCGGAGTTTCGAGAGTTGTTCCGGGCGAACGAGGTAGGCTTTGGAGCACAGGAGGATTTCTTTCGCCTGGCTCCGCTGCTGGCGCGCGACAGCAGCTTTCGCGATGAGTTTACGGCGCGGGTGAAGTCGGTGCAGCAGCGGGAGGATGGGCGGCTCGCGCTGACAGAGATGCTGACGATTGTCGGCGTCGCCTCGGGCGGGACGGAGATCGAGAAGACCGGGGACGAGGGCGCTGTGCCGGTGAGTTTGCTGGTGGTATTTCTGGCGGGACTCGGAGGTTGGGAAGAGACGAGAGCCCTGGAGACTGCGGCAGAGAGTGGGAGCGAAGACAGACAGGCTGCGGAGGCCGAGTTGGAGCAGCGGCTGGCCGCAGACCAGAAGGAAGATGTTGCGACCGTCGCAACGTCTCTGTTCGGCGGGCCGAAGCAGGTGAAGGATGCCCTGAGCCGGTTGGAGATGAATACGCTGCAGATGAAGATGCATCTGGACAGCATTGATAGCAGGATGGAGCGGATGGCCCCGAATGCGGGCGAGGGGAAGGCACGATCTTCCGCGCGTCCCGATGCGCGTTCTGAGGACTCGCTGGAAGAGAGCGAAGCGATGGAGCCTGTGCCCGCGCCGCCGATGAAGCCGTGGCCCAGGCCGGGAGAAGATACGCCGAGGCCGGAGTGGATGGCCTCCGCGCCGCCGATGCGGCCGTGGCCGGCGGAGAAGGAACGCGACCTTGATTGGAAGCGGGGGCCGGGAAAGAGCGAAGCTCCTCCGCGGGCGAACTGGCCGGTGAAGGAGGCGGAGCCGGTTTGGAAGGAGCCGATGCGCCAGAGCGAGCCTGTGCGCGAAGAGTCGCCGGTGGTGGGCGGGCGGACGCTGGCGAGCGGGGCCGCTCCGTTGCGATGGCAGCCTGAGTTCGCAGCGGAGGACGACGTTGAGCTTCCGATTCGTGTGCCGTTTGAGGAGTATCTGGAGCAGAAGGGAGGCTCGCGTGGGCGGAGAGTGTTCGCTGTTGGGTTGGTCGTTGTTGTGATTGCGGCGGCGGTGGCGGGCGGGGTCCTTTATCGTGTGCGCGGGTGGCAGGGGATTCGCGACGTGGCGCACACGGCGGGCGTGGCGCTGGCGAATGGACGTGCGCGCGTGGCAGGCTGGACTTCTACGCCGCAGAAGACGACGAGCGTTGCGTCAGTTGCCGCGCAGCCATCGGTCTCGACTGCCGCGCAGGCAGCGACTGCGGCAGGGCCTGCTGAGACAACAGTTCCCGCGCAAACAGCAGCGCCTTCGCCGACGCCAACAGCCGAGCCGGTGCAGACGGCAAAGGCAACGCCGCCTGTTGCAACAGCGTTGCCAAAGCCAGACGATGCGAATGTGGCGACAGGGACACGCGATCGGGAGAGCGCACGGGCAGCGCCGGATGCTGTGCGGGGCGTGGTGTCGGTGCTTGCCGGATCGGGTGCGGCCTCTGAGAGTTCGCCTTCGACGTTGCCGAAGGGGATGCATAGCTCAGTGCCGGTCTTTGTGGATGAGGCGCGGTTGAGTGTGTTGTCGGGTCCGCGACCGGATTATCCGCGAGATGCGCTGGCGCGGGGGATCACGGGCGATGTTGTGGTGCAGGTGAACATTGGTCGCAATGGCGAGGTGGAGAGTGCGCAGATTGTAAGTGGCTCGGCGGGCTTGTTGAAGGCATCGCTGGACGCGGCGAGGCAATGGAGATTCAGGCCCTGCATGGTGCAGGGTGCTCCGGTGGAGTGCCGGACGTATATACGTTTCCGGTATGCGACGGAGGAGTGAGGCAGGCGTGGCTTTGGGTTGTGGGGAGAGGAAATACGGGGATCTCTCCACTGCGCAGCGCGATGAAGCTGCGCTGCTGCGGTTGACGTGGTTTATGTGGGGATATGATTCAGGGAAGTGTGATTCAGTCCACGAAGATTCCCTCAGAGACTAAAACAGGCTGCGGAAAGCGTGCGTCCAGCAGTGTCTGCAGAAAGGCCCGGGGCTAAAGCCCCCTTGTAGTTGTTGATGTTTCGTGGGGCTGAAGCCCCACGCTCATCCCAAAAGCAGATGTGGGACTCTTTCAGCACCTTCTGGGGCCCCTTGAATTTGCTGGGATTTTCGCAGGGCTAAAGCCCTGCGCTCCCACCGAAAGGCTTTAGTCTGGCGGGATGGGGCTGGTGTTCGGGGCGGCATCTGGGTCTGGGTCTCGGGTGGTGGCCATGGCGGCTAGTACCTTGAGCTGGGCTTGAACCTGCGCCCATTTTGCGGGATTTTTTTTGGTGATGATGGGGGCGTTGGGGTCGGCGTAGTAGCTGATGATGTCGCGCTGGAGATGGATGGGGACGGTCGCGCCGGGTTTGCCGGTGAGGTCGGCGAGGAGTTCAGCGTAGGTCTGGTCGGTGAGCTTGTAGCCGCCGGGCTTGATTTTGAGACCGGTGTCGAGATCGCGATTGGGCAGGTACTGTTCAATATGGTCGAAGTGGCTGAGCGCGAGGCGCAGGTCGGCGATGCTGCGGTTGAGACTTTCGACATATAGCTCCTGCGTCTGCGGGTTTGGGCCGCGGATGGCGAGGTAGGAGAGCGGGCCGATCTTGGGAAGGATGAAGATGATGCCCGCCAGCGTATAGGTGCCGATGCCGGGCTTCTTGCGATATTGTTCCCAGCCGTTTTCAAAGGCCGCTTGTGAGAGCGATGCCTGGAGTTGGTCGAGCGGCTTTCCGGCGGTGTCGGGCGGGAAGCTGTTGCGGTGCAGGACGGCTTCGGCGTAGGCGATGCGCGGCAGGAAGCTGCGGATGGCGAAGTCGTAGCCGCGGACGACGGGATGGCCGGGAATGAAGAGCGGCTTGATGTCGATGCCGTAGGTCTCGAAGAAGCATTTGCGCAACAGGTCAGTGGCGACGAAGAGGCCGACGTGATGGAGATAGGCGGAGGGCGCCATGCGATGCTTGCTGATCTGGTCGATGTCGAAGGCGAACTCGGTGCGAACGTGAGCGTGCGGGTCTTCGCCGTAGTTGACGGAGGGGCCGTACTCTTTTCTGAGCTTGGGGAACTCGATGGGCACGGCGAGATTGACGGCTTCGGAGTGGCCGATGTTGTCGGCGATGTAGTGCGAGAGAGCGCCGATGGCGAAGGCGAGTTCGTCGGGAGTGCGGGCGTTGCGCAGCAGGCTGCGGATGAAGTCGCCGGTGCGGACGTAGTGCATGAGGTCGCTGTAGAAACCCTTGCCGAAGGGATAGTAGCCGATGTCCTGAATGGCGCAGCCGCCGTAGGCGTAGGCGTGGGCCTCTCGAAGCTGGGCTGGAGTGAGATTGGGGTAGCGGGCGAGGAGCAGCGGTCGAATCGACGCCTTCCATGTGAGATCGATGAGCTGCTCGTGCGTCTGAAACGAATAGGGTGCGGCCGGTCTGGCGGCGAGGAGCAGGATGAGGAGCGCAGCGAATTTGGAGAGGAACGCGGTTCGGGTCATGTGACGCGGAAGTTCGTGATGGTTGGCTGAGGTTCTTTGTTGCTCCACACTGTACAGAATCGGCGAGAGAAGAGCGAGTCAAACGAGGTAGGCTTGCGTAGGTGCATACGAATGCCTGAGATGCAGACAACAGGGCGGCGCGACCGGTTGGCGATGTGGGGGTTTGTGGCGGCGGCTGTGCTGCTGGGCGGATGGGTGTGGCATCGCGCAACCGGGCAGGCGGGTGGAATTGCTCCCGGAGGCGAGCGCAAGGCGATGCCTGCGATGACGCTTGCGCAGTTGGGCGGCGGTGAGTGGAGGCTTGCGGACCATCGCGGGCAGGTGGTGCTGATGAATTACTGGGCGACTTGGTGCGGGCCTTGCCGCGAAGAGATGCCGGGACTGGCGCGGCTCTGGCGTGAGCTGGGGCCGAAGGGGCTGGCGGTGGTGGGGGTGTCGATTGATCAAGGAAGCCGCGACAAGGTGCAGGCGTTCGTGAACGCGATGAAGGTGCCCTATCCGGTGGCGCTTGCTGATCCGCTGTCGCAGATGGAGTGGGGCATGGCGGGCGTGCCGACGACGATCCTGGTGGACCGGCATGGGAGAGTGGCGAAGAGCTATGTGGGGGCTGTGCGCGAGTCGGACTTTCGGAAGGATGTGGAGGAGTTGCTGGCGGAGCGGTGACTCGCTGGTCGATTCTGCGAAGTTACACCGCCCCACCTTAGGCGCGATGAAGCCGCGCCGAAGGTGGGGTACTCGGGCGTTTGTGGCAGATGGCGGAAAGCAGATTCCTTCGCTGCGCTGCGGAATGGAAATGCAACTACAAAAGCAGCCGGTGGAGTGCATTTATTTTCACCTGTACGCGATGAGGCGACTCGTGATCGATGGGGCTCGGTCAGGAGTGTGACCAGATACTTCATGCTTCTCTGCTTTGCTGCGGACGCGCTGGTGTGGAAGGTTTTGGCTCAATACGTGCACTAGTTTTCAGCAACAACGGACAACGTGGCTTTTGTTGCGTAATTGCCGCACTTAACACAAACGACTATGCATGGTTTTGCATATAAATGGAAGACTGCTTCAGCGCCCGTCACTTTTTGATTGTTTTTGAGAGGCGCAGGAGATGTCTTCCGGGCCGTCTTCACTTATCCCAAGGAGAGTAGTCATGAAAATTTTGAAGTACTCAGTTCTTCTCGCTGCGCTGGTTCTTGCACCTCTGGCCGCCAAGGCTGACCAGATGGACACCTTTACCGCAACGGGTGGCGGAAATACGTTTTCGTTCACCCTTCCGGCTTCGCCGACGAACGGTGTCCTTGACTCCACCTATGGCAACAATGCGTTTTACATCGACAACGTTCCGGTTGATTTCAACGGAACAACCACAGATCTGCGGGTTGAATTCTTCGAGCCTTCAAACTTGGGAGGACTGAACCTTGACAACAATGGAACGTTCAACCTGTTCGGTAACATCGAACTGTTCGGGCCGCAACTGTTCACGGGGTCGCCCTCTGCTCCAACCTTCACGCTGGGTACGTTCTCGCTGGCCAACAACGGCTCAGATGGCACGCCTTATTCTCTGACGATCGCTTCGGCGGTTCCGGAGCCTTCGAGCCTTCTGCTGCTGGGAACGGGACTCATGGGAGTCTGCGGCCTGGTGCGGCGCAGGATCGTGAAGGCGTAAAAAGCGAGACTTGCTTTGGGAACGGCCCTCCTTTGGGAGGGCTGTTTTCTTTCCTTCGGCTGCGCTTTGGGTGGGGAATGGAAATGCAAAAGGGTCCGTAGAATGCGGTCGTTCCCACCCTTGGCGATGAAACTGCCAAGGATGGGGCACCCGAACTTTGGTGGCGGATGGAGGAGAGCAGATTCCTTCGCTGCGCTGCGGAATGGAAATGCAAAAGGGCCTGCGGAATGGAATGCAAAAAAGGTGCGGAATGACGGTGCTGAACGGCTAGGTTTGGGGGAGTTTGGTGACGTCGGGGGTTTTGGGCGGGATGGGGGTGGCGGGCAGGTGGAAGGTGTTCACGTCGTCGGGGTGGGCGGGGTTGAAGTCGGGGATGTCGGTGACGAGGAATTTTTTGAGCGGCAGATTCGCTTCGCGGATGCCGTGCGTGATGCAGCGGGCCAGCTCGTAGGCTCCGTATTTGTTGAAGTGCGTGTCGTCGCTGATGGCCTCGGTCTGGTTGGGGAAGGCGTTGGCGGGGTAGTGCATGAAGGCCCGGAGCGTGCCTTCGGGGCCGAGGGTTTCAAAGAGCGTCTTCGACATGGCGTTGAGGTCGATGAGCGCGACGTGCTGGTTGGCGGCGACCTCGCGCATGGCGGCGGGGTAGTCGCCGAGTGAGTTGGTGATGTGGCCGGAGGTGTCGAAGGTGCGGCGGTTCATGCTGGTGACGAGCACGGGCGTGGCTCCGGCGGCGCGGGCTCTGGCGATGTATTCGGTGAGCAGGGCGCGGTATTCGTCGAGCGTGACGACGGGCTGGTGGGTGCGCGGGTTGATCTTCTGGTCGTTGTGGTTGAACTGCATGAAGAGATAGTCGCCGGGCTGGATGAGGGAGAAGATTTTGCTGAAGCGTTGCTCGCCGACGAAGCTCTTGATGGTCTCGCCGGACTCGGCGTGGTTGGCGACGACGACGCCGGGACGGAAGAAGCGTGGGAGCATCTGGCCCCAGGCGGCCCAGGGCTCGATGTCCTGATCGACGACGGTCGAGTCGCCTGCGAGGTAGAGGGTTGGCTCGTGCGGGGTGATGGGTTCGATGGAGATGCTGCGGAGGCTGGGGTGGTCGCCGTTGAATTCGAGGGTGAGCTTGGTGTCCCAGTCGAGGTTGCCGATCTCGCGCGGCTTGAGGTGGACGTGATGTGCGGGATCGCCGGCGATTTCGGGCGTGCGGATGTTGACGTCGAAGGTTTCGGTCTTCGATTGATTGGCGGCGGTGGAGATTTTTTCGAGTGAGAGGCGGCGGGCTTCGGACCAGACGGTGGTGGTGGCGGGGTGGTCGCCGCCGAGTATGACGGTGATGCGGTAGCTGCCTTCGGGGACGGGCGCGGAGAAGAAGAAGGGCTTGTCGCTGGCGCAGGATTTGCCGGTGAAGGTGGGCAGGGTGTTGAGGTCGAAGCCTGCGCTGGCGGCGCTGTAGACGGAGGTCGCGCTAAGCGTCGAAAACATGCGGTTGGCGGGGCCGCAGGCGTACTTCATCAGGTTTGGGTTGAGCGGCTGCGCGGAGGCGAGGGCGGGGATGATGAGCAGGGCGAGAGGGGCGAGCAGACGGTTCACGGGGCCTCGTTTCCATAAGGGAACTCTGATCAAGTCCTGGAAGGTTCTCTCAGAGGCTCGACAGGCTGCTGAAAAAGTGCGTTTGGCGACGTTTGCAAAATGGCCCGCGGCCAGGTAGTGTCTGACGAATCGGAATCTTCGATTTTGGGGATCATGCAGGCGAGAAAAAAGGCATACCCCAGGGGCTGAAGCCCCATTTTCACGGTTCGTGAAGAGAGCCAAGCCTAAAGGCTTGGCCTGCCCGGAAGCAAAAACGATTCTCGTCGATTCATCAGACACTACCTAAAGCCCCTTGATTTTGCTGTGATTTTCGCAGGGCTAAAGCCCTGCGCTCCCACCGAAAAGCACAAAACGCACATTTTTTCTGCAGCCTGTAAAGCCTCATTGCATCGAGGGACGTTGCGGCGTGGCTGAAGCCACACCTCTTCAAAGCCATGACTTAATCGGAGATTCCTTAAGGGAATTTTTTCAATGGGGAATCATAGCATTTTCGAAGAGCCGCTGGTTGTGTGCCCCGTATGATGAGACCACGCTGATTCATTTACGGAGGCTCGATGTCAACCGCAGCGAATCATCCGAGTGTTTTGGTTTCGCAGGCTGGAGCAGGAGCGCAGGCAAGTGCCAGGAGGGCGCCGGTCCCCTGGTATCTGTGGGTGGGGGCGATTGCTGTGACGTCGTCGTCGATTGGCGGGGCGTGGGACGTTTCGTGGCACCGGTCGATTGGGCGGGACACGTTCTGGACGCCGGCGCACATGGCGATCTATGCGTGCGGCGTGCTGGCGGGAATTGTGGGACTGTGGCTGACGGCGCAGGCGACGTTCGGCAGGGACAAGAAGATGCGGGACGCTTCGGTGAGCATCTTCGGGCTGCGCGCTCCGCTGGGCGTGTTTCTGGCGGGATGGGGCGGGCTGGCGATGCTGACTTCCGCGCCGTTCGACAACTGGTGGCACAACGCTTATGGGCTGGATGTAAAGATTGTGAGCCCGCCGCATACGCTGCTGATTCTGGGCATACGCGCGGTGGGCGTGGGGATGTTGTTTCTAATTCTGGCGGAGATGAATCGGGCGGCGTTGGCGAGTGAAGGCCCGGCGGGCGTGGTGAGCTTTCGGCGGCTGCAGATGCTGTTTCTGTATCTGGGCGGGCTGATGGTAGGCGGCCAGATGTTCTTTGTGCAGGAGTACACGTGGGACGTGGCGCTGCATCAGGCGGCGGCTTACATCGCATTGGCAATCGCGATTCCGGTTGCGTTCGCGGCGTTTTCGGAGGCGTCGCGGTTTCGCTGGGCGGCTACGACGTGCGCGGCGGTGTACACGCTGTTTGTCATCGGCGAGATTCTGATTCTGCCGCTGGTTCCGGCGCAACCGAAGCTGGGGCCCGTTTATTTTCCGGTGACGCATCTGGTGCCGGCGAAGTTTCCGATTCTGATTATTGTTCCCGCGCTGGCGTTGGACCTGCTGTGGCAGCGCACGAAGAAGTGGAAGCCGTGGCAGATTGCGCTGGTCTCGGGCGTGCTGTTTGTCGCGTTGGTGACGGCGGTGGAGTGGCCGTTTGCGGATTTTCTGCTGTCGAAGGCGAGCGCGAACCGGTTCTTCGGGACGATTTACTTCGACTACAACGCAAGGCCGTGGAGCTTTGATCGGTTGCGGGAGTTCCTCCATCCTGACTCGGGGATGAAGCTGTGGCTTGGGCTGGCGCGGGCGTCGGTGTATGCGGCGATCTCGACGTGGGTGGGGCTGGCGTTTGGGCGGTGGATGCGGGGCGTGCAGCGATGAAGATTTTTCGCCGCGTTGTCTGGATGCTGCTGCTCGCTGCGACGGCGCTGCCTGCGTGGGCGCATGTGGGCAGCAAGGACGTGTTTGAGGATGTGAACGCGGGGCCGTACAAGCTGTTTGTGACGGTGCGGCCACCGAATGTGATTCCGGGCGTGGCGGCGATTGAGGTGCGGGCGTCGGGGCCGCAGGTGAGCGCGATTCGGATGACGCCGGTGCCGATGACGGGCGAGGCGGCGAAGCATCCGCCGACGCCGGATGCGATGAAGGTTTCGGCGGACGATGCGCAGTTCTTTACCGGTTCGCTGTGGCTGATGGCGTCGGGCTCGTGGCAGGTGCGGTTTGAGGTGGACGGCGCGGCGGGCGAGGCGAGCGCGGGTGTTCCGGTGGCGGCGATGCCGCTCTCGATTCTGCCGATGCAGCGTTCGCTGGGAATGGTGCTGGGGTTGCTGGGCCTGATTCTGGCGATCGGCATGGTGGGGATTGTGGGCGGAGCGGTGCGCGAGGCACGGCTTGCTCCCGGTGTTGCCCCGACGGCGGGCAGGCGGCGCGCGGCATGGATGGCGAGCGCCGCGGCGCTGATTGTGGCCGGGTTGATGATCTACGGGGGCGGCACATGGTGGAGGGTGGATGCGGCGAGCTACGCAGCGGGGGTCTATCGGCCGCTGGTGCTACAGCCGATGCTGAGCGGCAATAGGCTGGTGCTGAGCTTTGGAGGCTATGAGCACAGGGGCGGGCTCTGGAGGGTGGAGTCTACGGATGAGCTGTTGCCGGACCATGGACAGCGGATGCATCTGTTCGCGATTCGCTGGCCGGAGATGGATGCGGTGTATCATCTGCATCCGCAGCCGGTGGGCAAGAGGGATTTGGGCATGACTCTGCCTGCGATGCCTGCGGGTGAGTACAGGCTCTTCGCGGACATTGTGCATGAGAACGGTTTTCCGGAGACGCTGACGGCGACGCTCGATGTGCCTGCGGGGATGTCGAATGCGCCGCTGGGGCCGGAGGATGCTTCGGCGCGGCCTCCAGGGATTTCCTCAGGTGAACTTGGGACGAACTACAGGCTGCCGGATGGATATTCGATGGTGTGGGACAAGCCTGCTGAGTTGCCGGCGAACAAAGCGTATGCGTTTCGCTTCCGGCTGCTGAGGCCGGATGGCAAGCCTGCGACCGACATGCAGCCGTATCTGGGGATGGCCGGACATGCGGCGTTTGTGAAGACGGATGGGACGGTGTTTGCGCATACGCATCCGGATGGGTCGGCTGCGATGCCCGCGGTGATGATGGCCAACGGCAGCGCGATGGCTGATATGTCGGGGATGCCTGTTGAACCGGTCTCGCCTGTGGTGGAGTTTCCTTATGGGTTTCCTTCGGCGGGGCGGTATCGGGTGTTTATCCAGATGAAGCACGGCGGGGTGGTGGAGACCGGTGTGTTTGATGCGGATGTGCGGTGAGGCTGCGGACGCGAAGGCTTAACGCCGATTTGCACCGATAACACCGATTAAGACGATGGCGGATGGCACCGGGTGGAAATGCGAAAAGCCGGCTGGTGAAGAGTGTTCGTTCCCACCCATCGCAAAAAGCGCGATGGATGGGGCACCCGGGCGTTTGTGCTGGTTTGGAGAGAAAAGCAGATTCCTTCGCTACGCTGCGGAATGGAAATGCAAAAGGGCGTGGAATGGAAATGCAAAAGGGCGTGGAATGGAAATGCAAAAGGGCGTGGAATGGAAACGCAGATTCCCTTCGGGAATGACAACAAAAAAGAGGGGACGGCTTTGGAAATGAGGAAGTCGCCGGGACTACACCTTCAGCTTGTCGAAGTCGATGCCGAAGAGGGTGCGTTCGACGACCATGCAGAAGATGTGTTCGAGGGCGAGGTGGGACTCCTGGATGTTCATCGTGACCTTCGAGGGGATGATGACGATGTGATCGCATAACTCGCGCATCCGGCCTCCGCCTGCACCGGTGAAACCGATGGTGGCGAGGTTCTGTTTTTTGGCTTGTTCGAGCGCGCAGAGGATGTTGGGCGAGTTGCCGGAGGTGGAGATGCCGAGGAGGACGTCGCCGGGCTGGCCGAGAGCTTCGATCTGGCGGGAGAAGATGCGGTCGAAGCCGTAGTCGTTGCCGCAGGCGGTGAGGATGGAGGTGTCGGTGGTGAGGGCGATGGCGCCGAGGGCGGGGCGGTTGACGGTGAGGCGGACGGCGAACTCGGCGACGAGGTGCTGGGCGTCGGCGGCGGAGCCTCCGTTGCCGGCGACGAGGAGCTTGTGGCCGGACTGCATGGCGTGGGCGGTCAGCTCGCCGATGGCGACGATGGAGTCGGCGATGTGCTGGTCGGCGAGGACGGCCTGCATGGTGGCGATGGATTGGCTAAGCTGCTTCTGGACCAGTTGCTTCATCGATGCTCCGCGAGTGGACTGATGCAAGAGTACGGGATGCACGGGCGGCGTGTCGAAGGCGTGGAGTGCTCGAATTGGTTCGGGTGGTTGTACCATGTCGAGTGTCGATTTCAATTCATTTTTGAATGCGTGGAGGAACGGTGAGGAGATTTCTGTGCGGGCTGGCGGTGGCGGTGCTGGGTGCGGGTTTGGCGATGGGGCAGCAGGCGCAGAAGCCCTGGACGACGACGCTGGGCAAGACGGTGTTGTTGTGGCCGAATGGCGCTCCGAGAGCGCAGGGTGATGAGGACATGGATAAGCCTTCGTTGACGATCTATCTGCCGAAGGGCGAGAACGCGACGAAGACCGGCGTGGTGGTGGCTCCGGGAGGTGGGTATCAGCACCTGGCGATGGAGAAGGAAGGCGAACAGTATGCGCTGTGGCTGAACGCGCGTGGCGTGGCGGCGTTCGTGCTGAAGTACAGGTTGGGGCCGAAGTATCACTATCCGGTGGAGCTGGAGGATGCGCAGCGGGCGATTCGGATGGTGCGGGCGAATGCGGCGGAGTATGGCGTCGATCCGGACAGGATTGGCATGTGGGGGTCTTCGGCAGGCGGGCACCTGACGGCGACGGCGGGGACGAAGTATGACGCGGGCAAGCCCGAGGCGGCGGACCCGGTGGACCGCGTGAGCAGCAAGCCGGAGTTTCTGATTCTGGCGTATCCGGTGATTACGTTTGAGGCGCCGTATGCGCATACGGGGTCGAGGAAGTATCTGCTGGGAGATGATCCTGATCCGGCGCTGGTGGCTTCGCTTTCGGCGGAGACGCAGGTGACAGGGGACACGCCGCCGACGTTTTTATTCGCGACGACCGACGACCGGACGGTTCCGGTGATGAACAGCGTGATGTTCTATGAGGCGCTGGTGAAGGCCGGGGTGCCGGTGGAGATGCATCTGTTTCAGCATGGCGCGCATGGGGCGGGGCTGGCGGCGACGAATCCGCAACTGAGTGTGTGGCCGGATTTGCTGATTAAGTGGATGCGCGAGCGCGGGTATGCGGCTGCGGCTGATCCGGCGGTGGCGCAGTGACGCTGGCTGAGTTCGAGCGGAGTGATGGCCGCTTGCTGAGCGGGCCGCTGCTGGCGCTGTGGTGGGACGCGCACGGCGAGTGGGCGAAGGCGCACGAGGTGGCTCAGGATGTGGAGACGGCGGATGGGGCGTGGGTCCATGCGTATCTGCACCGCAAGGAGGGCGATGCGGGGAATGCGGCATATTGGTATCGGCGGGCGGGAAGGCCGGTGGCGAAGGGGGATTTGCGCGCGGAGTGGGAGGCGATGGTGGGGGAGATGCTTGGACGCGGGTAGGTCAGCGAAGGGCGTTGGTGGAGTGTGTTCCTTCCCACCCTTCGCGGTGAGACTGCGAAGGATGGGGCACCCGAGGGTTTGCAGCGGGTGAAGGAAAGCAGATTCCTTCGCTACGCTACGGAATGGAAATACAAAAAGGCTACGGAATGGAAATACAAAAAGCTACGGAATGGAAATACAAAAAGGCTACGGAATGGAAATACAAAAAGGCTACGGAATGGAAATACAAAGGCGGCTGATGGAGTGTGTTCCTTCCCACCCATGCGCGATGAAGCTGCGCATGGATGGGGAACCCGAACGCTGGTGGCGGGAACCCACCTTAGCGACGATGAGGCTGTCGCGAAGATGGGGCACCCGCGCGGGAATTTCGATAGGGGCTTGAGATTTCTGCTTTGTATTGCGGGGCGGCTTGTGTAAAGTTAACGGCATCAGGACATTGGTAGATGGCGTTCGCTCCCACGATGCGGCGAGGGCCAGGGCTTGCGGCAGTCCCCGGTGTAGGCGGAGTGTGCAGGCGTCATGTCGGGCAGGACTTTTTACGTCCGGGGTCATGGTTGACCTAACTTATGAAATAGGACATTTCATTCATGTGCCGTATGCGTCGTCCGGTCGTTAAGGTGTTTTTGGGTCTATTCCTCGCGCTGGTTGTGGGCGCGTCGTTTGTGGGCGGTATCAACGTGATGGCGCAGTCGCCCGTGGCGGCGGCTACGCAGCAGAGCCAGTCGGACCGCATTGCGGCGCTGGAAAAAGAGATTACAGACAACAAGACCGCGATTGCCGCGGCGCAGTCGGCGGGCGACAACAGTTGGATGCTGGTTTCGGCCGCGCTGGTGCTGATGATGAGCGGGCCGGGGCTGGCGCTGTTCTACGGCGGCCTGGTGCGGAAGAAAAACATTCTGGGGACGATGATGCAGACGTTTGCCATGATGGCCGTGATTACCGTGCTCTGGGCGCTGGTGACGTACTCGCTGGCGTTCGGGTCGGGCAATGCGTTCATTGGCGGTCTGCACAATATGTTTCTGCGCGGGGTGGGGCTGGCTCCTGACCCGGCTTATGCGGCGACGATTCCATTGCAGACGTTCATGGTGTATCAGTTGATGTTTGCCATCATCACGCCGGCGCTGATTACGGGAGCGTTTGCCGAGCGGATGAAGTTTTCGGCGATGCTGGTGTTCATGGTGCTGTGGGCGATCGTGGTGTACAGCCCGATGGCGCACATGGTGTGGGGCAAGGGCGGATTTCTGAACGCGACGGGCTCGGGCATTCCGTGCCTGGACTTTGCGGGCGGCACGGTGGTGCATGTGACGTCGGGCGTCTCGGCGCTGGTGACGGCGCTGTATCTGGGCAAACGCATCGGGTATCCGAAGATACCGATGCCGCCGCACTCGGTGGTGCTGAGCTTCATTGGCGCGTGCATGTTGTGGGTGGGCTGGTTCGGATTCAATGCGGGCTCGGCGCTTTCGGCGGGCACGCTGGCGACCTCGGCCTTTGTGGCGACACACTTTGGCGCGGCTGCCGCGGCGCTGAGCTGGAGCGCGGCGGAGTGGATTCGGCAGGGCAAGCCTTCGGCGCTGGGCGCGATCTCGGGCGCGGTGGCTGGGCTGGTTGCGATTACGCCAGCGGCCGGTTTCGTGACGCCGATCTCGGCGATCTGGATTGGGCTGATTGCCGGAGCGTTCTGCTACTTCATGGTGGCGAAGGTGAAGGCGTGGTTCGGCTATGACGACTCGCTCGATGCGTTTGGCGTGCATGGCGCGGGCGGAACGCTGGGCGCGATCCTGACGGGATTTTTTGCGTCGAGCGCGATCAATCCCATCTTCGGCGCGGGCAAGGCGACCGGGTTCTTTGAAGGCAACTGGCGTCAGCCGCTGAACCAGCTTGTGGGCGTGGCGATTGCCTGGGGCCTTTCCATTGTGGGTACGCTGATTATTTTGTTCCTTGTCGATAAGCTGATTGGGCTTAGGGTCAGTGAGGACGCCGAGCGCGAGGGCCTGGATCTTTCTCAGCATGGCGAAGAAGGATACGACTGGGCGCACTAACGCATTTTCCCTGAAACTGTAGTTCTGTACGCCCGAAGCGAAACGCAGATTCCCTTCAGGAATGACAACAAACCCCGCTTCGGGGGATGAGGTCGCGAGAACTAAAACTTCAGGGGAAAATGCTCTAAACTCAAGGTGTCGAGAGGACAGCGATATGCAGAAGATTGAAGCGGTGATTCAACCCTCGAAGCTGGACGCGGTGAAGGATGCTCTGGTCGAGGTGGGCGTGGAAGGCATGACGATCACCGAGGCCAGAGGGCACGGACGGCAGAAGGGACACACGGAGTTCTACCGGGGACGGGAGTACTCGGTTGACCTGCTGCCCAAGGTGAAGCTGGAACTGGTGGTCGCCGACGAGATGGTCGAGAAGGCGATTCAGGCCATTACGGGCGCGGCGCGGACCGGAACGATCGGCGACGGAAAGATTTTCGTGTCGAAGATCGACGAGGCGATTCGGATACGCAATGACGAGCGAGGCGAGATCGCGCTGTAGTTCTCAGTTCTCCGTTATCAGTTCTCAGTGAAGAGCGGATGTAACTGACAACTGACAACTTCAGTTTCGGGTGAACGGTCATGCAGACGAGCGAACCGACAGCGGGTGTGTTGCGCGAGCGATACCAGCGGAGGATGCTGGAGATTCGCGGCGCGTTCGAGGCCGGGGCTTCGGGGGCGGCGACGATTGCGGCGCGCGCCTCGGCGCTGGATGACCTGGTGCGCGCGTTGTGGCGGCAGGCGGTCGAGCAGGACGCGCGGCTGAAGACCGGCGTGGCGCTGGTGGCCATGGGCGGCTATGGCCGGCGCGAACTGTTTCCATATTCCGATATGGACCTGCTGTTTCTGCTGGATGGGCGGCTGCCGGAGAAGCAGGTGAAGGACGCGATCCGGCGGCTGAACCAGGAGATGTGGGACGCGGGCATCCGGGTGTCGCCGGCGACGCGGAAGCTGTCTGAGTGCGAGCGGTTCGACGAGGAGAATGCGGAGTTTGCCATCTCGCTGTTGGACCATCGGCTGATTACAGGGGATGCCGCGCTGTATACGCGGCTGGCGCGACAGTCGGTGCCGAAGCTGTTGCAGCGCGACCACAAGGCGATGATGACGCGGCTGCTGGAGCTGACCGAGGCGCGCCATGCGAAGTATGGCGGCACTCTGTTTCATCTGGAGCCGAACATCAAGGACTGCCTGGGCGGCCTGCGCGATGTGCATGTGTGCGCGTGGATGACGACGCTGCGCAATGCTGGAGAGCAGGCGGAGCGGAACGGCGGCGCGGCGGAGTCTGCCGAGGAAGGCAACGACTTCAGCAAGGCCGTGGAGTTTCTGTGGCTGGTGCGCTGCTTTCTGCACTACCGGCACGAGCGCGACGACAATACGCTGGACTGGCAGGCGCAGGATGCGGCAGCCGCCCGGGCGATCGGTGTTGAGGGTGGCAAGCCCAGGGGGAACGATGCGGCTTACTGGATGCGGTATTACTTCCGCTGCGCGCGCAGTGTGGAGCGCAGGGTAAGGCAGCGGATCGGGGAGGCGTCGGCGGTGAAGGCGCCGTCGATGCTTTCGGGCTTGCGGCGCGAGCGCAGAGCGGAAGGGCATCGCGGGTTTCGCGTGGAGCGCCGGATGGCGGTGCTCGACGCGGTGGATCGCTCGGGGCAGGATGCGGCTGCCGATCCGGATGTGGTGCTCGATGTGTTTCGCGCGATGGCGTGGACAGGATGCGTGCTGGGCCGGGAGACGGAGGAGCGGTTGACGCGCGCGCTGCCGCTGCTCTCGGCGCAACTGGAAGAGGGACCGGCGCTGTGGCTTCGCCTGGAGGCGATCCTGACCGGACCGCACGCGGGCAATGCTCTGCGCACGATGCATGCGCTGGGCGTGCTGGAGCTGCTGGTGCCGGAGTTTCATGGCATTGACGCGCTGGTGATTCGGGATGCGTATCACCGCTACACGGTGGATGAGCACACGTTTGTGCTGATTGACACCCTGCATGGCATGGAGACACCGCAGAAGGGGCCGATGGCGGAGTGGGCGGCGCGGTTCGGCGGCGTGCTGCGCGAGCTTCCCCATGCGGGCCTGCTGTATCTGGCGGCGCTGATGCACGACACGGGCAAAGGACACAGCACGGAAGACCATGCGCTGGCGAGCAGGCGCATGACGGAAAACGTGCTGGCCCGGCTGGAACTGGATTCGTATGAGAGCGGACTGGTGCTGGGGCTGATTGAAGGGCATCTGGAGATGTCGTCCGCGCTGAGGCGCGATATTTTCGACATCGAGACGGTGCGGGGTTTTGCCGCGAAGGTGCAGACGCCCGAGGCGCTGAAGATGCTGACGCTGTTTACCTACGCGGACATCAACGCGGTGCATCCCGATGCGCTGACGCCGTGGAAGGCCGAGAACCTGTGGCAGCTTTATATTGCGACAGCGAACTATCTGGACCGCAGCGTGGACGACGAGCGCGTGGGCGCGCACGAGGAGAGCGAGCTGCTGCACCGCGTCGCGGCGATGCTGCCCGGGCGAAAAGCGGAGGTGGCCGCATTTCTCGAAGGTCTGCCGGAGCGGTATGTGCTGACGCGGTCGCCGGAGCAGGTGCGCAGGCACTTCGAGATGGCGACGCGCATCGATGAAGACCCGGTGCAGTTGGATTTTCACCACGCGCCGGGCGTGAGCGATCTGACGCTGGTGGCGCGCGACCGGGCGCAGTTGTTTGCTAACATCGCGGGCGCGCTGGCGGCGTGGGGCATGAACATCGTCACGGCCGATGCGTTTTCAAACCGGCAAGGCATGGTGGTGGACAGTTTCCGGTTTACGGACAGCTTCCGCACGCTGGAGATGAATGCATCGGAGCACGCGAACTTTGTGAAGAGCGTGCATGATGTGATGACCGGACAGGTCTCGATGGAGAAGCTGCTGAGCGGGCGCAGACGCGGGCGCCGCAAGGCCCCGCTGGTGACGGTGGCGACGCGGGTGGAGTTCGACGACGAGGCCTCGTCGCACTCGACGCTGGTCGAGGTCATCGCGCAGGACACGACCGGGCTGCTGCGAGCGCTGAGCCTGACCGTGGCCAGCTTTGGGTGCAACATCGAAGTGGCGCTGGTGGACACGGAGGGCGAGACGGCGATTGATGTGTTTTACCTGACGCGGAACGGCGAGAAGCTGGAAAAGGGACTCGAAGCGGAGATGAAAGAGTCACTGGTGCAGGCTGTGGAAGAGAACGCCGGCCAGGCGTAGTGCGACTTTTGATGCGTGGCAGCCAACGGAAACCCGTTCCGGCTGCGTCTCACTAAGCAAGAACAATAGCTTTTGGTAACTCCGGGAATTGCGTGAGCCGCGTGACCGGGACTGTGCAAGCAATTTATTATTAGAGATATGACCACTCCTGCCAATGAAACATCCAGCAATGGCCGTCCGACGGCCGTTCCTCAAAAAAATGACCGCTACATCTTTGGAAGCCTGGACAGCTTTGGGAAGAACCAGGAGAAGCTGCGCGAGGTAAGCTGGGGCGAGGAGCCGACCGAGGGCGTGCTGCTGGCCTCGATGGACGCGGCGATTAATTGGGTGAGGAAGAATTCGGTCTGGCCGATGACCTTCGGGCTGGCCTGCTGCGCGATTGAGATGATGTCGATGGGCGGATCGCGGTACGATATTGCGCGGTTCGGCGCGGAGGTGTTTCGCCCGTCGCCCCGGCAGAGCGATCTGATGATCATTGCAGGCCGGGTGTCGCAGAAGATGGCGCCGGTCATCCGGCGGCTTTATGAGCAGATGCCGGAGCCGAAGTGGGTGATCTCGATGGGCGCGTGCGCGACTTCGGGCGGAGTCTTCAATAACTACGCGCTTTTGCAGGGCGTCAACCAGGTGATTCCAGTGGACATTTACGTTCCGGGATGCCCTCCGCGGCCTGAACAGTTGCTGTATGCGATTACGCTGTTGCAGGAGAAAATCCAGCAGGAGCGCGGAACGGTACGGAAGACATTGAATCTGGACTAGATACGGCGTCCTGAAGATTTTGGTTACTGGCTAGGTACCAACGGCTTGCGTTTGGGAGTTTTTTGCGGATTTCGCTGGTAAAGTATTGAAAAAGATAGTCGGTGAAGAGTAATTTTTTCCGAGAGTTAGCAACTGCGATAAGCTGTAAGGAATCGAACAATTTCAACCGAGCCATTAAACCAGGTTCGTGAAACAGTGGATGAATTTGAGCGGAGGAAGTCGAATGGATTATAGCCCTTTACGTAATGTTGGCCGGTTAGTACTGGCTGCATGTGCAGTCAGTCTTGGAGTGATGAGTCTGGGTGCGCAGACTGTGCCCAGCACAGCGGCCCCTTTGGGGCTTAACCCCTCACGAGTCGATGTGTTCCTGGGGTACTCCTATTTTGGAGCGCATGGACAACTGAAGCCCGCAGGGATCAACTACTCCTCTATTGATTACGGTGCGTTGGGGAGCGGTGCCTATTACTTCAACAAGTATTTCGGCGGCGAGGCAATCATTGCGGCCCATCCCGACGGCAAGAACGATGGTCTGTATACCATCTCGGCTGGTCCGATCTTCCGCGCTCCGATGCAGAACTTTACGCTCTTCGCGCATGGCCTGGTGGGTGGCGCGAGGATGACCGGGCCTGATTCGGACGCGGGCGGGTATCACAACCCCTGGCAGTGGGGTCCGGCGTTGACAGCCGGCGGCGGCATGGATTACGACCTGCCGTTCTTCAACAACCGTTTCTCGTTCCGCCTGTTTGAGGCCGACTACCGCTACATTCACGAGAACTACGGCCCCTTCACGGCGCCTCCGACGTCCGGCGCGATTGGCGGCCGTGCAAACCTGAGCGGCGCTGAGCTGAGCACGGGTCTGGTCGCTCACTTCGGCCACATCATTCCTCCTCCGCCTGTGGCGTATGCCTGCTCGGCTGCACCTGCGGAAGCGTTTCCGGGCGATCCGATTACGGTGACGGGCACGGCCTCCAACCTGAACCCGAAGAAGACGGCCACCTATAACTGGACGACGGACGGCGGCACGATCTCGGGCACGTCGAACGTTGCCAACATCGACACCAAGGCGGCTGCTCCGGGGACCTACACGGCCAAGGGCCACGTCTCGGAAGGCGCGAAGCCCGGCCAGATGGCGGACTGCTCGGCGCAGTACACGATCAAGCAGTTCGAGCCGCCGACGGTAAGCTGCTCGGCGAATCCGACTACGGTTCAGCCCGGCGACTCGGCGACGATTACCGCGACGGGTTCGAGCCCGCAGAACCGTCCGCTGACCTACAGCTACAGCTCGTCGGCCGGCACGGTCTCGGGCAGCGGCTCGACGGCAACGCTGAGCACCGCAGGCGCCGCGCCTGGAACCATTACCGTGACCTGCAACGTGGTTGACGACAAGGGCCAGACGGCCACCGCGACGACCGCGGTGACGATCAATGCTCCGCCGCCGCCTCCCGCGCCGAAGACCAGCGCGCTGTGCACGGTGAACTTCGAGCGCGACAAGCGCCGTCCGACCCGTGTGGACAACGAAGGCAAGGCCTGCCTGGACGATGTCGCCCTGAGCATGCAGCGTTCGTCGGATGCGAAGCTGGCCCTGACCGGCAACGCGGCCACCACGGAGAAGAAGGGTACTGACCTCGCCACCGAGCGCGCGATCAATACCAAGGACTACCTGGTCAAGGAGAAGGGCATCGACGCAGGGCGTATCTCGCTCTACACCGGCACCCAGGACGCCAAGACCGTGACCACGACCCTGATTCCCGCCGGTGCGACGCTTGACACCACGGGCATTACTTCGGTGGACGAGGGAGCCTACGCGGCGGCGCATGAGAAGAAGCATGTGCGTCGTCACCACACGGCAGCCAAGAAGGCCGCGAAGTAACAGAAACGCAGCAAGGACGGGGCTGACTGGATTTCTATCCAGTCAGCCTTTGTCATGTATACCCAGGGAGACTCTGATTAAGTCCGGGAAGATTCCCTCAGGGGCTAAAGCCCCCATTGAATTGAGGGACGTTATGGCGTGGCTGAAGCCACGCCCCTTCAAAACGAAGACCTAAATCAGAGGCTCCCTAGGGAAATGCTGAGTTGTTTTAGACTGGTTTTATGACTGGAAGCGAACGTTGAATAGACGGTACAAGTTTCAGGCTTTACTGCTGGCGCTGTTGTTTTCTTTTTCCTGCCTTCGGTTGCACGCGGTCAACTGGCTCCCGTTTGGCCCGGATGGCGGCGATGCCCGCTCCTTTGCCGCGGACCCGCAGGATCCCTCGCATCTTTATCTAGGCACCGCGACCGGATGGATGTACGAGTCGCACGATGCGGGCGCAAGCTGGCAGCGGCTGGCCTGGGTTGGCAAGCGGGACGATCTGGTTCTGGATTCGATTGTGGTGGACGAGGCGAATCCGAAGCATATCGTCGTGGGCGCGTGGGTGCTGGGAAGTCCCGACGGCGGCCTCTATGTCAGCAATGACGCGGGCAGGACCTGGGCAGATGAAGCGGACATGCGCGGGCAGTCCATTCGAGCTATGGCTGCTGCGCCGTCGAACCCGAACATTCTGGTGGCAGGAACGCTGAAGGGCGTGTATCGCTCGACCGATGGAGGAGACCACTGGGGCCTGATCAGCCCGCCGGACAGCCAGGAGATCCACGAGATCGAGTCGATTGCGATTGACCCGGTGAATCCTGAGATTATTTACGCGGGCACGTGGCACCTGCCGTGGAAGACAACGGACGGCGGCGAGCGATGGGTCAACATCAAGGAAGGCGTGATCGACGACTCGGACGTGTTTTCGATCATCGTCGATCCGCAGGACCCGAAGGTGGTCTACGCGAGCGCGTGCTCGGGAATCTACAAAAGCGACAATGCCGGGCTGCGGTTTCAGAAGGTGCAGGGAATTCCTTCAACTGCACGCAGGACGCGCGTGCTGATGCAGGACCCGAAACATCTGAACATCGTCTTCGCCGGGACGACCGAAGGGTTGTTCAGGTCGGGAGACTCAGGCAAGACGTGGCTGCGGACGACCGGGCCCGACGTGATTGTGAACGATGTGTATGTCGATCCGGACGACACGAACCGCGTGCTGCTGGCGACGGACCGGGGCGGCGTGCTGGCCAGCCGCGATGGTGGCTATTCGTTTGTGCCGTCGAATAAAGGGTTTTCGTCGCGGCAGATTGTTTCTTATGTTGCGGACTCGGAGTTTCCGGCGCGGATTTATGTTGGAGTGGTGAACGACAAGGCGTGGGGCGGCGTCTTCGTCAGCGAAAACGGCGGGTTGACATGGACGCAGAGGAGCGCGGGTCTCGACGGCCACGATGTGGTCAGTCTGGAGCAGGCGCCGGACCGGACGATTCTGGCGGGCACGCGGCATGGGATCTATCGTCTCGACGGCGATGTGTGGAGCAGGGTGGAAAAGGTGTCGCTCGTTGAGCCTGCGCGCGGTCGATCTGCTCGCGGGCACGCTGTGGCGGTGTCGGCTCGGATGCGCGAGAAGGACGGGCCGTATGACGGGATGGTCTCGTCGATGGCGCATACGGGCGACATTCTCTACGCCGCGACTGCGGACGGGCTGCTGATGAGCCATACGGCGGGTGTGAACTGGGCCCTGGCGCCGGGCGTGCCGGTACACGATTGGGACGAGGTTGCGGCTTCGCGGTCGATGGTGGCCGTGGCGACGCTGCACTCGGCGATGCTGACGATCAATGGCGGAATGCACTGGAGAACGGTACAGTTGCCGCCTGCGCTGAGTCAGGTGGATGCGCTGGCGGTCGATGGCGCTGGCGGATTGTGGGTCGGCGGCCCTGAGGGCGCGTTTATCTCGGAGAACGGCGGAGCGACCTGGACGACGCTCAGCTCGGTCACGCTGCACGGCGTCAACAGCCTGTACTTCGATGAGCCTTCGCAGCAGATGTTGATTACGGCCGACAACGGGAACACGATGGCCTACGCGGTGCATCTGCCGGACATGGCCGTGAAGTACTGGAACACGGGATGGAACCTGCGGCTGGTGCGTCAGGTGGGAGACCACCTGGTGGGTGCGACGCTGTTTGATGGCATCGTGGTGCAGCCGCGCATGGTGGACTCGGCTGAAGTGCATGGTCACTGATCGGGCAGCGAGGAATAGAATCGAAGTATGAGTTTGACTGCATCCAGCCTGCGTGCTCGCCACTCCTTCCAGACGGACGATCCGGCTCTGCTGCCGATTGCGGAGAAGGTGCGGTCAGGCGAGCGGCTGGGGTTCGAGGATGGCGTGGCGCTCTATCGGAGCGGCGACATTCTGGCGGTGGGCTGGCTGGCCAATCAGGTGCGCGAGCGGCTGCACGGCGATACGGCCTACTTCAATGTGAATCGGCACATCAATCCGACCAATGTGTGCGTGGCTTCGTGCAGGCTATGCGCGTTCGGCAAGAAGAAGGGTGACGCGGGCACCTACACGATGGCGCTTGAAGAGGCTTGGGAGGCGGCTGGTTCGGGCTATACCGAGGCGGTGACGGAGTTTCACATCGTCGGCGGGCTGCATCCTGACCTGCCGTTCGAGTACTTCATGGACCTGGTGCGCGGGCTGAAGGAGCGGTTTCCGAAGGTCCACATCAAGGCGTTCACGATGGTGGAGGTCGCGTTTCTGGCCAAGCGCGCGAAGTTGACGATTCCTGAGACGCTGGAGCGGATGAAAGCGGCGGGCGTGGACTCGATGCCGGGCGGCGGGGCGGAGATATTTGCTGACCGCGTGCGGCATATCATCTGCGACCACAAGATCGACGGCGGCGAGTGGCTGGAGACGGCGAGGGCGGCGCACAGGATCGGCCTGCGGTCGAATGCGACGATGCTCTACGGACACGTCGAGAACGACGAGGACCGCGTGGACCATCTGATTCGGCTGCGTGCGGTGCAGGACGATACGGGCGGCTTCCAGACGTTTATTCCGCTGGCGTTCCATCCGGACCACACGGCGCTGGCGCACATTCCGAAGACGACTGGGATGATGGACCTGAGGCAGATTGCGGTGGGGCGGCTGATGCTGGACAACTTCGCTCATGTGAAGAGCTACTGGCAGATGGTGTCGCCGAAGATGGCGCAGATCTCGCTGCGCTTCGGGGCGGACGACATCGACGGGACGGTGGTGGAGGAGAAGATCTACCACGAGGCCGGTGCGGTGACTCCGCAGGGGTTGCGACGGGCGGATTTAATTCGGCTGATTACTGAGGCCGGGCGCGTGCCGTTCGAGCGGGACACGCTCTATCGGGCGGTGACACGGAGCGAGGACAGCTTTACGGTTGCGGTTTAGGCAGGGTACCCCTCCCCCTATCTCATATCTAAAATACTTCAAACAAATGGGTTAGATAGGGGGTATCTCCGGGTATCGGCGCACGTTTCGTGCCATTCCTTCTCCAAAATCGAAAGGCCCGGCTGGGAACCAGCCGGGCCTTTCCTGAGCTTCTATATCTATTATGGCAGATTGGAAAAACTCAACCGCCAGATTTTTCTTGAAAGATTGGGAAAAGCGGGTCCCTTCGTTGCGGAAGGGAAATGTAAACGTGGCTGGTTGAAGTGCGTTCTTTCCCACCCTTCGCATGAGGCCGCGAAGTATGGGGCACCCGGCGGCGATCTCTGTGTTCAGAAGGCTGCTGGGTGGATTGGGCGCGAGTTGAAGAGGGTCTGGAAAAGTGGCCGCTGAAGTGGGATGAGTACCGAGCATTTTCGCTAAGGAAGGTCTGATCAAGTCCGCGAAGATTTCCTCGGGGGCTAAGCCCTATTGAATTGAGGGACGTTACGGCGTGGCTGAACAGGCTGCGGAAAAAGTACGTTCGGCAGCTTTTGCAGAAAGGCCCGGGGCTAAAGCCCCTTGAATTTGCTGGATTTTTCGCAGGGCTAAAGCCCTGCGCTCCCACCGAAAAGCACATCGATCGAGTTTTCGCAGCCTGTGAAGCCGTGCCCTTAGGCAAGACAGACTTTTTCAGCACCCTCTGAAGCCACGCCCCTTCAAGACGAAGACTTAATCATAGATTCCCTAAAACTCTAAAGCAGATTTCTCGATGGTATGCAGCGAGAATGATGTGTCGGGCTTTCAGCCCTTTCATGTTCTGCCATCATGAACCTGGGCCTCCGGCCCAGGGTGGTATGTTGTCGGGCCTTT
>Ga0068853_100000454_pt1 | contig 27902 bp, 24 predicted proteins | sample KBSCornC32_FD_65655 | JGI IMG/M metagenome (GOLD analysis project Ga0068853, IMG submission 65655) | Corn rhizosphere microbial communities from Kellogg Biological Station, Michigan, USA - KBS Corn C3-2 | ecosystem: Host-associated > Plants > Roots > Rhizosphere > Soil ... | reverse complement strand
TCCAGCTGCGCGCTCGGCACGAGCTGCATCAGCACCCAGTACTCGTTCGTGCTCGTGTAGATCGTGGACGTCTGCTGCTCGCTGTACGCGTTCGCGAGCGCGCGCTCGATCGCCAGGGGCGTCACGCCGAGCACCGATGCGCGGTCGCGATCGATGCGTACCGTCACCTGCGGATTGTTGTTCTGCAAGTCGGTCGTGACATCGGTGAGCGGCGGCGTCTGGCGCAGCCTGGCCGCCAGCGCCTGTGCGCTCGCATAGAGGCGCGTGAGGTCGTGCCCCTGCAGCGTGAACTGGTAGAGGCTCTTCGAGCTGCGTCCCCCGATGCGGATGCTCGGCGGGTTCTGGATGAACACCTGGAGCCCCGGTATCCCCGACAGCCGCCGCGTGAGCTCGTGCACCATCATGTCCGCGGGCGGACGCTGCCCTGCCGGCTTGAGAATGATGTTCAGATTCCCCTGATTCGAGCTGCCGACGTTCGACATGTAGCCGGCGATGTTGGTGTCGCGCTGGAGCGCGCGCATCGCGAGCGTCTGCAGACGCACCATCTCCGTGTACGATGTTCCCTGCGCCGCCTCGGTGGTGGCCGAGAGAAATCCCGTATCATCGGCCGGGAACAGCCCCTTCGGGATGATCACGAAGAGCACGCCCGTCGCCACGAGAATGAGTGCGGAGAAGAGCAGCGAGAGCGGGCGATGGCCCATCACCCACGCCAGGCTGCGCTCGTAGCCGTGCAGCGCCCTGTCGAACACACGCTCCATCGCCACGTACATGCGGCCGTGCTTCTGCTCGCGCTGTGGCTTGAGGAAGCGCGCGCACAGCATCGGCGTCAGCGTGAGCGACACGAATCCCGACACGAGAATCGAGATCATGATCGTGACCGCGAACTCGCGGAACAGCCGGCCGATGATCCCGGCCATGAACACGAGCGGAATGAACACCGCCGCGAGCGACAGCGTCATCGAGAGAATCGTGAACCCGACCTCGGCCGCGCCGTCGAACGCCGCCTGCATGGCCGTCTTTCCCATCTCGAGGTGGCGCACGATGTTCTCGAGCATCACGATCGCATCATCGATCACGAAGCCCACCGCGAGCGTGAGCGCCATGAGCGAGAGATTGTCGATGCTGAAGCCGAGCAGATACATCACGGAAAACGTCCCCACGATGGCCATGGGCAGCGTGAGGCTCGGGATCACGGTCGCGGTGAGGTTGCGCAGGAAGAGGAAGATCACCATCACCACCAGCGCGAGTGCCAGCGCGAGCGAGAACTTCACGTCGCCCACCGCCTGCCTGATCCCCGCCGAGCGATCGTAGCGAATCGTCAGCTGCACTTCCTTGGGGATGGACGGCGCAATCTCGGCCAGCGCCGCCTTCGCCGCATCCGCCACCTGCACGGTGTTGGTGCCGGGCTGCCGGGTCACCGCGAGCACGATCGCGCGCTGGCCGTTGTACCAGCTCGCGTTCTTGTCGTTCTGCACGTCGTCGTACACGCGCCCGAGGTCACCCAGGTGCACCGGCGCGTTGTTGTACTCGGCGACCACCATCTTGCGAAACTGGTCGGCATCGTAGAGCTGGCCAGTGGCCTGCACCGTGAGCGTGCGGGTGTTGCCGTACAGCACACCGGTGGGAAGCGTGACGTTGTTCGTGCGCACCGCCTGCGCCACCTGGCTCACGCTGAGATTTCGCGCCGTGAGCTGCGCAGGATCGAGCTCGATGCGCACCGCGTACTTCTGCGAGCCGAACACCGACACCTGCGCCACCCCCTCCACCATCGACAGCCGCTGCGCGATCGTCGTCTCGGCCACCTCGTCGAGGTCTGACAGCCGCATGTTGGGCGCGGTGAGCGCGAGAAAGAGAATCGGGGCCGCCGAGGGGTTCTGCTTGCGATATGATGGCGGAATGATCGAGGGCGGGAGCTGCGCGAGCGTGCTCGAGATCGCGGCGTTCACGTCCTGCGCGGCCGCGTCGACATCGCGGTCGAGCGCGAACTGCATCGTGATCTGCGTCGACCCGAGCCCGCTCGTCGACGTGATGTTGTCGATGCCGGCGATCGCGGAGAACGACTTCTCGAGCGGCGTCGCGACCGTCGCCGCCATTGTCTCGGGGCTCGCGCCCGGCAGGCTCGCGAAGACGGTGATCGTCGGGTAGTCGACCGTGGGCAGATCGCTCACGGGCAGCGTGCGATAGGCGACGAGCCCGAACACGAAGATCGCCACCATGACCAGCGTGGTCATGACGGGACGCCGGATGAAGAGGCTCGGAATGTTCACTCGCTGCCTCGCTTCGCTCTACTATGTATTACTTGCTCGCCGCGGGCTTGCCGCGACTGCCGGCACCCGAGCGCACGCCGCGCCCTCTGCGCGCGGAGCTGTCGCCGCCGGGCACTCCGGCGCCCGGCGCCGCGCCCGCGGAGTCCGCCGCGCTCGCGACCCGCACCTTCGCGCCCGCGTTGAGCCGCGACTGCCCGCTTCGCACCACGCGCTCGCCGTCGCGCAGCCCCGCCGTGATCACCGACACGTTGCCCTGCGTGCGCTCGACGCTCACTCTCCGCTGCTCAACCGTGTTCGCGCTGTCCACCACGTACACGTACGTCCCCTGCTGGCCCGTGACCACCGCCTCACTCGGCACCACGAGCGCGTGCTGCTCGTTGAACAGGTGCAGCGTGGTCGAGACGAACTGCCCCGCCCACAACGACTTCTCCGTATTCGGAAAGGTCGCCTTGAGCATCACCGTTCCGGTGAGTGTGTCGACCGAGTTGTCGACGAAGTAGAGCGTGCCGCGTGCAGGCGGAAGCCGCGCGAGCAGATTCACCGCCGATGGATCCACCCCCGAGGTCTGCTCCTGCGGCGTGTCGCCGCCGGTCTCGCCGGGAGGACCGCCCGCCGTGTCCTGCGCGCTCTGCCGCGCGCCGCCCGGCACCGCGGTGACCGGCAGCTGCGCCGACCCGCTGTACTTCTGGATGAGAGGAAGATCCGTGGCCGGCACGGGGAAGCGCACCGTGATCGGGCTGATCTGGTTGATCACCACGAGCGGCGTCGACCCGCCGGCGTGCACCACGTTTCCCTCGCGCACGAGCAGTCCGCCCGTGCGCCCCGAGATCGGCGCCCGGATCCTGGTGTTCCCGAGATTGAACTTCGCATTCTCCACGGCCGCTTCGTCCGCCTGCACCGTGGCCGCGGATGCACCAGCGGTGGCCCGTTGCTGGTCCGCCTGCTCCTGCGTAACGTAGTCCTGCTTGACCAGCGACTCGTAGCGCGCGACCTCCTTCTGCGCGTTCGCGTTCGTCTCCCTGTCCCGGGCGAGATTGGCCAGCGCCTGCTGGTAGGCCGCCTCGTAGGGCCGCGGCTCGATCTGGAAGAGGAGCGCTCCCTTCTCGACGTCCTGTCCCTCGCGGAAGTAGACGTGCGTGATGATGCCATCCACCTGCGCGGTGATCGCCGATGTGCTGAGCGGCGACACCACGCCGTTCGCCTGAATGTCGAACGGCACATCGGCTCGCGACGCGGATGCGACGGTCACCGGCACGGGCTGGACGGGCGGCCTCGCCGCCTTCTTCGAGCACGCGACCGCCGCGACGGCGATGGCGAGCCCGAGCAGCGGAGTGCGACGGAGGCGTGCAGTCGACGCGAAGTCGGTCTTCATTTGGGACCAGAGGTAGAATCGTGCGTGAGCGGGATCGGCGCCTCGCCGTGCACGCCGAGCACACCCACGTCGTGCGCGAGCTGGGCGAGCGCCGTCGCCCACGTCCATCGGGTCTGCGCCTGCTGCGCGCGGGCGCTCGCGAGCGCAGCCTGCGCCGTGAGGAGATCCAGTATCGTGCCGACGCCCGCCCTGTATCGCCCGCGCGCGACGTCTTCCGACTGCCGCGCGCTCGCGAGCAGCACGTCGGCGGTGCGGACACGGGCGGCCGCGGTCTGCAGCGACACGTACGATGTCACGACCTGATTGGACACCTGGTTGCGCAGCAGGTTCGTGCTCGCGCGCTGCTCGTCCACGCGCGATTTGGCGGCCGCGAGATCGTACTGGAGCCCGAAGCCGTTGAAGATCGGCACCGAGAGGCCGAGCGTGAGCGCGTAGTTGTTGCCGGTGAAGTTCGAGAGATTCGAGTAGTTGCGTCCGACGCTGGCGCCGGCCGTGATCGCCGGCAGCTCGTTCGAGCGGGCGACGCGCACCTGCTGCTGCGCCTGCAGAATGTTCACGCGAGCCGCGGCCAGATCGGGACGCCTGTCGAGCGCGCTCACGATCAGCGAATCGGCGCTCGCGGATGCGGAGCCGATCGACATCGTGTCCGAGGGCATCTCGACCTCGAACTGTGCGTCGGCCCGCAGTCCCATGGCCGTGGCGAGATTGCCGTGGTTCGTGCGCACCGTTCCCGAATCGGTCTCGAGATCGAGCTGCGCCTGGGAGAGCACCGTCTGCGCCTGGAGCACGTCCGCGATCGTCGCGACGCCGCTGTTGTGACGCACCTGCGCGGCGATCAGGTTGGTATCCGCCTCGGCGACGGTCTGCAGCTGCGCACGGACGAGCGCGCGCGAGGAGATGTACGCGAAGTAGGCGGTCTCGGACTGCAGCACGACGTTCTGCAGCGTCGCGTTGTAGTCGAGGTCCACGGCGATCGTGTTCTCGCGCGCGGCGCCGATCGTGCCCGAGCGGCCGCCGAAGTCGAGGAGCAGGTACGAGAGCGACAGCTGCGGCGTGAACGCGGTGCGCTCGATGAAACCGGTGGTCGTGGTGGTCTGGGAGCGTCCGAGGCTCGCGCTCGCGTCGATCGCGGGAAAGTACGTTCCGCGCGCGGCGCCGTACTGGAAGGCGGCGGTGCGCGCCTGCGACCACGAGAGCGCGGTCTGCGGATTGTTGCGCAGCGCGAGGTCGACGACCTCGGACAGCGCGAGGCTCGTGTCGTGCGGGGCGAGATCCGGCGGAAGAGTCGGTCGCGCCTTGCTCGAATCCGGTTCGGGCGGCACGACACCCCGCGGCGGCGCGTACGGAGTGCCCGGCGCGGGAGCCACGGCGGACTTCCCACCGATCGAGGGAACGGAGCTGGTGCACCCAGCGAGAAAGAGCGCGAGTGCACACAGCACGCGCGCCGGCGAAGGTCGATCGTTACGGTGCAACGGCAGCGCGCGCGCGCGGCGATCGGCGGCGCGACGCTCCGTGAACGAATCCCCCATTTCGGCGAAGCCCCACAGGTTGGATGGGCCCGGATTCGCATGATCCAGGCCCGACACATCCATTACGCCCGGAGGCGCACGCGCGTTGACGTGAGCACGTGTTTCCGACGCAACGTCCGGCGAGCTCCTCCGCGAAGATTCCTTCGCGAGCGCGCGCGACTCCGGCGTCAATGAGTGGGGCTACCGATCACCTTTCAATTATTGCTTTAGCCGTCTCTGTCCGTCTGTGTCCGTCTGTGTCGTCTCATCCAGATTGTTTTTCCCGACTCGCTTGGACCTCGATTCTCGGGCAGCAGTCGCGTAGGGGAAGGTAAACCCAACTGTCAAAAGACGACACGAACGGACACAGACGGACACAAACAGCCAGGAGCTCTTGTCAGAGACATCGCGCTCCGCTGGTCTTTTCCCCTAGTGCGCCGTCCCTGTCACCTTCGCGCCCGTGAGCGTCGCTATCGCGCCGAGCGTCGTTTGCGCGGCGTTCAGGCCGAGGCGGAAGTCCTTGTCGCTGTAAGTCGTGTAGAGATCGGTGGGCTGGTGCCACTGCGGATCCCATCCGTTTCCGATCTGCGCGCCGCGCTCGTTCTCGCGAAGGCTGAGCGCCGGCACGATGTCCATGAACGGCGACGAATCCGTGTTCGTCATGTGCCGCCCGACCTGCGCCGGATAATCCGTGGCATAGAGCTCGTTCGCGTTCTCGAACACCCACGCGAGCTTCTCCGCGTCCGCGGCGAACTTCGACTGCGACTGGAACTCGACGTTCACGTCGGCCTCGGGACGCTGCTCCCTGCTCACCGTTCCGTCGGGATGCGGCATGCCGTGATCGAACATCATCATGTCGTGCTGGATCATGCCCAGCCATCTGGGCTCGGGATATTTTCCGGAGCCCTTCGGCGATTCGATGCCCTGGAGCGCCTGCCGCTGGGCGACGTACGCCTTCGCACCATCGAGCCCCGTTTCCTCGTTGTTCCAGAGCGCGAAGCGGATCGTGCGATCGGTGTGCACGTCCGGTGAGCTGAACACGCGCGCGAGCTCCATCACCAGCGCCGTGCCCGATCCGTCATCGTTCGCGGCCTCGCCCCAGCCGATGCCGTCCATGTGCCCGCCCACGATGTACATCTCGTCCGGATGCGTGGTGCCCACCTTCGTGCAGTACACCTCCTGCCGCTCGCCGGGGACGCTCTGCGGCGTGTCGAGCGCACGGAGCCTCGGATCCGGCTGCCGCATCGAATCGGTGTTGACGCCGGTCGGCGCGCGCACGCCGCGACTGCGCGCGCCGCCCACGTTCCACATCTCGGCGCGCGCACGCGCGGCGGAATCCATGGGCGGGCGAGGTGGCCTCGGCGGTGGCGGCTGGAAGTCGTAGACGATGCGGCCCGTGGGACAGCCGTAGCTCTCGAGCTGCGCCTGGATCCAGTCGACCGCCGCGCGATTGCGCGCGGTGCCCTGTCTGCGATCGCCGAACTGCGTGAGCCCTTTCACGGTCGCCTTGTACTTCTCGAGATCGAGCCGCGAGACGAGCGCCTCGATGTCGGGGCTCGCCGAATCGTGTCCGATCGTCCGCGACAACGAGGTGGTCGCGGGTTTGACGGGCGACTCGGGGGGAGTCCTGACGGCGGTGTGCGAGCAGGCGAGCACGAGAATCGTGCAGCCGAGGATCGAGCAGGAAGCGGCCAGCCGCATTGTCGGAGTGGGCACGGAGAGCATGGAGGATCACGGTCGAGGTTGATGAATCATGTCGCTGTGTACTCGCAGCGTGAAGTAGCGCTAATGCATTGCGCGCAAATTCACTATTGCGCGTAGCAGACGGATCGATACCTTGGCGGAAATCCGGGATCACTTCGGATATCATCGCCCGCTCTCACCGCTTCACATGTCACAACTCTCCCGTCGCGCCTTCATCGCCACGGGCCTTGGTGCGTTCGCCACGCTCGTGGCGTCGGCTGCGGTCGCGCGTGCGCATGCGCCCGCAGCCATGCGAGGCGAGCGCTCGAGCACACGGCAATCCAGGCCGCATCCCGATCCGCGCCCCGGGATCACAGGCGCCAACGTCGCATCCGCGCGCCAGCTCGCGGCTGCACCCGCGCTCATCCCGCTCTTCGACGCCGTGCGCGCCATCCCCGAGATCGCGGACGGCATCCGTTGCCGCTGCGGCTGCGCCGACATTCCCGGCTACCGCTCCCTGCTCTCCTGCTACGAAGGCGCCGATGCCATGGCGCGGGAGTGCCGCACGTGCCAGGCGGAAGGCCGGCTCGCCAGTCGTCTCGGCAAGTCTGGCAAGTCGCTCGACGAGATCCGTGCCGCCATCGACAGGAAGTTCCAGTGAGCCCGCCTTGCACGCACCCTCGCCTATTTCTTTCGCGTCAGCTCGATCCACGCCGCGAACGCGGTCAGGAATTTCGTGAAGAACTCCCGGCTCGCGTCGTTCGTGATCCTGAAATTTCCGTCCACCAGCTCTCCCGCCTGCGAGATGTACGCCTCCGGCTGCGCCATCGTCAGCACGTTCACGTACACCAGCGCCTGGCGCAGATGATGGTTCGCACCGAACCCGCCGAGGCCATACGGTGTGACACTCACGATGGCGCCGGGCTTTCCGTTGAACACGTTCTTTCCCGGCGGCCGCGATCCCACGTCCACCGCGTTCTTGAGGCACCCCGGAATCGACCTGTTGTACTCGGGCGTTGCGAACAGTAGCGCGTCCGCCCGACGGATCCGATCGCGAAACACGACCCATTCCCGCGGCGGCGTCTCCGTCTCGAGATCCTGATCGTACATCTGCAGTCCCCGTATCTCCACGATGTCCAGCGCCAGCGGCGACGGCGCCATCCCTTTCATGGCCAGCGCGATCTTCCGAGTCAGCGACTCCTTCCTGAGGCTCCCCACCAGCACCGCCACATCCACCGCCCCATTCCGAACTTCCGCCATCGCACCACCTCGTTGTGAAACGTCGTGTGAGACCCGTCGTCAGACAGGCAATCCGAACAGAGTGTCCCTCGAAAAACCGCCGCCCCACCCTCTCGGCACCGTCTCCGGTGTAACGGGATAATACAGCAGTTCCCTCGCGCTTATTCGCTCGTCTTTTCTGCAACACCCCACACGCATGTCGTCGTCCCTTCGCAGGATCGTCACGCGATGAAGCGCTCCGATCTCGTCCCCGCTCTTCTGCTGTTGCCTGTGCTCGGCTTCGTCGCCGTGCAGGCCATGCGCACCCGTTCGATCACCGCCACTTCCCAGGCAGCCTCGCTGGCGCCGGCCGCTCGCGTGCACGCGCACCGGCTGGCCACTCGCAACTCCGGAACCACGGAAGCGGCGGCGGCAGGTGAAATGGACGCGGGCGCAGCGGCAGACGTCGACACGAAGAAGGCCGACATTCTGGACATTCGCCGCCGCATCGAGCTCGGCGCGAACGGCACCTACATCGGCGAGATCCTCGGCGAGCGCGACTCCGCTCTCGCGCGCTGGCCCGAGCGCCTCACGCAGCCGGTGCGCGTGTGGGTCGGCAGCAACCCGGCCATCGAAGGCTGGGACGACAGCTACCCCGACCGCGTTCGCGACGCCTTCGACCAGTGGGCGGACCTCGGCATCCCCGTCAAGTTCACCTTCGTTCGCGACTCGACGGACGCCGATGTGCACGTCAGCTGGATCGATCACTTCGACTCGCCGATCAGCGGCAAGACCGTCTGGGCGCGCGACTCGAGATGGTGGATCGTCTCCGCGAACATCACGCTCGCGCTGCACCACAACGCCGGCGAGCTGCTCGATTCCAAGGCGATCCACGCGATCGCGCTCCACGAGGTCGGCCATCTGCTCGGGCTCGACCACACCGCCGACACCACCAACATCATGACGGCGCGGGTGCGCGTGCGCGACCTGAGCGAAGCCGATCGCGCCACGATGAAGCTCCTCTACTCGCTTCCGCCCGGCTCCGTGAAGTAGCTCGAACGCTCGCCCGCGCGAGCGTTCCGCACCGCCACGCATACATAGTAAAGTTCCGCCATGTCGCTCCCCATGTACGACGTGGCGATCGTCGGCGGCGGCCCCGCCGGGCTCACCGCCGCCATGTGGCTCGCCCGCTACCTGCGCTCCGTCGTTCTCGTCGACTCGGGCGATCCGCGCAACTGGCAGACGCGCGGCGTGAACGGCTACCTCGGTCTCCCCGACGTCACACCCGCCGCACTGCGCGGTGCGGGCCGCGATGAAGCGCGCCGCTGGGGCGCGGAGCTGATCGACGGCTGCGTGTCCACCGTGACGGCGAACGGCGACGAGCACTTCCGGCTCGAGCTCGAGAACGGCGCCGCGCTCGAGTCGCGCCGGGTGCTGCTCGCATTCGGTGTGAAGGACATCTGGCCCGACATTCCGGGGCTCGAGCACATCTACGGAGCCACGGCGTATCACTGCCCCGACTGCGACGGCCACGAAACACGCGGGAGGAAAACCGTCGTCGTCGGCGTCGGGCGTAAAGCCGTGGGGCTCGCCCTCGCGCTCGCGACGTGGACGCGTGAGCTCGTGATCTGCACGAACGGCCACGATCCGGAGCTCACCGCGCCGCTTCTCGCGCAGCTCGATGCGCTCAACATTCCTGTGCTCGTCACGCGCGTGCAGCGGGCGGTGCACCAGGATCGCACGCTCAAGGCACTCGAGCTCGAGGACGGGATCGTCCTCGACTGCGAACGGCTCTTCTTCGCGATCGGCCGCTTCCCCGCCGACGACCTGGCGCAACGATTGGGGTGCGAGCGCAACGATGAAGGGTGTGTCGTGATCGACGAGCACTTCCATACGAGCGTACGAAACGTCTACGCCGCGGGCGATCTGGTGCCTGGAACGCAGATAGCGCTGGCTGCCGCCGCCGGCGGCGCGAAGGCGGCCATCGCGATCCATCACTCGCTTCTGGCACCGGAATTCCGTATCACGCCAGCGACGCAAAACATTACAGCGTCCTAGAGTGACGGTCGCAGCGGGTCCTCGTCTTGCCAATAGAGGGGATTGGACTATTATGTGCCGGTCCGCAGTGGTACGCTGGAACATCCCGCCACGATCGTAAGTACGTTCCACATAGAGGTCCTGCCGCTCGTCTCGAGCAGCCGGTACATCTTCGTTTTTGCCTGAGGTCGGATACATGCTCACTGCGTTGATCGCCGTGGTCGCCATGGTCGCCACCGCCGATGGAGGACTGCCCGTAGCGGCACCCGCCACCGTCGGTATGTCGGCCAAGCGTCTGGAGACCATCGATCGCGTCGTGAACCGCGGCATCAAGGCCGGTGGGTTTCCCGGCGCCGCTGTGGTCGTCGGCCGCAAGGGTTCGGCGGTCTGGGAGAAGGGCTTCGGCCGCATCGACTGGGCAACCTCGAGCAGTCGCGTCTCGGCCACCGAAACGATCTACGATCTCGCCTCGCTCACGAAGGTCATCGGCACCACCACCGCCGTCATGATCCTGTTCGACGAAGGGCGCATCAAGCTCGATGCACCCGTGAGCACGTACCTCCCCGAGTTCACCGGCGGCTACAAGGATTCGGTCACCGTTCGCCAGCTCCTCGAGCATCGCTCGGGACTGCCGGCGGACCGCGACCTCTGGCGCATCGCACACTCCCCCGCCGAAGCGCGGCAAGTGGTGCTCGACGCGCCGCTCGAGTGCAAGCCCGGCCAGTGCTACATCTACTCCGACCTCGGCGCCATCACCCTCGGCATGATGGTCGAGCGCGTCACCGGTCAGGGGCTCGACGTCTTCCTGCACGAGCGCGTCTTCGCGCCGCTCGGCATGGTCAACACGTTCTTCAAGCCGGCGGACTCGCTCAAGTCGCGCGTCGCTCCAACCGAGGTCTCACCGCCGCGGGGCTATCCGCTACAAGGCGAGGTACACGACGAGAACGCGTATGCGCTGGGCGGCGTCGCCGGCCACGCGGGACTCTTCAGCACCGCGTCGGATCTCTCGATCTTCGCCCAGATGATTCTCGAGGGCGGCGAGTACAAGGGCGTCCGCATCGTGAGCGACTCCACCATCAAGCTCTTCACCACGCGCGCGGCGGGCAGCCGGGCGCTCGGCTGGGCGATGGCGGATGGACAGTGGGGATCGGGCCGGTTCATGAGCGAGGGCTCCTTCGGCCACGTCGGCTATACCGGCACGTCGCTGTGGATCGATCCCGATCGCGAGATGTTCGTGGTCCTGCTCACGAACCGCGTTCACGCGGCGCGGGCGCGCCAGCCGGCCAAGGTGATCGCGGACGTGCGCGCCGATCTCACGGACGCCGCCGCGATCGCGGTCACCGACGATCCGTCGCAGACGATCGCCATGCCCGCCTCCTTCCGCTCGGATGCCGCAAAGGGCTGGAACCGCCGCGAGCGTCACGGAAAGGCGCGCCGAAACGCGCATCACGGCCGTGCGAGCGCGCACGCGAGGGCCTCGGCGAGCAAGTCGAAGGCGTCTGCGGGCAGCAAGCACTCCGCTGCCCGATCGAAGGCGAAGAGCAGCTCGCACGCGGCCGCCACGAAGTCGTCCTCGCACAAGAAGAAAGCGTCGTAGCTGCCGCGCTTGTCCGGCGCGCCGCGCCGGGTGAGCTTTCGGGACGGAACAAGGAGTCCCGATGAGTGATCTTCCCGCCACCGAAGCCCCCACACCCAACGCTCCAGCCGTCGACGAGGATGTCGTCCGCGCCGCGCTGCGCCGGGTGAAGGATCCCGAGCTCAATCTCAACATCGTCGACCTGGGCCTCGTCTACGGCATCGCCGTCGAAGGCTCGCGGGTGATGATCAACATGAGCCTCACCTCGCCGGGCTGCCCGTCCGGGCCCGAGATCATGACGGCCGCCGAGCAGCAGGTGCGCACGCTGGACGGCGTCGAGGATGTGGCGGTCAATCTCGTGTGGGATCCGATGTGGAGCCCGGAGCGCATCGAGCCGAGGATTCGCGCCTACATGGGGTTCTGAGCGCCGCTACTGGCTGACGCGCGTCTTTCGCGATGCGACCGGCTGGACGCCGGCGGCATTCAGGCGCGCCATGGTGGCGTAGGCGCTCAGCGCCTGAAGAAGCTCCACACATCCGCAACGAAGACGATCACCGCCGCGCCGCCCATGATGTAGAAGAGCGAGAGATAGCGGCCGAGCGTGCCGTCCGGCCGGGCGAGGTGATACTCGCGCAGCAGCACGCGCGTCGGCGTGTGCAGAAGGTGCCACCCCGCCGAGCGCACCGGCACTCGTGCACTCTTCGCGTGCGTCGCCTCCGCCGCAATGCGCGCGAACACCCGCATGAATGCGAACGCGCAGACCGCGGCAACTCCGAGCGCCGCAATCGCGATGACGATGCGCGCGATCACCACGGGACCATTCATGTCTCGTTAAGGTCTGTCTCGACCAGTGGATTCAACGGCTATAGCGAGCTAAGACAGCGTGTAAACGTGACGGAGCTGAGCTCCCAGCAGACGGAAACAGCAAAGGCGAAAGGGATCGAGGATTCCGCCGGAGATACTCTCGCGTTCTGCGGTGGTGCATTCGCCGGTGAGAGCGCCGCGGTCATGCGTTTGCTCCTACTTCGCCAGCGCCTTCAGAAACGCGGGCCCCAGCACCTCGATCTGCCACCGCCTGAGGTCCGGCACCTCCGCCAGCTCCTCGAGCGTCTGCGGGCGCTTTCGCGCGATCGTCTCGAGCTTCTCGCGCGCGCACAGGAATCCCGGATCGAGACCGAGGCGCTGCGCCGCCTCCTCTCGTGCCGTACGCAGCGCGTTCACGCGGTTGTCGAAGTCGGCGTCGCGGTCCCATCGCGGCGCGCGCGGGAATTTCGGGAGCTGGTCCTCGGGCACCTCCATGCCGCGTCGCACGGCCGCGAGCATCTCCGCACCGCGGCGCTCCGCGATCCCGCGCGGCACGCCCTTGATCGAGACGAGCGCGTCGAGCGTCTGCGGCCGCTCCTTCGCCACCGCGAACAGCGCCTCGTTGCCGGCCACGCGAAAGGTCGCGCGATCGAGCTCGCGCGCGATCCCGTCGCGGAAGCGCACGAGCTCGCGGAAGATCGCGAGCTCGCGGCGGTCGAGATCGCGCGCGCCCTTGATGCGCATGTAGCCCGTGTCCTCGCCCTCCGGCTGCTCCCACCGCGTGCCCTCCAGCCGCTCGAACTCCTCCGCGGCCCAGCTCCATCGCCCCGCGCTCTCCAGCTCGGCCGCCAGACGGTCGCGCAGCTCGAGCAGATACATCGTGTCCTGGCTCGCGTAGTCCAGCATGTCCCTGGGCAGCGGGCGCATCGACCAGTCCGCGCGCTGATGCTTCTTGTCGAGCTTCAGCCCGAACGAGCGCTCGAGGAGTGCCGCGAGCCCGAAGGCGCGAATGCCGAGCAGCTGGGCCGCCACGCGCGTGTCGAACAGCCTGCGCGTGTTCCAGCCGTAGTCCTGATGCAGCAGCCGCAGATCGTAGTCGGCGTCGTGGAAGACCTTCTCGATCGCATCGCTCTCGAGGATGCGGCCGAGTGCAGCGGGCTTGCCGATGGCGAGCGGGTCGAGCACCGCCGTCGAGTCGCGCGTGCTCATCTGGAGCAGATAGATCCGGTCGACGAACCTGTGGAAGCTCGCGCCCTCCGTGTCCACTGCGACGGTGGTGCTCTGCTCCACGGCGGACAGGAAACGGTCGGCGGCGGGGGTGGTGTCGATGTACAGCGGTTCGTGCACGGTCAGCCCTGCGCCCACGTCTCCTCGCTCCCGGATGTCTGTTGTCGTAAGCTCTCATCAGGGGTCGGTGCGCGCGAGGGGTTGCGCGCCGGCTCGACCGGAGCACGGCAGGCGGCCCTTCCCTTGCGTTGACGCACGAGCATGACTGCTCCGAAGGACACCAGGCCGAAGCCGCAGACGCACCATCCCCGCCCTGCGGGCGCGAGCTGGCGCAGCGCCGACATCCTGCGCGCCGCAGCGATCGTCGCGGGACTGCTGATCATATTGAAGCTGCTCTGGGTGGCGAACCAGATCGTGATCGTCGCCTTTCTGGGCACGCTGTTCGGCGTCGCCGTGGCCTCCGGCGTAGACAGGCTCGAGCGCTTCAGGGTTCCGCGCGGTGTGGGCGCCGCCTTCGTCGTCATCACGTTCCTGATGCTCCTGTACACGCTCGGCTCCTTCGTCGCGCCGACCGTTGTACAGCAGGGCCACGATCTCAAGCAGCGCCTTCCCGACGCCGTGGAGAGCGCCGAGAAGTGGCTCAACTCGAAGAGCCCATCGCTCATGTCGTCGCTGCTCGGCAACGACACCACGGAGGCGAGGGCGCTCGCGGACTCCGTGCGGAAGAACGGCGCGATCCCGACCGGGCCCGCCGGAGTGCCGGCCGGTGCCGCGAACGACAGCACGGGCAAGCCGAAGGCGGGACCGTCCACGTCGCTTCGCCAGAACATCGGGAAGAAGCTCGTCGGCTCCGTGCACTACCTCTTTCCGTTCCTCACCTCCACGGCCGAAACGCTCGCGGGGCTGCTGCTGATTCTCATGATGTCGGTGTACATCGGCGCCGATCCCGACACGTACAAGAACGGCCTGCTGCATCTCTTCCCGAAGCGGAAGCGCGAGCGCATGGACGAAGTGATGTCCGAGATGTCGACGATGCTGCGCAAGTGGCTGGTCACGCAGCTCATCGCGATGCTCGTCATCGGCGCCGCGTCGACGATCGCGCTCCTCCTGCTCGGCGTGAAGGCGCCGTTCGCGCTCGGCATCATCGCCGGACTGCTGGAGTTCATTCCGACCATCGGCCCGATCCTGAGCGCGGTGCCTGCGATCGCGATGGGTTTTCTCGACTCGCCGGAGAAGGCGCTCTACGTGGCGCTCGCGTATCTGGGCATCCAGCAGCTCGAGAATCATCTGCTCATTCCCCTCCTCATGAAGGGTGGGATGGATCTGCCACCCGTGCTCACGATCGTGACGCAGGGGCTCATGGCGCTGCTCTTCGGATTTCTGGGGCTGCTGATCGCGGTGCCGCTGCTCGCCGCGGTGATGGTGCCGGTGAAGATGCTCTACGTGCAGGACGCGCTCGGCGACGAGATGATCATGAACGACAAGGGGGAGCTCGACCCGGCCGAGCCCGCGCTGCCGGACGGATAGCGCGACGCGGCGATAACTTCGCGTGTGAGCACGATCCCTCTCGTTCGCCGCTTCCCCGCGCTCGCGCGCGTTCCGCGCGTGGCGCTCGGGAATTTCCCCACGCCGGTCGAGCGCATCGATGCGAGCGGCGAGCGGCTCGCCGGCGAGCTCTGGATCAAGCGCGACGATCTCACCGCCTCGCCCCTCGGCGGAAACAAGGTGCGTGCGCTCGAGTTCCTGCTCGCGGATCTCGCGCCGGGCGAGGAGGTGCTCACCGCGGGTGGCGAGGGATCCACGCACGTGCTGACGACCGCGACCTACGTGCGCGCACTCGGCGGCTCGACGCGTGCCGTGCGATGGCGGCACGAGATGAATCCATCGGCGCTCCGCGTTGCCGCTCGTGCGCGCGAGATCGCCAGCGTGGTGACGGCAGCCGGTCCCGTGAGCGGACTGCTTCGCGCGCACGCGGCGCGAGCGCGCGCCGGTCGCTGGATTCCGCCGGGCGGCACCTCGCCGCTCGGGATGCTCGGCCACGTGAACGCGGCACTCGAGCTCGCGGAGCAGGTGGCGCGCGGAGAAATGCCGATGCCGGCGCGGGTCGTGCTGCCGGTGGGCAGCGGCGGCACGGCGGCCGGGCTCGCGCTCGGATTTGCGATCGCGGGGATGGGCACCGTCGTCGCCGGCGCGCGGGTGGCGCCGCGAATCGCGGCCGGGCGGATGCGCGTGCTGGCGCTCGCGTGGCGCGCGCGCAGATATCTACGAACGCTCGCCGGCGAGCCGATTCCGGCCGCCGATCCGTCGCGCCTCGAGATCATCCACAGCGTGTACGCGGGCGCCTACGGTCGGGCGCTGCCGGGCGCGGAGGCTCCCGCATCGATGCTGTTTCGGGCGACGGGACTCGCGCTCGACGGCACGTACAGTGCGAAGGCTTTCAGCGCGGCTGTCCAGCTGGCGGCGAGCCGCACCGGTTGCACTCTTTTCTGGAATACCTTCGACGGACGTTCGGCCTAGAATCGGGTTGGGCGAGCACCTGACGTAGCCGCTTTGTACGACATCGTACACAGTGAATTGTTTGTACCATTTCGTCCCAATAAACGCCTGTTGCTGGCATTCCCTGCGGTTTAACTTCACGGTCGGTTTGGTTCCGGCACGACACAATGCGCTTCCCTGCTCACCAGCTGGAGTCGGCTTGAGACGTTCTGCTCTCCGGCGCTATTCGTGCGCCCTCGGACATGCCTAAGCAGGGCACGTCGGAAAATCATAGCGCCATCATTCTCGTCGTCGAGCGTGATCCCCACGTTCGCGATCTCGAAGCTTTTTTCCTGAATGAGGCGGGTTTCGGCGTGGAGTTTGCCGCTGACGGCGAGGCCGCGCTCGCCCTGGCGCGAGAGATCAAGCCCGAAATCATCATCACCGAGGTCCTCGTGCCAAAGCTGGATGGATTGGCGCTCTGCCGTGCCGTGCGCAAGGAGGCGGAGCTCAAGGACACGGTCGTTCTGATCTTCAGCATTCTCGCGGCGCAGAGCCGCGCTCGCGAGGCGGGCGCCGATGCCTTCCTCATGAAGCCTCTGGCGGAGCAGCGACTCGTGCAGACGGTACGCGAGCTGCTGGCGTCGCGCGCGAGCTCGAAAGCCGAGGCGGTCCGCGCGTGACCGCTCCAATAACCGGCGAGAACGGTCTCTTCCCGCGGATCGGTACCGGCAATCCGCAGGCGGATCTGGTGTTGGGCGGCGGTCTGCCCGCCAATTCGATCAACATCGTGATGGGACAGCCGGGTACGGGCAAGACCGTATTCGCGGAACAGCTGCTCTTCTGCAACGCAGGCGCCGGCCGGCCGATCGTGTACGTGAGCACACTCTCCGAGCCGATGACGAAGATGGTGAGCTACGTGCAGCGCTTCACCTACTTCGACGAGAGCAGGCTCGGCACCGAGATCCAGTACGAGGACATCGGCCCGCTCCTCGCGAGCGATGGTCCACCCGCCCTCGTGCCGTGGCTCTCGGCGCTGATCAAGGAGCGGTCGCCGAAGCTCCTCGTCATCGACTCCTTTCGCGCGATCCATGACCTCGGGAGCTCTCTCTCCGAGACGCGGCGCATGGTGTCGGATCTCGCGGGGCTGCTCACGGCCTACGATGTGACGGTGCTGCTCCTCGGCGAGTACACGATGGCCGACATCGAGCGCTATCCCGAATTCGCCGTGAGCGACTCCATCATCCAGCTCGCGCGTCAGACGCTGGGCACGCGCGATGAGCGCTACATGCGCGTGCTCAAGCTGCGCGGCTCGTCGTATCGCGAAGGGCAGCACGCCTTCCGGATCACGCAGGATGGCATCCAGCTCTTTCCGCGACTCATCTCACCGCGCGTGGCGACGACGTACACGCCGCGCCTGGAACGGACGTCGACTGGTGTCGCCGGGCTCGACGCGATGCTCGAAGGCGGGGTGTGGGCCGGCACGACGACCCTGCTCGTGGGCCCGACCGGCTCCGGCAAGACGACCGTCGCGATGCATTTCGCGCTCGAGGGCGTTGCGCACAAGGAGCCGACGCTCTACGTCAACTTCCAGGAAAATCCCGCGCAGCTCGCCCGCTCGTTCTCGCTCCGCGGCGTGGATCTCGTGAAGGCGCGCGCGGACGGACTCGAGTTCATGTACGTGTCGCCCGTGGAGCTGCAGATCGACAGCATCGTCGTCGGCATCTTCGATCGCATCAAGGGCGGCCGCATTCGCCGCGTCGTGATCGACGCCGTGGGCGACCTCGTGACCGCGGCGAGCGACACGCAGCGGCTGCACGACTATCTGTACTCGCTCGTGCAGCACTTCGCGGTGAATGGCGTCACGAGCCTGCTGACCTTCGAGTCGGGCATCTCGACGGATGGCTCGTTCGACACCGGCGAACAGCGCTTCAGCTACATGTCCGACAACGTGCTCGCGATCTCGCTCGCGGGCGACGAGCGCACACGGCGCACCATTCGCGTGGTCAAGACGCGCAACAGCGGACACGATCCCGTGGTGCGGGAGCTCGACATCACCTCCGCGGGCGCACGCGTCTCGTGAGGTTCGTACAGGGGAGGCGGTGACGGAGCAGGAGCACGTGACCGACGGCTCGCGCGCATCACGCGCGCACCGCCTCACGGAGGTGAGTCGCGCCTTCACCTACGCCTCATCGCTCAAGGACATCCTGCATCTCGCCACCGACCAGGCGGCCGAGATGCTCGGCGCCGAGAAGGCGATCCTGATGCTCACCGACGAACAGGGACTGCTGCGCGTGCGCGCGGCATATGGTGTGAGCGAGGAAGTGGTCGATCGCTTCCGAGAGTCCTTCGACGAGTCGCTCATCACGCGGCTCAAGGGGCTGCTCGGAGCCGGCTCGTCCGACGGTTTCATCGGCGTGCCCCTCGTGGTGGGCGGCAACGTGACCGGACTGCTTGCTGTCGTGCGCCCTCCGGGCGATGCGAACGACGCGGAGCGCCATGCGGACGACGAGTGGCTGCTCTCCGCGCTGGCCGACCAGACCGCCGCTCCCGTGGAGAACGCACAGTTGATGGAGGCGCTCGACCGCGCGCGGCTGCTCGCCGAGAACTCCCGGCTCTACGAGGCCGAGCGAGCGGCGCGGAAGGAGGCGGAGATGGCGCGCATCGAGGCCGAGAGCGCGAACCGCGCGAAGAGCGAGTTCCTCGCGAACATGAGCCACGAGCTTCGCACGCCCCTCAACGCGATCGCCGGATACGTCGAGCTGCTCGACATGGAGATCCGCGGGCCGGTCACGCAGGCGCAGCGCGAGGATCTCGCACGCATCAAGGTGAGCCAGCGCGTGCTCCTGCGTCTCGTGAACGACGTGCTCAATTTCGCGAAGCTCGAGAGCGGCCACGTGCCGGTCACGGTGAAGGACGTGCAGATCAGAGAGCTCCTGCAATCGGTCGAGCCGCTCGTGCTTCCGCAGCTGATGTCGAAGGGGCTGAAGTTCCAGGCGGAGACGTGCTCGGACGATCTGCGCGCGAGCGCGGACCCGGAGAAGCTCGAGCAGATTCTGCTCAACCTGCTCTCGAACGCGATCAAGTTCACGCCGGCGGCGGGCTCGATCCATCTCTCGTGCGAGTCCACGAGCTCGCATGTGATGATCCGCGTGGCCGACACCGGCCGCGGCATTCCGCCGGAGAAGCAGGACCGCATCTTCGAGCCGTTCGTGCGCGTGGATGAGGGGTTCACGCGCACGACGGAGGGCACGGGGCTCGGTCTCGCGATCAGCCGGAATCTCGCGCGCGCGATGGGCGGCGAGCTCGCCGTGGAGAGCACGCCCGGCGCAGGCTCGACGTTCACGATCACTCTGAAGCGCATCCAGTAGACGTCGTTTCCGGCGGGAAAATTGAGATAGCGGCTCCGGTCGCGTATTATTCAGTCTCTCTGATTTCCCTTCCCGCCCGGAGCACGATGGTCGCCGCAACCCCCACGGTCTCAACCGCCGAGCTCGCGAACATCGCGCGCACGCTGCGGTCGCACGTAGTCAGGATGATCGCCGCCGCGAACAGCGGGCATCCCGGTGGATCGCTCTCCGCGATCGAGATCATCACCGCGCTGTATTTCGGACGCGTGCTGCGCCACGATCCGAAGAATCCCGCGTGGCCCGATCGCGACCGGTTCATTCTCTCGAAGGGCCACGGTGTTCCGGCGCTGTACGCGGCACTCGCGGAGTCCGGGTACTTCCCGGTGAGCGAGCTGACGTCGCTCAGGCAGGTCGACTCGCGCCTGCAGGGGCATCCCGTGCAGGGGCTCACGCCGGGAATCGAAGCGAGCACCGGCTCGCTCGGCCAGGGACTCTCGGTGGGCGTCGGCCATGCCCTCGCCGCTCGCCTCGACGGCAAGTCGTTCCGGACCTACGTGCTGCTGGGCGATGGCGAGTGCCAGGAGGGACAGGTGTGGGAGGCGGCGATGTCCGCCGGCAACTACGAGCTCGGCTCGCTGATCGCGATCGTCGACTCGAATCGCTACCAGCTGGACGGAGCGGTGGAGGACATCAACTCGCTCGCGCCGCTCGATGCGAAATTCGAATCGTTCGGATGGCGCGTGATCGACGTGGATGGCCACGACGTGGGCGCCGTGCGCGTGGCGCTGCACCAGGCGCGCGAGTCGCACGATGTGCCCGTGTGCATCATCGCGCACACGACGAAGGGCAAGGGTGTGACGTTCATGGAGAACAACAACGAGTTCCACGGCAAGTCGCCGAGCTCGGATCAGCTGCAGGTTGCTCTCTCGCAGCTGGCGGAGTAGCCGATGACGACCGCGAATGCACTTCCGATGGGACTCGCCACGCGCGAGGCGTACGGTCAGGCGCTGCTCGAGGTGGGTACCGCGAACAAGGACATCATCGTCATCGACGCGGACCTCGCGAAGTCGACGTTCAGCTGGACGTTCGGCAAGGTGTTTCCCGAGCGCTTCTTCAACATCGGGATCCAGGAAGCGAACATGGTGGGCATCGCGAGCGGGCTCGCATCGAGCGGGAAGATTCCGTTCATCTCGAGCTTCGCCGCATTCATTCTCTGCAAGGGCTTCGACCAGCTCCGCATGGGCGCCGCGTATCCGAAGCTCAACGTGAAGGTCGCGGGCTCGCACGGCGGCATCTCGATCGGCGAGGACGGCGTGTCGCAGCAGAGCGTCGAGGACGTCGCGCTCGCGTGCGCGCTGCCGGGCTTCGTCGTGTGCATCCCGAGCGACGAGCACACCATGCGCGCGGCCGTGCGCGCGGCGGCCGAGCACGATGGCCCGGTGTATCTCCGACTCGGCCGCCCGAAAACGCAGATCGTGCACGAGGCGGGCGTGCACTTCGAGTTCGGACACTCGATCGAGGTGCGAGACGGACACTCGCTCACGATCGTCGCGAACGGGCTGCTCGTCGCGCAAGCGCTGCTGGCGGCGGACACGCTCGCGAGAAGGGGAATCGAAGCGCGCGTGATCGACATGCACACCGTGAAGCCGCTCGACACGGCGGCGCTGGAGCGCGCGAGCCACGAGACCGGCGCGTTCGTGGTGGCCGAGGAGCACATGCATCACGGTGGCCTGGGAAGCGCGGTGGCGCAGGCGCTCGTGGCGGGCACGCCGGCGCCCGTCGAGTACGTGAACCTTGGCGATCGCTACGCCGAGAGCGGCAAGCCCGACGACCTGCTGGACAAGTACGGTCTACGGGCGAAGAACATCGTGAGTGCGGCGGAGCGAGTGCTGGCTCGCAAATGAGTCAGGTTCCGCCGGGGCACTCGCTGCTCGCCGGCCGAACGACGTGGCCACTCTGGTTCGCCGGAGCGTGGATCATTCTGGCGGTGCTGGCGCTCGCGTCGATCTGGATGGGCACGCGGCACGGCAAGAAGGCCAAGACCGTGTGGACGGTGATCGTGGTGGTGGTGCCGATACTCGGCGCGTGCGGGTGGTATGTGCTCGGGCGCGAGCGGCGCAGGATGCCGCGGGCATGAGCAGTCGCCGGGAGCCGGCACCGAGTGCTCGATGCAGGAGGCTCGCGTGAGTCACGAGTGGATCGGCCCGGATATTCGGAACAGCGTGCTCGCGCACGTGGTTCACGTGCTGCTGCTCGGTGGCGCGCTCGTGTACGCGTGGCTCTCGATCTCCGCGTTCACGAGAAGGCCGACGCGCGCGTTCGAGGGCGTGCGGAAAGCCGTGTACGCGGCGTGGCTCGTGCTGCTCTTTCTTCTGCTCACGAAGTCGAACCCGGTGCCGTACCTCATCGCGGCGGGAGCCGTCGCGGTTCTACTGCTGCTGTTCAAGCTCTGGGATCGTCTGACGGCTCCCGGCGAGAGAAAGCGGCTGCCGCAGCGGTGAGGGCGGGCGCCGCGGCATCAGCCGCTCTGCCGAATCACGAGCTCCGATAACTCCAGATGGAACGGCGTGAGCACCTCGCAGCCGGTCCCGGTCACGGCAACCACATCGCAGTGGCGCAGCCCACCGAACCCATCGATGTAGACCGCCGGCTCCACGTTGCAGACCATCCCCGCGAGCAGCACATCCGGCGATGCGGGATGCAATCTCGGCTGCGCCTCGGCATCGATCGCCGCGAAGCCGACTCCATGTCCCGTGGAATGCTTGAACTGCGCGCCGAATCCGCGTGACGTGAGCACCGCCCGTGCGGCGGCATCGACATCCGCCGCGCGGGCGCCTGGAGCGATCGTCGCGAGTGCCGCGGCGCGCGCCGCGAAGACGGCCTCGTACATCGCACGCTGACGCTCATCGGGATCCCCCAGACAGTACGTGCGCGAGATGTCGGTCCAGTAGCCATCCGCGTACGAATTGCAGTGCACGAGCACGAGCTCGCCCTCGCGAAGCCGCTTCGACGTCGAGCGCGCGTACGCGCCGAACGCGCGCGCGCTGTTCGCCCCCGACATGCAGAAGGCGAATCCGTCGGCGCGCTGCACCGTTCTATCGTCACTGGAGCCGCTGAGCAGCGCGCGAAAGAGGCTCGCCGACTCGGTTTCCGTGAAACCGGGCCGAAGCCGCGGCGCCGCGCTCGTGAACGCCCGCTGCGCGATCCGGCACGCGGTGGATGCCCTGGCGCGCTCGCGCGCGGTCAGTCGCGCCCGCACGCGCGACAGCAGGTCTCCCGCGGGAGACACGTCTGCCCCATCCTCGCGCAGCAGGTCGCCAAGCATGGTACCGTACCGGTACGTCGCGACGTACGAGTACGGCTCGCATCGGAGCTCGCTCTCGATGCCGATTCTGCAGTCGCCGAGATGCGCGCGCGCGATCGCCCTGCGCAGGGGCGCGCGGAGCGCATCCGGGATGGTGGTGAGCGCATCCAGACCGCCCTTCTCCAGGGCGATGATCTCGTTCGCCCAGCCGGCCTCCGCGAAATCGTACTCGTCTCGCGGTGCGATCACGACCACGGTGTCGTCCCGCCCGAGCAACGCGACGGCGGTTCCGACGACCGGCCAGTATCCCGAGAGCAACAGCACGTTGCTCGGCAACGCGCAGATCAGCCCATCGAGCTTCGATGCCTGGAGCTCGGCGCGCAGCGCTGCGATGCGCTCGCCATCGCGATCGGCCGACCCCGCGCGCATCGCGTCACGACTTGGCGTGAGACGACGTGTGCGGCTCCGCTCGCGGAGATGGCGAGGGCTTCGTGCCGTTCGCGCTCTGCTCGACGGAGACATCCAGCTCGCCATCGAGCCGGAGCACCTCCACGGTGACCTCCTTCGCGGTGCGGGTGAATCGCAGATCGACCTTCGCTGCGCCGACCGCCAGCTGCGTCATGTCGATACGCTCGACGAACACCGGAAGCATCGGGCGCACGATCCGGAGCCGTCGGCTGAACGCGTCGGGCTGGAGGCCGAGGAGCGTCGTGAGCATGAAGGGAACGCTGCCCGCGCCCCACGCCTGGGGATGGTTGGCGACGGGATATCTCACGGGATCATCGAAATCGGATGACGAAAATCCGGCGAACAGCTCGGGCAGACGCAGATGCTCGAATCGCATGGCCGCGATGAGGATTCCCTCGATCACGCGGTGTGCCGCGCGATCGAAGCCGTAGTGGCGGAAGCCGGCGGCAATGATCGAGTTGTCGTGGGGCCACACGGTGCCGAGATGGTAGGCGATCGGGCTGTAGCGCTTCTCGGAGGTGGCCAGCGTCCGGATTCCCCAGCCACTGAACATCTCATCGCTCATCAGCCGCTCCATGGTGTGACGCGCTTTCTTCTCATCGGCGATGCCGCACCAGAGCGCCTGGCCGGGATTGGAGGAGAGCACCGCGGCGGGTTTGTTGTCGCGCTGCAGCGCGAGCACGTAGGTGCCGAGCTTCTCGTTCCAGAAGTCGCGATTGAATCGCGTGCGCAGAGCGTTCGCCTCGCGCTCGAGCTCCGTGGCGCGCGCCGGCTCCCCCGCGCGCCGGAAGAGATCCGCGATCTCGCACTTGGCCTTGTACACGTACCCCTGCACTTCGACGAGCGCGATGGGCGGTACCGCGAGCGATCCGTCCGCGTTGACGATCGCATCGCCGGAATCCTTCCACCCCTGATTCACCAGCGTACCGTCGCTCTTGTTGCTGTCGTACGCGACGTAGCCGCTCTTGTCCATCCCGTACTGCGCGATCCATGCGAGCGCCATCTCGATGTGGTCTCGAAGCTCATCGAAGAGATCGAGCTTCCCCGTCCAGGCGGCGTGTCTCGCGACGAGAATGAGAAAGAGCGGTGTCGCGTCGATCGTGCCGTAGTACGGTGAGTACGGCAGCAGGTTGGCGCGTGTGAGCTCGTCCACGCGCAGCTCGTGCAGCACCTTCCCCGGCTGCTCCTCGCGCCACGCGTCGACCTGAGTGCCCTGATAGCGTGCGAGCACGCGCAGCGTTTGTTCGGCGATGCTGTTGTCGAAGGCGAGCGTCTGCAGTGCGGTCACGATGCTGTCGCGCCCGAACAGCGTCACGAACCACGGCACACCGGCGGCAAAGAATTCGGCACCGCCGATGTTCGTTCGCAGCGTCTGCAGATCGGAGAGCGACTTGTCGAGCAGCCGCCCGAGATTCGGGTTGTCGGCCGAAAGCTGCGTTCGCTCGAGCCCCGGCTTGCTCGACTTGCTGAGATGCGCGAGCGACGTCGGTGCGGTCTTGTCGGAACGGCTCGCGATGTGTGCCGGCTCGTTCGCATCCGGATTTTCCGAGACGGAGATCGTGACGGTCAGTCGCGCGGTCTCGTGCGGCGCGATCGTGAGATTCCAGCTCGCCTTCGCCTCGGAGTTGGATTTCGGACGCGGCGAGAATCGAATCGAGGTCTGGCGCATCGTCTCGTCCAGCCCGCGATGGCTGAAGGTGATCGAGTCCTTCGCGATCTGCCGATTGAAGCGGTGCTTCGCCTTCACCGGCAGCATTCCCCGGACGACGAAGATGTCCTCGAAGCGCGAGCGAAAGGACAGATCGAGCGAGATCTTCGCGACGCGCTGGCTGTAGTTGCGCAGCGAGATCTTGTCCGTGAGCGTGAGACGCGAGCCATCGAGCTTGCGATCCCACCGAACGCCGAGCACCTCGCTTCCCGCGCCCGCGGTCTTCTTGCCGCTCGTGTCCGGATTCGTGAGCTCGAGCACGGCGCGATCGCCCTCGGGCGCCGTGCCGGCGAGCACGCGTGGAGTGCCGCCGTTCAGCTGGAGCTGGTATCCGTCGAGATACCGGCAGTCGTGGTAATACAGCCCCAGCCCATGCACGCCACGCACGGGAACGCTGCCGTCGGGCGACATGAGAAAGAACAGCCCCTCGCACTTGATCACCGTCGCGTCGGCAATCGATGACGTGAACGAGGGCGCGACGTGCGACAGCACCCGCTGCTTTCGAGCCTGCTTCGTTTTCTCGGACTCTTTCCTCGGAGCGTTGGCTGGGCGTTTCGCGGATCCGTGCGCCGCGTCATCCGCGCGCTTTTTTCGTGGCATCGCTCACGCAGGAAGGAGACAAATCGAAGGGCTCGCCAGAGGATAATTGCAAAGCGCGCGCCGAAATGGGCTGCGCGCTCACTGTGGAGCGGTGATCTCCAGCCACCGGTAGCTGGCCAGATCCGGCGAATGCCGCGTGTTCCCGTACAGCCTGCCCACGAGCGCGCCGAACGCGAGATGCGCGAGCACGAACGTGACGATCACCCACGGGCCGCGAAATTCCATGAACGCGCCCGGCGGCCCGATCCCCGCATCGATCAACGGGGAGGCGGGGATGAATCCCATCGCCAGCCCCGCCACGATCACGTGCGGCACCGCGATCGCCAGCCCGATGAGCGCGTCCGCGCGGCGCGTGACGAGCTCGAAGATCGCCGCGTACACCAGCGCCGCGATGATCGCGATCACCAGTTGCGCCACCGCACCCGCGAGCCAGCCCGCTGCATCCAGTCGCCGGGTGAGAATCACGCCGCCGAGTCTGCACAGATCGGCATTCGCACCGACGAGCCACCCGACGACGATGAGCGCGATGACCACCACGATGCCACCGACTATCCCCGCCACGATTGCCCGCCCGATCTTCATGATCGCGCTCTCCTCTACCGTGTCGAATAGAGAAGCGATGCCGCGAGATCCGGATCGCCCACGGGCATCGGCGGCTCGTGCGCGCGCCTCAGCGCCCACACGCTGGAGGCCACGCCACCCACCAGCAGGAGCGCGCCGGCATCGAGCCAGTAGCCCCCGCCCCAATTCCTGCCGTGCGGCACGCTCGGCATCAGCATCCAGTAGATGTCCAGGTAGTGCATCAGCAGCAGCCACACGCCGAGCCAGGTCATCGCGACCGCGCTGCGCTTGATCGCGCGAATGAGCAGCGCGCAGAATGGAATCGCGAAGTGTCCGGCGACGATCACGGCGCCGAGCGCGTACCAGCCGCCTCGCATGCGCACGCTGTACCACACCCGCTCCACCGGCAGCTCGGCGCTCCAGATCACGATCAGCTGCGAGAAGCCGATGTAAACCCAGAAGAGCACGAACGTCAGGAGAAGCTTGGCGAGCGCATGGAGCTGATCGGCGCCCACGGATTCCGGAAGCTCGCCGCGCCGTCGCGCCCGTACGCCGAGCACCGCCAGCAGCGAAAGCGCCCCCACCATCGCGCCCGCGAAGTAGTCCACTCCGTAGACGGTGGAGTACCAGGCGGGCGTGAGCGACATCATCCAGTCGAACGCCGCGAAGCTGATCGTGAGCGCGAACGCGACGAGCCCGCCGGCACTCAGCCGCCGCATCCGCTGCTCGATCGCAATGCTGTCGCCGCGATCCTGCGCGAGCGATGCTCGGCGCAGCGCTTCGCCGAGCGCGATCCATATCGCGAAATACACGGCCCACCGGATCACGAAGAACGGAACGTTCAGATACGCGCCCTTGGCGAGCACCGCCCGCTGTACGTCGGGCTCGAGAGCGGACACGTGGCCCGCCCACGGATACAGCACGCGCACCGCGATGAGAATCGGGAGCAGGAGCACGGCGAACGCAGGCAGCGTCGCGATCACTTCCTCCGCCTGTCGCCGCAGCACCACGAACCACGTTGCGCCGGTCACTCGTGCGATCATCACCATCGCGAGCGTGCCGAGCACCACCGCGAGGCATGCGACGCACGCGACGAGATATGCGGCGGCCAGCCGAACCGGATCCACGATGATGCCGGCCACGCAGATCACCAGGCCGACGGCCGCAACGATGAGCGGCAGCCTGGACGTGCGCGCCGCGTCGCTCACGGCTGCTGCTCCGCGGCGAGCGTGGAGTCGATGCTCCGAATGTCGACCGCGCGCAGGGAATCCTCGCGCTCCGCGGGTGACGTGCTCGTGGAGCGCTGCAGCTCCTGGAGATACGCGATCACCGCCCACCGTTCCCGCGCGGTCAGCTGCGGCGCGTACGGCGGCATCCGTCCGATGCCGCGCGTCGCGATGCCGAAGAGAAAGCCCGGAGGCGCGGCCTGCACGGCCGCGCTCCGAAGCGACGGTGGCCTCGGCGCGCCCATGTTCTCCGCGACGACGCTCCCGCCGAAACCACCGGCTCCGTGACAGACGGCGCAGTAGACATCGAATTTCTGTCGGCCGAGTGTGAGCAGCTCCGGTGTGATGGCGATCGGCACGTTCGAGACGGGCTGCCCCGCGAGTATACCGCTTCCGATCGCCCCAGAATCCGCCTCGCTCTCGCGGCTCAGCGTGCCGGGGGGCGGATGGCGCATGTGCTCGATGGGCGCCAGGCCGTTCGACGCGTACGGCTCCTCGCGCTGCTGGATGCGCATCCG